>Ga0156170_1067_pt1 | contig 75947 bp, 71 predicted proteins | sample RifCSPlowO2_12_FD_107823 | JGI IMG/M metagenome (GOLD analysis project Ga0156170, IMG submission 107823) | Acidobacteria bacterium RIFCSPLOWO2_12_FULL_54_10
TTGCGGGGGCAGTAAATGTCACGTCGCTCCATGTTATTGCGAATCATTATACGAAATATTCTTATTCAGCCCTGGCGGTCCGCGGCTGCGTTAGCCGCATTAACGGTGGGAGCAATTCTCGCAAGCTCTTTCCTTTCCCTCTACTTTGATTTGCCACGAAAAATGACGGCTGAATTCAAATCGCTTGGGCCCAACTTGGTGGTATCGCCGCCGGGAGAAGCGCAAACAATGGATCAGGACATATCAAACCGATTGAATGAATTGCATCCTGACCTTGCGCAGATTCCCTGGCTATATGCGGTGGGCAGCTCGAATCATGAAAGCTTAGTCATTGCAGGAACGCATATTGAACCGTTGCTGGCGCTAAATCCATCGTGGCGCATTGATGCAAACAGCGATGGAGAATCCGCAGGCTTGTCTCAAAAAGCTGGTTCGGTTTGGTTTCTGGCTGGCGAAAAGGTCGCACAGCGCTTTGGCTGGAAACCAGGACAAACTGTGGCAGTTAATTACGGAGACAAGCAGTTATCTTTTCCGTTGACGGGCATTCTTTCGACAGGCGAGAGCGCGGATTCCCAAGTATTGCTTCCGTTAAATCTTTTGCAGGACATGGCTCAGCAACAAAACCGCATGAGCCTGATACAGCTTGCAATTCCTGGCTCCTCGCAAGAGGTTGAACAGACAAGACAGCTTCTAGCTAAATCAATATCGGGCGCTGAAATCCGCCCAATCCGCGAAATAGTGGAATCCGAGGGACGGGTTGTAATGAAGGTAAAAGGCTTGATGTTTGGGCTGACTGCAATTGTTTTGGGGATTGTAGTTTTGAGCGTCATGACAACCATCAGTCGAACGGTATTCGAGCGCCGCCATGATATTGGCGTCATGAAAGCTATAGGGGGAAGCGATGCCGCGGTATCGCGCATATTTATCGCCCAATCCACACTTCTGGGCGTGATGGCTTCCATTCTCGGTTATCTCGCGGGATTCGGGTTGGCGCAATGGGCAGCGCTTCGCATTTTCCAATCGACGCTGATGTGGCGATGGGATGTATTTCCAGTGGTTCTTGCGATCACCCTGGTAATGTCGCTGGCTGCAACGGCGCTTCCTGTTCATCGGATTCGCATGCTGAGTCCTGCTGTTGTTCTAAAAGGTGATTGAGATGCCGGCACAAATGCAGATGCAAGACGTCGAAGATAAAACGTTTGTTCCAATGGACCCTGAGCAACCGATGATCTCAATAGAAAACGTGCGGAAGCAGTATAACGGCTCTGTGGTGGCGCTGGATGGCGTGAATCTGGCAGTTAAGCCCGGTGAGTGGGTGGCGATTATGGGGCCATCCGGATCAGGGAAATCGACGTTGCTGAATATCGTGGGGTGCCTTGATCTGCCGACCTCTGGCCGGGTAGTCATCGCAGGCACGGATACCAGCAGCCTAACTGGGCGTGAGCTGACCCGTTTTCGCGCTGAGACTGCCGGATTCATCTTCCAGCAATTTCATTTGATCCCCTATCTAACAGCGCTGGAAAACGTCATGATGGCGCAATACTTCCACAGCATGACCGACGAGCAGGAAGCCCGCAAAGCGCTCGATTTGGTGGGACTCAAAGACCGCAGCCATCATTTGCCATCACAACTATCCGGAGGCGAGCAACAACGCGTATCCATTGCACGCGCCCTCATTAACCAGCCTCGCATTCTGCTGGCCGATGAACCTACAGGAAATCTCGATGCGGAAAACGAAAGGATCGTGATGAGCTTGCTGCGGGAGCTGCACATGCAAGGAAACACGATTCTTATGGTCACGCACGATCCTATCATAGGAGAGATGGCTGACCGAAAGATCGTCCTGGAGCACGGGCGCATCATTCACGCCCAGCACTATACTTTCGAAGAAGAGATTTTGTTTGATGAAGTATTAGAGCAGCTTTGGGTTTTCGAGGAAAGGGCGGAACACGCGACGCAAGACCAACTGCAATTTGAAGGCGGAGGCAATCTTAAACTACTGCCGGTCATGCAGGATATAGGCTTGTTGCATCGCAATGGAAAACAACTCGCTATGACGCTCGTGGGGCGAGAAAGGGCCGCCAGCCATGTCCGGCGGCACCGTCTCGCAGAATGTCTTTTCGCGGAAACAATTCATGTCAAGAATGATCGCGGGCTTAAGTCCAATGCGTGCACGTTCGACCAATTACTCAGTTCGGAAATGACAGAAAAAATCTGCACATTTCTCAATCATCCATCACAATGTCCGCACGGAAACCTCATCCCGCCCGGTCCTTGCTGCTCCTACGCAAATACTTAGCGCAAACTCGGATCGTCGAAACAGCCATCGTTATTGGGGACCTTCGACTTCAATCATATAGCCGTCCGGGTCCTTGACCATAAAGCTCCAACCGTAAGACTGCTCTTTGGGAGGATTGGCAATCGCCACGCCTGCAGCTTTTAGCTTGTCATATAGGGCCTGTACAGACGGAGGCTCGATCCCAATGACGATGGCTGGAGTTACCGGCACAGGGCCTTGGCCTTGCCACTTGCCAAACCAGAGCGCGCCGCCCTCAAACTCTACTACCTGACCGGGTCGCTCCTCGGTCAATTTCATGCCCATTTTGTCGCGATAAAAAAGCTTCGTCTTTTCGACATCAGACACTCGGATATGGATGTGCCGGACTTTCATTCCGCCGGCGCCTTGTTGCGCCTGGGAAATAACAATTGAAGCCGGAAACAGCAGTCCGGCGATGAGCAACAACCGCGTTAACATACGATACACCTCGTCATCTGGAATTTGACTTACGGTACTTAAATGCTAAAAGGGGCAGATTGACTCGTGTGAATCTACCGCCTAAGCTCGCACCCTTCGCCTGCCTGCCAGCATACGGAAGCTCAATTTATCTGTCAATGCAAAGTCTATTGAAGATCGGTGATTTTCTCAAGAATGCTAGGCTTTTCTTCTTCGATAGCTATTAGAGAATGACAAGTATTGCAGTCTTGAGTGAGGAAAGTATTGTTCTTGCCGACATGGCTGCCATCATGACATCGGAAGCATCCGGGAAAATCTTGATGGCTCAGGTTGTTGGGATAAGTACCCCAGCCGACTCTTCGTTCCGGAAATACGTTCCTGCGGTAAATATCCTGCGCAACGCTTGTGGCTAGCTCGACTGCGTCACGCTGCGTTTCCCAAACTTGCGGATAAGTTGTTTGATAATAGGTGGTCAATGATTTCACGATGGCATCAGCGCCTTCGCCCTGAGTTGCGTATGGTTGCATGAGAAATTCTTTGGCCTTCATTTTCACGAAAGGCAAAGACGGCGCGATTTGCCCAGAAGACAAACCATTGTCCAATGCCTCTGCCGGTGATTCAAAAGCATGTGCCGGACGGTTATGGCAATCGATGCAGTCCATCTTGCGCAACTGTCCCTTGGAAAAATCTCCATCCCAGTCCGGGGTTGCGTACTCTCGAACCTCGCCACCAGCTGTGCGATACCGCACCCAAGGGATGGTTTGCCGGTGGTCATCTGTTGCGAGGTAAGTAATGTCATCGGCCAAATCTAAATGCGTGCTGTGCACTCCTCTCGAACGGCCGTTGCCGCCCCCGACATGCATCTGCAGAATCGTCCAGGTGAGGGTGTTTGCTTCGTCTTCCTGATACTTTTTTTTGACCTTGATGACGGAACCGACATAATGAGACGGCTCGTGGCACTGCTGGCAGGTTTCATTGGATGGATGAAGATTTGCTAACTTGGTTTGAAGTGGCAGCGCATAGTTTCCTGAGGCAGTGGCAAACACTTTGCCAATGCCTGCCATTTTGTGTTGGAGATAGGTGGAAGTTTTAGATCCTATGTGGCACCGGATGCAATCCACATTGGCATGAGGCGATGAAGGATATGCCGCAAACTCCGGTTGCATGACCGTGTGACAAGCCTCGCCGCAAAAAGAGGCTGAATCCATGTACTGGATGCCCTGATAAGTTGCAAAAATAAAAATAAATGCATTTAACATTGTCGCTAGCGCCAATAAACCTAATATCTTGCGCAGCTTCGGCACATTCAGATCAATCAGAGGATATTCGGAAGGTAACTTGCTTTCCTCAGTGGTTCGGCGGCGTTTCAACCAAATGCCGACGGGAATCAATATCAATCCGAAAACGAAAATGCCCGGCAATATAAGCGTGGTAAGGATCGTTATATACGGATTCGCTTGATAGCCATATTCACCGGTAAGAAGGGATACGGCGATAGCAAAAAATGTGCTTGTCGTGAGCACAACGCCGATCAGGCTAATCGTGTTGCTGGCGAAAACCACGAAAGGCTTGATAATCCTGAATAGCCTATCCCAGAAGGCTTCATTGCCCATGAATGCAATTATATGCCGGACCTATCGCGAGAAGAATCAGCAAACATAAAAATATCGGCATAGTCCATTCATGCATCCGAGGCTGGAATCCGTAATTGACATTAATTCTATGATGCCGATAAGCTGTTTTGATCTATGGTCGACATTCATTGCCACATATTGCCGCAATTGGACGACGGAGCTAAGGATTTAGTTACTTCACAACAAATGGCGGCAATGGCTCAGTCCGATGGGATTACCCACATCGTAGCGACGCCGCATTCCAATTACCAGTACAAGTTCGACGCGGGTGTCAACGCTCAAAAGCGTGATGAACTGCAACAAACGATAGGCGGCTCGCCTGCCATTTTACTCGGTTGCGACTTCCATTTAAGCTTTGAAAATTTAGAGGACATTCGGGTCAACCCTGAGCGTTATACGCTGAATGGAAAACAGTACCTGTTGGTGGAATTCGCAGACATCAGCATCCCGCCGCATATGGACCAAATATTTTTCGACCTGCTCGGCCGGCGGCTTAACCCTATCATTACTCATCCGGAGCGCAATCCAATCCTTTCGCGTCAGCCAGAGCAAATTCGCAAATGGGTGGATCAGGGATGTTTTGTTCAAGTAACGGCAGCTTCATTTTTAGGGCGTTTCGGCAAGCAGGCGGAACAGTTAAGCCATATTCTGGTAAAGCACGGCTTGGTACATTTCATAGCCACCGATGCCCATAACACCATCTCTCGTCCACCGGTGCTTTCTGAAGCGAGGGAAGCTCTAAAAACCCTATATGGAGAGAAACTAGCTGACGCTCTCACAGAACTCAACCCGCGTGCAGCAATTGAAGGCAGACAGCTCCCTTGGCAACCGCCCACGTTGCCCATAAAAGCCAAGCGCTGGTTTTCATTTGGCCGCTAAGCGTGCGATTTTGTTGATGTTGATCTTTTAGCCTATATTAGCTATATTTAGGTTGTTTACTCCCCCCAAACCAGGCAGTCTTGCGGTCCCCTGCGGGCTGAAATCTAAATGAGTGCATCGAAACCTACTGACGGTATCCTTCCCAGGCAACAGGCTAACCTGCTCTCCGAACTCATCATCGCGGAAGGGTCACGGTTTCAGGGCGTGGTTTGTGCGAATCGGCTACAAGGCAAGAGCGACCTGTTGCGGCAAATCCGCGATCGACTTTTTGATGCAGCGGAAGGGCCGATCCCCATCCTTCATTCCTTTAATAATCACCGCACCAATGCGATTGATGCACGATATTTCCTAGCTTCTTTCTGCAATCAAGTTCGCGCGTTTCTCCTGCGGAGAGAGGAATTGCTGGATGAGCAATCTTTGGATCTTGAGCATGAAATAGATCGCCCAGGCATGCCGCTTTCCTTATCAGAACTTGTACAAACATTTTTGGCTTTACCTGAAGATGCAATGCTCGAATTCGCCGCCTCAGTTCCTTCGCAGTTCGCCAGTAAGGAAAAAAGGCCAATCTGCCTGTTGTTCGATGATACGGAAACGCTAAATATTAATTCTCCATTCTTGACCGCTCTGAAGCCTGCAATTCATCCATGGATACTGACAGGAAGACTTTCAGCAATGAAGAAAGTGGCTGCCCATTGTTCTTGGTCAATCATTCCATTAGAGAGTTTTTCCGCGCAGGAAGCGCTGCTCCTTGCTGAAATTAGATGCAGATTTCATGGCCTGAAGTATGAGCCGCAGCCATGGAAGGAGTGGATAGCAATTGCCGGCGCTTCACTCTGGCCCATCCAACAGCTAATCAGCGCAGCGGCAGTCCGGGGGCAGACGATCGATTCCACGAAGCAATTGGGCAACATTTACATCACTGAACTTTCAGGTGGAACTCTAGGGAACTTCTTTGCAGATCGGTGGCAGAGGGCCGTGCCTGACCGCAGGCAAAGGTTGAAGGCTTCGCATTATATGGCCAACCTGAGTTCCAGAGGCGATGTTGCGCCGGATTCTACAATCGTTGGTGAAAGCATCTGGGATGGCTTGATTGCAGAAGAGTGGGCAACGGAAGCTGCCGTACGTTTACAATTTGATTTGAGTCTTCTGGAACGGGATTGGCTGCTATTTTCCCTGGCATCGGATTCAACGAGTGTTTCAAAAGAAAGAGCCCGTGCTCGCGCATTACAAGCATTTTTATATCGTGTTTTGCTCTGGCAGCGTCGTCTCGATCAACAGCCTTTAGCTATGATCCGAGAGCGCATTTCTGAGTTAGTTTTCCAGGGCTGGCCTAAATCGACAGAAACAATTGACAGCAAGATTCATTTTCCGCGTATCAGTTCAATCGCCATGGAAAGCGCTGGCAATGCAGACTTGTTTTGGTGTTATGGATTTAAGACTCAAGAATCGGGAGACGGAGAAATCCCGATCGTAATGCTGATTGCCTTGTGCCTGGAGACTCCATCCGCCGAAATAGTGAGAATTTGGCACCGGCAGTTGCTTCAGGAATCACATAGCTTGGCATTAGATTCATCCTGTCCATCAGAATTGTGGACGATTGTACCGAATTCTTCATTGCCTGCATCGGAAAGCTTCGAACGACGATTTAGCTGGGACGAATTTGCGCTTTTCCTTGAATCGGGAAAACTTCCCAAGCAGGTATTATTCCCACCTTTTAATTAAAAGTAGAAGATTCGCAGCAGGAGAATTTCAGTTTGCATGATATTGGAGGTTGAAATAAGCATACATCCCAATACACAATCTATTGCTTTTCTCCGATTAACCGATATGATCTTATGTTATTGATGTATAAAGCGATACATGATCTATAATATATCGGCGCTAGTAGTTAGCCAGCAAGGGTTATGTTATATTCGTTTATCAATTAATCGGTTATTCATGCATCACAGGAAGCAAAATATTGGCAGCTACGAGGATAAATAACTTTGAAGCCGGATTCAACCTCTCAGAGTAACCCGTTTCGAAATAGGGTAGCTAGTGTTGAGAAGCGTGATTGGGAGCTCTGGTCATTAGCTGTGGTGTTAGTTTGCGCACTGGCCATCGGATTGTTCCTGATTCTACTGCCATCAGTTTTTATGGGCCAGGACAAAATCTATGTCCAAGCTGAATTATCGCCTCAACTACTGTTGGGCTTGCTTGTTCTGGTCATGTTTTCTCTTGTCTATTTGATTCATAAGCAGTTTCAAGTTAGAAATCTTCGTTTGCAATCGATTCAAGATGCATGGAATTTCGAGCTAGGCCGTGTTCAAATGTTGATTGACCCGCTTACACAGGTATTCAATCGAGCAGCCTTGGAGGAGATATTTAGCAAAGAGATTAATCGAGCTAAACGTAATCAATCTTCACTCTTTTTTTTATACATCGATGTGGATGATTTCAAGCACGTCAACACAAAATATGGCCATCTTGCAGGGGATTTGGTCCTGACGGAAGTAGGAGCTATTCTAAAGCAGAGCATACGGGGGTCCGACTATGTCATACGAATGGGCGGTGACGAATTTTTATTGGCATTAGTGGATACAAATGATGAGGGTGCTCAAGTTGTGAAAAACCGTGTTCATCAAAGCGCAATAAATTGGAGCCAGTCTTCTCCGTTAGCCGGATATAAACTGAGCTTGAGCATTGGAGTAAAGAAATTCGACGGAAGCATGTCGTTTGATAAAGCCATGGAAGATGCCGATGCGCTGATGTACGCTGAAAAAGAAAAGCACCATTCCGATTAATCGCTTTGCAATTGACTTTTTTCACAGCTCCTCATAATTATTTTGTAGTGATATTTCCTGGATTTTTAGTTTCCGCTAGGTTTCTGACCCACAGGACTACCTGCCATGCCTCTTCCGCGGATAGAACTTTTTCAAAAGACGGCATAGCTGTATACCGCACTCCTTTAGAAATCACGAAATGAATCTGCCCATCCGTGAGATTGACTTCTAGGTTGCGAAGCGAGGGGACAGGCGGATAGAATTGCAGACCAACCGCTGACTGCCCACTGCCATTGGACCCATGACAAAAGGCGCAATTAAGGTCATATGATTCCTCCCCTTTCGACAGATTCTCCTCAGTGGGGAGCAATGGGTTTTTCTCATTTGCTGCATCCTGGCGGCTCAGTCGCAAGATCCATCTTGCCATAGCTGTTTCTACTCTGCCCGGCTGTCCGGTTGCCGACCAATTCTCTTTAAGATACGACGTAATAGCAATTACTATGACAACAACAAGAAGTAGACCAATAGCAGCATAAATTTTTCTCATGTATGCGCACCCGCCCGTCAAAAAGGGAAGTAAAAGGGGGAAACCCCTATTTTTCAAAAGATAACACGAATTATCAGATTTACCAATGCAAGCCGAAGGCTTTGAATTATTAACAATGTTGCAATCTGTAAGGGTGCACTTTCCTTTCGCTTAACTTGTGAATAGGGCGCAATATCAGTTACATTTCCGATTGGATGTTTTCATAGACAAAAGAATCGATCCAGGGAAGAACATGAGACGACGCCAAAATGGGATCGCGTATGCAGGGAATGCGCTCTATTGCGACAAAATCCCTTTGTCACAGATTGCGGAGCAAACAGGAACGCCGGTCTATATTTACAGCGCGAATCGAATCGCTGAACGCGTTGATCAATTCGAGACGGCCTTCGGTAGTTACCCACATTTGCTTTGCTATGCAGTCAAGGCTAATTCGAATATTGTCCTGCTGCGCCTGCTGGCTCGTCAAGGAACCGGATTCGACATCGTTTCCGGTGGGGAGCTGTATCGAGTTTTGAAGGCAGGAGGGCAACCATCCAAAACCGTATTTTCCGGGGTTGGCAAAACAGCCGAGGAAATTGATTATGCATTGAAATCGAATATAATGCTTTTCAATTGCGAATCCGAAAGTGAACTTCGCTTGCTGAATGATCGTGCTGTGCGAATGAAAATGCAAGCGAATGCTGCCCTACGCATTAATCCTGCCGTCAACGCAAAGACGCATCCCTACATCGCCACTGGATTAAATGAACACAAATTTGGCATCAAGATGTCGATTGCCGAATGGTTATACCGCGAATGCAATAGCCTTCCGGGACTACGAATTATTGGCATCAGTTGCCATATAGGATCGCAGATTTGCAGTCTTACCCCTTTTTCCGAGGCTGTTCAAAAGCTTGTTGAAATGGCCACACGCCTGAGAAAAGATGGATTTACAGTGGAGTATTTGGATGCGGGCGGAGGACTTGCAGTTCCTTACCGAAAGGAAGATACCGCTCCAACTATTGGGGATTACACGCGCAACTTATTAAAATGCGTCAGAAACAGCGGATTGAAGCTGATCATCGAACCAGGAAGGTCTATCGTTGCGGATGCTGGCGTCCTGCTGACGCGAGTAATCCATGTGAAATCCAATGGTAAAAAGAAATTCGTTATCGTGGATGCGGCAATGAACGATCTGATTCGCCCGTCGTTATACGGCGCTTACCATGAAATAAGACCAGTCGAGAGAATGAAATCTCCAATGCAAAAAGCGGATTTGGTTGGCCCTGTTTGCGAAACAGGGGATTTCTTTGCGCGGGACCGGCTGATTCCTAGCGTAAAGCCCGGAAATCTGTTGGCTATACTTACAGTCGGAGCATACGGATTTGTTCTGAGTTCAAACTATAACTCACGGCCGCGCCCTGTCGAAGTTATGGTCGAGGGTGATCAATGGAAAGTCGTCCGCCAACGAGAGTCATTAAAGGATTTGCTGCGAGGAGAGGCCTGAGAGTCAATGCGGATTCCACCAACACGCCGTTTAACAATAAATATTATTTGCGAAATTCGCCGGCTAGCAAATCCTGCACTTGGTCAGAAAAAGTTAGAAATTGAATTGGCTTGAACATATAGTAGCAACCGCTGCTATCCAGAAACTCTTTCATGGAATTACTTTTGTCACCGGTAAGAAAGAGTATTCTTTGTGGCGGCAACAATGCGTTGTCCCGAATATGGCTATATAGTTCCTTACCTGTCATTCCAGGCATGTGAATGTCGCAAATCATAAGATCAAATTCCTGTGTTGACAACTTGCTGAGTGCGTCTTTTGCATTATCGGCAATCTGGATATCGGCTTTCCAGGTATCTAGGACTTTTTTCAGAAGTGTAATGGTTAAATCATCATCATCTACAACTAAAATACTTCTAGGGCTCTCAAGGATTGGTTCCTCTTCATCTTTATATGTAACCGGATTTACGGATGCCCAATATTGGGGAGTTGTGCAATAGGTACAATGAAATTGCAATAACCTGCCCTCAGCCAAAGTACGTATCTGTGATCGATTAAGAGAAAGCGATTTCTCCATTTTGCAGATAGAGCAACGCATTAATATGTCTTTGGTATCCAGCATTTATTTGCTCCCCGGTCGCAATTATAGCAAAATAGTTTCTAATCTGGTGATTGATTTCTAATCGAAATTACAGCCTATGAAGTTAATGGAAACACCATGGTAAGTCGAGATAAACCTCCTCTAGTTCAACGTTTTACAAATGTGCATCTGGAAAATTGGAGAAACTTTCGCTCCGTTGATGTTGGTTTGACAAGACGAGTTTTCTTGGCAGGTGCAAATGCATCGGGGAAATCAAATTTCCTCGATGTCTTCCGTTTTCTACAGGGTCTTGTTTCCGTGGGTGGAGGTTTCCAGGCGGCGATTCGCAAAAGGGGTGGTATTTCTCGCTTGGGATGCCTCGTAGCAAAAAAGAACCCTGAAATTCTGATCCATGTGAAAACTGCAAACAAGACATCAAAAGGACAGTGGGAATACGAATTACAATTTACCCAAAATAACCGCCGCAAAATGCCGATCATATGGAGCGAGCGAGTAATACGCAACGGTGAGCAAATATTAAATCGCCCGCTGGATTCGGATATTGCCGATCCTGAGAGAATGACTCAAACATATCTTGAGCAGGTCAATGTAAACCGTGAGTACCGGGCGCTTGCGGACTTTTTTCGATCCATCCGATATCTTCATATCATCCCAGAAATAGTGCGTGAACCAGACCGTTCCGGCGGGCGACGCAATGATCCTTATGGTGGAGACTTCCTCGATCAAGTTGCAAAGACACCGCCCGCAATTCGCAAACAGCATCTTACAAAAATTCGTGAGGCTTTGTCTGTTGCAATCCCACAATTGAAAGCACTCGAGTTCTGGAGGGATGCGCGAGGTGTTCCTCATCTGCGAGGAAACTACAAGCATTGGAAACCGATTGGTGTTTGGCAAACCGAAGAACAATTTTCAAACGGGACATTGCGATTGATTGGTTTGCTATGGGCAATTTTGGACGGTAACGGTCCGCTCATCTTAGAGGAACCGGAGTTGTCTTTGCATTCCGATGTTGCCAGACACCTCCCCCAGATGTTCGCTAAGGTCCAGCAACGCACTGGACGGCAATTCCTAATTTCTACCCATTCCAATGAGCTTCTTCAGGATGAAGGCATAGGACTGAATGAGTTATTGTTATTAGAACCCACGCCGCGAGGCACGACCATTCGACAGGCAGGCGATTTCGCAGGTATACAGGCAATGATCAAAGGCGGAACAAGTTTAGCTGAGGCAGCACTGCCTAGAACCCGTCCTCCGAACGCCCAGCAGCTTGCTCTCTTCGGTGAATGATTTCAATTTAGACCTGATTCCCAATGTCACGTTTGCTCAGGAGCGCTGGTTTTGAATCGTTCACATAAAACTATTGTTTATGGAGCTGTGGAAGGTTTGGTGGATGAAGCAGTCTTTCGTGTATTGGTCCATCTAGCAGGCGGTGCGCATGGCCCTGTATTCGGAAGACATGGCAAAGAGTATTTGAGGAAAAATCTTGCTGGGTATAACTTAGCTGCACAGACTGCCCCCTGGGTTGTCCTGGTTGATCTGGACCACGATTCGGATTGTCCTCCTCCATTCCGAAATTCGTGGCTTCCAAATCCATCTTCTAGCATGTGCTTTCGGATTGTCGTGCGCGAGGTGGAAGCTTGGCTGCTCGCCGACCGGGAGCGTATCGCTAATTATTTGGGCATTCCGCGACGATTGGTGCCATCGGAACCAGAACTGGTTCACGACCCCAAAAAACTGATGATTCGTTTAGCAATGCATTCTCGGCATCGGCGTATTCGATATGAAATGGTTCCGCATCCAGGGAGCGGTCGCGAAGTAGGGCCAGCGTACAATTCTAGACTCATTGAATACGTAGAAAACAAGAATCGCGGATGGCGACCTGAGATCGCTGCCCGACACTCAGAAAGCCTGGCGCGATGCATGCATCGCCTAAATAATCTCTTGAAACAAAATATCGATAATAGAACAGTAATTCGCAGTCCTGAAGTTGCCTATTACTGAAGTTGCGATGTAGGAACCGTGACGGGATGCGCTTGCTCAAAGGCTTGGATATGCTTTTCCTGTTTCAGGATATAACCTAGCTGGTCAACTCCCTCGAGCAGACATTTCTTTGAAAAATTGTCTATCGGGAACTCCACAGAACGTCCATTGGGCAGCTTCACGGATTGGCTAGCTAGATCGACCGTTAACTCCATTGCAGGATTCTTCTCAGCCAATTCAAACAACTCGGAGCACGTGCTCGCCGGCAGCTCCACGGGTAATAAGCCGTTTTTCAAAGCGTTGCTTCTGAAAATATCCGCAAATGACAGGCTGATAATTGCGCGAAATCCAAACGCCATTAAAGTCCACGGAGCATGTTCTCGTGAACTGCCTGTGCCAAAATTCTTCCCAACCAGTAATATTTTTGCACCCTTAGCTCGTGTCTGATTCAGGATGAAATCTAGTCGCGGTTTGCCTGCAGAATCAAACCGCCAGTCATGGAAGCAGTATTGTTCCATGTTCGCTTTATCCGTTATTTTCAAGAAGCGCGCAGGAATAATAATATCCGTGTCGATGTTTTCATTGGGCAATGGAACTACACGGCTGGTGAACGAATTGACTGGTTCCACGATTTCCTATTCTCCTAAGATAGCCTACACAAATATTATTAGACAGTTGTTACAGCAACGTTCTCACATCACTAATGCAGCCTTCTATTGCAGTAGCTGCTGCCGTCAAGGGACTAGCGAGGAATGTGCGGCCCCCGATTCCCTGACGGCCTTCAAAATTTCTATTGCTCGTCGAAACGCAATACTGCCCCGGTCTCAGCTCATCTCCGTTCATCGCAATGCACATGCTGCAGCCAGGCTCACGCCATTCGCAACCGGCAGCCCGGAATAGTTCCGGCAATCCTTCCTGCTTTGCTTGCCGCTTCACCTGCTCTGAGCCTGGAACGACCATAACTCGAACTTTAGGGTTCACCTTCCGGCCTTTGAGGATTCCTGCTGCGGCTCTTAAATCCGAAATGCGTGAATTGGTGCAGCTCCCGATGAAAACAACATCCACAGGATGACCGAGCAGACGTTTTCCAGGAGATAGATTCATGTATTCCAGGGCTCGGGCTAGCGCTCTGCGACTGGAATCATCCTCAAGCGATTCAAGTGTTGGGATCGAACCGGTAATCGGGATTCCCATTCCCGGATTCGTGCCATAAGTAATCATCGGCTCCAATTTATTGGCATCGAGAATCACTTGTGTGTCGTAGGTCGCACCCACATCGCCGGGCAGTTGGCGCCACAGCTTGACAGATTCGTCCCAGGCCGCGTTTTTAGGGACAAAGGGGCGCCCGTGCAAATATTCAAAAGTAATCTCGTCGGGAGCGATCAGGCCAGCTCGCGCACCTCCTTCAATGGACATATTGCAGATGGTCATGCGCGCTTCCATGGATAGCGCGCGGATCGCGCTTCCTGTAAATTCGAAAATGCTACCCACGCCTCCTCCGACACCGATTTTAGCTATCAGAGCCAGAATGATGTCTTTAGAAGTGACGCCAGATCGCAGTTGGCCATCGACGCGCACCTCAAAGGTTTTCGATTTTCTTTGCAGCAGACACTGTGTTGCCAGCACATGCTCCACTTCAGTTGTCCCTATTCCGAAGGCCAGCGCACCTAGTGCTCCGTGCGTTGCCGTGTGGCTATCACCACAAACAATCGTCATCCCTGGCTGAGTTAACCCCAGCTCCGGGCCTATGACATGCACAATGCCTTGGTGGGGGTTCCCTATTCCAAAGTGCGGGATGCCAAACTCCCGGCAATTGATTTCCAACTGCCGCAATTGATTGGCCGCCATTGAGTCTGTTATCGGCAGGCTGCGATCCGTTGTAGGCACACTGTGGTCTGCTGTTGCGACAGTTCTGCCGACCTGCCGTACTATTAATCCCTTTTCCCGGAGCCCCTGAAATGCTTGCGGAGAAGTAACCTCATGCACAAGGTGCAGATCGATATAGAGTACCGAGGGGCAGTCCATTTCATCCTGAACAACATGCTTGTCCCATATTTTTTCAAATAATGTTCGAGGGGGTAGATTGTTCATAGCGATTTTCTACGATCTCCAATGCTCTATTTTACACGCTCCTGCATCGAAGCGATGCAGTAACTTTCGCCTTGATTTACCACTTGGGTTCCAAATTGTTATCGGGAAGGGTGTATATAGAATCTATCGATCACAGACCAAGTTCTTTGAGACGTGTTTCAATATTTTCCGGTTCGCCTGGCGCCATTTCATAAATAGATGGCTCTCCTTGGCGAGCGGTGTAAAAGCCCTCACCTTTACGTCCGAATAAGACCGTTTCCTCTGTATTGCTATCGCCTGTGTATACCTTAATCACGATCCAGGGAGCCTCCAGGCCGAAACTGTCATATCGATTCGGGCGATCCTCGACGTAATGTTGAATACGGAGAGAATAGATATAGTTCAGAAAGGCATCCACTTTTGCAGTATCTATTGCTTTCTGGGAACTATCGCTGCTCGCCCATGTGTCGCCTTTCCGATCCAGGCGCAGGCTTCCATCAGCAGTCTGAATCTCAAGTCGACGTGTTGCGGGAGCAGCCGAGTAGTCGAACAAATAACGGCTTCGGTATTGCTCCATATCTTTAGTCAATTGGGAATAAATCGACTGATCTACCGTGAAAACGTATGGCCAGATGGAATTCCGCGCATAGTACCGAAGTTCCTCGCCTTCCTTAAGATTGCCAATTATAAAATTGGAGGTTCCGGCAGCGCTGCGAAGCTCTGCGCGAACCTCCTCTGGCGCGAGGCCATATCGATTCAGCGACTGTGGATTTTCATCTTCATACGCAAGAATCTGACTATTTTCTAAAGCCCTAATTAGCTCCTGAGCGGTTCCATAATCCGTTCTAACGGAAGGCGAAGTCAGTTTCCAATCGCCGCTGCTCTGGCGAGAAAATACTACCTTGGGTGGATTAACAGGCAGTCTGCGACGACGAGCTTCTTCCAAATCCTGCGCTGAAGGCGCTCCACCCCGCAGGTAATATTGCAGCTCGATTTGCTGGACTTGGCTCATATCTAATGGCACTGCCCGCTTGTCGCGATAATCGAACAAGACATTGCGAATTAGAGGTTCGGCATTGAGCAAATCCAGCATGAAAATCTTTTCAGAACCTGCAAGTCTGCCGTAGCGGGCAAACCCGTTGGGGTTTTCCCCGCCCACTTCCAGATCAAATGGTTGGCCACCTGTTATTTGGAAGGAGTACTTTCTTTGAGGCTGCTCAAAACCATAATCCGACAATGATGTTCCAGGTTCTAAATTTAATGGAATCGCTTTAATTTTCGGGAGATTCCCAATGAAATTTTCAATGCTCTTGCTATCCCCAGCTATGCCCGGGGGCGAGGTGATTGCCCACTTTGTTTGACTCCCATCAACGCTTTTCTGAAAAACCATGGGTGATTCTTTATCGATTTCGATAGTGAGACCATCTACTTGAGAAGGATCAAATGTAAATAGGTCTTCTTTGGGAAAACCTTCTTGAGGCATTACTTGAGGGTTTTGGCGGACGTAATAAAGCGCGCCTCCCAATGCCAACAATACGATCAATGCGAGTGCTGTATGCCAAATTTTCATGGGAAATTAGGTGTCTACTGTATCCGTTGCGTCTACCGATTCCTGACTATATTATCCCCGCCGCTTCCACCAGATGCCAAAACCTGTGAGAACTATGCCTAAAGGTACTACAACCATTGTCAGATAGAAAAGAATGCTCATCTGCCCAGTGGAAAGCTGTACCCTGCGGTCCTCCAAGCTGATTGGCCGAATAGATATCAAATCTTCATCCGAGGCCAGCCAACTCATGGAATTAAGGAAAAAATCTCGATTACCGATGAACCCAAGAACCGCGTTCGCAATGATGTCGGTGCTCCCAACAACCACGATGCGACCCTCAGGCCCGACGCTCTTGGTTTCTTCAGGTGGATTGCCTTCATTATGAGGATCCTGTGGTGCGGGAGGATTGGTAGCGGGATCGCGATAAATGCCTGCTGCAGCCAGCGCCAGAGGACCTTCCAGATCGATTCCTTTACGGAATTGCAACGAAGTGGATTTAACATCGGTCGTTGCCCAGCTATTTTGTGTCGTCTTGGCTATTAAGCTCAATTTAGCTCCAGGTATCGACATCCCGGATATTTGAATGGCGTTAGCCATGGGATAAAGGGTTGCAGTATTTCTTAAATCCTTGGTGATTGGATGATCCTCATATCCCTCTACAAGAGGCATCACTTCATCAGTGCCGTATTGGCGTCCCGCGCCACTTGTGTCGAACACCAAATTACTGCTGACATCCGCCCCAAAATCGGCCATCAATCCTTTCAGTTTTTCCGGAGTTGATTGATGGATTAGAAACATTACCCTGCCGCCTTTTAACAGATATTGCCCGATTGTTTCAATCTCTGAGTCCAGGAGATCCTTCTGGGGGCCGGCTACGACCAACACGCTGCAATCTTCGGGGATTTGTGGTTTTTCTTGCAGCAAGTTTAGGGGCTTTACTTCGTAATTACTGTCCTGTAAAGAAGATTTTGCCTCGCTATAGCCGATTCGATCAGTGGACTCAACGTCCCTTTCACCGTGACCAGTGAGGAAGTAGATTGTCTTCGGCCCACCTTTCAAAACACGGATGATGGTGTTGGTAATGTCTTCTTCCAACAGACCTCTTGATGTTTCTTGGCGGTCTCCCGAACTGACCACTACGGTAGCGTAAGTTTTGATGTTAAATTCTTTTGCCTTCCCTGGCTCGCGATCAGGATCAACATAAGTCAACTTGACGCGATGAGAAACGATTGGGTATTGCTCCAATAAGTCTTTCGCGCCGGCAAAATTCTCTTTGCGGTCAAAGTAGAGCATTTCAACATCACGGTCCGTTTCGGCAAGCACTTTTACAGTTTGCGGAGCCAAACTATAGATTTGCGAGGAAGTGAGGTCTATCTGCTTTACAAAGCGGTTGGCTATTAAATTCACGACAACGACGATTGCCAACGCGATCAGAGCGTAAATTGCCGTATTCGCTCCGTACTTGGCCCTAGTGTTTCTAGAATAATGGCCTTGAGTTTCTCCTGACATTCTTTAACCCCTCCACCGAACCGATTCCAAGCTTCGAGCTGTTAGGAAAAGTCCCAACCCTATTACAGACAAATAATAAACAGTGTCCTTAAGGTCGAGAACACCTTTGGAAAAATTCTCTATATGCGTTGTAAATGAAATGTAATTAACGATCTGTCCTACTTGCGTACTGGCGTATTCGCTCGCCATATTGAGGATCCACAACATCAAAAAGAGCCCGAAAGTCAGGCTGCCCGCTACTAACTGGTTTTTAGTAAATGTTGACAGAAGCAAGCCAAAGGAAAGGAAGCAACCACCCAGTAGTAATTGTCCTAGATATCCAGCAATGAGCGGCTTCCAATCCGGATTGCCGTAGCGGAACAAAATCAAGATGTAGCAGAACGTTATGCCCAGCAGGCAAGCGTAAAGAATGAACGCTGCAAAGAACTTCCCTAGGATAATCTGCATATCTGTTATGGGTGCGGTCATCAGCAATTCCATGGTGCCGCTCTTTTTTTCCTCTGCGAATAGGCGCATGGTAATCATAGGCACCAAAAACAAACAGACCACGCTGACGTTCGATAACAGAGGCCGGATGACCATTTCATTCACGTTGAGCGGATACATGCGGCCATACATAACCGTGTATTGAGCCTGCTCAAAGACTTGGCGCATGAACAGAGAAATGACACTGTAAAAAAAGAATCCAAAGATAATTGCGAAAACCGCTAGCACAATATAGGCGATTGGAGAGCGAAAGTAAGCATTCAACTCTTTGCGCGTTATTGTCCATACATTTCTCATTGTTCTAAACTCCCGACCGGAGATTCCGGCGCCTCTTCCATCTCATGCTCTAATGATTCCTTTGTCGTCAACTGGAGGAAGATATCCTCCAGACTCATGCCTAGGGGTCGCAATTCCATCAACCCCCAGCCTGATTCCACAACGGCTCGCGCGATTTCCCTGCGCAAATCCTTCCCATGGCTCATTTGAACCGATAATTCCACTTTTCCGTCGTGCGTTACAGACGCTGCCACTTCTCGAATTCCATCCATACTCGATACTTTTTCTTGAATTTCAGCCTGTGGTCCGTCGACAACCAGACGCAAAGTATCAAATCCCTGTAAGCGTGCTGTCAAATTTTCCGGGGTATCTTCTGCGACAAGCCGCCCATTGTTGATAATCATGACTCTATGACAAGTGTTGGCAGCCTCCGGCAAAATATGTGTGCTCAATATGATCGTGTGTTCGCCGGCCAAGCTTAGGATCAGCTTCCGCGTTTCAATAATTTGCTTGGGATCTAGTCCAGCGGTAGGTTCATCGAGAACCAAAATATCAGGGCTGTTGATCAGTGCGACGGCAAGGCCCACTCTTTGCCGATATCCCTTAGAAAGATGCCCCACAATTTTCTTGCGTACATCCGTGATAGCCGTCTTTTCTGCTACTTCTTCCATCCGCTGTTGTAGATCAGACTTTTCCACACCCTTGATACGGCCTGCAAATTCTAGCATTTCATCCACGCGCATGTCGGTATATAAAGGTGGTGTTTCCGGTAAATAACCTACGCGCTTTTTGACCTCCAGCGGGTCCTGCATTACGTTAAATCCTGCTACGGAAACATTCCCGGATGTGGGAGGCATATACCCGGTAATCACTCGCATGGTTGTAGTTTTACCAGCACCGTTGGGACCGAGGAACCCTAGAATTTCGCCCTTTTTTACGGAAAAGTGTAGATTATCCACCGCCACCGTATGTCCGAATTTTTTTGTTAATCCTTGAACCTCAATCACCTATTTCCCCTCCATTTACCGCAAGCTTCATATATTCTTCGGGATGTTCGAAGATAAACAATCCGATTCAATTTTTGGTCGATTGGACTTCCTTTAGAATATCAAATTCTCTTGGTCTATGCACCAACAGAACTACAGGGTTTTAAGTATTATTATCAATATAAATCTAGTAGAGCATATATTAGATGCGTTTATACAATTTAATGATCAAATTAAAATGATTAAAGACGCGAGAAATTGTAATTTGGTTGCAATTAAATAATGCAATACGGTTCCTGAGCCAGATATTAATCCCGGCGATTCACTACCCCACCTTGTCCATTGAATTTATTGAAGTTATAATATACCTAGCTTTACAGCTAAAGGGGGTTCCTGCATTGCCGCTTTTCGAATATGAATGCTCGGCTTGTCATCGCCGTTTTGAACTTATTCATAAATATTCAGATAATCCTTCAAGAAAATGTATCCATTGTGGCGGTAAAGCAACACGGCTTATCTCGTCTTCAGCGATCCAGTTTAAAGGAACTGGCTGGTACGTCACTGACTATGCTCGAAAAAGTTCCGAGGAATCACCTCGCCGCAGCAAAAACAAAGCAAGCGCAACGCAGGAGCCATCCACTACATCGACTACTGAAACTACTCAAGCTAAACCCACCAAGACCGACACATCAACCCCATGAGGGTCTTCAAGCATTCGTACTAATTAGGAAGAAAGAACTTAGGAGATTAATCGGTGCGCTACTCGCTACTCTTTGGTGGATCTGGATTCTGTTCGTTGCGACGATCGCTGCTTCGTCTATCATGACCTTGCCGTCGATCAATTGTTACGTAAGCCCATTCGGTTACTCCGCGACAAGTTACGCAATGTTTGCTCAATGTTTTTCCAGAAGTTATCCCCTCGGCGACACCCTCCTCCACGAACATACCGTGCCGCGCTCCGCAACTTTCGCAAGTCATTAACATGCTAGGCATAGGGAGAGTATAGCATTACAATGGCATCGCTAGTCTAGGTCTGCATGTCTATTGAATTCACATTGACCCAATTCGATTTTAAGTATTAAATTGTTTCATGTTTTGATGATTTAGATGAATGCAAATCGCTGAAATGCTTTTATTAGAACATCGCTTCCGGAGGGAAAACATGTCAAAAAAAATTAGTGCGCTCTTTGCTCTAGTGTGTTGGATCGGACTTTCGGCCAACTCCTGGGCACAAGGATATCAAAGTCTTGAAATGGTTCTTTATAATGGCAAAATTGTAACGGTCGATGACCATAGCTACACGTCAAATATAGGAACCATTGCTCAAGCAATCCACATCAAAGACGGCAAAGTATTGCATGTTGGAACCAACGACCAGATTCGCCCAATGGCTGGAGCCGGGGTCAAGTCGGTCGATCTGAAGGGAAAGACTGTTATTCCAGGAATGATTCTTACGCATGAACATCCTTATGACTGGAATCCAGTAGAACCCTGGCCCGTGAAAGCAGTTTTGGGTAAAGATGACAAGGTCATAGTTCGATTTTTGGAAGGCAGCCCGGAAGAAAATATCCAAGCATTTCCTAAAACTTTAACTGAAACTGTGGCCAAGTCTAAGCCTGGTCAATGGATCTACATCGTATTTACCTTCGGCAAGAATTATGAATGGTCCACTGGCGGCAACATTGGCATGGGTCGGGGAGGCATGGATTCCAAAGTATTTAATATCATCCTCGAGAAAAGAATCACCAAAGAGATGCTGGACGCTGCCGCACCCAATAATCCGATTCTTCTCCGGGATGTTTTCACCACCATGATGTTTAATCAGAAAGGATTGGATGAAAGCAGGAAAATTTTCCCCGAGAAAGACATCAATACCATAAAAGATGCAGATGGCATCGGCGGAGCCAACGAAATGCGCTGGGCTTTTTCGGATGTAGTCATGCATGACCGAATGGCGGATTTACAAGAAATCATCCGTTTAGGGCATGAATGGTGGGCCGGATACGGAATGTCGGGGTATTCTTCCAACACATATGCGCCATCAACGCACAAAGTTTATGGTGATCTTGAAGCGAGAGGACTGATGTCCTTGCGCGTGGCTTGGACTTGGAATTGGCGTGCGGGCTATTATTACCCGGATGAATATTTTCTGTACGACTTGGCAAACAGGCTGGGTAAAGGTACAGATTATTATTGGAATGCAGGTGGCAGAAATGGCGCAGGCGGGAATTGCACCACAGCAGTACCGCTCAAGCCGCAACCAATTGTGCGAGCCGCAGGCGGTGGTGAACTAGCCGGTTGCACGTATGAGCCCGGCTCCAGGAATGCCCTATTGCTTTATGACTGGATTAAAGCGGGAAATCGATATGCCGGAGCTCACCATGGCGGAGACAAAGATGTCGATTACGTCATGGATATCATCGAAAAAGCCAGTAAAGATGCTGGCATGACGATTGAGCAAATACGGGCAAAACGCCATTCGGTTGACCATAGCGGGATGTTCCCTCGTCCGGATCAAGTAACGCGCATGAAAAATCTCAATTTGGCTGCCGACGGCAATGCGTTTGAGATTTTCCAAGCTGCGCCAGCCGTGTTTGAAACCTATGGTGAAAGAGCTGTTGGTTGGGTCGTTCCCAAAAAGCGGCTGAATGAAGCGCAGATTCTTAATTCATTTGAGATGGATCGTGCTTTAGGATCAACGGTACTTACATTCTTTGACGGTCTCACTTGGTTTCAGAATCGAAAATCCTGGGACGGCAAAGTCTATGGCGCGGACCAAGCGATAGATCGTGCGACGACGCTAAAGGTCGCTACTTACCGCGGAGCTGAATTCTCACTGAAGGAGAATCAGTGGGGTTCTCTCGAACCAGGGAAATGGGCCGACCTGCTCGTATTGGATAAAGATTTCCTTGCCTCGTCCATCGATGACTTCCAAAAAACCAGAGTACTCATGACAGTTTCTGGCGGCCGAATTATTCATTTGGTTCCATCTTTAGCCCGCGAGATTGGAGTGCAGCCAGCAGGCGCTATGGTGACTTTGAACGGCCCGGCGGCTCAATGGTAAAAAAATAGCAGCAAATAATAAATTTATTTTGTCTTGAAAGCATGGGGCAGGCAATCACCTTAACTCCAGTGAAACTAGATAAGGTGAGTGACCTGCCCCGGATGTTTTATAAATTCTAATAATCCATTTATCAATTCTTCGTGAAGAAATGTTGCGTATCTAGTGTTGTTTTCTTGACACAGCACAAAAATGTTACCTAAGATAGTGGTTTTAGACTTTGGAGGCTTTTCACATTGAGGTCAGTTACTATGGATAAGAAACGACTGGAGATGTATAAGAAGCGGCTCCTTGATCGGAGAACCGAACTCCAGGATATCGTTTCTAGAGCCGAAGAAGATGGGCGCCATGCGGATGAGGAAGTTGCCCGGGATTTGGCGGACAAGGCAAGCAGTTCCTACACAAAGGAATTTCTCTTCAAGAAGAGCAACGACGACCGCTTTATATTACAGTTAGTGCAGGATGCCTTGGAGCGATTAGAGCGCGGAGAATACGGCATTTGCGTTCATTGTAACGGTGAAATGCAGCAAAAACGGCTGGATGCCGTACCCTGGGCCAGGCATTGTATCGACTGCCAGGAAAAGCAAGAACAAGGATTACTGTAGTTAGAAATTATAGATTTTCTAACAGGAGGGTGTCTTCCCTACTAAATCCTACATTCGAAACCCCGAACTTCCCGCATCAGTTCCCACGTTATTTCGTACCGCTGCTGACTGCATAATTACCCTTCTGTTTCCCATTACCTGCAAAATTTGCGAGAATCCAATTCAAGAATTCTCTTTGGCACCCGTATGCCAAACCTGCTTGGAAGCTCCTGTTGAATGGACAGGAAAACAATGCGAACGCTGTGGTTTATTGCTCATAAGCTCTGGATCAATACACAAGGATGAATTCTGCCGTTTATGCCGGAAAGGCGTATTCCGATTTGAAAAAGCTCGCAGCTTTGGGTTATACGAAGGCAGGCTGAGAGACCTGATCCAGCGGTTGAAATATGACGGACTTCGTCCTCTGGCGAAGCCTCTGGGCAGACTTCTTAGGAATCCTATTCAACGATTCAATGTGGACACGTGGGATGTGATCCTGCCTGTTCCTTTACATGCGCGCCGGCAACGCCATCGTGGATTTAATCAATCGGCTCTGCTGGCGCAGGAGATTTCGCGAATGCTTGGAATAGCTTTATCGAAGGATTGTGTCCGCGTTCGAGATACGCCTCCGCAAACGGGACTACGTGCTGCGGAGAGGCGTAAAAATGTAACTGGAGCGTTTCTTGTTCCAAATCCTGAAAAAGTCCGATCACTGCGTGTTCTTCTAGTGGACGACGTGATAACCACCGGAGCTACCGCGAACGCTTGCGCTTAAGCATTACTGGAAGCGGGCGCAAAGGGCGTATGGGTGGTTACTCTGGCGCGTGCTGAACGAAACGACTTGGATATAGTATAATGAATGCAACAAAAGATATTTCTCTAGGTTTACATACAAAGATGGAGAAACTAGAGGCGAAACGGAACGGCCAGGTTTTACATACGCCGGTTCTCGTTCTAAATGCTACTTATGAACCAGTCAATGTATGTGCCGCCAGACGAGCAATCGTGCTGATTTTGAATGGAGTTGCATTACCAGAAGAAGTTTCCCATCGACAGGTAAAATCGCCGAGCAGGATCATGCAGGTGCCTAGCGTTATTCGTCTGCTTGAGTATCGTCGGATTCCACATCAGGCACGGGCGTTATCACGAAAAAATATCCTGATTCGCGATCACTACACCTGCCAATTCTGTGCGCGGACACTGGTTGCCGCAGAATTAACGCTTGACCATATCATTCCTCGCTCGCAAGGCGGAAAATCGGCTTGGGAAAATCTGGTTGCGTGTTGTTATTCTTGCAACAATCACAAAGGAGATCGCACGCCCGAACAGGCATCCATGAAGTTACTGCGCCAGCCGCGACCGTTTAATCTGCACACCAGCCGACATCTGATGCGATTAATGGCATCCGGTGAAGTCCTGTGGCGCAAGTATCTATTTTTTTAGATTTCCGATTGAATTTTTGATTTTTTGGTTTAAGTGTTTTTCTGTTTGTAGCGCAATAGCAGACAAACGATCACCACATGCTCCGCCTGTAGCAAGTGCGGTTTCCGCAGCTCTGCTTGCGTACTCCAATCCTAAGGAATCCTGCCCGCTTCGGCCTGCCTGAATCGCTGTAGCCAGCGCATAGAGTGCGTTGGATGGATACTTATCAGAAAGCTCCTTTAACATGGCCAGCGAGACGATTAGATAGTTTTCCTGAATGGAATAAATATGCGCTAGTTCGTACTGCGCCTCCACGGCAACCAGTATCGAATGTTGGCTGGCAGTTCGAAGCTGCTCCAAGCCTTTACTGCGATCCCCTGCCGGAATGCCCAGAAAGAAGCGAACCAGTTTCAGCATGGGCGAAAGAATATCAGCGTAATAGTTGTATGCTCCCAGGCCAAAAGAGGCCTCTGGCATCAGGCTAGAATCCTCTTCTACAGCTTCCAGAAGTTCGGCGCGCATCTTCTTGCCTTCGGTTGCTGATTTCAATCGATCTCCACGAAAAGTGAATAAACGGGCCTGAATGCCGTGAGATAACCCTTTGTACAACGCGCCGACTGCGGCGTTTTCGCCATTACGGTTCATATTTTCGCTGGAAATAAGCGCACGCTGTATAGACTCAGCAAATTGTTTGTCATAAGAACTAGAGCCATGTTGGGCAACGTGCCAAACCTCGCGTGGAGTGATGTGAGCCGTCTCGCAGTAAATCAATCCCCAGTATGCTTCTGCGACCACGAGTGAAGACAATGGCTGATCTGCAAATTGATTCTGCAATTCCGTTGCGGAAGAGATGACCTGAGCGTATTTACCCTGACGAATCGCCTCGACGCTTGTTTTTAGTTGGTCAGGAATATCCAGGACATTCGCAGCATGTGAATAACGCCCAATGGATGCGGTCGTTAGAAAAATAAAAATGAATGCTATCGACGTGCTACACCGGGCCCAGCCTTGATATTGACAGGCCAACAAACGAACTGCCCGCATAAGGAAGCTATTGAGCTCCAATGTTAAGATTACATTTCGTATCATGGCCATATAGGAAAGAATATGAGGCAAATTCATTCCAACGAAATAAAGGAAACTTCAGCGGCAAAGCTAAATATCCGCCAAATCAGCGATGCTTATACGCGCCTCGCACCATTGTACGGTATTTGGGAATGGGTAGCTGAAGGAAGTGCACAGCGAACTGCCATGGAGATGGCTGCGATCCAAAATGGTGAATCCCTCCTGGAAGTGGCAGTAGGCCTGGGCACATCGCTCAATATTCTTAGGAAACAAAACCCTAATGGAAGAAATATAGGAATGGATTTAACCTCTGTAATGCTGCGTAGAACTCGCAAGCACTTGATGATCGACCAGAATGTCAATCCTGCGCTTTGCCAAGGCGACGCTATGGTTATGCCATTTGCTGATGCAAGTTTCGATTTGATTTATTGCACCTTTCTGCTCGATTTGCTGCCCATACCTGATATTCATGTAGTGATCCGGGAAATGCGTCGAGTGTTGCGTCCTTCGGGTAGGGTAGTCATAGCGCATCTAAGCATGAATCATCGCTCGTTTAATTGGTTCTGGATTCTTCTTTACTCGAGTATCCCAATGTTGCTTGGAGGATGCAGGCCGATTCAACTGACAAACTGGCTGCCCCATGATGGGTTTATGGTCCAACAGGTACAAGTTGTTTCGCAGTGGGGGATTCCCAGCGAAATTATTTTAGCAACACCTAATGGATGAGCATGGTTTGGAAGAAATGATGATTATTGGCGGGGATCTTGCGCGCTTTCAACGGCCTCACCTTGAATACCGCCCGTATAATCTTTCACCTGTACAACTTCATCGCCTTCAAAAGTGACAAAGATGACTTTCATCGGGGGCGTTCCGTAGATCCAGTCCTCTCGCTCGGTACCATTATCATCTTCTCGTACCTTACGGTCCGGCGGACCCAGCGCTGCCAATACCATGTCTCGGTCCATGCCTGAAACCGCTCTTTTGTTCTCAATGGCTTCTTTAAATTCCGGGGGGACTGGTTTGCTTATGGCTTGCAGGGGAGTAACCGGCGTAAAATCCAGCACCGGTAAAAGTAAGTCTTTTGTTTGCTCGACAGTTAGTTCATCCACGCTGCGTGGCAATTCGAGCCTGATCATCGAGCCTGTTGGGGAATCTTTTTGTTTGTTCGGATTTGTGCCAACCGGATAGGTTCCGGAGCCCATGCCGACTTCGATGTGCTCATACCATTTCGTCTTCTTTTTCCCGCCACCGTTGATTTCAAATTGAATTTCTCGTCCATTAAATTCGATATTGGTAATTTGTATCAGCAACTTCGGCGCAATGGCCATGCCGTTTTTACTAATCTCTCGTTCTAGATTCTTGTCATCTACTTGACCCGTATCCTTCAGGATCAATCCTTTCTCACCACGAGGCAATGGAATCTTCAAAGTAGCGTATTCAGCTACCAAGCCACGAAGTAAAGCCATTCGGGTTTCCGTCTTCAGATCGGCCCGCAGATAGCCGGAAGTGAACAGAAAACTGGCTAACAATATTATTTGCAGATGGACCCGGCAAGCCATAAATGATCCGACCTCCAGCCTTCGAATGGTTATTCTCTTGTATAGATTCTATGACTTTCATAAAAATAGCACAAGATGCCATTTAGCCAGTTTTACCCCTGCGGTGTTTCTGAATATTCATTCACCCTATCTTGGTCATGGTGAATCATTTAATGAACTGGTTTCTGCGTAATTTCAGCCAATTGATCCCGCACATTAAACAACGTTCTTTGCTATGCTTTCATTAGATTTTCTCAGGAGGCATGCCAATGAATAAAATGAATATTTTACTAGTAATGGCGGTGGGATTTTTAGTTGTTTCATTTCCTGCCAAAGGAAAATCCGAAACCATTCCTGCAGGGACAATTGTCACGGTGCGCATTATGGATTCATTGGATTCGGAGATAAATTATGCGGGGGAAACATTTCGCGCAACACTGGATAACCCGCTAACGGTAGATGGAAGAGTAATCATTCATCGCGGCGCAGAGGCAATCGGACGCCTGACTACTTCAGAAGCATCGGGGCGTTTCCGTGGGCGATCCGTGATCGGCATTGAGCTTACAGCGATAAATTTTGATGGCAAGTCGGTTGCTATTCAAACAAGCGTTTACCAGGAAACCAGTTCCTCCCGCGGCAAGGAAACCGCAAAGTTGGCCGGTATTGGATCGGTGCTCGGTTCTATTATCGGAGCTGTGGCAGGGGGCAAGAAAGGAACCTTTATTGGTGCAGGGATTGGCGCTGCTGGCGGCGCTGCTACGCAAACCATTAAGGGCAATGCCAATGTGAGGATACCTGCTGAATCTATGGTGCTTTTCACCTTGCAATCGCCAACTGAGGTTGGTAAATAATGAAAAGTTGTACCGGATAATTTATTGCAGAGTGTTGTCTGAATCTCCTGGAACTATTGATCTATTGTTTTGCAATACAATCGATAAATATTTACGTTTTAATCAGCGAAAGTCTTGACACAACTATTCAATTCTGCGCACAATGCTCTGTTTTAGATACAGAGTTAAATTTTCTGCCCGCTTCTCATATTTGTTGTGTAAATCAAGAAGAAATGAGAAGGCAGGGGAGGCATTTCTAAATGGCTAATACCGTGCGAGCATTAGAAGAACGTGGCTTAGGAGCAACTCAGCGTCGTGATGCCTGGTGGCTACAGCCCGTCGCTGTGGCTGCTGGCCTTGGAGCATTCGTGATTTATTCCACCTGGGCTGCGCTGCAAGGCAATAATTATGAATGGGGACCGTATTTATCTCCGTTTTATTCCCCTCTGCTGGGTAAAGACTGGTGGCCCTTTTCACCAGCATTTTTGATCTTATGGGCACCAGCGGGATTCCGCGCTACATGTTACTACTATCGCAAAGCATACTATCGGGCGTTCTTCGCGGATCCTCCTGCCTGTGCCGTTGGTGAAATAGCAGAGCATCGCTACTGCGGCGAAACAAAGTTTCCATTCATCCTCCAAAACATGCATCGTTTCTTCTTCTATGTTGCCCTCTTGTTACTTGTTTTCTTATGGCACGATGCATACAAAAGCTTCTTTTTTGAAAACGGTATCGGAATCGGCCTGGGAAGCTTAGTTTTAACAGCTAATGCCAGTTTGCTCAGCTTTTATACATTGGGTTGCCATTCCCTGCGACATTTTGTCGGAGGAAAACTTGACACCTTCCAAGTCGGAGGCAACTGCACCATGCGGCACTCTTGCTGGAAAGGAGTCACCCGCTTGAACGAACATCATATGTTGTGGGCTTGGTGCAGTCTGGTCATGGTTGGGTTCGCAGATTTCTATGTCAGGATGCTAGCGTCCGGCATATTTACAGACTTGAGGCTACTCTAGTGGAAAGTTACGAAACTCACGAACACGATGTCTTAGTCATTGGTGCAGGCGGCGCTGGACTTCGGGCGGCGATTGAGGCCGCGTCGCAGGGAGTATCCGTCGGCGTAGTGTGTAAATCTCTGCTCGGCAAAGCACACACGGTAATGGCCGAAGGCGGGGTTGCCGCAGCGATGGCCAATGTCGACAAGAGCGACAATTGGCAGACACATTTCAAAGACACCATGGCCGGCGGCAAGATGCTGAACAACTGGCGCATGGCGCAGATTCATGCTCAACAGGCGCCTGACCGCATCCACGAATTGGAGCAGTGGGGAGCGTTGTTCGACCGAACCCCTACAGGCGACATTCTCCAACGTGCCTTTGGCGGACACACCTGCAAACGTCTATGCCACGTAGGTGACCGGACCGGATTGGAGTTGATCAGGACGCTCCAAGACCGTGTTGTACAAATAGGCATGCCAGTCTACATGGAATGCACCGCCACCCATCTATTCAAAGATGGAGGGCGAATCGCCGGAGTTCTAGCTTATTGGCGCGAAACAGGCAAGTTTGTTTTATACAAAGCAAAAGCCATCATTCTGGCCACTGGCGGCACGGGCAAAGCTTTCGTTATTACCTCGAATTCTTGGGAGTACACAGGCGATGGCTTCGGGATGGCGTATCAGGCAGGAGCTCAGTTGATGGACATGGAGTTCGTTCAATTCCATCCAACCGGGATGGTGTGGCCTCCGGGAGTCCGCGGGATACTTGTTACGGAAGCGGTCCGCGGTGAAGGCGGACAGCTAAAGAATAGCAAGGGTGAACGTTTTATGGAGCGCTACGATCCAAAGCGCATGGAGCTTTCAACTCGGGACCAAGTGGCGCGTGCGATTTATACGGAAGTGAAGGAAGGCCGAGGCAGCCCGCACGGTGGCGTTTTCTTAAGCGTGACACATCTTAATGCGGAAGCAGTGAAGAAAAAACTCCCCAGCATGTATCACCAGTTGAAGGATTTTGCTGATGTAGATATTACAAAAGAACCGATGGAGGTCGGGCCTACAACCCACTACATCATGGGTGGCATACGAGTAGAAGCGGAAACCACCGCCAGCACGGTTCCTGGACTCTACGCAGCGGGAGAGACGGCTGCTGGAATGCATGGGGCCAATCGTCTGGGCGGCAATTCTCTCTCCGACTTGTTAGTTTTCGGGCGTCTTTCAGGGCATCACGCCGCTCAATTCGCTAAGCAGAACAGCGGGGCCGTGAAGATCAATGAAGATGAGGTTCGCCGCGCCGCCCAAGAAGTATTGGCTCCTTTTGATCGCACAAGCGGGCCAACGCCTTACGAATTGCACGAGAAGCTCCAGGAGTTCATGCAGGCTAAGGTCGGCATCATGCGGATCGAGTCGGATATTAAAGAAGCCTTGGTTGAAATTCAGGATTTAAAGAAAAAGTTGACCACAGTGCGCGTATCGGGTTCGCGGATGTTTAATCCAGGCTGGCATCTGGCTTATGATCTTAAAAATCTGCTGACATCTGCAGAAGCGATTGCCAGGGCGGCGTTGATGCGTCAGGAAAGTCGCGGTGCGCATACCCGTTTGGATCATCCGAAGACCGATCCGGAATGGGGCAAGGTGAATCATGTGATCAGCAAAGACGGAGACGCGATGAAAGTTGCCCAATCACCTCTGCCTCAAATGCCCGATGAATTGAAGAAATTATTCGAAGAAACGAAATAATACGATACGAGGCCCACGAACATGAGCGAGATGGTCATACGAGTTTCTCATGGCACAACTGAGAAAATGGAAGAGAAGACATACAAAGTTCCTGTGGGACCTGGCATGGTGGTTCTGGATGCGATCCACTATATTCAATCGCATTTCGCGCCGGATTTGGCCGTGCGGTGGAATTGCAAAGCTGCTAAGTGCGGCTCCTGCAGCGCCGAGGTCAACGGCAAGCCAAAATTGATGTGTAAATCACGCATGGACGCTTACGACCAGAATGAAGAGTTGGTCGTTCATCCAATCAAAACCTTTCCTCGTATCAAAGATTTGGTTACTGACGTATCTTGGAATTATAGAGTCAACAAAACAATCACACCTTTTACTCCACCCAAAGGTAATTTCGGCAAGATGTATCAAGCTGATATGGACCGCGTGCAGGAGTTCCGCAAATGCATTGAATGTTTCCTATGTCAGTCAGTTTGTCACGTCTTGAGGAACCACGAGAAGCATGAAGAATTTGCCGGGCCACGTTTCTTTGTGCGGATCGCTTCGCTGGAGATGCATCCGCTGGACGAAGCATCTAGGATAAAATTCCTGAAAGAAGAAGGCGGGCTGGGTTATTGCAACATCACAAAATGTTGTTCCGAAGTGTGCCCTGAAGATATTCACATTACGGATAACGCCATTATTCCGCTCAAAGAACGGGTCGTCGACGAATACTACGATCCGGTCCAGAAAATCTTCCGCATATTTTCTGGCAAATAGCTCTCATCAGCTATTTCTCAAATAAACTTCCCTGCTCGATTAGTTTCCGCTGGGGGACTGGTTAGCGCCTTGAATGCCCAGAACGAGGTGTTGCGCCAATTCCAGGCTCACGGGACAGGATGTATCGTTGATCCGGCACTGAGCCAAAGTTAACCCGCAGCCGCATGTGCAGGACTGCTCATTCAATTGACGCAGAGCGGTTTCCTTTTGCTCGGTTGAGAGGACGGTAAGATCGATACCAGGAAGCTCCGTGGCGTTTTTTGCATTGGCTAAGAATATTTGTCCTGTGTCCTCAAACGTCTCGATCTTTGCATTAATCGGAAGATCGGATAATGCGCGAATTTCCGCAATATAAAGCTCCGGAGATCGTAATCCTATGTGCTTTTGAACGATCCGACCCTCTGTGTCGACAACGAACGATGTGGGCAGACCTACAACGCCCCCAAACATCGCCTCAATTCCTGGAGTGGAAAAAGCAAGCGGGTAATTGATCCCATGCTCCATGGCGAAACGTTTTACGTCCGCTGCGGGCAGAATATCTTTGGAAAGCCCTATAATCAGAAGGTTGTCTTTGTATTCATCCTGCATCCTGATTAAATCCGGGATTTCCGCTACGCAAGGCGGGCACCATGTAGCCCAGAAATTCACGAGAACTACCTTGCCTAGCCAATCCCTTGAAGAGATCGCTTTGCCATCCAGGTCATTTACAGTGAAGTCAGGAATAGGAAGAGGATTAGAAACAAATTTCACGGTGACAGGAGCTTCCCCATCTTTGCTGTCGCCGAAATTAGGCTCGGAAGATGTAAAGCGCCGGATATCTCGTACCCCGAGAATTAGAATTGCAAAAATCCCCAAGGTTGCTACCAGAAGAATTACTTTTTTTTTCAATCTTCCGGCTCCATACTTCTAGGCAGGACAACTTGATTCAGTTACCCTGCCTGTCCGTAATACAGTGAAATGCTTGCCGAAAATGATCTATTTTTGAAGCTCAGCAAGAGCGGCCAGGGATTCTTCGCTGCTCTTATTCGGATCAACTCCCAAGAAAACTTTGCCAATCGTGCCCTTGGGATCAATCACAAAGGTATTCCGCGCTGCCATGGCCGTGTCGCCTCTTTTATTCAGAGAGCCATATAGGTCAGAGACTTTCTTGTCCTCATCTGCGAGAAGCTTGAAGCTGATGCCTTCTTTATCACAAAATTCAGTATGGGATTGAACTGAATCCACGCTTACGCCGACGACTACCGCGCTCTTCTTTTCATACAACGCCATATCCCGTGTAAACCCATGAGCCTGAATTGTGCACCCATTGGTAAAATCTTTTGGGTAGAAGTAGAGAACAACCCATTTGCCTTTGAAGTCAGCCAGACTCATAGGCGAGCCTTCCTGGTTCTTCAGGGTGAAATTAGGCGCTGCAGTACCCTCTGCGGGCACTCCCGCCGACCAAGAATTCGCCGTGGACGTGAACAATATTACCGCCAGAACTGCTGCACTAAGCATGGTTTTCCGCATTTCCTTGGATCCTTTCTATTATCTCAAATATTCTTTGCGCGCATAAAGCCATGCGCTATTCGACTTTGAGAATAACCCGCCCGAAATTGATCAAATTGCAGCTAGTCAATTGTCTGACAAGTCTCAAAGAGATTCACTGATCCTGCCAGGGTGACTAGCATCAACTGTTGAAATCTTAACAAACTCGGAGCCAGTAACCAAGCCAAATATTTTAAATGTAATCGAAGTGTGTTACAAAAAGGAAATATATGGATTGTAAAAAAGGAGGCCATCTAGCCGAGGCTGTGAAGGTGGTCGCGCAGGTTTTCCCGCTCTGCCTGATCCAATTCCTCCGAACTACTGCCCAGGGAGTTCCCAATAGGCTTCGCAGTACTTTTTAGATTTGCTGTCCATGGATAATTTTCGATCTCAAGCCACTGTACTAAGATTTTCATTTTTAGATCTGGAGAAAATAATTTTATAGAAACTAAATTGTCCTGAATCCCGCAAATTTGACCATCCAATATTATTGTTTCAGGATATTTCTGAAGCCGTAAAACTGCATGAATATTGCTTCCAGGTTCTATGGAGTCATTTAAACGGACTGAAAATCCTGATTCACTAAGATTGACGATATTGCCGTTATACACGCGGTTGCCGGTCTCAATTTGCAAATCACCCGTAACAATGTATCTTCGGGAACGCCGCCGCTCAGTTTGAGTATCGCTGTTCATAGACCACTAGATTTACAACTGCAATCTATATATCTGTAAATTCTACTCTTAGCAATAGGGAAAATGGAATTACACGACAACTAAATGAATTGAATCGAGTTAGTCACCTAACGGGGGGAATAAAAATTATTAACGTCGCTTGGACTGCTTTTCCGGCGACAATTTGGCTAAAGTGTCCTGATAGTTCTTCGCCTGGTTATCGAGAATGTAAATTCCGGCGAACACCCCCAGCAAGATAAGCCAGGCAATGAGCATCACTATCGTCAAACCATCCATAGCATCTTCCCTCTAGCAAGATATTCTTATGTTACACGATTTAGTTTTATCAACAAATCATTCTTCACATAATTATTAGGTCCTTTGTATTTGCTTGACGAGTAGAAAGACTTATCGCTAGCATCGAACTTGGCATTTGATTTATAAGCCCATTAGCATGGAATCGAAAGAAACAACAAACCGCTGGCTTGAACGCATACTGATAGCTAAGCGCAGGGATTTAGACCGGGATCGCCTTCTTATTCCGCTTTCAGAATTAGAGAAGAGGATCAAGCCTGCGCAGGCCGGAAGGTTCCGGCAAGCTTTGGAAAAAGCTAGATCAGAGCAACAAAAAGCAGTCATCATATCGGAATTGAAAAGCGCCTCTCCCTCAAGGGGAATCATATGCCGAAATTATGATCCAGTTCGAATCGCGCAAAGCTATCAGAAAGCTGGAGCCGCGGCTCTGTCGATTCTTACAAATCAAGAGTTTTTCTCCGGGTCATTGGATCATCTCAAAATGGTCCGCTCGGTGACTTCCCTTCCCTTGCTTAGGAAGGACTTCACGATATCCGAATATCACCTGTACGAGGCTGTGGCAGCCGGTGCAGACGCTATCTTGTTAATTGTTGCGGCGATATCACCGACAGAATTGAGCCGATTATTGATTCAATCGCACCAGCTTGGCCTTGACGCTCTTGTGGAAGTTCATTCGGCGGAGGAGTTAAAAATCGCTATTGATGCCGGTAGCGATATGATCGGAGTAAATAACAGGGATTTAACGACATTTGAAGTGAGCTTGGACACTTCTCTGAAGTTAATAGCTGATATTCCGGACTCAACCCTTGCCATTAGCGAAAGCGGAATAAAAACTGCTAATGATTTAGTTAGATTGCATAACGCTGGATTTGACGCTTTTCTCATTGGAGAACGTTTTATGGATCAGCCCGATCCCGGATACGCGCTCGCGCAGTTTTTGTCATCCTTGCCAAATCGACAAATTGCTGCAAGTGGACAATCGTTATGACATGGATCAAGATTTGCGGAATCAAACGCCTGCAAGATGCCGAGACAGCAGTGGCTGAGGGTGCCAATGCGTTAGGTTTCAACTTCTGGAAGGGGACGAAGCGGTATATAGATCCCGATGAAGCAGCCCGTATAGTTACAAAGATGCCTGCATCCGTTTGGTGCGTGGGAGTATTTGTGGATGAGACAGTGGAGCGGGTTCTGGAAATCGTTCGTTTGAGCGGTGTAAATTGCGTACAACTGCATGACAGTGAAGGTCCTGAATACCTGGATCGTCTGAGCCATTTAAAGACTTTCAAGGTTTTCAAGGTAAAATCAAATTTCAAGCCTGAGGCATTACTGTCATTTCCCTCCGTGACGGCGTTTCTGTTGGACGCGTACGTTGAAGGAGTACCCGGTGGCACGGGTCAAGCATTTGACTGGGCCAGCGCGGTACAGGCCAAACGCTATGGGAAGGTTATTTTAGCCGGTGGACTGAACCCAGGAAATGTCGCAAAGGCTGTCGAGTTTGTCCAGCCATGGGGAGTAGATGTAGCATCAGGGGTTGAAGTCGAACCGGGTATTAAGTGTCCAGAAACGATCAGAAATTTCATTCGCGCCGTTAAAGAGGCTGATAAGAAGCTTCTGGATCAAAGTCAACATAGTAGTGTTGCGGACAAAAATCATGCGCACGAACTACTTTAAATGTCCGGTATAACCTAATGAATATAAAGCCAGATATAACATCAGAAGCATCGGGTCTTACAGGACGCTTTGGGCTTTATGGAGGGAGGTTTGCTCCAGAAACCCTCATGCAGCCATTGATGGAGCTTGAGTCCTCCTACTTGGCAGTACGGACAGATATTGGTTTTCAAAAAGAGTTGGACAACTTGCTCAAGCTATATGCTGGGCGGCCAACTCCACTGTATTACGCCAGCAGACTTAGCGAACATTTGGGCGGAGCCAAAATCTATCTCAAACGCGAAGACCTCCTTCATACAGGCGCTCATAAGATCAACAATTGTTTGGGGCAGGCATTGTTGGCTAAGCGCATGGGAAAGCGTCGCATCATTGCGGAAACCGGCGCAGGTCAGCATGGCGTGGCTTCTGCCACGGTATCGGCTCTCTTAGACTTTCAGTGCGTGGTTTACATGGGTGAAGTAGACATGGCGCGCCAGCGTCTGAACGTATTCAGGATGCGCCTGCTGGGAGCGGAAGTCCGCGCGGTAACGGCTGGCAGCCGCACACTCAAAGAAGCCATCAGTGAAGCAATGCGCGATTGGGTAACCAACGTGGAAGACTCATATTATCTCCTCGGATCAGTTCTTGGTCCGCATCCATATCCATTGATGGTCAGAGATTTTCAACGAGTGATCGGCCAGGAAGCTCGCCAACAAATCATGGCGGCTGAAGGCCGTTTGCCTGACCGGCTTGTGGCCTGCGTGGGAGGAGGTAGTAACGCGATCGGCTTGTTTTATGAGTTCCTGAACGATGAATCAGTAGCAATGACCGGGGTGGAGGCAGGTGGCCGTGGGTTTGAGTTAGGCCAGCATGCCTCTAGATTTCATGGAGGAAGCCCTGGTGTTTTGCATGGCGCATATACATACATTCTTCAGGATGACATGGGTCAAATTTCCACTACACACTCGGTTTCCGCAGGGCTCGACTATGCAGCCGTCGGGCCGGAACATGCCATGTTAGGGGATCTGAAGCGCGCTGAATATACTGCTCGTACAGATGCTGAAGCGCTCGAAGCCTGTCGGCTTTTGAGTCGCATGGAAGGAATTATTCCTGCTTTGGAATCTTCCCACGCCATTGCTGAAGTCATCGAACGTGCGCCTTCAGCAAAAGGTCAGGTCTTTATTGTTAACCTTTCCGGCAGGGGTGATAAGGACATGGAGATTTTAGAGCGAGAGTTGAAACTATAGTGTCGGTTTATTCTTAACAATTTAATTCATTATGCCCACACGAATTGTCGAGTGCTGGAATAAATTACATCAACAAGGCGAAAAAGCTTTCATCGGCTTTGTCATGGCCGGAGACCCGGACATTCCTCGGAGTATTGATGTCGTCCTTGCATTAGCGGAAGCCAAAACCGACATCATCGAATTGGGCATTCCATTTTCCGAGCCAATTGCGGACGGCCCAGTAATACAAAGGGCCGGGGAAAGGGCTTTGAAAAATGGCGTGAATCTTCCTCTAATTTTGGACATGGTGCGCCAGATACGGAAGAAATCCGATGTTCCTTTGCTCTTGTTTAGTTACCTTAATCCAATATTGCGATACGGACTGGAAAGGTTCGCAAAAGATACAGTTGCTTGTGGCGCTGACGGGGCGCTCATCACGGACCTCAGTGTCGAAGAGGCTGATCCCTTTGTTACGCAAATGCGCTTGAACAACCTCGACACGGTTTTCCTCGTTGCTCCCACCAGCACGGATGAGCGCATCAAACGCGCGGCGGAATTGTCAACCGGCTTCCTCTATGCCGTAAGCCGCACGGGGGTTACAGGAACTCGAGAGCAATTATCCGATACGGTTACTCCTCTTTTGCGACGCTTGCGAGCCTTTACAACACTGCCCGTCGGGGTTGGATTTGGAATTTCACGTCCAGAGCATTTGGCGCAATTGACTCCGATGGTCGATGGCGTGGTGGTAGGAAGCGCGCTTGTTCGCTGCATTGAGGATCATCAAGAAAACCCTGCTCTGCATGTTGCCCAAATGGTTCGTTGGTTACGAGAGGGTTTCACAGCGAATAGCACGTCCAAAGGAAAGTCATCATCCGCTAATATGGCATAATGGGTTCGTCGCAGATGATCCAACGGATGCCATTAAATAATCGAACTGTAGCCATGGATATTACGGATTGGCGTAAAAAAATTGATGAGATTGATCGCCGCCTTGTTGAGTTGCTCAATGAGCGGGCTCGCTGCGCGACTGAAATAGGTCGCATCAAGCTGCTCAACGGCAAGCCCGTCCAGGAAATTAGCCGGGAAGAAGAAGTATTGCGAAATGTGGTTGAGCTGAATCGAGGCCCCTTGGGAGAGAATGCCCTGCGGGAGATTTTCAAGAAAATAGTAGAAGAAGTTCGCCAAATGCAACAGAAATTAATTCAGTCAGAGCAAGACTCGCTGCAACCATTACCCACTAATAGGGACTCCAAGAAATGATGGAAGCTCCGATGACTCATATTCATCAAATAACAATTTGCGGAGTCGGCCTCATTGGTGGATCGCTTGGCTTGGCATTGAAAAAAGCTGGTTTCAAAGGGAAAATAGCAGGTTTTGGGCGACCGGTCACGATGGAAAAATGTCAGCGTTTGGGAGTCATTGACGCAGGCTATTCCAATTTAGCAGAAGCTGTGGCCGATGCTGACGTTATCTACCTCTCTGCACCCATACTGACTAATCTCGAATTATTGAGCAAACTTCCTCCTCTTGTTAAAGAAGGCGCATTAATTACCGACGCTGGAAGCACCAAAGCGGTTATTTGCGAAAAAGGAGCTGCGCTGTTTACTGCAAGTAGCGTATTCGTAGGTGGACATCCTATGGCTGGCAAAGAGACCACTGGTTCCGAAAATGCCGATGCTGACTTATACCAAGGCGCCCGCTATGCGCTTACACCCTACAGCAGGCACCATTTGGATCCGCCGATTGTGCGCGAATTCATGCAGTGGCTGGACCGCATAGGAGCAAGAATCCTTATCATGGACGCGGAAGTTCACGATGAGATCGTTACATGGACCAGCCATATCCCTCAATTGGTTTCCACTGCTCTAGCTGTTTCTGTTTTGGAGAATATCCGCACGCCGGAAGATCTGGAGCTTTCCGCTGGAGGCTTGAAGGACGCTTCCCGCCTTGCTGATAGCTCTTATAGGGTGTGGAGAGATATTTGTCTTACCAATACTGAGAACCTCGAACAGGCTCTTACCAGCTTTGCTCAAGCCCTGGAGCACTTGCGCGATAGTTTGCGTACTAGGGACCTTGAGAATTTGTTTGATCGAGCCAATGCACTCAGGCGGCAATTAAAACCATCAGCCGCACCTTGATAAACGGGACTCTATATGGAATCCAACACAATTGTCATCGTGAGCCTGCATTCGCCGAAGGAGAAATTTTGGGGCCGCCTTCTATCCCTGAACCCTGCGGGCGTTACGTTGCAAGGCATCGACTTGAACACGTTTGACGATTGGCTTGGACAGATTGCCGCTGCCGAACCCCACTTGCTCAGACCTTCCACTGTTTTTTACCCTATGCATCGCGTAGAGCGGATCTCAATGGATGAGCCATCGGGGGACATCCCATCCGTGGAAGGACGTTTTTCTCTGCGCATTGGAATAACTCTGCTGGAATATCTGACCATTGATCGGTAATCCAAAAAGTGGACTATCCCAGTTCTTAAAAGTTGTGTTTCTCAGAAGCAACTCTCAGCGAATCATTACGTCCCAGTTTTCGGACTATCCGTGGCGCTGATCAGATTGCGAATGTAGTTCACCAATTTCCATTTCTGGTCGTCCTTAAGCCGACCTTCCTGATTTGGCATATTGCCCTTGCCCTTGGTAATCATCGCAAATATAGCGCCGTCGCTGACTCCTTTCAGCGTTTCAGGATTCTTGAGATCTCGAATATCCCACTTTTGCTCTTGAGCTAAGCTGCCCTTCCCATCACCAGTCGTACCATGACACAGTGCACACTGGGATTCGAACAGGGATTTACCCTGACGAAGGCTTTCCTCATCTGGTTTCAATGGATTTTCAAGGGCTGCTTCTTGTGACGTGATTTTCCAATCCTGCAATTTTCCGTTTGCAGTGTCTTGAGCAGCGGCTGGTGATATTAGACAAACCACGGCCAGCAAACCTGGTATTTTTGGTATCCGCATCGTACTCCTCCCTGGGATAACGTTCATCTTCGGATCGATTTTTATAGCCGGGCGCCTTGCCAGTTAGGCACGACCAGCATGCGTGTGCGGAAATTGAGATAAGCAGAAGGGGTGCGTGCCTTCTTTACAACTAACCTGCCCCTTCATCATTTGACTGGATGGTATCACGGATTCAGCGAGGATATAGGGAATATTACAGAGATTAATTAATCTTAGAGCGTGTTAGTTTCAGATCATTTCATCCCCTGCCATCGCTTTACGATGCCGGGGTCTATTTGAAAAATATCTAAAACGCGTCCAACGGTGTGGTTGATGATATCGTCAACTGTTTTTGGGAAGTTATAAAACGCAGGAACCGGCGGAACTATTGTAGCGCCAATCTCGGCTGCCTCGGTCATTCTCCGGAGATGGCCGGTATGCAGCGGCGCTTCGCGAACCAAGAGCACCAATGGGCGTTTTTCTTTCAATGTAACATCGGCTGCCCTGCACAGAAGGTCCTGGCTTATGGAACCAGCTATTGCCGACAATGTTTTCACAGAACACGGAGCAACGATCATCCCATCCACGTCGTATGAACCGCTGGATATAGGTGCGCCTATATCCTTTACATCATAGTAAACATGCGCTAAATCGCTCACCTGCCTGACCGTATACTCCGTTTCAAAAGTGATCGTCTGGCAGGCGGCTTTGGAGATCACAAGATGAGTTTCTACGCCGGAAACTTCACGCAGAATTTCCAGCAACCGGATACCGTAAATGGCTCCAGTGGCGCCGGTGATCCCTATGATAATGCGTCTGATTTTAGCCTGAGATTCCTTGATAGGCGATGACAGCCTTTCATCAAGCGGTTTACTCTTGCGGCGGTATTTCGTGTTTGCCATGTTCGGTCTGTCACTGTATAGAAATTGTCCCAATAATTGTAAAACGGTATCGTGCCATTTCCTACAAATGTCAGAAGAATTCCTAATGATTTACATTTGTTAGCCGATAACTATTACGAGAAATCAGTGCGTTGCAGAGTTCATAAACGTCCCGCTGCACAAAGGCATTGCGGAGGAATTGTACGAATCGAGACCATATGGTTGAGGCAACGGAACAACTGAGCCCGCTGGCGAGCGAGTTACGCCAGGGGTTGCAAAATAAGGAATTCCACCTAAATTATCAGCCTGTTTTCCATTTGGGTACGGAAAAGCTGGCTGGATTTGAAGCGCTGCTTCGCTGGATGCACCCCGAGCGCGGATGCCTTCATCCTGCCCAGTTTTTATCCATCGCAGAACGAAATGGTTTGATTGTTCCTCTAATGCAATTGGCATTGCGGGAAATGACCCGGCAAGTGTCACAATGGCACGCAGATTTGTCTGTGCCACCGGAATTCTTAGTAACTATGAATTTGCCATTTAAGTATCTTAAACAGTGTGATTTAGACCGAGACCTTGATGATTTAGTTCTCGATAATAACCTGATTCCGCAATTAATACGTTTTGAGCTGTCTGAAACGGATATTCCAGGCAACGAAGAATTTCTATCAAATGTGATTGATCGTTTGAACCGCAGGGGAATTCAAACACTCATTGATGATTTTGGCGCTGGGGAGGACCCGCGAGGTTCAATTTCACGGCTAAAATTTTCTGCTCTTAAAATTGATCGCAGCGTGATTCGTAACCTGGATTCTCATTATGCCAAGCGGTGCGTGGGGGCCATCATTTCCTTAGCTCACGGCAATGGCATGGATGTTTATGCTAAAGGCATTGAAAACAAGGTCCAACTTAACTTATTACGGGAAATGGGTTGCACCATCGGTCAAGGGTTTTATTTTTCTTCTGCGCAAGAAAAAGACTCCGCGTCTTTATTTCTGTCCGAGAATCTCCAGGAAGATTCAGGCAGTGGTGTGCAAACATCTCGCCTGTTGCCGTTTGATCTATTCTCCGGCTTAAATTACGAAGAACTAAACGAAGTTGCGGTGCAGTGTAAGGAAATTATTGTCCAGCCCGATGCTCTGGTGATTCGCCAAGGTCAGGTCGGCAACCGAATTTATTTCCTAGAGGAAGGATCTGTCTCCGTATACAAAGGTGATGCTGAGTCAGCAGTGATGCTGGGGATTTTCGAAGGTCCTACTGTATTTGGAGAAATGGCGATTATAGACCCTGAAAGAATTCGCACGGCAAATGTTCAGAGCGTCACCGCCCTGAAGGCTTTATCTATATCCATCGATACCTTCAAGCCGCTTCTGCGTCGCATGCCGACTCTTGCCGGCAATCTGAAATATCTGGTCAACTCGCGATCCCGCTAACTGCTCCGCTCGGAAACCTTCCGCTGCATCACACAGATAAAATTTCTTTTTCTTTATTTTTCCCCGCTTCGTCCAGATGCGCAATAGCCTGATCGGTTACTTTTTGAACCTCGTCCAGCGCTTTACGCTCTTCGTCTTCAGCAATTTTCTTATCCTTGAGAAGTTTCTTGAAGGCTTCATTACAATCTCTCCGAAGATTTCGTGTAGCAGTTCTGTGTGCTTCTAAAACCTTATGCAGATGACGGACCAATTCCTTTCTTCTGTCCTCCGTTAAGGTCGGAATCGGAATACGAATTACTTTCCCGTCATTGGCAGGATTTAAGCCGAGGTCAGAGCCGCGAATCGCTTTATCTATCATCGGCAGAACGCTTGGATCCCACGGAGCCACCATCAAGGTAGTGGGATCTGATACGGACAGCTTGGCTAGTTCTTTCAGTTGCGTCGGTGTGTCGAAATAATCGACACGAATATGATCCAGGATGCTTAACGAAGCGCGGCCCGTGCGTATTGCAGCCAGTTCGTTGCGCAGATCGTGCTCAACTTTTTCCATCTTCTTCTTGGCTTCCTGAATGAGTGTATTTGTCATGTTTGTATTTAGACCTCGCAATTCGTGCGACTACTTAGTCACCATTGAACCAACCTTTTCCCCTTGGATCACCCGCAGGATGTTGCCGGGCACATTCAGGTTAAATACTATGATCGGGAGATTATTCTCGCGGCACAGTGAGATGGCGGTAGCGTCCATAACCCTTAGGTTTTGCGACAATATCTCCCGGTACGTAATTGCTGGAAACATCTTAGCGTCTTTAACTTGAATGGGATCGGCATCATAAATGCCATCCACTTTGGTCGCTTTCAAGATGACTTCCGCGCGCACTTCCATGGCCCGAAGGGCTGCGGCAGTGTCCGTGGAAAAATAGGGGTTTCCGGTGCCCGCTGCGAAAATGACCACGCGGCCTTTTTCCAGGTGTCGAATGGCGCGGCGGCGGATGAATGGCTCGCCAATTTGGTCCATGGAAATTGCCGTCATCACGCGCGTGGGCACGGATATCTTCTCCATAGCGTCTTGAAGTGCCAGTGCATTGATGACCGTAGCCAGCATCCCCATGTGGTCTGCTGCCACTCGGTCCATTTTTTTAGCCGAGGCTGCTATGCCGCGGAATATGTTTCCACCGCCAATGACCAGCGCCATCTCGACGCCGCTGGCGTGAACATCCCTAATCTCTTCCGCAATTTGGATAGCGCGATCAGGATCTACACCATATCCCTGACTTCCGCCCAGCACCTCTCCGCTGAGTTTCAACAGGATACGGTTGAAGATGGGTTTGGTTCCCATGGGAGGAAACTATTGGCTGACCGCTGATGGTTGGTTGGATGTGTCGCCCACTTTGAAGCGAACGAATCGCCGCAATGTGATGTTTTCACCAAGCTTTCCAATGGCAGCGGCAATTACCTGACTCACCGTCTGGCTTGGATCTTTGATAAAGTGTTGGTCAAGAAGGCAGACTTCCTCGTAGAATTTTTCCATCTTGCCTTCAATGATCTTCTCGACTACTTTTTCCGGCTTTCCCGATGCCAATGCCTGCGTCCGGTAGATATCTTTCTCTTTGGCCAATATTTCCTGAGTGACTTCGTCTTTGCTTAGGAATCGCGGGTCAGTTGCAGCAATGTGCATAGCAATATCATGTGAAAGTTGCTGAAATACGTCCGTCCGCGCGACGAAGTCGGATTCGCAATTCAGCTCAATCATCACGCCGATCTTACCGCCGGCATGGATATAAGAGCCGACAAGTCCTTCCAGTGTGGCTCTGCCAGCGCGCTTTTGCGCCGAAGCCAGGCCACGCTTGCGCAGCACGACCTCAGCTCCCGCAAGGTCCCCCTTGGCTTCCGTGAGCGCTAATTTGCAGTCCATCCACGGCGCTCCAGTCTTATCTCTTAAATCCTTGACCATTTGAGCCGTAATCCGCTGTTCTGAAGACATGCTTGGTTAATACGTCCTATTCTTTATTGGTAGCTTAGCGTAGCTTGTAATGATTACGATAGCGCAGCTTCGTAAGATACTTATCGGTAACGCTGGTTTGTCATAACTTAAATTCGATGCGACAGGAAATCGAATATCACTTCAAAAACTGTGGCGGGCCGTAACATTGGTAGTGCCGTATGATTCATCGCCTTCAGCCTGATCTTCACTAGTGGCAGGTTCGCTAAATGGCATATCCACAATCGGCTCACTGCTCGTTGAAGCTGCTGGTTCTTGGATAGCTGCGAGCGGTGCACCGGCTTCTTCGGCTTCATCGGCTGCTATCCTGTCACGCTCCATTACACTTTCTGCAGCCATTTGTTTGCCCTCTAAGACTGCATCAGCAATTTTGGAAGTGAATAATCGAATGGCTCTCAGCGCATCATCGTTGCCGGGAATGGGCCAATCGACTTGTCCTGGATCACAATTGGTGTCCACCACGCCAATCACGGGTATGCCCAGCTTCTTGGCTTCCTTTACAGCGATCTCTTCCTTGAACGAATCCACCACGAAAAGCGCATCCGGCAGCACCGGCAGGTTCTTGATTCCGGCAAGATTCTGCTCCAAATGCTTGCGCTCGCGCTCGAGCCGAATCACTTCTTTCTTCGGTAGCAGCTCATAGCGGCCATTCTGGGACATATCGTCGAGATCTTTCAACCGCTGGATCGATTTTTGTATGGTCGTAAAATTGGTCAGCAAACCGCCGAGCCAGCGCTGGTTGATGTAATACATTTCACATCTCTTGGCTTCTTCTGCGATAGCTTCTTGCGCTTGGCGCTTGGTCCCTACAAACAGGATGAGCTTGCCTTCTGCCGCCAGTTGCGTTGCAAATCGAGATGCTTCCTTAAACATTCGGAGGGTTTTCTGGAGATCGATGATGTGTATTCCATTTCGCTCGCCAAATATAAACTCCTTCATTTTCGGGTTCCACCGTTTGGTTTGATGGCCAAAGTGGACTCCCGCCTCCAGCAATTCTTTCATTGGAATCGTCGGCAAACACCCTCCTTATACTATTAATCAAATTCTTATCGTGTGCTTTATTTTAGCACTCTTCCGGATGCACGGGGAGCTTCCGGTATTACCGCTTGGAGAACTGGAAGCGCTTGCGGGCGCCTTTCTGCCCGTATTTCTTCCGTTCTTTCGCTCTGGGGTCGCGTGTCAGCAAGCCCAGCTTTTTCAACTGAGGCCGCAACTCCGCATTAAAACGAAGCAGTGCTCGTGCTATGCCTAATCTGGCTGCTCCGGCCTGGCTATTTACGCCGCCGCCGTTGACCGTAATGAGCACATCAAAATCCTTCTGCTTTTCTATCGATAACAAAGGAACTCGCACGGTCACCCTCTGCGTTTCCGATGGGAAATATGCGTCCAAGGTGCGGCCGTTTACCTTGTAATCTCCACTGCCTGGCCTAAGAAATACCCTGGCTATGCTCTTCTTCCGCCGGCCTGTTCCCAAATACTGCGTTTTTGCAACTGCGCTCATAGATTACTTCGCCTTCTCCAACTGTAATATTTGCGGCTTTTGTGCTTGGTGTGGGTGCTTGTCATCCACATACACCATCAATTTTTTCCCCATGGCTCTCCCAAGTTTACCCCTCGGAAGCATGCCCAGAATCGCATCTTCCACGATTCTCTCCGGGTGCTCCGCGGACTGAATCCGCGCCGTCTTTTCCTTTAATCCACCTGGATATCCGCTATAGGATCGATACATCTTCTTCTCTAACTTATTCCCAGTAAAACGAATCTTTGCTGCATTTAGCACGATTACATGATCTCCGAGGTCTAAAAACGGGGTATAGACTTCCTTGTGCTTTCCTCGTAAAATTGTTGCCACTTGGGTAGCCAGACGGCCCAGCACCTGGCCATTGGCATCCACCACAAACCATTTTTTAACAATTTCCCCTTCTTTGGGGAGATAAGTGTTCATTTGCTCTTCCTTTGCAAGATGTTCCAATCGTTTAGAATAGCCAGCTATAGCAGTATTGTCAAGGAATCCATCGGCTTGCCGGCGGCAAGTTACTGTTCGCTTGGGGCTTAATATACTGACCTACTTTACGGCTTGTACCCTAACCGATGTAAACTGAAATCGTGGTTAACCAGGATATTCGACGAGCTTGCTCCACCCATTTTTACGACGTCGATTGCGAGAAGTTTTTGCGTAATTTCCTTGCCGAGTTTCATGCTTCTCCCCAACCGGATAGCATTGTGGCCGGTGTTGTTCCCCATGCTGGCTGGGTCTATTCCGGGGCGGTAGCGGCACAGGTTTTTGAGAATATCCGAAAAAAAACTTCACCAGGAACTTTTATCATCCTCGGCGCCGTTCACCGCTGGGCAGGAATCAATAGCGTATACGCTCGTGGGGCCTGGGAAACACCTTTTGGCAACATGCTTATTGACGAAGAGTTGGCGGAAAATATCTTGCAGGCAACTGCTTCTTGGACCGTAGAAGAACCCAAGGCTCACAGTGGCGAACATTCCATCGAAGTTCAGTTGCCCATGTTGAAGTTGTTATTCCCTAATTCCAAAATTATTCCTATTGCAATTAATCCTGACTCTCGTGCCGTTCCCATTGGGCGTACCATTGGTCAAATCGTCAAAACTAGCAAACAACACACTGTCATAATCGGTTCGACGGACTTGACTCACTACGGGGATGTTTATGGATTCACGCCGATGGGTTACGGTCCCCGCGCCCATGCTTGGTTTCGAGACAACGACAACCGCATCCTTCGCCTAGCCGAGGAAATGCAGGCGGAGGAAATAGTCCCGGAATCGCAAGAGCACGATAACGCCTGCGGAGCAGGCGCGCTGGCAGCCACTGTTGCTGCGGCTCGTGAATTAGGCGCCATACATGGGTATGTGATTGAGCATACGGACAGTTTCTCCGTCGTCCCTGAAAAGGAATTCCGCATGGGAGTCGGCTATGCGGGAATTCTTTTCTGAGGCAATTGGATATGCGGATTTTACAGAGTTCCCACGGCTCTGCCAGATGAAGAAGAAACTCCCTTTGAAAATCCTCGTACTTCCTCTCCGGATTCTGAATCTTGATGGGATTGAATCATCTCCTGAACCATTAGATGACTGTAAGTTTAGTGATATTGTATAAGATAGGATTTAAGGATATGGCATTATGATTTCGGCTGATTCCTATCAAAGTACCAACGGAAAACCGCGCATCGAGCGTGTCTTCCCGCAGGCAGCAGTGCCTGGAGGCGAATTGCAAGTCTGGGGCAGTGGCTTCTATTCCCACGGTTCATCCCGCGCGCTTGTCCAGTTTGGCAGCATTGAAGGTTCCTTATTGGTCAGTTCCGACCGCTACTTAGTAACTCGCGTCCCAGATGGCGCGGTTAGCTGTAATCTTCTTGTCGCAAATGAAAATATCTCCAGCGCCCCTTTCCCGGTGGAGATCGGCGCTTCAATCGCTGACGAAGTTCATCCAGTCGCTAACCCTGCGGTTGATCACGATGGAAACATCTTTGTAACCTTCAGTGGCCAGCGTGGCCAAAAGGTTCCGGTTTGCGTTTATAAGATTGATGCTAACCACGACAAAAAACCTTTTCTGACCGAGCCGATGAACCCAACTGGCATGGTATTTGATGCAGAAGGGTATCTGTACATTTCCAGCCGCAACGACGGCAACATCTATCGCGCTTCTCCCAATGGAACCTTGACTGTCTATGCGGAAGGAATGGGCATCGCTACGGGTCTTGCGTTCGATCATCAGGGTTTTCTGTACGTCGGCGACCGCAGCGGCACCGTGTTCAAAATTTCTCCGGATCGCAAGATATTCGTCTTCGCTACCTTGGAGCCTAGCATCTCGGCATACCACTTAGCCTTTGGCCCCGATGGATTTCTCTATATCACCGGCCCTACAACGTCTAGCTACGATTCCGTAAACCGCATATCCACCAATGGCGATGTTGAGAAATTTTACCGCGGCTTGGGCAGACCTCAAGGGATGGCATTCGACATTGCCGGAAATCTTTATGTGGCTGCATCGCAGGGCGGTCGCAAGGGAATTTTCCGTATCAATCCTGCCAGGCAATGTGAGCTGGTCATTGCCGGCACAGGGCTTGTCGGCTTGGCATTCATGAAAGGGCCTGCCGTTATCCTGGCTAGCAACCAATCCTTATTCCATCTTAATTGGGATGTAAAAGGTATGCCGCTCATGGGGTAGTTCTTGCGCATTCCCTGCCCCCTACTGATCCAAATTGTTGATGTGCTCAACTGACGAGATGGTCGCAGAAATCATCGCTATTGGTTCCGAACTGCTTACACCTCATCGCACCGACACGAATTCCCTTTTTATAACCGATCATTTGAATCGCATCGGAATCGAGGTGGTTCTTAGAACAATTGTAGGAGACGACCGCGAGCGATTGACTCAGGCGCTGGCATTGGCGCTGCAACGATCCGATATCATCATTACATCTGGCGGCCTCGGGCCAACCGAGGATGATTTAACTCGCGAGTGTGCCGCAGCAGCTCTGGGTAAAACAATGTACCGGGACAGCTCTCTGCTCAATGAAATTGAGGAACGCTTCCGGTCCCGCGGACTCACGATGCCCTCTGTTAATTTACGGCAGTCGATGGTCATCGAGGGTGCCCAAGTGCTCAGAAACCCTCGCGGCACTGCTCCAGGACAATGGATCAATCATGACGGCAAAATGCTGATCCTTCTTCCAGGACCTCCTCGCGAGTTGCAGCCGATGTTTGAAGAGATTTGCATTCCTCTGTTACAGAGAACAGGGCCGCCATCGGTCCTCCTCGCCAGATCATTGCGTATCACGGGCCTCACCGAGTCTGCCGTCGAGGAACTTGCGGCTCCGATTTACACTCAATACAACAATCCGGTCACCACAATTCTGGCATCCCCTGGAGACGTTCAGCTTCATCTCCGAGCCAAAGCAAGTCAATATTCTGAAGCGAAGTCGTTGTTGGACGAACTCTCCTGCCAATTGGAAGCGAAACTGCGTAATTACATCTATTCCACCAACGGAGATTGTCTGGAGAAAGTCGTTGGAAATCTTTTGCATCAGCAAGGGCAAACTCTGGCTGTCGCCGAGAGTTGCACCGGCGGCCTTCTGGCGGAACGAATCACCGATGTTCCTGGCAGTTCGGATTACTTTCTTGGCGGCTTCGTATGTTACAGCGATTCATGGAAGTTGAACTTTCTGGATGTGCCAGCGGATGTTTTAGAAAAGCATGGTGCTGTGAGCGAACCCGTAGCCAGGCTTCTCGCAGAGGGAGTGCGTAAAAAAGCAGGCTCCACTTACGGCATCGGCATCACGGGAATCGCCGGTCCGTCTGGATCGACTCCATCCAAACCCGTAGGGCTGGTTTATCTGGCTCTCGCCGCTCCAAAAGAAACTCAGGTCTTGCAGCGTCTTTATCCGGGCGAAAGGGAAATCATACGCTGGCAGTCCACACAAGCTGCTCTGGACATGCTGCGACGAATGATCGTCAGCACAATGAAGTAAGCTGTATTTCTTTCCATCATGCGTTTATTTATTGCCATTGATCTTCCTGAGGAAATTCGCAGCAAAATCTCTGACCTTTTAGATCAACTCAAACCAATGACGCGCAATGTACGTTGGTCACGCCCGGAGACCATGCATATCACTCTCAAATTCCTCGGAGAAACATCCCCGGACATAATGCGTTCCGTTAGCAATCGGCTCAGCACATTAACAAATTCCCTTCCCTTTCACTTGCGTATCCAGGGTGCCGGGTATTTCCCCAGTGAAGTCTCACCCAATATCATCTGGTTGGGTATTGAGGCCGGCCCGCCTTTGGAAACCCTCGCAAACAAAATTGAGGCATGCCTTGTTCCTTTGGGTTTCCAAAAAGAAACTCGGCCCTTTTCGCCTCACCTCACTCTTGGCCGTCTTCGCAGCAAGGACTCTATTCCAGTCGTTAGGCAGTTTCTTTCAGACCCTGATCGCACGAATTTTGGCAGCGGATTTGAAGTGCGCGAGTTTCACTTATATGAAAGCCAGCTATCTCCGGGCGGCTCGGTATATCATAAGATTGCGCGATTTCCGCTGGTATCCACATCAAAATGACACAGAATCAGCCCATCCATACCATTGCCATTATCGGTGCTGGCGGCTGGGGAACTGCTCTTTCCATCGTCCTCGCGAAAAAAGTGAACACCATCCGGCTTTGGGTTTATGAGCCTGATCTGTGCGCGACAATAGCAACTCAGCGCGCGAACCCAATCTACTTGCCCGGATTTCTGATTCCTCCGAATGTGACTCCAACGAATAACATTGCAGAAGCGGTAACTGGTTCTGATCTCGTTATCCTTGTGGTTCCTTCTGGGCATCTGCGGGAGGTTGTGCTGAAGATTGCTCCCTCCATCAAACAAAATCAAATTTTCCTGAGCGCCACAAAAGGTCTGGAACGCCGCACCCATCTGCGCATGAGCGAAGTCATCGCAGAAGCCCTGCCACTCGATTTGCATCCACGAATAGCAGTTCTATCAGGCCCTTCCTTCGCTAAGGAAGTCGCCAGTGAACTCCCTGCTGCGGTGGTTGTTGCTTCTGCCAATTTAGACCTGGCTTCCTTGCTGCAACAGAATTTATCCAGCTCTTCATTGCGCTTATATACGAACACCGACGTCACAGGAGTCGAGCTAGGCGGCGCGCTCAAAAACATCATCGCCATCGGCGCTGGTCTTTGCGAGGGATTAGGGTTAGGTTCAAATGCTATCGCTGCTCTCATCACCCGCGGACTTGCCGAAATGACGCGATTGGCCTGTGCATGCGGCGCTCGCAGAGATACCCTCTCCGGGCTTTCCGGCATGGGTGATCTCGTTTTAACCTGCACCGGTGCGCTCAGCCGCAATCACTGGGTAGGCCTCGAGCTCGGCCGCGGGCGGACCCTCAATGAAATCCTCGCTTCGATGTCTATGGTGGCCGAAGGGATAGAAACTACAGCAGCGGCTCGGGACCTTGCCCGCCAGAAGAACGTTACCATGTCCATTGCCGATCAGATTTACTCCGTCCTCTACGAAAATCAGCCTGCTCGCGATGCAGTGAGCAAGTTAATGGAACGGACCTTGAAAGCGGAGTTTTAATCGCGGTTGGTTAATCGCTTATTTGAAAGCCAATCGTTTGTTGCACGGAATCGCCCAAATAAATTTCCACCTGCCATACTCCTGTTTCTAAACCTGCTTGCAGGGAGAATACTGTTATGGCAATAAACCCGTTCGTTTTCGCGACAATTCTTACAGGTTCAGCGCGTAATCTCTTTAACTCTCCATCTGGCCCCCTCAAGCGCACGGCATAGGCATTATCCCCAAGTTTTCCACTCCACTGGCTATAGACAACAATCCTTTTGTCTTCTGTCATCGAAAATGCCGTGCTGGGGTTCGCTGGTTCGGAATCGCGCACATCTTTATAAAGCCCGGCTTGTATTAGTGCCGGTTTTTCCGCTAGCCAGGGTAAGGTGGTTGTATCCTTGAGGAAACTATACAGAGCAAATAAAATAAATACCGCCGGAACCAAAAACTTTGTCCACGCTGGCGGTTCCATGCGCTTGGGCCCATCTGGAGTTGTTTCCGGCTCCATTTCCTCCGGCTCGATATCCCTAACTTCAGGGACCTGCTCTTCAATGGTTTGCTTTCTTGGAGCTTCTTGAGAACGCCATTGCCTGGGCAAATCTTCTCGCCCGGCGGGTTTATCCGCTTCCTTGATCACTGCCGGTGGACTGGCGCTACGAACTAAAGCTCCGCAAAAGTTGCAAACAGCACGATCCTTCTGCACGCTCTTGCCGCAAGTTGGGCATTTCATCGAATCTTCACCTGATTCCTTTGCATTAGCTTCCCTATGCTACAATTTTGCATTATCGGTCGTCGAGTATCTTATGAAAATCCTTCACCGGCAGTTTCTCAAAGAAGTCGCAGCTCACGGACTGCTGGGACTCATACTTTTTACTTCTGTTCTTTTTCTGCGGGACACCACTCGCTTGTTGGAATTGCTTTTGCGTGAAACCGCCGTATGGCAGGACTTGGTTTCGCTGTTGCTGATGGCATTCCCTCCTTTATTGACCTTTACGGTCCCGGTAGCTGTTGTTGTGGGTTTGGCGGTGACGCTCAGCCGCATGGCGAGTAATAATGAAATCACCGCGATGCGCGCCTGCGGTTTAGGTGTCAGGAGCTTAGCCCTGCCTGTCAGTATCGTCATAACCATCGGTTGCATCTCCGGAGTCATTCTTTCGGTGTGGCTTGCTCCATTAGCAAGTCAAAAGAGAGTAGAGGTCGAACGGCGCATTGGCCTCCGCCAGATTCCCTTGCGGTTGCAGCCGCGGGTCTTTGAAGAGAATTTCCCAAACTATATTCTCTACGTTCGCGACGTCACTAGCGGTTCGAATCCTCTTTGGAAGGGCATTTTTCTAGCCGATGTCTCAAATCCTCAAAAACCCAAGGTGATTCTGGCAAATGATGGATATCTTCTCAGCAATCCTGAGGAGAACAGATTTCAGCTTCATTTATTGAATGGAAGCAGTCACGAGATCGGCGGATCGCCGGACGAATATTCTATCGTCACATTTTCGGAGATGGATTTACCCGTCAACATTCCGCCACCGCAAGTTCCATCCGTGAAACCTATCGGACGAAGGGCTACTCCAGAACTTCACGCAGTGTCACCCAATGCCCCGGATTGGCTGGATGCAAACATTGAATTCCACCGGCGTTTTGCGCTCCCCATCGCGGCGCTTTCTCTCGCCTTAGTCGCAATTTCCTTCAGCCTCTTTTCCATTCGGGGTGGAAAATCTTCCGGCATGGTGCTGACCGTTCTGATGGTCCTGGTCTATTACACGATTTTCACCGGCGGCATCAGCATGGCTCGCCAGCAAGTGGTCCCTCCTTGGATTGGGGTTTGGGGCGCAAATTTCCTGTTCGGCTTGCTCGGCATCATTTTATTAATGCGCGCTGACCGCATAAACTTCTCGATGGATTGGTACGAACGAATTGCCAACCTTCCCGCTACTGCATCCGCATACTTTTATCGCATATATCGGCGCGATCCCCTGTCTGTCCAAACTCTGCCTCACTTCCGGCCAAACATTCGGCGAACACTGGACCGCTATGTGGCGAAAAGTTTTCTTGCCTATCTGGCTATCATCCTTTCAGCCCTCGTTTTGCTGACCGAGATCGTTACTTTCTTTTTGGACTTACTGAATGACGTGTTGAAAAATCAAATTCCCGCCAGCATGGTTTTCAGCTACTTCTTCCATCTGACGCCTTATCTCATTTATGCAACCATGCCATTGGCCGTGCTGGTAGCGGTCCTGGTCAGTATCGGCATCCTGAATCAGCGCAACGAAATCGTTGCCGCAAAAGCTTCGGGTATCAGCGTGTACCGCTTGGCTATGCCCATTTTTGTTCTTGCCGCTGGTCTTGGATCATTGCTTTTTCTGTTTGAGCATTTCTATGTGCCGTCCGCGAATCGAGTCCAGGACGCGATTCGAAACCGCATCAAAGGCAGGCCTGCTCAAACCTATTTGCGCCCAGACCAACGATGGATCATGGGTGAAGATTCCAGAATTTATTATTCCAATTTTTTCGCGCCAGAGGAAAACGTTATGGGTGGGGTCACGGTCTTTGAGATGGACCGGGAGAATTTTTCTCTTACTCGCCTCATATCAGCCTCCAGAGCAACTTGGGAGCCTTCTTTGTCTGGATGGATTTTCCAGTCAGGCTGGGTCCGGGAATTTGACCAAAACGCAGTGGTCCATTTCAATGATTTCCGCGTACAGCTTTTTCAGGACTTGCACGAGCCTCCTTCGTATTTCCTCAAGGAAGTCAAACAGTCCATCCAGATGAATTTTATAGAGCTTGGGCGTTACATCCAGGAACTTCGCCAAAGTGGGTTTGATGTCACTTCACTCTCCGTGCAGTTTCACAAGAAGTTTTCCTTCCCTGCTTTTACGCTGATCATGGCCTTGATCGGTTTGCCATTTGCTGTTTCCAACGAGAGAAAGGGCGCCGTTACTGGCGTTGCCGTTGCTTTGGGCATCGCTTTAGTTTATTGGGGCGCCAGCAGTCTTGCCGAGGCTTTGGGAAATCTGAACGAACTGCCCCCGGTTTTAGCCGCATGGTCACCAAATCTTCTTTTTGGCCTCGGCGGAATTTATCTATTCTTAAAGATTAAAACTTAATTCACTTCCAGTGGTTGACCATCATCGACAAAAAATGGGAGCCTCTTGCGAAGCTCCCTTATCCAGCAATCGTTGCTTTGACGTAGTGCTCAGTATTGCGGTGATTTGTAAACCGTCTTGCCTCCCAGCGATGTCAGAAGCGTCTTGATCGTCTTGATCTGGTCTGACGGAATCGTGAAGTAGTCCTTGTCGATCACGATAAAGTCGGCCAGTTTCCCGACCTCCAGCGACCCGATGTTCTTTTCATTAAACAACTGCTCGGCGCCCCAGATCGTTGCCGCTTTCATCAAGTCGGTGCGGTCCATGGATTCGCGCACATTGTACGTCAATCCATCGTGCGGCATCTTTCGGCTTACAAAGAACTCGATGAAGCCCCAGATGTTCCCATCCCACTGCTCTGGATAGTCCATATCCTTCGCGTAGTATGCCACTTTGTTCAAATGAGCATCGGTATTGAATACCGGGTGCCCGCCGGCATCCTGGTAGCTCTTCATCGGCGCCATCCAGGTCATCACCTGTTCCCCGTAAACCTTCAGGAACTCGCCGCCCTTGATGTTGCCCTGCACTTGGTATCCATTAAATGCCGGCATCACGCCGTAATCGGCCAATCGCTTGATATGATCCGGACGAATGATCGGGTTGTGCTCCGTGCCGATGCGCAGCTCCCGCACCTGTGCCACGGTCATTCTGCCGCTTTTCACTTCCTCATCCAGCAATTTCAACAAGGAGTCGTAGGTGCCATCACTGTACGTATGCAGAAAGCTCAGTCTCAGGCCCGATTGAATGGCTGATTTGACCTGTTCGAAACCCGCTGCTGCATTGTAATCGGTTGGCTGAGCGTTGCAATCCCGGCGAATTCCACTCGGTGCGTTCGGGTTGATCGGCTTTGATGTCGTGCAGGTTAAGCCAGATTCCCAACCTTCGTTGGAAACACCAGCGTTCCAAATGTAGTCATTGCCAATGCCTCTGAAATCGCCTACATTTCGGTAAAAGAACGCTAACCCCCCGCCTGGTTGATTTACTTCCGGCTGATTACCCCACAGCGTTCCCAGGTACCAGCCCCAGCGGACCGGCATCTCGCCGCTCTGATAGAGCAGATTGTAGGTCTTCATGATGGATGGCGACCCGTAATAGTGATTCCCGAACGTGGTCACGCCTTGCGCCGATACGCATTCCAGAAGTTCACGCTTCAGGAAGTCAACTTTTTCCGTCTCGCGTCCTTTCATCAGGATGTCGAAGACCGTCGCTGTGCGCGCCGTCAACCCCGCCGCTTCCCAACCCAATATTTTCAGGAACTCGTCTTTCGCTTTCGTATTGTGTGCTTCCGGGCCGATGGCTTCGCTGCTGAATACCAGCAACGGATTATTCGGCGAAAGGGTGTCCAGATATTCGCGTGTTATCGTTCCGCTGCTCCCGTCCTGCTGGCGAAACAGCGCATGGACGATCTTCCGTGATTCCGGCAGTGTTTTGCCGCCGAATACCGATGCCCAAATCCATTTGCCTGGCCCCATTTGCGCAGCCCGGTCGCGAACCCCTTTTTCCAGGTTCCTCAATACCTCAGCCTGCTCGGTGCCTAACGCATAAGTGATCTTCAGTTGCGGATCGTTATATCGCTTGGAGGTTGCCTCGCCTTCCGATCCCAGCCAGTGTTCCACTGCCCACAGATGCGGATGCGTGTGCCCGTCAATCAATCCGGGCAGAACAATGCGCCCTTTCGCATCTACTACTTCCGTATTCGGTCCTGCTAAAAATCGCATTTCATCGTTCGTTCCACGGGCGATAATGCGATTATTTTTCACCGCAAATGCTTGCACTTGCGTGTTGCTGTTGTCCATGGTGTGAACTCGCCCATTCACCACAACCAGTTCCGGATACGCTTTCAGTAAATCCAGCTTTCTTGTCGCATCGTCTTGCGCTTGCAGCAGCACTGGCATCAGTAAAGCAAACATCGCCCAAGCCGCTTGATATAATTTCCAATTCTTTCTTATCATCTGCGCCCCCTTATATAAATTCCTGAAATGCTTAGGGCAGAATGACCGTTGTGAATTCGGCATTCTGCCCTAAGAAATTAATTAAAAGCTAACTCCTAATAAGCAGCATCCTTGTAGACCGTCTTGCCTCCCACGGATGTGAGCAGCGTTTTGATGGTTTTGATCTGATCGCCAGGAATCGTGAAGTAATCCTTGTCGATCACGATAAAGTCGGCGAGTTTCCCGACTTCCAGCGACCCGATGTTCTTTTCGTTCAAGAGCTGCTCGGCGCCCCAGATCGTCGCGGCCTTCATCAGGTCCGTGCGATCCATGGCTTCGTCGCGGTTGTAGTAAAGCCCGTCGTTGGGCATTCTGCGTGTAACGAAAAACTCGATGAACCCCCAGATATTGCCATTCCATTCTTCTGGATAGTCCATGTCCTTTGCGAAATAAGGCACCTTGCCCAGATGCGCATCCGTATTAAAGACCGGCTTGCCGCCGTCTTTCAGGTAGGTCTTCATCGGAGCCATCCAGGTCATCACCTGTTCCCCGTAGACTTTCAGGAATTCTCCGCCCTTGATGTCGCCCTGCACCTGATATCCATTGAATGCCGGCATCATGTTGTAATCCGCCATCCTCTTGAGCTGGTCAGGCCGGATCATGGGGTTGTGTTCGGTACCGATCCGCAAAGCGCGAATCTGGTCCTTGGTAACCTTGCCGCCAGCCACTGCATCGTCGAGAAGCTTCAGGAGCGAATCGTATGTCCCGTCACTGTAAGTGTGCAGGAAGCTGATGCGCAAACCATTTTCCACGGCAGCTTTCACATTTTGATAACCGCCTGCCTTCTCATATTCCGTCGGCTGACTGCCGCAATCGCGCCGCACTCCGCTTTGTGCATTCGGGTTGATTGGTTTGACCGTCGTGCAGGAAAGTCCCGACTCCCAGGCTTCATTCGACACGCCTGCATTCCAAATGTAATCATTGCCGATGCCCCGGAAATCGCCCACGTTGCGGTAGAAAAAGTTCAGGTCGCCGCTGTCGTTGCCTGTCGTGTTTATACCAGCTTCCAGTTGGTTGCCCCACAGCGTTCCCAGGAACCACGCCCACCGTACCGGCAATTCATTGCGGGACACGAGCAAGTTGTACGTCTTCATGATGGAGGGCGAGCCGTAGTAATGGTTCCCGAAAGTGGTTACGCCCTGCGGCACCACGCACTCCAGCAGTTCCCGCTTCAGGAAATCCACTTTGTCGTTGTCCCTGCCCTTCAGCAGAATGTCGTATAGAAGAGACGTCCGGGTGGTTAATCCTGCAGCTTCGTACCCTATCATGCGGATGAATTCGTCCTTTGCCCTGGTGTTGTGCACTTCCGGACCAATTGCCTCGCTGCTGTGCATCAGCATCGGGTTATTCGGAGCTATCGTATCCAGATACTGCCGCGTCAGAGTGCCGGACTGCCCTCCCGCTTGTTGAAACAGCGGGTAAGTCATTTTGCGTGACTCAGGAATGTTTTTGCCTCCGAAAGCCGTCACCCAAATCCATTTGCCTGGTCCCACGGCCTGAATTCTCTCCCGTGCCACGCGCTCTATATTTCGCAGAACTTCTGTGGGGTCGTTGCCCATCGCATATCCAATCTGCAATTGCGGATCGTTGTACCGCTTGGCTGTCGCGTCGCCCACGCCGCCCAGCCAGTGCTCCACGGCCCACAGGTGCGGGTGCGTATGGCCATCAATTAGCCCCGGCAGCACGATCCGTCCCTTGGCGTCGACCACTTCTGTCTTCGGTCCCGCCAAGAATCGCATCTCATCGTTTGTTCCGCGGGCGATAATGCGATTGTTTTTTACCGCAAATGCCTGCACCTGCGTATTGCTGTTGTCCATCGTGTGAATGCGCCCGTTCACTACAATCAATTCTGGATAAGCATTCAGCAGTTCCAGCTTTCTCGCTGCATCCTGCTGTGCTGCCATCCTCCCCGGCAACGCTAGTACAACCAGCGCCACCACCAGGGCAAAACGCCAAATCATATTCCGATACCTGCTATGCATGATTTCCTCCTTATGATTTTCCGTGCGGGAAGCCGCAAATTTCAATTTGCTATTCCCGCATATTAACTTGTTCCGAAACTATTTAGAAGTTCGCGTCTTTGTACATGACTTTGCCGCCGACCGCCGTCAGTATCGTTTTGATGCTTCCAATATCGTCAGCGGGAATCGTGAAATAATCTTTATCGATGACGATAAAGTCAGCCAGTTTCCCGACTTCCAGCGAGCCGATGTTCTTCTCATTCATGGCCCCTTCCGCTCCCCAGATCGTTGCCGACTTCATCAACCGTTCCTTGTCCAATGCTTCGCCCCTCGCATAGGTAATGCCGTCATGCGGCATCGTCCGGGTTGCGAAGAACTCCATGAACCCCCAGATGGTGCCGTCCCATTGCTCTGGATAGTCCATGTCTTTGTAGTGCACCGGGATGTTCTTGCCCAGATGCGCATCGGTATTGAAAACTACGCGCACTCCGGCATCGGCCATGGATTTCATCGGTGCCATCCAGTTCATATATTGCTCGCCGTAGGACTTCAGAAATGCGCCGCCCTTGATGTCTCCTTGCACCTGATAACCATTAAAGGCAGGCATGACGTTGTACTTCGCGAAATCGGCAAATTGATTGGGCCGGATGATCGGGTTGTGCTCCGTGCTGACCCGCAGCGCGCGAATCTCTTCCAGCGTCATTCTGCCGGATGTCACTTCATCACTTAGCATTTTAAACAATGCATCGTAAGTTCCGTCGCTATAGCCGTGCATGAAGGCGATTCTCAAACCGCTTTGCAGTCCGGCTTTCACGCTCTTGTAGCCTGTTTTCTCATCATAGTTGATTGCCGCTTTTGCGCAATCCAGTCTTACGCCGTCTGCTACGCTCCGTCCAGTTCCTTGCGCTGCCACATTCGGCAGAGGCGTGGCTGTCGTGCAGGTCAGTCCCCCTTCCCAGCCTTCGTTGGTGATTCCTGCGTTCCAGAAATAATCGCCGCCTATGCCGCGGAAGTCTCCGGTCTCTTGGCTGAACGCGCGGATGATGGCATCGGTAATTTCAGGTTTATCCTTGTCGTATTTACTCACTATGTTCCCAGCGCCGGGCACATAGTATGCGAAACGCACCGGCATGTCGTCATTCTGATGCAGCACATTGAACGCCTTCGTAATTAACGTGGAGCGGTCGAATCGGTCGCCGAACGTCGTGACGCCCGCCTCGGCGATGCATTCCAGCATTTCCTGCTTCAGAATTTCCGCTTGCTCTTTCCACCGTCCGCGCATCAGGATTTCAAACGGGATCACCGTCCGGGCAATAATGCCGGTCGCCTCGTAACCGACAATCCGGTCCATCTCCTGCTTCGCCTTCGTGTTGTTCTGTGATGGTCCGATCGCTTCGGTCGCGATCAGCGATACCGGATTGTTCGGCGCCAGCGCATCCAAAAACTGCGTGGTAATCGGCGCTGAGCTGCCCAGCGACGCAAACAACGGACTGGCAATCCTGCGCGATTCCGGAATGCTCTTGCCTCCGAATACCTTCATCATGATCCATTTGCCAGGGCCCATTTCCTGCGCGCGATTGCGGATGCCTTGTTCGATAGACCGCAGAACCTCCGCTTCGGTGTTCCCTAGCGCCGCAGTATATTTCAATTGCGGGTCGTTATATTTCTTCGAGGTGGCTTCTCCTTCGGCTCCGAACCAGTGCTCCGATCCCCACAGATAAGGATGCGTATGCCCGTCGATCAAGCCGGGCAGCACGGCCCGCCCCTTGGCGTCGATCACCTGGGTTTGCGGACCAGCCAGGAAACGGATTTCGTCGTTGGTTCCCAGCGCCAGGATGCGGTTGCTGCGCACGGCCATGGCCTGCACCTGCCTCATCTGCCCGTCAATCGTGTAAATCTTGCCGTTCACGACAATCACTTCTGGATATGCTTTCAGTAGTTCCAGCTTTCTGTTCGCGTCCTGGCTGTATCCGGCAGTCGCAACAATAACCAACAGCGCAAACAGCAGGCTTGTGTGTCTAATATTGCCTTTCATATTTTCTCTCCCTCTTTTCTCATGAAAACATTTTTGCCAGCGTCAAACGCTGGTTTCTACAAACGCTATGACTTTGAAATGCTCCTAGTAGCTTGGATCGCGGTATGTTTCCTTGCCACCCACCACGGTCAGCAGCGCGCGAACCGTGCCGATTTGATCGTCGGGTGTGGCAAAGTAATCCTTGTTCATAACAATAAAATCGCCTAGTTTGCCGATTTCCAGCGAGCCGATGTTTTTCTCGTTCAACAATTGTTCGGCGCCCCAGATGGTTGCGGCTTTGATCAGCGTCACCTTGTCAATCGCTTCGTTCTTGGAATAGATGACCCCGCTGCTGGGCATCACTCGCGAAGCAAAAAATTGCATAAACGCCCAGATGTTGCCGTCCCACTGCTTGTCATAGTCCATGTCTTTCCACTGCGGCGGAATGTTGCGTCCCAGGTGCGCATCCGTGTTGAACACCACGTGCACGCCCGCGTTGGCCAGCGACTTCACCGGCAGCATCCAGCCCATGTATTGTTCGCCGTACGCTTTCAGGAATGCCCCGCCCTTGATGTCCCCTTGTATCTGGTAACCATTGACGGACGGGTATAGATTGTATTTCCCGAAGCTGGCAGCCTGGTCCGGACGGATGATGGGATTGTGCTCCGTGCTGATGCGCAGGGCGCGGATCTGCTCCAACGTCATTTTGCCGCTGGTAACCAGCCCATCCAGCATGTTGAATATGGCGTCGTAAGTGCCGTCGCTATAGCCGTGCAGGAAACCTATACGCAGTCCATTTTCGACTCCTGCCTTTACCGCCGCATAGCCCTTCTTTTCCTCGTAGGCAATCGCTTTCGCGCAATCCGGTTGTATGCCGTCGGCGACGCTCCAATCCCCTTGCTCCGCCTTGACGGCAGAGTTCGGCAGAATGGTCGCCTTAGTGCAACTCAATCCGCCTTCCCAGCCTTCGTTGGCGACCCCGGCGTTCCAGATGTAATCGTTGCCGATGCCGCGAATATCGATCATCTCCTGATTCAGCAGCCGGATGATCACGTCGTTGTAAGCTGTGTTATTGAATTTGCTGGTGGTGTTCGACCCACCCTCGGAGAAATACGCATGGCGGATGGGCATATCGTTTTTCTGATAGAGCAGGTTGTAAGCCTTCAACACCGCAGGCGACCGGTCGTAGCGGTCTCCGTAAGTCGTCACCCCCTGGTAGGACAGGCACTCCAGTATTTCCCTCTTCAGCATATCGGCCATGTCTTCCCAGCGGTCTCTTAAAAGAATCTCGAAAGGAACCACCGTCCGCGCGAAAATCCCAGTGGCCACATAGCCCAAGCGATCCTGCATGATTTTCTTCGCCATCGAGTTGCTCTCGGTTTGTCCGATGGCTTCGGTGGCGTAAAGTTGTACCGGATTATTGGGAGCAATCACATCGAGAAACTGTACCGTCAGCGGCCCTTTGGGGCCATCGGATGCGAACAGCCCTTGCATGATCCTCCGCGATTCCGGCAATGTGTTGCCGCCGAACAATTTGGCGACGATCCACTTGCCCGGTCCCATCTCCTGCGCTCGCTGCCTCAGAGTCTGCTCCAGCGCCCTCAATAACTCCGCGTGATTGTTCCCCCTCACCGAGCTCCACTTCATCTGCGGATCGTTGTAGCGTTTCGATGTAGCTTCGCCTTCTGCCCCCATCCAGTGCTCCGCGCCCCACAGGTTCGGATGTGTATGCCCGTCGATCAGCCCGGGCAGCACATGGCGGCCTTTGGCGTCGATCACCCGGGTATTCGGCCCTGCCAGGCTCTGGATGTCTGCTGTTTTTCCGATTGCGACAATTCTCTCGCTGCGGATCGCCAGCGCTTCGGCCTCGCTCATCGAAGCGTCGATGGTATGGATCTTGCCGTTCACCAGAATCACATCCGGGTAAGCACGGAGCATTTCCAGCTTGCGATTCGCGTCGGTGATCTGTGCACTCCCCGAAGCGATTGCAATAACTAAGGCTATTGCGAACATGAAGCACCTAATTATGGATCGATTGCGCATCTTTCCTCCTCATCTTTTGAATACAAGTCTGTGGCTTTCTGCTGTTGAGTCTTACTGCTAATAATTCGGTTTAATTCAAAAAGTAAAAAAGGCTGCACTCAGTCGTTTCCCGTCACCATTGCTTCAGGAAATTTCTCGTGCAGCCTGTCATTGCTTCTCTTTCCTAGTACGCCGAATCCTTAAAGACCACCTTGCCGCCGGTTGCGGTTAACAGAGTCTTAATGGTCTTGATCTGGTCTTCTTGGATTGTAAAGAAGTCCTTGTCGAGAACGATAAAGTCAGCCAGCTTACCGACCTCCAGCGAACCGATATTTTTCTCGTTCAGAATCTGCTCGGCTGCCCAGATCGTAGCTGCCCTCATCATGTTCACTCGATCCATGGCTTCACTTCGGTTATAAGTAATTCCGTCATGCGGCATTTTGCGCGTCACAAAGAACTCGATGAAGCCCCAGATGTTTCCGTCCCACTGCTCAGGATAATCCATATCCTTGGCATACACTGGGATGTTCTTGCTCAGGTGAGCGTCAGTGTTAAATACCGGATGCGCCCCTTTATCCATTAGGCTCTTCATCGGCGCCATCCAGGTCATGTACTGTTCGCCGAACGCCTTCAGGAAAGCGCCGCCCTTGATGTCTCCTTGCAACTGATAACCATTGAACGCCGGCATAATGTTGTACTTGGCGATCGTTTCCACTTGGTCCGGCCGGATCATCGGCGTGTGTTCCGTGCTGATGCGCAGCGCGCGAATCTGGTCAACGGTCATATTCCCTTTCTTGACCTGTTCATCGAGCAGATGGAACAGGGCATCGAAGGTCCCATCGCTATAGTGATGCAGGAACCCAACCCGCAGGCCTGCCTCCACCGCAGCTTTCACCCTGGTATATCCAGTCTGCTCATCATACTTCGCCACCATTTCGTCTGAGCAGGATGTTTTCATGGCTCCATCCCGCAAAATCCGGGCGACCTTGGAAGTGGGCATCTTCACGTTGGTCTTTGGAACCTTCGTGCAGTTCAAACCACCTTCCCAGCCTTCATTCGCCACGCCGACGTTCCAAATAAAATCATTGCCGATGCCGCGGAAATCTCCCAGGTCGTTGTAAAACAGCTTAGCGAATTCGCGCTCTCGTGCTGGATCGCTAATCACATTTTCCGCCAGCCCGCCGCCAACCCACCAGCCCCAACGCACCGGCATTTCGCCGCGCTGGTAGAGGAGGTTAAATGTCTGCATGATGGAGGGTGAATTATAGTAGTGGTTCGAGAAGGTCGTGATGCCCTGCGCTGCCACGCATTCCAGCAGTTCTCGCTTCAGGAAGTCCGCCTTATCATCCAATCGGCCTCGGAAAAGAATGTCATAGGTCACCGAGTTCCTGGCCGAAAGCCCCTGCACCTCGGTTCCCAGGTATTTCACCATCTCTTCTTTCGCCTTGGTGTTGTTCGCTGCGGGTCCGATCGCTTCGCTGGCCATCAGCATCAGCGGATTGTTCGGCGCCAGCGTATCCAGAAATTGCCGCGTCAGCGTGCTTGGTCGTCCGTCCTCGAACGTAAATAGCGGATACGTAATCTCGCGGGATTCCGGAATCGAGTTGCCGCCGAAAAGGCCCACCCAGATCCACTTGTTTGGTCCCAGTTCCTGCGCCCTCTCGCGGACCAGCCGCTCCGTATTCCGCAACACGGTCGCGCCGTCGTTGCCCCGCGCATAGACAATCTTCAATTGCGGATCGTTGTATCGTTTCGCCGTAATATCTCCCTCGGCTCCCAGGCGATGCTCTACGGCCCACAGATGCGGATGCGTGTGCCCATCGATCAGCCCGGGCAGCACGCGCCGCCCCTTGGCATCCAGCACTTCCGTCCTTGGCCCAGCCAGGAACCGCATTTCGTCGTTGGTTCCCAAAGCAATAATGCGGTTATTTTTCACCGCCAATGCCTGCACTTCCCGGTTGCTCGAATCAATCGTGGAGATTTTTCCATTCACCACGATCAGTTCCGGATAAGCTCCCAGCAGTTCCATCTTCCTGGTCAAGTCGGCCACGGTCTGTCCAAACGCCGTCCCTGCCGCAAATATAATGGCCATAGCCACTGTCAATAAACACTTCCTGCGTATGCTATTTTTCATGAATTTTATTCCCTCCTACCCGTCGATCAATTTCGGCCAGGCATGGTGCCTCTGACCTGCTCTATCCTGTATTTTTTCTTAGTGGACACATTATACCTTCTGTCAAGTCCAAGCTCACGTCTTTTTATGAGAATTTCTACTGCCTTCCCGAAAGCTGATATCCCCCTCATTGAGTAGGCGGCCTTCCTGTGCAATTTCTTTCAATATTTTCTGCTTAAATGCACCGCTGGCACATCTCGTGATTGCAACCGAGCCAATCTGAGCCGCGCGCGTCAGCAAGCGGGCCGGTTTGGTAGCCACGGCACGCTTTTTTTGCCGTGGGCTTTTTCCCCTTTGCTGTCATCCCGAGCGAGCGCAGCGACGAGGGATCTGCTTTTATATTTCCCATCTGTGAAATCTGCATATCCTGAGCGCAGTCGAAGGGCTTGCCGAGGGGTGGCCTTTTTTTCCATTGCTGTCATCCCGAGCGAGCGATGCGACGAGGGCTCTGCTTCTCGTGCATTTCTCTCGTTGGTGTATGTCGCTCGGAACAATGCACAGCCCCGCAGGTGCGAAAGAAACAGCGCGCTACAATAAAAGGAGAAACGCTCTGCTGTTTGACAGCCGTTTTCGATTGATGGTTTAATAATGCCATCCGTGGGCCTGTGGCGCAGCTGGGAGCGCGCTTCAATGGCATTGAAGAGGTCAGGGGTTCGAGCCCCCTCAGGTCCACCATATCTTTTCATTCATACTAAACTGTGTGCCCCATCATAAGCTTTGCCGTCTTTCTCGCTTTTTCATCCCTTCTCACTCCTCCATCATTTATTCCCTGCCGCTTTTCTGCAACTAATGCTATACTTAAGTCGAGTTTGGTGCAGTCCGATTGCTTTGAAGGCAGCCAGTTAATGTTTGCTTCCCACCCAGTTGACTCTCTCAAATTCAATTTAGCTTGTGTCTAGGATATATTCTCGGCCCCTGCTAATCATCCGTATTCATTTACGGAATTCCAAGGAGAGTAGATATGAAAAATTTGTTTGTTGGAAACATCAGTTTCCAAACCACGGAGAGCGATTTAACTTCGCTTTTCGATCCGTTCGGCGAAATTACCAGGATCCAGATCGTAACGGATCGCGATACCGGCAGATCGCGTGGCTTCGCCTTCGTCGAAATGACCAATGACGAAGATGCCGCCAAAGCCATCGAGGCCTTAAATGGTAAGGAATTGGACGGTCGTGCTTTGAATGTAAACGAAGCGCGCCCCAAGACGGACCATGGCGGGGGTGGGGGTGGGGGCAGAGATCGCGGTGGCTACGGTGGTGGCGGTTCAGGCCAGCGCCAGCGTCGCGAAAAACGCTGGTAGTCAGCCTGCAAAATTTCCGGCCAGGGACTTTGTTGAGTCCCTGGTTCATTTCCCTGGAGGTCTTATGGCTACAAATGGCAAAGCTACTTTTCAAAAGATGCAAAAAGAACGAGCCAGAAAAGACAAGCAGCAGAAAAAAGCGGAGCGCCGTGAGCAAAGAAAAATCGAGCGCAATGTGATCTATCGTGGTCCTTCTCAAGATGAGGATATCTCTCCGGAAATGGAAAACGGCTCGGGAAGAATGCAATCTGGAGATCTCTCATCCAGCGATTGACAATCGCTCGCCGTGCTTCTCTCTTCCAGTCTCAAGCGGCTCAGGTTTCGATCACGCCTTCGCAACCTCTTTATTGCTTCAATTAGGTGATTCAGAAAGGACCGGAACCATGTCAGCACGCACTGGAGACAAGGCCAGGCATCATCGTCTTCGTTTGCGCAAGCTTGCTCGCAGGCAGCGCAACGTCGAGCTCCAAAAAAAACTGGCCGCCGCAAAGCTCGCGGCTGCGGTCGCTCCAGCTACAGCTTAACCAGCATCGCCTTACCGCACCCCTTCCGGCAGGCGGACCATTAGGCGATTTCTTGATTCCACATTGTTTAACTAGCAGCAGCCGGAAAGGTTGAAACATGAAGACCATGATCCAATTGGAGGGTTTCACCGTTTCGCACACCTCCCGCACCTATAACTACCGTGTCATTTATGCTCCCGGTGATTCGCGCCTCTTTGCCGTGCACATCCCATTGGAATCGTTTCGCGCCACTCCCCTGAAGTTTCAGGATGGTCCTCTGGTGACCCGTGAGCGTCTGGAATTAGAATTGGGTAGGGAAATACAGGGAGCGACCACTGAAGCCAACTTGAATGTCACCGAGCCGGATATTCTGACTTATCTGGATAAACACTACCCTCAAAAAATTCGCAAGAACATTACTTGGTTGCCTAAATCATCCTGATTTCGGACCAACCCCTCGCAGCCGCCATACTCAAATTCACGTCCCAATCCCCTCAGTGGCTCATGGAATAAATAAGATAGTTGATCCCGAACCGCAAGGCCTCGGTTGACGGCCCCAGCGGATATCTTGGCTGGCCGATCCACTCCCAAAAATCCCCAATATCGTTGTTGTGGTTGATTATCATGCACAACCGCCCGCTTTCGTCGAAATATCCATAAAAAGTGGGCTTCTCGCCTCTCCGCCGCCGCCCTTTGGCAGGCGGCTCTACATCCAGCGTCGGAATTTCATAGAACGTGTGGAATATCGGGTTATCAATCGTCAGCTTCTCAAAGCTCCGCTGCGGAAAAACTAGCCGCATCTGCTCCTGGAACCAGTCCAGCAATTCCTGATTATCAAAATCATCCACAATGGCGAAGCCGCCGCGATTAAAATATTCCCGTAGATTGACCACCTCCCGCTCGGTCAATTCCATTTCGCCCACTTCGCTGAAATACAGCATCGGATACAAGAAAATCTCCTCGCTGTCCAGTTGCACAATAACGTATGCCTGTTCGTGCGTATTGATGCGCGTCGCTTCATTGGCCAGATCCAAAATATGCTCTTCGGCTGCGGGATAATCGTGCGCCCATCCTGACCCATAGGCGTTGTATTGCACCCGCGCAAAAATCAGTTCAGTCTCGTCGAGATTCCTCTTCGCGTCGAAATCATCCATCAAGCTTCCAAACTGCGCAAACCGCCGCTGTGCGCTGCCTCTCTCCAATGCTGCAATGCACACCAGCAGCAGCGCCAACGCAACTGTTCTCCAGCGTCCTTGCGTCATCTTTGAGATTTTCCCGCCTCAACTTCCGCGCATTCGCGGTCGTTTTATTCCTTGTGGCTGCCCTCTCGCCTCGTGCGCCATATTTCAATCATTCCCGGCACTCCCGGCAAAAGCGACACAACAATCACCACCGCGATCACCCAATGGATATGCTTGTCGATGTTCGGAATCGTCGCGCCCAGGAAATATCCGAGCAGAGTCATCCCACATACCCACCCCACTCCGCCCATCACGTTATAGCTGACAAACCGCCGGTAGTGCATCTCTGCGGCGCCCGCCACCGCTGGCGCAAAAGTTCTTACGATGGGCACGAAGCGCGCAATCACAATCGTCTTTGCGCCGTGCTTTTCATAAAAAGCGTGCGTCCGGTCCAGATGGCTGCGCTTGAAAAACCGCGAGTCTGGCCGGTTGTAAAGCGCCTGTCCCGCGCTGCGCCCGATCATATATCCCACCTGATCTCCTACCACGGCGCTGATCGACCCCAGGATCAGCAGCGCCGTCAGGTCCAGATGCCCTGCCGCCGCAAACACCCCAGCCGTCACCAGTAGCGAATCTCCCGGCAGAAAGAACCCCACGAACAACCCGGTCTCCACAAAAAGTATCGCGCACACCAGCGCCGTCCCGCCCAGATGCCCTGCCGCCGCAAACACCCCAGCCGTCACCAGTAGCGAATCTCCCGGCAGAAAGAACCCCACGAACAACCCGGTCTCCACAAAAAGTATCGCGCACACCAGCGCCGTCCCGCCCCAGGTGATGATGCCCTCGACGTCGGTGACCATGCGCAGCGCTTCGGCCATCCATTCCATCGTGGTTCCTTTTCCCTCGCTAATTCCGCTGCGCCTGCTGTCGTATTCCATTTCAGTCTATCACCCATACCTTTCAGTCCTGATATGTTAAACTGTGCGTTTATGTGCCCGCGTCTCTTCGCGGCACAGGGCGGTCTTCAGCACTATATTTTTTTTCGCAAGCAAAGGAATCCTCAATGGCAAAGAACCCTTACCGGCTTTCTACGGACGTTGAACCTCTGCACTATCATATTTCTCTCACCCCCGATCTCGCCAAATTCACGTTCTCCGGTAAAGAAACCATCATCGTTCGCTTGAATAAGGCGGCTTCCAAAATCACTTTGCATTGTCTCGATCTCAAGAACCTCAAAGCGGCTATCCGCACGCCCAAACTCGCCGCCGCCTTCCCTGCCCTGCGCATCACGTTCAACAAAAAAATGGAGACCGCTACGTTGGATTTCGGGCAAATCCTGAAAGCCGGGCGGGCGGAGCTTACGCTGGAGTGGGAGGGCGAACTGAACGACAAGATGCACGGCTTTTACCGCACCTCTTATCTCGTCAATGGTGAAAAGCGCTGGGGAGCCGCCACGCAGTTTGAAGCCACTGACGCCCGCCGCGCGTTCCCTTGCTGGGATGAGCCGGCCACCAAAGCCACGTTTTCAGCATCGCTCACCGTCCCGGACCACATGACGGCGCTTTCCAACATGCCCGCCGAGGGTGAAACCAAGGCCGCAACGCCCGGTTGGAAAACCATCCAGTTTCAAAACACTCCGATCATGTCCACCTATCTGCTTGCCTTTGTTGTCGCTGAATTAGATTCTCTGGAATCCAAGGACGCTCACGGCATCCCGGTTCGCGTTTGGACCAGCCCAGGGAAAAAGGAGCAGGCCCGCTTTGCTCTCGAGCAAGCCTGTCATACGCTGGCATATTTCGCCGATTGGTTTGGCATCCATTACTGCTTCCCCAAGCTCGACATGGTCGCTCTGCCCGATTTCGCCGCCGGTGCCATGGAAAACTGGGGCCTGATCACCTATCGCGAAACTGCTATGCTCGTCGACGAGAAGAACTCTTCCGAGGCTGCCCGCCAGCGCGTCGCCCACGTGGTTGACCATGAGCTGGCCCACCAGTGGTTCGGCAATTACACCACCATGGAGTGGTGGACCGACCTGTGGCTCAATGAAGGCTTCGCCTCCTACATGGGACCTAAAGCCACCGATCACCGCTTTCCTGCCTGGCAAACCTGGACGCAGTATATCGCCGACGACTACCTTGCCGCTCTCCACGAAGACAGCCTCAAGAACACCCATCCGGTCGAGGTCCCTGTTAAGAACCCTCATGAGATTCGCGAGGTCTTCGACGCGATTTCTTATAGCAAGGGTTCGGTCGTCAACCGCATGGTGGATCACTACCTGGGCGAAAAGCATTTCCGCAACGGTCTCAACCGCTATCTCACCAAATTCGCCTTTGGCAATGCCACCACGGACGACCTGTGGGGGAGCCTCGAAAAGGAATCCGGCAAACCCATCAAAGCCATGATGGCCCGCTACACGCGCCAGCCCGGCTACCCCGTCCTCCTGGTTGAAGAGAAGAAGTCCAACGGTAAATCGTCATTGCTCGTCGAGCAAAAACGCTTCTTGATTGATGGCAGCCTTGATGCTCAGAAACTGCAATGGCAGATTCCCGTCGGCCATTTCACCAGCCGCCGCAAGGAACCTGTCTACGAGTTCATGAAGTCCCGTACGCACCGCCTCAATGTATCTCTCGAGGATGGCGAATGGCTCAAGCTCAATCCCAGTCAGAGCGGCTTTTATCGCGTGGCCTATTCGCCCGTTCTTTCCGAGCGGTTGGCCGTCGCCATTCGCAACGGTGAGTTGCCCATCGTTGACCGCCTCGGCGCGCTCGATGACGCCTTTGCTTTGGCCCGCGCTGGTTATATCAAGACCTCCACGGCTCTCGGCATCCTGGATGCGTATCACCAGGAAACCGACTACAGCGTCTGGACCGCCATCGCCGGCAATTTTTCATCTCTCGACAATCTGCTCTCGCGTGAGCGTTGCCTTGCCAAGTTCCGCCTCCACGCACGCGATTTCTTCCGCACCATCGCTGCCCAAAAAGGCTGGGAGAAGAAACCATCCGATGGCCACGTCGATGTTTTGCTCCGCGGTCTGGCCCTTCGCAACGCGGGCGGTTACGGCGATACGCAAACCATCAATGAGGCTAAGAGCCGCTTCGAGCATTTTTGCCGCACCGGTGTTCTGGAACCGAACCTGCGCCAGGCTGTCTACATCTTGATTGCGGAAAACGGCGGCGAGTCGGAATGGGACGCCCTGCTGAAAATCTATCGTTCCACGGACCTGCATGAAGAGAAGGTCCGCGTCCTGCGCGCCACTGGCAGTTTCCAGCAGCGCGAAATTTTAACCCGTCTCCTGGATTTTTCTCTCTCCGATCAGGTTCGCCCCCAGGACACGCCCATCGTTTTGGCAGGCGCCTCCACTCATCCTCTAGGTCGTGAGTTAGCTTGGAAATTCTTAAAGAAGAACTGGAAGACTTTTGTGGAACGCTATCATGGCGGGGGAATTGGCCTGCTCTCAAGAACCATCGGCCTGACCGGCGGTTTTAACTCGGCTAAGGATTTGGCTGACGTCCAAACCTTCTTCCGTTCCCATCCGGTCCAGGGCACGGAACGAGCCATAAAGAAGTCCACCGAATACCTGCGCTCCAACATCCGCTGGCTGGACCGCGACCGCAACGACCTGAAATTTTTTTTCTCTAAATAAATCGGCACATTTCAGCGCCGCGACCGTCAGGGAGCGGGCCGGTTCGATCAGAGCCGCAACTGTCAGGGAACGGGCCGGTTTGGTAGCCACGGCACGCACTTTTGCCGTGGGCTTTTTCTTGTGTTTTTCAGAGCTGCAACCGTTCAGGAGCGGCCACTCTCGCACAGGCTGTCATTCCGAGCGAGCGTAGCGAGTCGAGGAATCTGATTCTGTTTTTCTCCCGTCTCTTGTCTTCCCAACTCCCTATTCTCTACTCCCTACTCACGGTCATATTTTCGTAGCCACGGCACGCTCTTTGTGCCGCAACGTCCTGAGCCTGTCGAAGAGTGGGCTTTTTCTTTTTTCCGTCATCCCGAGCGAGCGCAGCGACGAGGGACCTGCACTTATGTTTTCCATCTGCGAAATCTGCGGATAATCCTGCCTGGCCCGATCTTGTCGTGGGCGTGGGCTTTTATCGTTTTGAAATTTGTGCTTTGAAATTTGAAATTGTTTAGGATTTAGAGCTTGGGATTTAGGATTTGATATTCCCCCGCCTCTTGTCTTCCCCCACTCCCTACTCGCCATTCCCCACTCACCTGCTTATTGCGGATTGCCCTGCTCGTCCTGCATCTCGCTTACTGCACGGCAATCGTCACACTATTGCTCGTCTTGGTTCCCACCTTGATCTGCAAGGTCACCGCGCTTCCCGGCGCCACGTTCTGCGGCACTCTGGCGTTCACCTGATACAATCCTGAATACGCTGGCGCCAAGCCCGCAAACGGTATGTCCTGCGGCGTTAAAGTTATTCCTCCGATAATCACCGTGGGCTTGGTCTCCATCTCGCTCAAGGGCGAACTCGGCGCAACCTCCCCTGAGCTGACCGGCGGACTCACCCTTCCCAATCCTGTCGCATAAATCGAGATGTAATCGCCTCTGGCCACTGCCCGCGTTGTCCTGCCCGCTATGCTTCCTACAGGCGCGGCAATCACATCCGTATTCGCCAGCAGCACTGCTCCCTGCTGTCCCGTGCCAACCTGAAAGATTCCGGGCGATTCCTGCGCCAGTTGCACCCTGGTCGTCAAGCCGGTCACGCCATCCGCCACGACGACGATATCCGCCGTCAGTCCAAACAGATTTGATGGCATTTGCAGATTGATCTGCGTCGGCGTCACCGCATACAGCGGCGCTTGCACGTTATTCACAAGCACCTGCGTTTTTTCGAGCGTCGTGGGCAGTGCCAGTTTCTCGATCCGCCGCTCCGCGCTGGAAGCCGGCAAGTATCCAGTTGTATCTCCGGTAGTGGCCGCTGTCCTGATAAATCCCGCCCCAAACAACGATACAATCGAGCCGGGGCTGAACGCGGCGCTGCGCTCGAAACCCGCCCCGTTGACCACTCCCCCCAGATTAATAGAGGGAACATCCACTGCCAGGGATACATCCACCACCTTGGTCGGCGCTGTCCCAGAGGGCAGAGAGGCAACCGTGACGGTTCCTTTATATCCGCCCCGCGCTAGCGGCACGGAATTTACGAATACGTCAACTTTAGAAGGCGTCACGCCACTCAATGGTGACGCCGTCAGCCACCCCAGGCTCCCCTCCGTTGCAGCTAATGTAATCCATCCGAGCGGCCCTACCCCCGGATTTGTGATTTGAAAACTTTGCGGTGCGGGATTGCTTCCTTGTGCGATTCGGAACAACAATTCCGGCGGGTCCAGTGATATTTCCGGCGCGCCCCGCAGCGTCAACTGGACTATGATCAGATAGGGGCTGTTGTCCACGGTGCTGCTTTCCAAAACGATCGCGCTGTGATAAACGCCAAGTCCTAGCCCTGTCAAATTCACTGTGGAATTCAGAGTGTCTGGCGTCGACCCCGCGGTTTTTCCTAACCTAAGCCAGCCGAAATTGTCCTGCGATATAACGGACGCGGTATAATCGTGCACCGCAGTGTTTCCGCCAATCACCGTTAACCCGATGCCGGGCATCTGCGGCGGTTGCATCGTCGTGTTTCCGGGCTCGTAAAGCAGCGTGGCTGAGTTCTGGGTTCCGGTGAGCAATACCGGCGTGCCGGTCTGTCCAAACAGTACATCGACTGCAACGGTCTTGACCACCGTCTTCCCCGTGGTTCTGGATTTTCCTGCAATTAATATTAGGTAATACGTCCCCGTATTGATTCCATCTGGCGGGGCTGCGAATATGTTGATTTGCCCAGGCGTTACTCCACTGGTGGGATTCACGGTCAGCCAGTTTCCAGTGCCCGATATTGTCGCCGCCACCGTCACTGTGTAGTCCAGCGGTTCGCCGACGCCAAATATCGTCAGTACCCTTGCATTCGCCGTTCCGCGCACAAATTCAAATTTCTCCGGACTGATTACGATGGACGGATCTTGCGCCCAGGCCAACTCCCTGCCCGCCGCCATGCTCAGCAGCACGAGCAGCAACCCCAGCGATCTTCGCGTTATTTCCTTAATTTGCATATTCGATTTCCTGCTTTGCATTCACTTTAATCTCTCATTGTCGGGAATCCTAATTTTATCCCATTCAGCTTTTTGCGCCAACCCTGCAATCGCGTCTCAAGATGCCTGCTCTATCAACCCATGATCTGTTGTATAATCGCCCTACATCAGGATTGGAGTCCAATGTTTGCGTTTGGAGGAGATCATGAAATTTAGCCGCTTCATGTCGCCTGTTTTACTGGCGTTTTTCGCTACACTCAGTCTGGCGCAGAATAAGCCGCGCGTCGCTGTCCTCGATTTCGAGTATGCCACGGTGCAGGATTCCGTCGCTTCGATCTTTGGAACCAATATGGACATCGGCAAAGGCATCGCCGACCTGCTTGTCGAAGACCTGGTGAAAAGCGGAGCCTACTCGGTCATTGAGCGCAAAGCCATCGAGAAAATCATGCAGGAGCAGAATTTCTCCAATAGCGACCGCGCCGACCCCGCTTCCGCTGCCAAGATCGGCCAGCTCCTGGGCGTGGACGCTATCATCCTCGGCAGCATTACCCAATTTGGCCGCGATGACAAATCCACCAACGTCGGCGGCGGTATGCTCGGCGGTCTAGGCGGCCGGTTCGGCGTCGGCGGCGTTGGCAAAAAAGAGAGCAAGGCCGTCGTCGCCATCACTGCCCGCATGGTCAGCACTGATACTGCTGAAATTCTGGCAGCCACCAGCGGCAAGGGGGAATCCAAACGTTCCGGCACTTCTTTGATCGGCACGGGCGGCAGTGGCAGCGCCGCTGGTATTGGCAACGTGGACATGGCCAGTTCCAATTTCGGCCAGACCATCATTGGCGAGGCCGTCAATCAAGCCGTCGATACTCTGGGCACGGACTTGGAGCAGAACGCCCAGCGCGTCCCCACTCGCACCATAAAAGTAGAGGGCTTAGTGGCCGACGTCGCTGGCTCCTCGCTCATTCTCAATGTGGGCACCAGTGGCGGCGTCAAAGTCGGCGATAAACTGAAAGTCACTCGCACAACCCGTGAGGTCAAGGACCCTGCGACAGGAAAAGTTTTGCGCCGTATCGAAGAGACTCTCGGCGAAATCGCCATCACCGAAGCCGATGAAACCTCTGCGGTCGGCACATTCACCGGCACTGGCGCGGTCAAGGTCGGCGACTCGGTAGCCACCGCTCCGTGATTATTCTGAATCTATTGGAACGCATCTATGAACCTTAAAATCGGCGACGCCATCGGGGATTATAAAATCGTAGCGGTTCTCGGCGCAGGCGGCATGGGCCAGGTTTACAAGGTCCAGAACACGCTGTCCCACCGCATGGAAGCCATGAAGATTGTCCTGCCGAGCCTGCTGGAATCGCCCGAACAATCCGAGCGCTTTCTCCGCGAAATCCGCTTGCAGGCCAGTCTCGACCATCCCAACATCGCTACTCTGCACACCGCGCTGCGCCAGGAGGATCAAATCCTCATGGTCATGGAGTTGGTCGAGGGCACCAGCCTCCAAGCCCTGCTGGAGAAGCGTCCCCTCAGCGCCCAGGAAGCCGTCGGCTTCACTCTTCAGGCTCTGTCCGCGCTCGCCTACGCCCATGAGCACGGCATTGTCCACCGGGATATTAAACCGGCCAACATCATGCTGACCCGCGAAGGCGCCGTCAAGCTCATGGATTTCGGCATCGCCCGCCTCGTCCAGGACCGCAAGCTGACGGTCTCTGGCGCCACGATCGGTTCCCTGTTTTACATGTCCCCCGAACAAATTCTCGGCAATGCCGACATCGACCATCGCTCCGATCTTTATTCGCTCGGCGTCACCTTGTATGAATGCGTCACCGGGCAGCGCCCCTTCCAGGGCGAAAGCGATTATGTCATCCTCTCCGCCCACCTCAGTCAGGCTCCGCCTGCACCGCGCGATGTCAAGCCGGATATTCCTGAAGATTTGAACCGCGTGATTCTCAAATCGCTTGCCAAAAATCGCGACGAGCGGTACCAATCCGCGCAGGAATTCCACGACGATCTTCAAAAGTTTTCCGGGCTGTCCGACTCCGCCGTATCCCCCAAACCTCTCGGCGCATCCGACTTTCTAGCGACTCAGCCCATGCAGTCAATCATCCAGCCCGCTCCTGCCGCCGCTCAGGATTCCTCCGCCGGTCTGGAAATGGCATTCGTATTGTTCATGGACATCGTGGGCTACTCCAAGCTGCCCATGGACCTTCAGAGCAAGTACATCACGCAACTGGTGAATATTGTCAAAGATACTGCGGAGTATCGGCGCGCGGCGCAGAACGACCAGATCATTTCGTTGCCCACCGGCGACGGCATGGCGCTGGTCTTTTTCCAGAATCCCGTCGCGCCCATCCAGTGCGCAACGGAAATTTCCAGG
>Ga0156170_1173_pt1 | contig 66943 bp, 61 predicted proteins | sample RifCSPlowO2_12_FD_107823 | JGI IMG/M metagenome (GOLD analysis project Ga0156170, IMG submission 107823) | Acidobacteria bacterium RIFCSPLOWO2_12_FULL_54_10
GCTGCGCGTGGCTTTTGAGACGGCGCCTGCTTGAAGTGTGAGCAGCCGGTGTTACGCGCCGAGGCGATCCGGGCCGCGAGAGAGCGGGCCATAAGGAGGACCCACGGCGAAAAAAACGCCCACCTTGACTAAGGAGTTGAAAAAGATGGAGCACCCGGCACCATTTGTTCCCTACGATAAGAATCTCAAGGGATGGAACGACCTGGTGGTCGCAGAGGACTACATTGACCAAAAATCGAAGAAGGAAAATAAGGAAATGGACGAGTGGGCCTTTCGCGGACAAGACACTCTAGACTTCCCGGCTTCGACCCTTGAACGCCACTGCAAGAAACTCGACATCACCGGTTCTAAGATCGTAGACCTTGAGGTGAAGCTGATTCGCGACTTCGCTCGCAGCTACCATCTCTATACTAACCGTGTACTACCACCGAAGGGCTATACATTGGAGTGGCTCTCCCTCCTCAATCATTACGGTACTCCAACGAGGTTGGTTGATTTCACGTACTCATTTTTCATCGCCGCGTATTTCGCGCTTGAAGACCTTGAAAAGGGGAATGCGTGTGCGGTTGTGTGGGCCGTTAACGTCACCCAGCTTGCGAAGGCGGCCAAGAAGCATATTGGGCTCGCCGTAGCTAACGGACAAAATCTGTTCGAAAAGTTCAAGTCCAAGAGAGACGAGAAACCGTTCCGTGACCTCTTCATGGCTCGACCGCATAAATTCGTCCTCTCCACAAACCCGATCCGGTTGAACGAACGCCTCACCGTGCAACAAGGCAGGTTCCTCGCTCCTGGGGACGTGACGGTGTCCTTCGAGGAGAACCTGCGTGCGGTCCCGAATCATTCCAGTTACGTAATGCAGTTCATTATTGATGGGGCCTGTAGGCAGGAGTGTCTCCGCAAGCTCCACAGGATGGGCATCAACAGGGCAACCCTCTTTCCTGATCTGGAGGGGTTCGCTAAATCACTGCGTACCAAGTCGCTCATTCTGAAAGACCTGCCAGAGCAGAGCGTGAAGCAACTGAAGGAAGTATAGCGGACAGCTCGGATTAGGTTCCCACCCTTTCAATCCACCCGCCGCCCACCACCAAATCCCCCTGATAGAACACCGCCGCCTGGCCGGGCGTGACAGCGCGCTGCGGGTTGTCGAACTCCACGCGTACGCCATCGCCTTCAATATATAGCGTCGCCGGGGCTGGCGAGTGCTGATGGCGAATCTTGGCCTCCACGCGCAGGCCATCGGTTGGGGCTTCTACTGCAATCCAATTGGTATCGCGTACAAAGCAAGTGCGCGTCAGCAGCGCGTCACCCTCGCCGACCACCACGCGGCGGCTGGCCGGATTGAGCGAAATCACATACAAGGGGTTGCCCACGGCCACACCCAGCCCCTTGCGCTGGCCGACAGTAAAATGGTACAGGCCATCGTGCTTTGCCAGTACCTCGCCCTCCGCCGTCACCACCTCACCCGTATCGCTCACCGGTGTTCCCCGCTCCTGCTGATACTTCTCCAGAAACCGCGCATAATCGCCGTCCGGCACGAAGCAAATCTCATGGCTCTCTGGCTTCTCCGCAACCGGCAGCGCCATCTCGCGCGCCAGTTCGCGCACCTCCAGCTTGCGCATCTCGCCCAACGGAAACCACGACCGGCTCAACTGCTCTTGCGTCAACCCAAACAAAAAATACGACTGGTCGCGCGTCTCGTCCACCGCTTTGCGCAGCAAGTACCGGCCGCTCTCTCGGTCCAGCTCAACCCGCGCATAGTGCCCTGTAGCCAGATAATCCGCTCCCACCTGCCGTGCCAGCCGCAGCAGTTCCCCAAACTTGATGTGGTTGTTGCAATGCGTGCAGGGAATTGGTGTGCGGCCCGCCAAGTACTCGCTGACGAACGGGTGCACCACCGTTTCCTCGAACTGCCGCTGGTGATTTACAACATAAAAAGGAAAGTCCAGGTGCTCGGCCACGCGCCGCGCGTCGTAAACATCGTTGGTCGAGCAGCACCGCCCTCGCACCGGCGTCGCGCAAGCATCCCCATTAATCGAGCGCTTCTGATCCCATAGCTGCATGGTCAGCCCCACCACGCCGTACTCGCGAGCCATCAGCGCCGCCACCGTGGAGCTGTCCACGCCGCCGCTCATCGCCACCGCCACCAAGGGCCGATGGTCGCTGCTGATCTTCGTCTCAGCCACCACGCTACTTTCAATCACCAATTCCTTAAAACTCATTGAACTTTTAATTCCTTACTGATTCACGCATTTCCGCTGGCACTCGCGGCGAAAGCGCGCGCAACCGTTTCACCGTCGGCGCGATAATCCGCAGCACAGTGTCTACGTCCTGTTCCGTATTTGCTTTCCCCAAGCTAAACCGCACGCTCGAGCGCGCTCGTTCCGCCGAAAGCCCCATCGCCAGCAGCACGTGCGACGGCTCCACCGACCCCGACGAGCATGCCGAGCCGGTCGAGCAGGCGATGCCCTGCAAGTCGAGCGCGATCACCAGCGCCTCGCCTTCCACGAAGTCGAAGTACAGGTTCGTGGTATTCGGCATGCGCCGCCATTCTCCATCGCGCACATTCTCCCTAGCCCCATTCACTCCCGCGCGGTCGATTCTTTTGAGTATCTCCGCTTCCAGCCGATCCCGAAGCCTTGCCAACTGCTGCGCATCCTGGTCCATATTTTCTGTCGCAAGCCGCGCCGCGGCTCCCATGCCGACGATTCCCGCCACGTTTTCCGTACCCGGTCGCGTGTCCAATTCTTTCATGCCTCCAAACATCAGTGGGAGCAGGCGCACGCCCTGGCGAACGAACAACGCCCCGACTCCTTTCGGCCCGCCGAACTTATGCGCGCTCATGGAAAGCAAATCCACTCCCAGTCCGGTTACATCCACAGGAATTTTCCCCGTGCTCTGCACGGCATCGCTGTGGAACAGCACACCAGCCTCGCGCGCAATCGCCGCAATATCTTTCACTGGCTGCACAGCCCCCGTCTCGTTGTTCGCGTGCATGATCGAAATCAGCACGGTCTCCGGCCGCAATGCCTTGCGAACTTCGTCCGGTTCCACAAAACCGTCCGCGCTGACCGGTACATACGTTACCTCGACTCCCTCGCGCTCCAGCGCCTGGCAGGGTCGCAACACGGCGTGGTGCTCAATAACCGACGTAATAACGTGCTTGCGAGCTTTCCCACTCTCCCGCACCGCGCCCAGTATGGCTATATTGTTTGACTCCGTGCCGCCGCTCGTAAATACAATTTCATTCGGCTCGCAGTGAACCAGCGCAGCCACCTGCGCCCGCGCCTTTTCTACTGCCGCTCTGGCTCGCTGGCCCGGACGGTGGATGCTGGCTGCATTGCCGTAATCCTGCCGCATGTAAGGCAGCATTTCTTCCAACGCTTCCGGCGCCAGTGGCGTGGTCGCGTTATGGTCAAAATAGAGGCTCATTGTGTTCCATTCCAGCCCGCCGCAGGGGAAATCCAAGAAGATGAAAAAAAGAGGGATCGAACAACCCCTATAATTATACATTAAGCTGTGCAGCAGCCCGGCACTGAGCCGACCCACCTCCACGGCTCTCTGCGCGAACCTTGATAAAGGAAACAACGGCTAACCAGGTGCCCAACTCATCCGCGCCGCATTCCTCTGATTATTCCAGCGCGACACATCGTCGCAACATTTTCCTTAAATCAGCGGCGATTGTTTCCGCCAGCGTTCTTCTCAGCCGCGTCTTGGGATTTTTCCGCGAATGGGCCATCGCCGACCAGGTCGGCTCAAACGCCATCACGGATGCCTATTATGCCGCTTTCACGATTCCTGACATCCTGAACTACCTTTTGGCTGGAGGCGCGCTCAGCATCACCTTCGTCCCGGTTTTTCTTGAATACTTCACCTCGAAACGCGAGGAGGAAGGCTGGCGCGTATTTTCGGTTGTCCTCAGCGCCTTGTCCGTTCTTTTGCTCTTCCTGCTGGTTCTGGCGGAGATTTTCGCCCCCGTCTTTTGCCGCTGGCTTGCTCCGGGATTCAATGAAGAGCAGCTCCGCCTGGTCACCACCCTGACGCGCATCATGCTTCCCGCCCAGGCGTTTTTCTTTATCGGCGGCATACTCACCGCCGTGCAGTACGCGCAAGGCCGCTTCCTGATCCCTTCGCTGGCTCCTCTCATTTACAACGGCATGATCATCGCCTTCGGCATGTTGTTTTCCAGCCGCTGGGGAATTCAAGCCTTTTCCTGGGGCGTTCTAGCGGGGTCCTTGCTCGGCAATTGTTTGTTGCAGGTCTACGGTGCCGCAAAATTGAATGCGCGCTTCCGATTTTCTCTCAACCTGCGCCACCCGGGGTTCCGTCGTTTTAGCAAACTGAGCTTGCCCATCATGCTGGGTTTTTCTTTCATTTTCGTGGACGACTGGGTCATCCGCTGGTGCGGCTCTTTCCTGGTGCCTGCTTCGATTACCTGGCTCGGCTATGGCAAGACATTGATGCGCGTCGTCGTTGCTGTCTTCGGTCAGGCTGCTGGCGTTGCTTCTTATCCCATCCTGTCCCGTTTGGCGGCGGAAAAAAAATGGCCCGAAATGCGGGACAGCCTGGAAGAATCCCTGCGCCACGTCATTCTGGCCACTCTCCCGGTTTCCGTGCTGATGGCGATCCTCAGCCGCCCGATCGTATTTCTGTTATTTTCACGCACTCGATTGGAAATTCACGACATTGAGCAAACTTCGCTGGCGATGATGATTTTCCTGCTTGGAGCCGTGGCCTGGGGCGTGCAAGGAATTTTAGGTCGCGGGTTTTACGCCCTCGGCAATACGCTCACGCCAACTCTGGTGGGCACCGGACTTGCACTTGTTTGGCTCCCTGTTTACTGGTGGCTGGCGCAAACCTACCAGCACCTCGGCCTGGCGGCGGCCAGCACACTCGGCATTATTGTCTACGCTGTTGTGCTTCTTTTGCTTCTTTACAAGCGTTTGGGTCTTTCGCACTCTGCCATTAGTCTGTACTTTCTCCGTACGCTTGCGTGCAGCATGTTGTCTGCAATAGTCACACTTGTTATTCTCCGGCAATTGGATAAGTACATTTCCTGGCTGAGCATGAAAGGCTCCTTCTTATTAGCCGCTATTGTTGGCTGTTTATTTGTGGCGCTATTTGCGCTTTCTGCTCCGTGGATGGGTTTAGGCTCCTGGCATCAACTGCGAGCGGCTGTAACGGGGAAGAAAGGGTAACGAATGGAATTTCTCCGAGAGCTGATCGTCATATTCGCTTTGGCCGTTGGTGTCGTCGTAGTTTTCAACCACCTCCGCCTGCCCGCGATCATCGGCTATCTGGTCGCTGGAGCCCTGGCTGGACCCCACGGATTTGGATTAGTGCAAGAGTCCGAGCAAGTCAAAGTGATGGCTGAAATCGGCGTCGCTCTGCTCCTGTTCACCATCGGCATGGAACTTTCCTTGTCCTATCTTTCTCGCCTTAAAAAACTTTTATTCCTCGGCGGCGGTCTCCAAGTAGGTTTGACCATAGTTGCCACCGCTATCGTAGGCTTGGCTTTTTTATTCCCCATCCGCCAGGCTATTTTCCTCGGCATGCTGGTCGCGCTGAGCAGTACCGCTATTGTTCTCAAACTGCTCGCTGAGCGTGGTGAAATGGACAGTCCGCAAGGAGAAACCGCGCTGGCCATCCTGATTTTCCAGGACCTCTGCGTGGTTCCCATGACGCTGTTAACTCCGTTTCTTTCTGGTGAAACGCTGCTCTTCTCCGAGGTGGCTTGGGTTTTCGGAAAGGCACTTATTGTGCTCGCCTTGGCGGTCATCGCCGCTCGATACGCGGTTCCCTGGGTTCTCAGTCAGGTGGTGGCCACGCGCAATCGTGAAGTGTTTCTACTGTCCATCATTTTGCTTTGCGTCGGTACGGCTTACCTGACGGCGGAAACCGGACTTTCTCTCGCGCTGGGCGCATTCATTGCTGGTTTGGTAATCTCTGAATCCGAATACAGCCATCAGGCCCTGGGCGATATCCTGCCATTTCGCCATGCTTTCAATGGAATCTTTTTTGTCTCCATCGGCATGTTATTTCAAAGCCATACCGTATTCGCCAACCCTGTTTTCACCATCCTGGGCGTGGTCGCTCTCATTCTTGGAAAAGCGGTGATTGCTTCCGGTGTTGTTCTGCTTCTCGGTTATCCCTTTCGCGTCGCCTTTCTCACCGGTTTAGGACTGGGGCAGATTGGCGAGTTCTCCTTCGTGTTAGCTACAGTTGGATTGGCCTCTGGCATTATTTCCGACTTCCAGTTCCAGTTGTTTGTCGGCGCCGCTGTGCTATCGATGACCGCCACACCTTTTCTGTGGAATTGGGCAGATCCTTTCACCAGAGGTCTGACAACGCGCTTTCACAGATGGAGAAATCCATTTGAAAAGAGATTGTTTACGAGGGTCTCTACATCCAAGCTGCGCGACCACGTCATCATCGTGGGTTTCGGTGTCAATGGAAAGAACCTGGCTCGCGTCATGCAGCGCGTTGAAATCCCATTCATTGTGGTTGAGATGAATCCGGAAATCGTCCGCTCCGAGAAAAAATCCGGCTTGCCGATTATTTACGGTGACGCTGCCAACCGTGAGGTCCTCAAAAAAGCCGGCATCGCTCGCGCGCGATTATTAGTACTGGCCATCTCCGACCCCACTGTGACGCGCCACGCCACCGACACCGCTCGCCGCTTTAACCCGGCTCTGCACATCATTGTCCGCACGCGCTATGTGCGCGAGATGGAATCGCTCTATGCTCTCGGCGCTAATGAGGTCGTCCCGGAAGAGTTTGAGACCTCTATCGAAATCTTCTCCCGCGTGCTTAAGAATTTCCTTGTGCCTAGGGATGTAGTCGAAAGCTCCATCCGCGAAATCCGCCAAGACGGCTACGACATGTTTCGCACCTGGCGCGATGCCCACAGGCCCGTGGACGCCATTCGAGAATTTGTGCGCGGCGTCGAAATTGAAATCTACCGCGTCGAGGAAGGCAGCCCGCTTATCGGTCATTCCCTGGCTGAAGCCGACCTTCGCAATAAAACCGGCGCGATGGTCCTGGCGATACAAACCGATTCCGAGATGCAACCGAATCCTTCGTCATCTTTTGTGTTCACGGTCGGCAGCATCGTCCTGATGCTAGGCACGCCCAGACAATTGGTGAAAACTGCTTCCCTGTTCAAGCCCAAAGCTTCCGAGTCGAAATAAGCTTTCTTGGAATTCTGCTGCAACGCAGGCTTGCTCGGTTCCTAAGATAATCAGAGAGGTTTTATTAAATCAGGGATTTGATAACTAAAAAATCGCTTCGCATTTGCAGTGTCACCACACCACATATTCGTTATACCCGGATTTTTGAATGAACAACCGTGGATGAGGTTACGATTTAATCTTGGATTATTGGTCCAACTTGCGTTTACGAACTGGCCCCCATGCTAGCTTTTACATCCCGCTAGCTTTTCCAGTTCTTTCAGCTTTTGCGATTCACCCATCGCAATGAGGAAATCGCCCGGCGAAATTTTATCCTCAGGACCGGGATTGAAGAGTAAGTGCCCGTCCGCATGCCGGATGGCTAGTATGATCACTCCCAGCATCTGGCGGATGTCGGCTTTAGCCAGGCTTTTACCAGACAATTCGCACTTGTCGCTTACTTCCACTTCCTCGATTTGCAAGTTCAGCCCGCCATTGCCGAACGACGACAGAGCGACATCAATAAAGTGATGAACATTCGGACTGGTTATCGTCCGTGCCATGCGCTGGCCGGCGTAGTTGTAAGGGGAGATAACGGTCGTGGCGCCGGCGGTCAACAGCTTCTTCTCGGCGTCATCCTCGCTGGCTCGGGCGACGATTGTCAGCTTGGGCGCCAGCCCGCGCGCGGTCAGGACAATATAAACGTTCTGCGCATCCGAAGTCACGGCACTGGCCAGTCCCCGCGCCTGATCAATATGCGCCTGCTTTAATATCTCTTCGCTGCTGGCATCACCCATTATGATGGGAATATTTTTACTCTTAGCCCATTGCACGCGCTTCGCTTCGTTATCGATGATGACTAGCGGCATCCCGCGGGCGGCCACCTCTTGTGCGATTCGCCGTCCCACGCGGCCCGCTCCGCAGATAATAATGTGATCGCGTAGTCCTGCTATCTCTTTTTCCATGCGCCGCCGCCCAAAAAACGTTCCAAGCTCCAATTCTATCACCGCCTGCGTAAGAGTCCCAATGGCGAAGCTCACAACGCAGATGCCCAGCAGAATGACGGTGGCGCTCACCGCCCGGCCTGGTGGAGACAGACCATTCAGCGGATCAGCGCCGGTGGTCGAGACCGACATCAGCGTGGCGTAGAAGGCGGTAAACCACGGTAATCCTTCGATGTAGTGAAACCCGAATGTTCCTCCGATGAATAATGCCAGAATCAATCCGATGATCATCGCGGCGCGGGTCGGTTGTCTCAAGGAAAGTTTCCCGTCTCCAGTTAAGTAGTGAAAATTCTACGATAGCGCCCTCCCGTTGTCTAGCCAGCAGTCTTTGCCGTTCTCATGGCCTTACCTGCGACGAGGTTCCCTGGCTTGCGTTTTCGGAAGAATCCTTTCGCGTCGGAAAAAACGTTACAATAGAAATTCTTTTGCGCCGCTCATAGGAGGCTGTCTCGACCCATGGATTTAGGACTCAGGAATCGCACTGCCCTAGTTTGCGGAGCCAGTTCCGGCCTTGGCAAGGCCATTGCCCTGGGCCTGGCGCGGGAGGGGTCTCGCATCGCCATCTGCGCCCGCACTCCTGAAAAGCTCCACCGCGCCGCCGATGAAATTCGCAAAGTTACTAATACTGAAGTCCTGCCCATTGCTGCCGACGTCAGCGTTCCCAACCAAGCCAAGAGCTTGGTGGAGCAAACCGTCGCTCACTTCGGTGGCATTGACATTCTCATAGCCAACGCGGGCGGCCCGCCTTTCGGCCATTTCCTCGACCAGCCCGAAAAAGCCTGGCTAAAGGCCCTTGAACTGAATCTTCTCAGCACCGTGCATCTTTGCCGGGCCGTTGTGCCGCACATGCAATCCGCTCGCTGGGGCCGCATCATTGCTATCGCCTCGTTCGTGGCCAAGCAGCCTTTGGACGGTTTGATTCTCTCCAACATGTCGCGCGCAGGTGTGCTCGGATTCATGAAATCCCTGGCCAACGAGCTGGGCCTTTCCAACATTCTCGTCAATACGGTCTGCCCCGGCACCATCGAAACCGAGCGCCTCATGGCATTGCTGCAACGCCAGGCCGAACAAGCGGGTTTGTCTCTCGAAGACCATATGCGGAATCAATCCAAAGCTATCCCTTTGCAAAGGAATGGCCGCCCGGAGGAGCTGGCGAATCTCGTGGTTTTCCTCGCCTCGGAGAAAGCCTCCTACATCACAGGCTCCGTCCTGCAGGTGGATGGCGGCCTCATCCGGTCTTTGTATTAGCTCGGCGGTGTCTTGGAATTGCGCTGTCCCGAAAGGATTAACTTGTCCATGTCTGTCGAAGAAAAATTGCGCCAACTGGGCCTGGAACTTCCTTCCCCGCCCGCACCCGTTGCCGCTTATCTGCCATGCGTGCGCACCGGCAACTTATTATTTATTTCCGGCCAGATTCCCAAAGAAAAAGGTGAGTTGAAATTCCTGGGCCACCTCGGCGGCAACCTCACCCTCGAAGACGGCGTGCAAGCCGCCCGTTTGTGCGCCTTGAACGCTCTGAGCATCGTGCGGCAGGAGACCGGCGACTTCAGCAAAGTTCGCCGCATCGTCAAATTAACCGGCTATGTCGCTAGCGCCCCTGGTTTTCACGACCAGCCGAAAGTTGTCGATGGCGCTTCGCAACTCCTCGTCGAGCTTTTCGGCGACCGGGGCAAGCATGCTCGCGCCGCCGTGGGCGTCAACGAACTGCCGCTCGGCGTAGCCGTCGAACTGGATATGATCGTCGAAGTGGACGCTGGCTAATTCGGCGCAACAATTTGGTTACTATTGCCGACCCTAGTAGTGCTGGCAGACAAACCAATTTATACTTACTATAGTAGCAGCCCCCCTCGCTATAAACTGTACCGGAGGTTTTGCCGCCCATGAACTCACCTGCGCGCTACTCAGTCTACCAGCTTTGGTTCTGGCTTTGGCTGCTCCTGGTCGCATTCTTACTGCCTTTCTCAGTTCATGCTCAAACGATCTCATGGCTGCGGCAGTTTGGCACTTCTGGCTCGGAATTCGGCTATGACATTGCAACTACCTCCGATGCCGTTTACGTTGCTGGCTCCACCGCCGGTTCCCTGCCGGGGCAGACCGGCCTGGGACTGGCTGATGCCTTTCTGCGCAGGTATGACGCTGACGGCAACCTAATTTGGACCCAGCAGTTCGGCACCTCCTCCACGGATCATATTTACGCAATTGCCGCTAATTCCAGCGGCATCTATGTTGCCGGCAGAACCGGTGGCAGCCTTCCCGGGGCAACCAGTGCCGGAGGTTCCGATGCCTTTGTTCGCAAGTACGACTCCCTCGGTGTGGTGATTTGGACCCGCCAGTTCGGCACTTCTAGTAACGATCAAGCCAACGGCATCGCCGTGGATGGCACAGGCGTGTATGTCGCCGGTCATACGGCTGGCGCATTCCCTGGTCAAACCAACGCCGGTGACGATGACGTTTTCATCCGCAAGTACGATCTGAACGGTGCGGAGCTTTGGACGCGGCAGTTCGGCTCCGACCTCGTCGACATAGGCAACGATGTTGCCGTGGACAGCGCTGGTGTCACCGTCGTCGGCGTCGCTGGCGGTGTGATGCCGGGCCAATCTTCCTCTGGAGATGATGATATTTTTCTTCGCAGATACGACATCAATGGCACGGAGATATGGACCAGCCAGTTTGGCACTTCCGGCTCTGACGGAGCTTTGGGTGCCACCGCCGGCTCCAGCGGCATTTATGTGGGCGGATGGGTTGCTAGGGCTCTCTCCGGACAAACAGCCTCTGGGAGTGATGACATCTTTGTTCGTAAATACGACTCTAGCGGCACAGTCGTGTGGACTCGCCAGTTCGGCACCAGCGGCTTTGACGGCGCCTCTTCTTTGAGCGTAGGCACAGCCGAGCTTTATGTAGGCGGGTGGGTCGCTGGCGCGCTTCCTGGACAAACTGCAGCAGGCCAAGACGACATCTTCGTTCGGAAATACGATCTCAATGGAACCGCAATCTGGGAAACCCAATTCGGATCTTCCAGCGGTGACCAAGCGCAAGCTGTTGCCGAACTGGGCACCAGCGTCTTCGTCGCCGGCGTCACGTCAGGATCTCTGCCATCTCAATCTGCATCTGGCGGTTTCGATGCCTTCGCGGCCCGGCTGTCTCCCTCTGTCACTCCGCCGCCACCGCCGCCGCCACCACCACCGCCGAACCTTCCCACGGTCAATTCCGGCGGCGTCGTGAATAGCGCCAGCTACATCTCTGCAAGCACTACTGTCGCTCCCGGTTCCATCGCTGTCATTTTCGGCTCGAATCTCACCGACGGGAATACCTGCTTCCAGTTCCAAGGGTGCAATCCGAAACTCGATGCGAACGGCAAGCTGGAAACAACCATGATCGGAACCCAGGTAAGTATCAATGGCGTTCCCGTGCCGATATTCTATGCCTCACCGCTACAACTTGCCGTTCAGATTCCCGTCGATACCGTTACCGGGACTTCCACCATCCAGGTCAGCGTAAATGGTCAGGAAGGACCGCAACAGACTTTTGAGGTGGAAGCCGTGGCTCCAGGGGTTTTCACCTTCGACTCATCGGGGACTGGCCCCGGTGCCATCACTAACGCAGCGGGCGTCCCGCTCACCACTGGAAATTCTGTTCGCAGTGGCGAGTTTATTGTCATTTACGCCACCGGCTTAGGTACTGTCACACCCCCCATTGATACAGGCGTTCTGCCACAAAATACAGGCATCGGGCCGCATCGCTCCGCCGCGCCGGTCACGGTGCTGATTGACGGCATTTCCGTAGAGCCGACTTATGCCGGCCTTGCCGGATGCTGCGCTGGTTTGAATCAGATCAACGTGCGAGTGCCTGCGGGAACCCGCATTGCCAATGACATTCCCGTCCGGTTGGTCATCAGCAATAAGCAAAGCAACATCACCACTTTAGCGGTTGCCCCCTGAAGCTTATTCAGAGGCAACCCTATTCGTGCAATGTATGTGTTGTAAATTTACTGCTTATGGGCGGGTTTCCAGTACGAATGGAACGTTGCGTTCGCGGTTCAGTTGCTGCGTCAGAGAGAAGTCCAGTTGTTCCACGCGCACCGAGGAACGCAGCCGTGCCCGCGTGATGTAGTAAATCTGTTCTCCATCCAGCCAGTATTCCTCCACCGCCACAATCGACTGATCCTTGAACGCCAGCAGCGTAATAGTTGGCGCCTGCGCATTGCTCCCTGAGGATGGGGTCAGTCCTTGTCCCACCCACGGTTCATTTTTGGGCGGCTCCAGCGGCGCATCTGGTTTTGGAATTGCTGGCGGCTGATTCACAATGACTGTATACGGCCCCGGGTAAGGTCCGTTGTAGATATAAACAGGAATGCCTACGACGCCATTAAATCCGCTATGCGATCCGGAAAAATCTCTGGGAAATCTTCCCCGCTCCCCGTCCGGCTTTCCGTCCCGGCCATTGTACATTCCAGGATTATTGATATTCGGAACCCCATATACTGGACCTATAGGAAGTGGTTGAGGCGTTAATATCGTCGGCTGCATTCCAGGATGGTTGATGTTCCCATAGCTTGGCGGAGATACGGAGCGCATGCCCACGCTCTTCCCCAGCCGGTTCGCGAAACCCGTGTCGGTAATCACTCCCGGCGCGCTGGGCAATGCTCCGGACTGGCCTTGTCCTGCAAAACCCACTCTGTTGCTCGTGTTTCCATTAGCTGGGCCTGGCGCAGCTTGATCGCCGTCCCTTTGAGATGCTGATGAATTTTGCTGCGACATCGCCTGTCCTGCCCACAGCAACAGGACCGCAACCGGAAGCATCGACTGGAGGACCTTTTTCATAGTTCCTCCTCCTTTACATTTAGGCTAGTCCTAGTCACGAAGTTGTGTCAATGATAATCGAGCTTAAAGATTCGCTCGGCCTGCTAGCACTGTAGTTCTATAATCCATGAATGCCGGAAAAACTGGATTCATCCATCAACAATCAGTCACACAAATCTCACGCTGGCACAACGCCAAAATCTAAAGTACCTAGCGATAACCCCTCCGATTACTGCCCCAACTGCTCTGCGTTGCTCTCTGGGCGTTCCTGCAAGATGACCTGTAAACGCTGCGGCTTCTTCCTCTCCTGCTCCGACTTTTATTGATCCGCTCTGATTTATTTTTCCGTTGGTTTAATGCGTCGTTATCTCTTCATCATTTTCCTGGATGCTCCGGGAATGTGCGAAAATAAGCCTCGGACTAAACTATGCGCTTCTTCTTTCGCAATAAGGTTCCCGCCGCTACGAATGTTTTAATCATCGAAAGCGGCCCGCCGGAGGTCACTGGCCGCGCGATGGCTGGCCTGCGCAAGTTATTTCCCAAAGCTCGTTTTCATCTTCTCACTTGCTTCCCTGTGCCTTCTTCACATCATTACTCTTCTGTGTATGAGGTGGACAAATACCCCGGCTGGAAAGCGAAGCTCGCTTTGCTCTTTCGGCTCAGGAAAAAGCGCTGGGGCATCATGGCCATACTTTGCACCGGCCAGCGCATTCTGCTGTCTTGGAAAATCTGCGCTCTGCTGCTGATCCCGTCAAAAACATTGATCGTCAACGAAAACGCGGATTTTTTCTGGCTTCATTGGAAAAACTGGAAAATACTCCTACAGCTTTCTGCCTCACGGCTCGGCTTGAATATTCAAATCAGAAAACCCCTGGTCACGTTTTTTCGCTCTCTCTTTTTTCCTTTCACTTTGCTGTTTCTTCTTCTCACCGCTCTGTTTCTCTATTCTCGTCACTGGTACCGCATGGCCCTCTGGCGTGTATCTCCGCCCCCGGACCGATTGACCGCTGCTTCCGAATCGCATCCTTCTCCCGGTTCGTCTACCATGACCAACACGCCACGCCCTTCTGAGGAGCAATCTCCCGTCCTCCACGACACGCAAAAGCCCTAGCCCCCCCTCGCCCACTCCACCCATCCGCTGTGTTACCATTTAATCAAGAGGTTCGCTGCTATGAAGCTTCCCATTTACATGGACAACCATGCCACCACCCCCGTCGATCCACGGGTTCTGGCGGCCATGCTGCCCTATTTCCAGGAGCACTTCGGCAATGCCTCTAGCCACAGCCATGCTTTCGGCTGGCGTGCCAAACAGGCCGTTGACGAGGCTCGCCAGCAGGTTGCCGCCCTCTTATCCGCAAAAGCCCAGGAAATCATTTTTACCTCCGGCGCCACCGAGTCCAATAATCTTGCTCTCAAGGGCGCCTCTGAAATGTACCGCGACCGTGGCAACCACATCATCACTTCGGTCACGGAGCACAAATCCGTCCTCGATTGCTGCCGGCGTCTCGAAAAAAGCGGTTTCGAGATCACCTATCTTCCGGTCGACGGCTTTGGATGCATTTCATTGGAATCGATCCGCCGCGCGATCACTTCGCGCACCATCTTGATCTCCATCATGGCCGCGAACAACGAGATCGGCGCCATTCAGCCCATCGCCGCAATCGGCGAAATAGCCCGTGAAAACGGCATTCTTTTTCATACGGACGCCGCCCAGACTGTCGGCAAGATTCCCCTGGACGTTGAGAAAATGGGCATCGATCTGCTTTCCTTCACCGGCCACAAACTCTATGCCCCCAAAGGCGTGGGCGCGCTGTTCGTCCGCAGCGAGAATCCATCCGTGCGCCTGGTGCCGCTATTGGATGGCGGCGGCCATGAAGGCGGTTTGCGCTCCGGCACGCTGAACGTGCCGGGCATTGTAGGCCTGGGGGAAGCCTGCCGCATCTGCTTGGATGAAATGCCTGCCGAGTCCGCGCGCCTGTCTGCCTTGCGCGACAAGCTGCAAGCCGGCATCTTCTCCGCCCTGGATGCCGTTACTTTGAACGGCTACCCAGCGAACCGGCTGCCGCACAACTTGAACATCACCTTCGACGGCCTGGACGCCGAGTCCCTGATGCTCAGCCTCAGCGATATTGCGCTTTCCACAGGCTCTGCCTGCCGCTCCGCCGGGCATGAAGCCAGCTACGTTCTCAAGGCCATCGGCCTCAGCGATGATCTCGCCCACAGCACGCTTCGTTTCGGCCTGGGTCGCTTCACAACCGAAGAAGAGGTAAACTATGTATTAGGGCGTGTCGTGGAAGCGGTCCGGCAACTGCGGGACCTTTCACCGGCCCGCGTTTCAGCTCCGGTGGGAAAAGGTTTTTAATTAAAAATGGATTCAATAATTGAGCTGACCACCAATGCCAGCAAACGAATTTGCGAAGTCGTCAGCCAACAGCCCGGCGTGGCCGGTCTTCGCCTGGGCGTCCAGGGCGGCGGCTGCTCTGGTTTCTCCTACGTTATCAAATTCGATTCCGCTGCGCGTCCCAACGATCACGTTTTTGAGTTTGATGGCGCCAAAGTTTTCATTGATCCCAAGAGTCTGGTCTATCTCAAAGGGCTGAAGCTCGATTACAAGACCGACCTTATCCAGCAGGCTTTCGTTTTGGACAATCCCAACGCTTCGCAGTCCTGCGGCTGCGGCCTGTCCTTCTCTGTGGAAGAACCCGTCTCCAAATCCTGACAGACTCTGGGCGATTTTGCGCCCCTGCCTTCAATCTTCTAACCGGAAGCCTATCTTCACCGTCACCTGAAACTCTTTCACTTTTCCCTCTTTAATCAGACCTCGCATCTCGGTCACCTCAAACCAGCCCAGGTTTCTGACTGTCTTGGAAGTTTTTTCCACGGCGTTTTGCACCGCATCGGCAAAGCTCTTTTCCGATATCCCCACCACTTCCGTTTTCTTGTAGGTATTGGGCACTTGAATTTTCCTCCTTGATATTTCTCTGGTTTTTCTTTTCTAATTAAGCACGATCATCAGAACTAATATCTGCCATCCTGGAAATGGGGAATTATCATCCTTCCTTCCTCGATGTCGCAAAAGGATTATAAATGGTTTCTCAAATCACACACTCTGCAATCGCAAAATATCTGGAAACAATCCTTCCACCCAGCGATCCCGTCCTGCGTGAGATGGAAGCTCTGGCGAAGCGCCGCAACATCCCCATCATCGGCCCGGTCGTCGGCAGAATCCTATATCAGCTTGTGTGCTTGAAAAATGCCAGGAGAGTTTTTGAAATGGGCTCCGCCATTGGCTACTCCACCCTGTGGATCGCCCGCGCTTTGCCCGAAGGCTCCACGGTTTATTACACCGACAGCAACCCCAACAACGCTCGCCGCGCCGCACGTTTTTTCGAGCGCGCTCGCGTCAGTCACAAAGTCACCATCCTCACCGGCGATGCCATTGAGCTGCTCGCTCGCACACCTGGTAAATTCGACGTGATTTTCAACGATATCGACAAAGCGCAGTACCCGGAGGTCTTCCGTCACGCTTTGCCGCGCCTTCGCAAAGGAGGCCTATTGCTGGCTGACAACGTCCTGTGGAGCGGCCGCGTCACTCGGCCCCGAGCGAAGCAGGATGCCGCCACGCGCGGCGTCACTGAGTTCAACCGCCTGATCTACTCCAGCCCAGAACTGTTCTCCACCATCCTGCCCGTGCGCGACGGCTTCGCCGTGTGCCAGAAAATGTGAACGGTTATTTGCTTGCAATAATTCTTACTTCCCATCAAACGCCTTCTGCATCTCTTCGATGATTTGCAGCGCCGCCTCTCGCGCATGGGCCGCCTGCGTGATGGGCCGGCCCACCACCAGATAATCGGCTCCCGCCTGTACGGCGCTTGCTGGTGTTACCGCCCGTTTGTGGTCCTGCACCCCTTCGCCCACTGAGCGGATTCCCGGCGTCACAATCAGAAAATCCTTCCCCATGCGCTCCCGGATCAATGCAGCCTCCCGGCCCGAGCAGATAACGCCATCTGCCCGCCCAATTTCCCGCGCCTTTTGCGCCTTCGACAGCACAAATTCATCCACCGACATATTCACGCCCATCTGTTCCAGGTCTTCCTGGCTCTGGCTCGTCAGCAGCGTCACCAGCAGGAGCTTCAGCCCCGAATCCCCGCGCGCTTCGGCGGCCGCACGCAAAGAGTTCAGCGGCGCATTGATGGTCAGGAAATCCACTTTTTCCTTCACCACCACCGCCACCAGCCGCTTCACCGTCTCCGGAATATCCCCGAACTTCAAGTCCAGAAAAATTCTCTTGCCGCGCTCCCTGAACGCTTTCAAGATCGGCACTCCCTCCGACTGCGCCGCCATATACAGCGGCCACCCAATTTTGTAAAACTGCACGGCATCGCCCAGCTCACCCACAAACCGGAAAGCGTCCGCCGTTTCCATCAAACGAAAGGGGTTTTTAGGGTCCGGCGGCGGCGCGTCCAGCGCCACAATCAACCGTTCCGAAGCCTGTATTTTCATCGTTTCGATTTCTGCAACCGCCCTGCTGCTCACTCTCCTATAATGATTTTTTTCGTCATCCCGAGCTTGCCGAGGGATCTGCTTCTACAATTCGGCTCCAGACATTTTCACACACTCATCCGCCCGTTGCCAGCTTTCGCAAACAGAATATCATCCAAATTTCCTGGATTTTTATCGACTCAGGCGAGGCCGGGCATCCGGATCGCGTTTCTTGCGCGGCTCGATTGGATTTTCATCCTCCAGCGCCGTATAGGTGAACTCCCGGTTCAATTCCATCACCAGTTCGCTGCCTGCGGGTATTTCCAGGTCCTTGCCTCGTTTGAACAAATAATGGAACAGCGTGATGGCTCCCACGGCTCCGGCTCCGATCAACGCTCCCTCAGCACTGCCGGTATAGATCGCGCCCAGCGTAGCCGCTGTAGCGGCATTGGTCGCCAGCTTGCCTTTGCTGACGCCGTCTTTGCCGGAGCTGCTGATGGTGCCCTCTTCGGAGTCCACTTCCACCTTGTCGCCGCCCCCGCTGGTCTCGGTCACTGAGGCCGTCAACTGCGCCCGGCTGCCGTCGGGAAATACTATGCTATCGGGGCGCAACTGGATTTGCGGCTCGCCCGACGTCCGCCCGGGAGCCTTCAGGTTGACGATGGTCCCTTCCACCATGCTGCCCACGGGAATGGCCTCGCGCTCATCGGCGAATACGGCATACACAATGCGCGCGCGGAACGCTTCGCCAGGCTTGCTGGTTTTCGTGCTTAATGTCGTCTCCAGTTGCACATGGAGCGGCGTTCCTGCAGCCAGCTTCACCGTTTCCCCTCGCATTACCGCCGGGGCCATCAGTGCAATCAATAACCAGCCGGTTATCCACCAGTTTTTTCTCATGCTGATCCACCTCCGACCGCCCCATTGTGCCATCAATTAAGTTCCAAGGCGACCTACTTGTTCAGATTCTACCACGCCCTGCAAGGTTGCAAATTAAAATTCAGGAGCCTGCATGCCAGCCTGAAGAACTGCCAAATTATCTCTTTCCAATCAATTCCCCACTGGACTCTCAAGCCGTTGCCGTTGATAATAATGGACGCGGGTTTGTCAGGTATTTTAACAACCTATATTGTGTGAAAGGTATATGTGCAGATGAAAATCACTCCAGGAAAACTTCAACGCCTGAACCGGGTCGCTTGGTCCAATGGCGTTATTGCCGCAGCGGCTATGGATCAGCGCGGCTCGCTTCAGAAATCCATTGCTAAAGAAAAAGGCATCGCGCCGGAAGCGGTCACCGGCCAAATGATGTCGGAGTTCAAATCCGCCGTCAGCAGGATTCTCACCCCGCACGCCAGCGCCATCCTTCTCGACCCTGAATTTGGCCTGGACGCCATCAAAGTCAAATCCCCCAAGGCCGGCGTCCTGCTGGCTTACGAGCAGACCGGTTATGAAAACAACATGCCGGGCCGCATTCCGCGCCTCATCCCTTACTGGACCGCCAAAAAGGCCATCGAAGCCGGCGCGGATTGCATGAAGCTCCTCATTTATTACAGCCCCTTCGAACCACAAACGATAAAGGACATCAAGCACGCTTTCGTGGCCCGCATCGGCGCTGAATGCGAACTCTATGAGCTTCCCTTCTTCCTGGAATTCGTAGGCTACGACCCCGAAGGTGGTGACGAAAAGGGCGTCGAATACGCCAGAAAAAAACACGTGATCGTTGCCGGAAGCATGGAGGAGTTCTCCAAACCCGAATACTTTGTGGATGTTCTAAAAGTCGAAGTGCCTATCAACATGCACTTCGTTGAGGGTGCCCGCAACAACAAAACCGGGCAGGTTGCCTATACCAAGAAAGAAGCGATGAGCCTGCTCCTCAAGACTGCCGAATCGGCCCAGCGCCCATTCATCTATCTGAGCGCTGGGGTCAGTGACGACCAGTTCCGCGAAAGCTTGGAGCTGGCGGTCGAGGCTGGTGTCAATTTCGCAGGCGTCCTTTGCGGTCGTGCGACTTGGAAGGAAGGCATTCCTCATTATGCCCGCCAAGGCCTCAAAGCCTTCGAAGATTGGCTCAATGACCGCGGTGTCAAAAACATCCAGGCCTTGAACGAAGTCCTCAAGGGTGCCAAACCTTGGCACGCTAAATACGGAGGCATGGAGAAAATTCAAGTCACCGCCAGAGCTTAGGCTTTCGCCTGTTTACCTCAGCTTTGTAACTAGACCTGTTTTCCGAAGCGTGTATCCTGTTCCACAGCCCCGGTCTTGCCGGGGCAAGGGAGCGGTTGGCTTGCCAATCTGAGCCCGGTGCGTCTGTCCTGAGCGCAGTCGAAGGGTCAGCAAGCGGGCAGGTTTGGCAACAACCGCACGACGCTCGATGGCCTGCAGTGTCAACTTCCGAATGCTTGTCCTGTGCCGAATACGTCTGGAATTCCAGTTACCTAAGTCGTTCAATACCGGCAATCATCTCTGTATCATTTCTGCACACCGGAACCACATGGTTTTAGACAATGGGCCAAAAGTTCCGAAAATGCTGAAACTCTAACGTGATGAAACTCGGCATGTTTATTTCCTTTATACCTCAAGGACCCACCGCAATCGTGACCGGGTTCGCATTCCTCCCGCCGACGGTGAGAACTAAGAGAAGGTCCGGGGCCGTGCGGGCATTGGCAGGGATCCGGAAGTTGATCTGGTAGAGACCCGCAAAGTTCGGAGCCGCACCCGAGAAAAGAACCTCGCCAGAGTTTCCATCCACCGTCACTTTGGTCAGCGCAACCGTCTGGTTTCCCACCGAGGGGGCACCGGTCGCCAGAGGCGGATTGACGGCACCAAGGCCAGTTGCGAACAGTAGAACGATTTCACCGGGATGGGCAGGATTCTGCGAGTTCACGAGCGCGCCATTCGCATGGACGACGACGGCCGGTCCCGTGCCATCCTGGCTCAGCGTATAGACGCCGGGGACAACATCAGCCAGGAGAATCGTGCGCTGGAAGCTGGGTTGCCCGAGGACCTCGACTTGAATCGTGGCCGAGACCTGGCCGGCGAGCTCGGCCGGAATCTGCACCGCCAGTTGTCCTGGCACGGCCGCAAACATGGGCGTGGAGATTCCATTTATCTTAACCTTGGCGCCGCCGAGGCTGGTGATGAGCCGGCCGTCTGGTCCAAAGCTGGTAGAATAGATAAGGGAACCATCATCCAAATAGCTTCCAAAAATGGAAGCTATGGAACTCGGGGCGACCGGCACGGGTCCGGGAGCATAGGTGGCGCTGCTGACTAGGCTGGCATCTACGATGTTCGGGGCCGGCAGCACTTTTAACAAAAAAGCGTCGTTGCCTCCCAGCGCCGTCGTGCCCAGCGCCCCCCCACTCTTAACTCCAGCAACATAGAAACCGGAGGTATCCTCAACCGCTCCAAATCCCGCGTCTAGTCCAAAAAAACCGTCGGGGGGGTTGCTATTGCCGAACTCACGAGTTTCCAAATGGTTCCCGTCTAAGTCGTACAAGCGCAAGAAGGCGTCGCCGTTGGAAGTATATGTCTGCCCCGGAAAGGTGCCGCCAGTCTCCCCGCCGACCAATACACTCGAAGCGCCCACGGCAACCGAGTAGGCATAATCGTCGGCATTGGTTCCAAACTGCCGCACCCATTGCTGGGCGCCATCGGCGTTGAACTTGATTACGTAAGCATCCCACAGTCCGCCGGAGAAGGTCTGTCCGGTAAAAGGGCCCGTGGTGTCGCCGGAAACGAAGACTCCGGCGGGGCCGACGGCGACTGCATGAACATCATCATTGTTGTTTGCGCCCGGGGGAGGAGAGCTTCCGAATTGCCGCGTCCAGAGCACGTTTCCATTCACGTCATATTTGCGGAGAAAGCCGTCATTACCGGCGGCCGGAGCGGCCAGGTCCCCGTTGGTGGATCCGGTGACATAGATTCCCGTGGCGTCCAGCGCCACCCCTCGCGCCTTATCATTATTCCCGGTACCGAATTGGCGCGTCCAGAGCTCGTTGCCATTGACATCATACTTGCGTATGAAGGCATCCCCGCCTCCGGCAGGTGTCTGGCCCGGCAACACCCCAAGACAGCAATCGACGTATCCTACGACGTAGACTCCCGTAGCGTTGACAGCTACAGCCAGAGCCTCATCGGTGGACACGGTCCCGAACTGGCGGGGTCCAAAGCTCAATGCCATTGACATCATACTTGCGCACGAAGGCGTCCCACCCGCCGGAGCTGATCTGTTGCGGCAATGTACCCTCGGTCCACCCGGCCACATAAACACCGCTCGAATCGGCAGCCACCCCTGAAGCGACATCCTCGCCTCTGCTGGTGGATTCGAACTGCCGGAGCCAAATCGGGTTTCCGAGATTGTCATAACGGGCTACAAAACCGTCCAGATCGTCGACTCCACCAGGGCTCGATTGCCCCGGCAACAGGCCTCTGGTTTGTCCTGCAGTATAGACGCTTCCGAACGTGGTGGCGACGGCATTCGCCTGCTCGTCACGGCGCTGTTCCGGGTCGCTTCCAAGCTGGTGGGTCCATTGAATGTTCTGGGCGTGAGCCGGTGTTAGTAAAGAGAACAACAATGTAAAAATTGCAAAAATTGGCAGAATGAAAAATCGAATCAGGCACACACTCGCCTCAAATCCCATCGGGATACCCCTTCGCTCCAAATTTTGTGATATGAACCTCAACTAGGCTTGTATAAACAAAAGGCAATATGGCACAAGAGCGTTCTGGCAACAACAGCTGAAATCCAGATTGCGCGCCGAGCCGACCGGCTATTTATGAGTCAGCGAAATAAGAGAAAATCTTATCGAAAATTGATCTTGTATTCAGAAAAAGTTCTCCACCAAAATGACCAGCAGCACACAAGTCCGTAACGATTGCTCCCGAGTAAGAGGCATAGTATTTACCTATCCAGTGTCACTTGGCCGATAATTCTGCAAACCGGAAACAGTGCCGAAAGGGTTTCCTCTCGGCGCAGGCAGTATACCGCAAACGAATGCACGTTGTTTCCACAATTTCGCCGTGTTTAGGAATCCTGCTCGAATGGTTTTGGACCGGAACTGGTAGCCGCGCTTGGGCATGGGGCCTACGACGCAATACCGGGGTCCCCAGCACATTCTGATGTGCTGGGGGGGGAAGCCGTGGGAACACCGTCCGGTGTATCGAAAGCCCCGGCAGAGCCTGCCTTGAGCCTGTCGAAGGGGGCGACAGAAACCCTCAGAGTTTCCCAGTCGCCTCGGACGAGATACACCTGCCCGAATACCGCTCTAGCTTTTGTACCACCGATGTAAATAATGTATTCATGTGCGGCTGCAAATATTTCTGATGTGCTTTAATGATTTCGCTATCCCATCCATAAACAACGGCTGAATTGCAAATCGGCAATATTATGACTTGGGAATAAATATGCATTATCTCCTTTTTTCCGCGGTCTTATCGATGCCTTCCTTGATGGATATTTGAGGTCCTTGCGTTGCCAATTCACCGCCTTTGAGCAACTCTTCGCAGCGAGCAACGGTGGATGTGAAGTTGTCCAATAAATTCTCTGAGCCAATCGTAGCCAATAATCCTGCCTTTTCAATTTTTGCTTTGACTCGCTCGTTTGCTTCGCAGAGGATGACTTGTACTCTTCGTTTCTTTAAGTTTTGAGCGACTTCTTCCAATGTCTGCAATCCGGTGATATCCATAAACGGGACGTGGCGCAGGCGAATCACCAGAATGCGCGGGTCGGTGTGTGTTTCAGCTAAAACATGTTCAAAGTTCTCAACCGCTCCAAAAAAGAATGGACCTTGGATAGAGTAAACCAACACTCCAGCGGGTAGCTTTTTCAAACCCTCATAGATCAGACCTATGCTGCCGATTTCTTCTTCGCCAATTTGTTGCACCTCGACGGAAGATGACATGCGCCGGATGAATTGCATCATGGCGAGAATCACCCCGATGTTCACTGCTACCACAAGATCAGCAAATAAAGTGAGACTGAACGTAATCATTAAAATCGCCACATCTGCACGTGGAGCTGTCCGGATCATGTGGCGGAAGTGTTTCAACTCGCTCATGCCGTATGCAACTATGAATAAAATTGCCGCAAGTACAGCCAATGGCACATGGGATGCCAGAGGTGCAAAGAATAGGATTACCAGGATCAGCGTAACAGAATGAGTGATGCCTGACAGCGGGGATGTGCCGCCATTGCGTATGTTGGTTGCAGTGCGCGCTATGGCTCCAGTAGCCGCAAACCCGCCAAACAATGGGGTTGCTATATTGGCAATTCCTTGTCCGATCAATTCTTGATTCGAATCATGCTTTGTGTCACCCATCCCATCTGCTACCACCGCCGAGAGGAGCGATTCAATAGCTCCCAGAATTGCAATGGTAAACGCCGGACCGATCAATACAATGATGCTCGCTAGCGTTATCTTGGGAAGCGTTATGCCCGGTATTCCTTGTGGAATCCCTCCGAATGCGCTGCCTATCGTTTTGACTCCCTCGAATTGAAATGCCGATTGCAAACCCGTCACAACCACCATGGCAACCAATGGTCCTGGCAAGCGGCTCAATCCTGGGATGCGAGGCGATAGGATCAATAGCAGCAGACTTATGATCGCCAGGGCGGTAGTAGCCACGTGCGGGTGCGGCAATTCCTTGAGTAATAACCAAAGTGTCTCGTGAAAGTGCTCCCCGGATACATTGGGCAATCCAAAAAAATCGGCCCACTGTCCTACCCAAATGATGACTCCTATTCCTGCGGTGAATCCCAGAATCACTGGAGCAGGGATGAACTTGATGACACCACCCATTCTTGTCAGCCCCATGACCAAGAGCATTACTCCGGCCATCAGAGTGGCAATTTGCAGACCACCGATGCCATGTTTTGCTGTAATTCCGGACAGTATGACGATAAACGCTCCGGTTGGCCCGGCAATCTGCAATCTGGTGCCCCCAAAGATCGACACCGCCAGTCCGGCGACAATCGCCGTGTACAGCCCCTGCTCAGGCTTCGCTCCAGAAGCAATTGCGAAGGCCATGGCCAGCGGGAGCGAGACAACGCCGACTATCATTCCGGAGATGATATTGGGGAACCAATGCTCTCGGTTTAGTAAACCTGTCTGGCGGGCTTCTTGCAGGGCGATCAATTCAGTGCCTTGGAAATAATTTATTAAGTAATATTTTACAGGGAAAATCGTTTCCAGGAAAGTTCCCGAAGGAAGGGTAGTGGGCTACTTTCAACGGCGTCTATAAACACCATAGAGCGCCGCACCAACTAGACCCGCTGCAACAGCCAGGATGCCAGCCAACTGTAAGACTTCTGTAGGTGTCCAGTGAAATAAGAACATGAGTTCAATATGGCACGCCTTGGAAGGATATACTAGAGGGGCCAGTTCAAAGTAGCCCACTACCGAAGGAAGCGGTGTCGGAAAAAACCGGTTCCGGCAGGGGCGACAGAATCGCCGGAGAATTCCCATGCACCTCGGGCGGGATATTCCTGCCTGAATACCGCTCTGGCAGGCTCCTTTCAGGTAGCGTAAAATCCTGTTAGGGGCCTTTTTCTTTTTCCCCTCATTTGATATGCAAAATCCCGGCATTTATCTGAGCATCCCCTTTTGCCGCCAAAAGTGTACTTACTGTAACTTCGCTTCCGCAGCTTTCCCGGCTTCCCTGCTCGATTCCTATCTGCGATGCCTCTCCAGTGAAATTACCAGCCGAATACCGCTCTGGGCGCAATCCGAATTATCCATCTCGTTGCAGACTCCTGCGGATACGGTCTACCTGGGTGGCGGCACGCCGAGCTTGCTTCCAGCGCCGCGCCTTGATGAGCTATTGCAACTCGTTCGCAGTGAATTCTCCATTCCTAAAAATTCTGAAATCACCCTGGAAGCCAGCCCGGAAAACGTCTCTCCTGAGCAGGCCGCTGCTTGGGCAGCCAGCGGGGTCAACCGCGTCAGCATGGGAGTGCAGTCAATGGTACTAACCGAGCTGCGCGCTGTCGGTCGTATGCACTCAGCACAAACCGTGTCCTCCACTTTTGCTGCTCTCCGTCAGGCTGGCATTGAAAATATCTCCGTTGATTTGATCGCTGGTCTGCCCTTGCAAACCTCTCAAAGCTGGCGGGACTCCATCGACTCCCTGCTCGCGTTGCGGCCCACCCACTTTTCTGTTTATATGCTGGAGGTCGATGAGGACAGCAACCTCGGTCGTGAGATCCTTCGCAGCGGCAATCGCTTCCATGCTTCCGACATCCCCTCCGAGGATCAGATCGCGGATTTCTTCATCGCCGCCTGCGAGCAATTGCGCGAGGCAGGATATCTTCACTACGAAATTTCCAATTTCGCTCTGCCGGGCATGGAATGCCGTCACAATCGGAAATATTGGGAAGGCATCCCTTATTTCGGCTTCGGTGTGGAGGCGCATTCCTACGATGGAACTAACCGCTGGGCAAATACAGATTCTCTGGACGAGTATCTGCAAATTGCCAGCCAGCAGAAATCACCTGTCGTTCATTCCAAATCCTTAAATCAGAAAGAAAAGATCGAAGAACGGTTGTTTCTCGGCCTGCGCCAACTTGCGGGCATCTCGCTGTCTCGTATGGAAAAGGATTTTGGGGTGAACCCCCAGAATCTTTTTTCTGATCAGTTTCAAGAATTTGCGGCTTGTGGATGGCTGGTGAGGGAGGGGGATTATTTGCGGCTCACGGACAGCGGTGTGCTTTTTTCCAATGAGGTCTTTGCGGGGCTGATCTCCTAGATGGCTTTCTACCTCTGGAATTCGTACCGCTCTATCGTCGCCGCTACTCCAGTTGACCCGCCCCCGCGATCCACGCGAATTACTTTCCCGATGCATTTGATCTTCACGGGCCCGCCGCGAGTGATCTGCTCGGGTAAAGTTAAAACGAACTCCAGCGAACTGCCGGGATTCATATCCGATCCAAATTCAAAATAAATTCCATTGGAACTGATATTGATCGTCCTCGTGGTCGTTTCCGCATCATCCTTTTCGTCTGCCCGGACCATCACGGGAAGTTGCATGGGAAATCTTCTCGCTCTTCGTTTATCTGAGGCGTTCATATTGTTTGTCTCCGAATTCCATTTTCTGCCATCCGAATGACATTTTGCGTTATTCAATGCTCTAAGGCAATAGTCCCGTAGTCCCAATTTTAGACTAGTCCGTTCGTACCGGAGTCCTAGTATCAGGTCCTATAGGACTTTGGTGCCTCCTCTTGCGCCGGACACAGATTTTGGAAATCGCAATAACGGCAAAGGAAGCCAGGGTTCGGAGGAAAAATCCCTTCTTGGATGCCATTGCTGGTTTGTCGAATTTCCTCTTCAACCTCTTTATAATCTTTCAGTTTCCTCGATGTTGCCAGCAATTCCTGGTTGGAAAGATTGAACAAGATCATTCGATCAATAGGGATTTTCAAGGCCGCCTCGCAAGCCTTTCCATAGATCGTCATTTGCAAACTTTCTTGTGCATCCTTCTGTGTTTTAGGTCGGCCAGTTTTATATTCCACCAACTCCGTTTCACCTGCTGTGTTTCGGTGAATCTGATCAATCCTGCCTTTGATGTGTGCCGAACCCCAGTCGAACTGAAACGATTTTTCCTGTTCAAGAACCTGAATCCCACTTTCCTTCCACACTTGCCACACGCCTCTCAATTGTTCTTCGCCCAATTTCCTGTACATGCGTTCCTGCACTGCATCGCGAAAATCCCCCGCCTTCCAATGCCGTTCCCATAGTTTGCCAATCGCCTCTTCGCTTATCTTCTGCGGATCGTTGCTCATCAACTGCACGAGTTCCTTCACCGCTCCATGCATGATCGAACCAAATAACATGGCTGGTCCTGGAGGCACTGGTATCTGCCACGTCGCGCTGAATCGGTATTTGAGCGGACAGCCCAGGTAGGTTTCCAGTGCTGATGGGCTTAATGTTACATCTCTCTTTTCATTGCTCATCAACTCCTTCGCCCACCGTGTGATCTGCGATCCTCCGCTTTGTTTTTGCGATGCAATCGCTTGATCCTTAATCTTGTCCGCTTGCGGAAGATCAACGGTTATCTTTTTGGAAATCAAATCCGGGAATCCGGCTTTTCGAAGTTCTTCGAGAAATGGGGATGGCTGCTGCCGTTCGTTTGTGACCGTGCACAATACCAGCGAGTTTTTCGCCCGCGTCAGCGCCACGTAGAACAACCTCCGTTCTTCTCCTATATGATGATCCCCCTTGGGCAGTGGTCCCTTCCACAGTTCAGCAGGCAATTCAATCAATGGCTTCTTCCGGTTCGCGGGGAAATGCCTGCGCAGCAGATGAAAAACGATGACGTGCTTATACTCTAGCCCTTTGGCTCCGTGCACGGTGCTCAAAATAACCTTGCCCAAAGGGTCCGCTTCCGGTTTTTCCCATAATTTAGGTTGCTGGTCTAATGTCGTGCTTTCGCCAACAGCGCTCGTTGTATTCTCTTTTTCGTCGTCCTCCGGGAGATTCACGCTGCCGCCTGCTTCTTCGAAATAAGAAAAATATTCCAGAAACTCGCTGAGCATCCCCGTTTCGCTTTTTTCGGCATCCCACTTCTTCACAAATGCCGCGAAAGCATCTTCCGCAGTTTTCTCTTCCTCACCTCCCATGCCTCCTAGTTCAGCCCTCATCAGGTCAAACCATTCGCTCAACCGCTGGAACCGAGAGAACCGAGAGAACCGATCCAGGATTTCCAAAAACTTCTGCATTCCGGGCCACTCTTTGCCTCCATTTTTTTCGCGAATCACCTCCATCAAAGGCCTTCTGCCCCTGCTCGCCAGTTGGCAATATTCCACCAGGCGCGGCAATTCAAGCCCCCACTGTATGTGGCTTGCTGCTCTGGCTGTGCTAACACTGTCTTCGGGCGTGCCTATGACGCGCAGACAAGCCACCAAGTCCAGCACACGCGGCGTTCGATGAATGGCAAGGTTGCGGATCGCAAACGGTACTCCGTGCCGGCGCAGCGCATCCACCAACTGATCGCGGTGCCGGTGTTTTCTGTAGAGCACGGCAAAATCCGAAAATTTTCCTGCTTCTCCGCTCCGCACTTTGCGCGCGATTTCGGATGCGGTGTATTCCGCTTGCTGCTCTTCGCTGCTGAATTCCCAAATCTCGGTCAGCGCGCCCTGCCTCTCATTTTCTTTTTCCTTCGGTACATGCAAATTCTTGTCCGGCATGAGGCGGTCTTCCGGAGGGTTCATGGATATGGCCGTTTGTGCTACCGAGAGGATTTGTACGGTTGAGCGATAATTCTCATCCAGTACAATGCTCTTGCGTTCTGGGAAGTGTTTTTGAAATTGCTCAAAGCTCCCGTGAGAAGCCCCTCGGAAGCGGTAAATCGCTTGGTCGTCATCGCCTACAACAGCAAGGTTCCCATGCTCGCAAAGCATGACCAGCAATTCGAATTGGGCTGCGTTGGTATCTTGAAATTCATCCACCAAAACGAAACGGTACCGGTGCTGGAGTTCTTCCAGCGTTTCTGGAGAGTTTTTCAGAAGATTCACTGCGCGGGAAACCATGCCGCCGTAGTTAAGAAATCCTTTCTCCTCTTGCAACCTCTCTGAACGCTCATAGACGCGAGCGATTTCTCGTTGCTTTTCTATTTCCTTCTCGGCATTTTCACTTGGTTTTTTTTCACTCTTCGCAGCATCTTTCAGTCTTGAAGCAAGCTTCTCCACATAGTTGGCGTAGTCGGCTGGACTCACCAGGTTGTCATGGCAGCGGGAGCAGAAGTCCACCAGATCGCTCAAGAATTTTCCCGGCTCTGAAACACGAAGGTAATAATCCAGACCCAACTCTTCCAGATGGCGGCGCAAGAAAATCCACTCGTCAATTTTGTCCAAGACTTTTTTCTTCGACTGTTCACCCAGCAAATCATTGCAAAAGGAATGAAAGGTTGAGAAATGGCAACCTTCCACTCTTTCTCCATATTTTTCCTGCAATCTCCGGCGCATTTCTGCCGCGGCTTTGCGGCTAAAAGTCAGAGCCAATATTTGATGCGGTTGCAGGTCTGGGACGTTCTGTAATAGAAAGCCTACCCGTTCTACGATAACACGGGTTTTCCCCGTCCCCGCCCCTGCAACAATCAGAAGCGGCCCGGAAACGTGTTTCACGGCCTCCTGTTGTTGTTTGTTGAGTTGAATCATGATCGGGATATTTCTCTATGACAATCAAAACGGATTGCAAATTCTTACTTACTTAGACCGCACGACTGCTACCGGTGAGGGTTCTACATGGACCAGCACATCAGCTACTCCGGGCATTTCTTCCCGAATGCGAATTCGTACCTGCGTCGCAATATCATGCGAAACCTGCACCGACAAATTTGGATCCACTTCCAGGTGCAGATCAACGTGATACTGAAATCCCGTTTTGCGAGCGTAGCACTTCTCCACACCCAATGCGCCAGGCACCCGCAATGCTGTTTCCCGAATGGCTTGCAAAACCGCTTCATCCGGCATTGTGTCCATCAATTGCAGCGAAGTGTGCCAGACAATATTCAACCCTGTGAAGATAACAACCAAGCCCACTGTAACTCCTCCAAAATGATCAGCTTCAAGAAACCTTTCAGGGCTATACAAAGTCAATCCTAACGCGGTCAAACAGGCGAACGCAGATAGAATATCCACTGCATCATTCCAGGCATCAGCCACTAAAGCTGCGCTTTGGATTTTCCGGCCATAGCGAAGCTTCACAACGGTCAGCGTGGTCTTAACTACTATCGCCAGCACCAGTGGCCAAATTCCAAATGCTAAGGGAGCATCGTGCGCTTGGCCGAATCCCTGTAGTGAACGAATGCTAATACCTAGTCCGGTTGCTGCAAGCAATATTCCAACAAGCAAACCTGCCAGCATCTCCGAGCGACCATGTCCGTATGGATGATTTTCGTCAGGAGGCCGGGACGCAACAGTCATGCCAAACAGCACAACGCCGGAAGCCAGCACATCGCCTGCAAACTCAATCCCAGCCGCTACGACCGATGTGGAACCCGCCATCAATCCCACTACGATATTGACAACTGCCAGTACGCCGCTTCCCGCCATTCCCCAAATGGCAATTAGTTTTGCTTTTTGAATTTCCTCAGTATGGAAAATTGGCGGGGAGTATATGTCAGGCGACACTTGGCTCATGTGCTTATTTTCCTCTTTTCCGTTCCGGGTGGAAAGAGCGTCGTATGCTATACTTCAAAATATTTCCCAAAAAGATTATAAAGGAGTTTTTTATGTCTCGCAGTAAGCCCCTATCTAAACCCTGTTTGCTACTTGGGCTGGTTTTAGTTTTTATATCTATACCTTCACATCTTTCACATGCACAGGCTCCAGCTTCCGGTGGGGATAAGATCGTATTCTCTGTTGGAAATCGAAAAATGACAGCAGCAGAGTTCGATAAGATGATTTCTACGCTTCCGCCACAATACGCTTCTGCGGTTAACACTTTGGGGAAAAAGGGATTTGCTGAACAGTACGCTAACATCTTAGGCCTGGCCATGGAAGGTGAGAAGAGAAAGCTCGATCAGCGCGAAGATTTCCTGCAAGCCATTGCTTTTCAAAGGATTTTCTATTTAGCGCAGACAACGTTAAACGAACTATCCACCTCGGCTCCACCGGTCCCTCCAGAAGAGATCAAGAATTATTACGACTCTCACTCCGCTGAATTTGAAGAAGCCAAGGTGCGTGGCATCTATGTGACTTTCGATCCAGGACCCGAGGCTGGTCAACCGGGTCAAAATGTTAAACAGCAATCCGAAGTGAAACGAACGGAGCAGGAAGCGAAAACTCGTGCAGAGGATTTGCGTCAAAAACTTCTAGCTGGGGAAGATATTTCGGCTATGGCTAAAACAGAATCTGACCATGCCACTTCGTCCAACGGCGGTGATTTTGGCTACGTCCGGCGCAGCCAAATGCCGCCTGAAATGGGCAGCGTGATCTTTGCCCTGGAACGCAATCTTATTAGCGAGCCTCTACGCGACCGCTTTGGATTCTTTCTATTCAAAGTGGAGGAAAAGCGTTTTCAATCACTAGATTCCGTTCGGGCTACCATCGAAGCTAATCTGCGACAGCAAGTGGCAACTGCACTGGTGGAAAAGGTCAAAACTGATTACCCAATAATGCTGGACAATGATTTCTTTTCCGATCCAACACTAGGGACTCCTGTCCCTTCACCGCCGCAACCACCCAAATAAATTTCCTGCCAGATTTGAAACGGAGCCATTCATTTCAACTGGACGAATAAGTTTGGAAATAGTTTTTGAATTAACTAAAAAAGGTCTCCAAATTGCCTTTGAACGCCATTTCCAAGTTTCTGTGGAAAAGCGTGTGGAAATCGAGCTTTGAAATCAACTTAACTAACATTAAATCAATCGCATACTGCGGAATGCACCAAGGTACAGCATAGCCCGGAAGCGATTGAATTTACTATAAAAACTGTAAATTCTTACTATCGAAAAATAGGCAATCATTAATACACCATTGCTAAAAGGTGACGACTGTTACGAAACCGCAATTTTTACTTTGCAGACGGGGAAGGATAGGAACTAAATTGCTTCTGCGGAGGTTGTAGGTAAATCGTCAACGGCTTCTCAGATTTTTCCAGTAGATGGTCATTGCCGTAAGTTTGATAACCTTTGGCGATCACCTGGATTTTCACTGCTCCGGCAGGAATATCATTTAGAACTAGCTTGCCATCGCGATTCGTCTTTGCTTCCCAGGAAACTCTTTTGTCTTTCAACAATTTCCTGTCGACGAACTTAACCACAACGTGAGCGTTTGGAACAGGTTTGTTTTTATCAACCTCAAGCACCTGCAAGGTTAACTGGAGGATGTCCTCCTCGGCTGCCGACATCATGGTAGCAAAGCCAATCAGCAACACTGCTGTGAGGCAAATTCCATTCCGAATGGAGCATCTCACGATCATTAGATTGATTTTACCATAAGACCGCTGTGAAAATAGACATGACCTATTAATGCTGCGTACAACCACTGCCTTTGCTTAGAGGAGATTTACTATGGGATTTGCAACGGATGCCATTCATGCAGGACAGGAGCCAGACCCTTCAACAGGGGCGGTGGCTGTTCCAATCTACCAATCTTCTACTTATGTCCAGGAGGAATTAGGCAAGCATAAAGGCTACGAGTATTCCCGGACAGGAAATCCCACCCGAGCAGCATTAGAGCGAAATATGGCGGTGCTCGAAGGAGGCAAGGCCGCATTGGCTTTTGCCTCGGGGATGGCTGCCACAAATGCCGTGATGACACTGCTCAAGTCCGGAGACCATGTGGTCTGCTCTGAGGGTGCGTACGGCGGAACCCCGCGCCTATTTAATTCCATCCTTAAGAATTTTGGCTTGGACTTTACTTATGTGGACACGACTAATCCAGCCAATCTAATAAATGCTATTCAACCAAACACCCGCATGGTATTTGTCGAATCACCAACCAATCCATTAATGAAGATCACCGATCTTTCCGCTATCTCCGCCATTACCCGCTCTAGGGGGCTGAGTCTGGTGGTAGACAACACCTTCCTGTCGCCTTTTTTCCAGAAACCCATTTCGCTGGGCGCAGACATCGTGGTCCACTCCACGACCAAGTATCTGAACGGACACAGCGACGGCGTGGGCGGCGTTGCGGTTCTCGCCCAGGAAGAGGATGCTGCTAGATTGAAATTTATCCAGAACGCTGCTGGCGCCATCTTAGGCCCTTTCGATTCCTGGCTGGTGCTGCGGGGCATCAAAACTTTGGCCGTTCGAATGAAGCAGCATGAAACCAATGCCATAGCTATCGCAAAATACTTGGTGGGACAACCTAAAGTAAAAAAAGTAAATTACCCTGGATTGGAGGATCATCCTCAGCACGCCTTGGCGAGCAGGCAAATGACAGGCTTCGGCGGCATGATGTCATTTGATACTGGGTCACTGGAAAATGCCCGCCGATTTTTAAACCGCGTGAAACTCTGTTCTCTAGGCGAAAGCCTGGGAGGCGTGGAAACGCTCATCTGCCACCCGGCTACCATGACCCATGCCTATTTTTCTGAAGAAGAGCGCCAGCGCCTTGGGATTAGTCAAGGGTTAGTGCGCCTCTCGGTTGGCATAGAAGACGCTGATGACATCGTAACCGATTTGGAAATGGGCTTGAGTGCGATCCCTGGTTGATGAGGAGCTTGACTGCCGCTCAACTCTAATCGATTCAATGTATTAGCGATGCTATCCACTGAAATCTCGCGCTACCTCTACACCCACAACGTGATGACCATCGCGTCATGCTATCGGGGCGTTCCTTGGGCGTCTGCGGTTTTTTATGCGAGCGATGGCTTCGATCTCTATTTTTTATCGAGTTTCAAGTCCCGTCACGGCCAGTACATTGCCCTAAACCCGCGCGTCAGCGCGGCCATCCAGGAAGACTACCGAGATTGGCGTGAGATTCGTGGCATCCAGCTTGAAGGCCGAGCTGAGCGGATGCGTTCGGCTAAACAAAAAACTCAATTCTGGGAAATCTATCTCGGGAAATTTCCGTTTGTAAAAAAGTTTTTTGAACCCGGTCCACTTCAGGCAAAGCTTAGCTCAAAACTCCGCGGCATCGGTCTTTACAGAATTGTCCCTGCTGCAATCTGGTATCTCGACAATCGAAAGGGCTTTGGCCACAGGGAAAAGTTCGATATTGTGGAGCCGCAAGCTAAAGTTGCGAAGCGCTCACGGATTCGGCAATCCAATGCAAGTAATTGGCGGCCCCGTCAATGACGGGCAGGGCGATAATCTCCGGCACTGAGTAACTGTGGAGTTTCTCGATCTCTATGCTCAACGGCTGAAAGAGTTCACGCGTTGATTTCATCAGCATCAGGCACTCTTTCTCGTCCGCGATTTTCCCTTTCCAGCGATAGAGAGAGTAAATCTGCGGAAGCAGGTTGGCACACGCAATCAACCGTTTCTCTAACAGATGCCGCGCAATTCGCTTGCCTTCTCGCGAGTTTTTGCAAGTTACAAGCACCACAACTTTATCGGTCATATAACTTTCCTTTCATAGCACCAGTGCTAATAACAATAGGAAAAATTCCTTCATCATGCTGGCTACGAATTTCTTTACAATGAGAGATATGAGCTCACAGATCAAATTCGGAACCTCAGGATGGCGCGGGATCATTGCTGAGGATTTCACTCTGGAAAATGTCCGGCGGGTAATCGATGCCATCGCCCGCTACATACTCGCAACGGCCTCCTCTCGCCCAACTCTTATTGTCGGTTATGATACACGTTTCCGCTCGGATAAATTTGCGGGGTTGGCCGCTGAGATGCTTGCCTCTCAAGGCATCCATTGTTATCTCTCGCAGCAGGCTTCTCCAACACCAGCCATGGCATTTGAGATTCGTCGGTTGAAAACGCAAGGCGGGATCAATTTCACCGCTTCCCATAACCCTGCCGAGTACAACGGGATTAAATTTTCGATGCCCAATGGCGCCCCGGCTTTGCCTGAGGTGACTCGCCAGATTGAAGCGGAAATTCAAAATCCATCTCTTGCACGACAAGCTCCCCTAGCACCCCTCGAAAAAGCAGATTTAGCAAAAGCTTACTTAGAAGACTTGGCGCATAAAGTAAACCTGGATGTGATTCGCTCGGCTGGTATGCGCCTAGCCTATGATCCTTTTTTTGGAACCGGACAAGGTTACCTTAACCGTCTGCTCGATCAAGCCGGTATCCCTGTAGTCTGCATTCATAACTGGCGAGATGTCCTGTTCGGGGGCCACCCGCCAGAACCGGCAGACGAATATCTTCACCCTCTACGCCAGGCTATGCGGGAAAATAACTGTCAATTAGGCTTAGCCACCGATGGCGATGCGGACCGTTTCGGCATCCTCGATGGTGACGGGAATTTCATCTCGCCGAATCATATACTGGCTCTTTTGTTGGACTACCTGATCGAATCCCGCCGATGGACCTCGAACGGCGGCTGGCTGGGAGGTGCTGCTAAGAGTATCGCCACAACTCATATGATCGATGCCGTAGCCAGCTACCACGGTATACCCGTTTATGAGACACCGGTTGGCTTCAAATATATTGGCGAGTTGATTGAACAGGACAAGATTATTCTGGGTGGCGAAGAAAGCGCCGGACTTAGCATCCGTCATCATGTGCCGGAAAAGGATGGAATCCTCGCCTGCTTGCTTGTGGCTGAAATGGTAGCCAGTCGTCGCGCATCGCTGGGTGAACAGCTCAGAGAGTTGTTCCGCAAAGTGGGCACGTACTACCCCGGTCGCTTAAATGTGCCATTGACGGAAAATCTGAAAACGCGCTTTGCTGAGCGCAGCCGCCAGGATTATAGTGAGTTGGAAGGGCGCCACGTTGTGAAAATGGTTCGCACCGATGGGTTAAAGCTGGTTTTTGAAGATGGCTCTTGGGTTCTATTTCGCATGTCGGGAACCGAGCCGGTTTGCCGCCTCTATTGTGAGTCCCCAACGCTGGAAGGCCTGGAAGATTTGACCACTGCCGCAAGAAATTATTTATTTGGCTAATTAAGATGCTGCAAGCTCATTTCAAGAAACAATTCAATGGCCGCAAAAAGCAGCGATGGATCTTGGTCGGCAGCGCCTTAGCTATTGCCGTTTTCACAATAATGGAATTGACAGGTGAGAACGGATATCTCACCCGGCGACAGCAAAGAAATCAAATCCATGTCTTAACTGAGGAAATCAATCAGCTACAACAGGAAAATGACCGCCTGAACCAGCGTATTCAGGATCTTCACACTAATCCTCACACCATTGAAGAGATGGCCCGCGAGCGCCTTCGGCTGGCAAAGCCTGGAGAGGTTATTGTAGCGCTTCCAAAGGTTGCTCCCTCTTCTGACTCTTCAAACACACCACCATCTAATCGCTGAAAGACCTTCAAATGAGTCTGCCTGCAACATCGTTTCTGCTGCCTTGCAGAATTACTTCCCCACTATCTCCGCCAGCCTATTTTCAATAATCATCGATTTTGTGAAATTTTTGAGCTTTAGTTCTTCGGGTTTGGTCCCTTGAATTGCTTCATTCGGTATCAATCCGATCAATTCGCTGCTGGCAACCGTAATACCCCTCTTAGCTGCTTCATTCTCTGTTTCGCGGAAGGCTTCCTTTAGTGATGTCTTGCGGAAATCGACGAGATTCATCGACACCTGAGCCTGACCTTCGGCTCCACGCGATCTCATCCGCACACCGATTGCTTTTAGACTCGGGAGTCCACCTGTTGATGAGCGAATCATCTGGGCTATTTGCTTCGCTATGCGAACATCGGGAGTATTTAGGTTGACATTGAATGCGATCAGGAATTCGCGAGCCCCTACTGCGGTCGCACCGGCAGTCGAATGCAATTGAGGTCCTCCTACATCTGGCTGCCTGGCGGGATTATCCAAAACCTCATTCTTTAGTTCCTCAAGACTGCCGTGGCGGATTTCAGCAAGGTTCCGGTGCTCTGGCCGCAATGCTGCAGCTTCATAAAAGTAAACAGGCACTCCGTAACGATTCCAAATCTCCATGCCCGTTTGATGCGCAATACGGATGCACTCCTCCATAGAAACGCCTAGCAGGGGCACAAAGGGAACTACATCCGCAGCTCCTATGCGTGGATGCTCCCCTTTGTGTTGGCTCAAGTCGATCAACCTTACAGCCTCGCCCACTGCTCTAAGTGCAGCTTCGCCCACGGAATCTGGGTTGCCCGCAAATGTGATAACGGAACGGTTGTGATCAGGATCCATGTGAAGATCGAGTATCCAATTACCTGACACACTCCGAATCGCCGAAATGATTTGTTCCAGCTTCCAGCGGTCTCTACCTTCGCTAAAATTCGGCACGCATTCCACAAACGATGGCATAAGAGTAATCCAACTAATAATAATAAAAACGCCCAACAGCTTATAAAAAAAGTTGTTGGGCTAATATTTTCAGACCAATTTTTGGGTCCATGCAAATAAGCTCAGGCACGAAGCTAGTTGCTACGCATGGTCATGCTCTTCCATCATAGGCGGCTCTGGAGCCGAAACAGAGCTGACTTTCATGTTCATGCCATCCACTGTTCCGGTAACCTTGGCCCGATCACCTGCATATTTTGCCAATTCAGCTTCCATTCCTGCCAACTTATAAACCTTATCACCCACAACCAGGGAATAGCCGCTATTCTTGGCGCAGGACATTGTGCAAGCCTTGGCATCCGCACTGGAGTGCTTCATCCCGCACATAGAATCCGTGATCGTGCCTTCCAGGGTCTGTTCCGCTGCAAATCCCTGTGCGGTGACCAATAACAAGGCACCCAAAATTAAAAACGCCGATAAAAATCTCATCGCAAACTTACGAATATCCATCCATGCCTCCTTCAAATCTTCCAGTGATCCGCGGAATCTAGCTCCATTATATGTCGAATGTGGGAAAATTGAAAAAACCCTGAGCAGAAGGGATGACCATTCCAGCTCAGGGCATATCCATTCACGTTACCATTTATAAAACGCGAGGCAGCAATTTCAACCTGCTTTTAATACCGATGTTACTTGTATCTTATTGCCATCCACCGAGCCGGTAACTTTGGCCTTAGCCCCAGCAAATGCTTTTAATTCGTCAGCCTTGCCATCCAGTTCGTAAACTTTATCTCCCACAATCAGAGCGAATTTGGACCCCATCCCAACACATCCCAACGTACACTCTTTGGCGGTTTTGTCCGCCATTTTATGGCTCACACCACATGCGACATCGCCGATTATACCTTCCAGCGTTTTTGTTTCAGCGCTTTGCGATGAGACCCCAGCTACGAATATCGAAATAGCTAATAAGGCCATCCCGAATAGACCATTTTTTGCTACCAACTTTCTCATTTTATGCTCCTTTTTGGATTTTCCGTATAGAACGATTCACTGAACGTTCTTCAGAATAAGATGCAAAATCATTGCTAAGGCTTCAGAAAAAATGCTGTTAGATCCAATATGATTGGTTCCCATCAACTGAAGCCGCTAATTAATATCTAGTACAGCTACCTCTGCGCTATTTGTGCCAGTAATCGCTCGCTAAATCCAACAGGAAGCTCAACGTTATAATTTTCTGCCACTAGTGACAGCGTCTTACGAGTTGTATTCACAAGAACAGTACAGTTATGGCAGGACCTCAAATGCTCGTTAATCTGGAAGATCAACTCAGGGTTAACGTCATTATCAATGAAATTGGAAATCTCTTTTAATACTTGATCGCAAGTAATCATAAAGACCTCCCCTTTTCAGCATACTTGCGAAAAATCCGCTCGTGCCACGGCACTTTCAAGTATGGAGTCAAGAACTCTCTCATCATCAGCCTGGCTCTGGAACTTCTTGATTTCGCTGCCGCTAACGAGATACCCAGAACTCTTGCAGCTTCCCCATTCGAAAGCAGTTCTACATCGCGTAGCAATAATATTTCCCGGTATTTTCTAGAAAGCTTGCCCATAGACTTTTCTAATAATATCTGTAATTCTCTTTGAGAAAGTCTTTCTTCTGGGTTCAACCGCCAATCTCGCAAATCCTTTGGACGAAACTCATCGGTATCATCCGAAACTTCATCGATGGATTCGTGGAGCCTAGGCCGGTACTTCCTGAGCCTCATTCGCGCTTCATTTAATGTGATCTGGATTAGCCATGTGCTAAACTGCGCCTCTCCGCGAAAACTAGATATTTTCTCCAAGGCCTTCATAAAACTTTCCTGCGCAATCTCTTCCGCATCGGCCTCATTCCGCAAAACTCCCCACGCCATTCTGTAGACCTTCTGGCTATGACGTATCGCCAGAACTGCGAATGATTTCTTGTCCCCCTGTTGTGCTTTCAACACTAACTCGTTATCGGGAAGTTCTTCGAGCTTAAAAACGGCTCCATCAATACGGTCCATGACAGACATCTCCCGTTACACGTATTCCAGATGAGTACACAACATCGAAGCTTCCAATCCACCGTGCTTAGTTTCTATGATTCAGAAAACTGCTTATGGATTCATTTAATTTCAAGTTCATTTTGCTTGGATTGGAGGAAGCCGGTGTCATTGCTATCATCATCTTGTGGTGCTACGATGGAAACGAATCACTGTTACAAGCATAGTTTACATATCAGACTTCGGGCCCTGTGCAATGAAAACTTGCAAACCCCGCCAGGTCCGGAAGGAAGCAACGGTAGCAGGCGCTTTCGTGTGCCACAGACCATCCCGAAGTCTGACCAGTAAGGATAATTTCACTGCTTGATTAGCTTGGCAATGTGGTTCCCTGGCCCGGCAAACAGGGTGTTTCCGCAATAACCCAGGAGAAATTTACTTGTATCAGGTCATTGCTAGAACGTGGCGTCCGCAGCGCTTCTCCGAGGTCATCGGTCAAAAACACATCACGGAAACCTTGCAGAACGCCATTCGCAGAAGCCGCATCGGCCATGGTTATGTCTTTTCCGGTCAGCGTGGAACCGGCAAGACCTCTGTTGCGCGGTTATTTGCAAAAGCACTCAACTGCCATAGCGGACCTTCGCCCGAACCGTGCGGTGAATGTGATTCCTGTCTAGAGATAACGGCGGGTCGCGCCGTTGATGTCATTGAGATCGACGCCGCATCCAACCGTGGCATTGATGCTGTGCGTGAGCTTCGCGAGACCGCTCGTTATGCTCCCGCGCGCGATCGCTTCAAAGTTTTCATCATTGACGAAGCCCATCAAATCACACCGGAAGGCTTCAACGCACTGCTGAAAACCCTCGAGGAGCCTCCTTCGCACGTCGTCTTTCTGCTAGCCACCACTGAGGTTCATCAGTTTCCTGAGACCATCCTTTCCCGCTGTCAGCACTTCGCCTTTCGTGCCATTGGCTTCTCAGAAGTATTAGATCATCTGCAAAGAATATGCTCTGCGGAGAAAGTAGAAGCCAGCCCGGAAGCACTTGCTGCTTTGGCCGCCTCAGGAGAAGGCAGCATACGGGATTCACTCTCTCGACTCGAACAGGCTATCGCAGCATTCGGCAATCAATTGGAAGGGGAATCGGTACGCCGACTGCTTGGCGCTGCGACAACTCAGTTGGTGGAAGCCGTTTTCTCCGCCGTGCATACCCATGACCGGCAGGCGATTCTGGAAGTTGTCGAACAACTTGTCAAAGACGGTTGCCAGTTGAACCATTTCTGTTCGCAGTTGATTCGTTCCGTTCGCAACCTCCTTGTGGTCCGCGTGGCCGGACCACTGCCACACCTATTGGAATCCTCTCCCCAGGAAATTGAACGGCTGACAAAAACAGCACAACTGTTCTCAGAAGAAAATCTCCTGCGGTTTCTCGATATCCTCCTCCATCTGTACCAGGACTTGCGCCACAGTATGGAGCCTCGCTTCCAGTTGGAGTTGGGGCTACTGAAATTGGTGGATGCTGAACGTCTCACTTCCATAGAGAGTTTACTGGCTCGATTGGAAACCGGAGTTTCTCTGCCTTCATTAAAAACCACTACTAGTGGAGCTGAGACCAAGAACGGCTCGTCAACAACTCTGCCTGCAGCAGGCATGTCTAATGAAAGTAAGGCCGGAAAGGTATCGTATCCGACTAGCTCTGTTAGTCCCTTTGAACGAGATTTGCAGCGAAAAAAGGAGTTGAACTCTTCCGTCGCAACTATAAGCGACGGGCAGATCGAACCCGTTTCACAACATACCAGCTCGTCTGCAACTGGGGATAAAAAACCCGCTTCATCGTCTCAAGATATCCACAGCCATCAACCTTCTCGCGAAGAGGTTTGGGTTCATGAAGTACTCCACGCTCTCAAGGAACGCTCCAAACCTTTACTAGCTTCCTTTATCGAAGATGTCCAGCAGTGGGAGTTCGGTGAAAGAGAAGTAGTAATACGTCTGGCAAGCGGGATGACTCCGATGCTCGAAGCCGATCGACCGCTATTAAGTCAGATTGTGTCACAGATAGCAGGTCGGCCGATTCAAGTTACTTTTGGCGAAGAATGGAAGCAGGCAAATACGAATTCCAAGAAAAGCACGCGCGGCGAGAAAGCATCGCAATCCGGAACAGGACCAGGAAACACGGTCATCCAGGATGCCGAAGTCCAAGAATTCGAGAAACTCTTTGGTAAACCGGTCACGAGTATCCGCCTCGGGAAGGGGAAATAATGCGGAATTTGCAGCAGATGATGGGTCAAATGAAAAAAATGCAGGAAGAAATGCAGCAACAATTAGAGCAGCTTTGCGTTGAGGCTTCTTCCGGTGGTGGTTTGGTCAACATAACCATGAAAGGCAATAAGCAAATCGTTACAGTCAAAATAGATCCGGAAGTTCTTAAAGAAAATGACATTGAGATGCTGCAAGATTTGATTCAGGCTGCGGTCAACGAAGCTTCGCGTAAAGTCGATGAGGCATTAGCATCTAAGATTGGAGGGCTGACTAGCGGCCTGAACATTCCAGGCCTAAACTTTTAACCAGCAGAACATGAATCATGCTTGAATACGCTAAACCGCTAGCAAACCTAATAGACGAGCTCAAACGGCTGCCTGGTATTGGCGCGAAGTCCGCCCAGAGGATTGCATTTCACTTGTTAAAATCAGAGGCTGCAGAAGTCGACAGACTTTCTGATGCCATTAAGCATCTGAAGGAAAGTTTGAATCTCTGTGAAATATGCGGAAACATCACTGATGAGAATCCTTGCAACTATTGTTCAGACCCTGCACGTGATGCCAAGCTAATATGTTTTATTGAAGAACCCGCCAATATTGCAACCATTGAAAACACCGGTCGGTATAGAGGGACCTATCACGTTCTTCATGGCGTATTATCTCCGTTGCAAGGTGTTGGTCCAGAACACCTTCGCATCGGAAGTCTGCTTGATAGAATCAAGAAAACTGCCGTTGAGGAAGTAATTCTTGCCACAAACCCTACTGCAGAAGGAGAAGCTACGGCTTTTTACTTGGCAAAACTTCTTAAGCCTCATGGCATCCGAATCTCCCGGATTGCCACCGGAATTCCGGTTGGTAGCGAGTTAGATTATGTCGATGCAGCTACGGTTTCCAGAGCTATGGAAGGCCGAAGAGAAATCTGAATTACAAATTATTTGGAATAAATTAAGGAACAGCTAATCTGCTGGCATCTGATCTGTTGCTGGAACTGGGTTCGGCATAATAACCCGAGCGGGTACGTACGCTGAGCTTGCCCAATTTTTTGGGTGCTGCAATTCGCACTTCAATCTTTCGAAATCCCCTGTCTAAAACACGGTTGGATGGATTGTAGGCCAGCACATACTGGTTTCTAATATCATTTGCAATTTGTGTCGCGATGGTTTGAACTTCTTCCACGTTATTAGGGAAAAAAGCCAGCCCCCCGGCAGCCTTCGAAATCTCCTCAAGCGCGCGCTTCGCACGCCTCGCGGAGCCAGCATTCTCTCCTCCTAACAAACCCACTGTATAGATCATAACGCCGGACTGCTGCACTGTTTTTACTGTGACCTCCAAAGCAAGCCGGCTCGCGTTATCCTCTCCATCCGTAATCACCAGCAGCACCTTTTTATCCTCTTTCCCTTTCTTTATGTGGTCGAGGGAAAGGTCCAGCGCATCATACAACCCTGTCCCTCCGCGGGCGTCGATTTTTTCCAGCGCCTCCTCCAGCAGTCGAATGCTGTCGGTGAAATCAGCATCGAGGAATGCTTCATCGTTAAAGTTAATAATAAAAACTTCGTCATTTGGATTGCTACTGCGCACAAATTTTAGCGCTGCTGCGCTCACTCCTTTGCGTTTATCTCTCATGCTGCCGCTGTTATCAACGATGATTCCAACCGATACCGGTAGATCCTCTCGTTTAAACACGTTGATCTGCTGCAATACACCATTTTCGAATATCTGAAAATGCTCTTGAAGAAGACCAGGCACGGGTTTTCCATCCGTGCCGGTTACTGTAGCGTGAAGTACAACCAGGTCGGTTTCGACTTTAAGACGGAAACCATCTGGCTCGTCAGGCGGTGGTGGAATTTGCGCAGCTAAACTTACTGAGATCAGAAAGAATATTCCTGCAATGAGCAGAGCTTTGGAGGGTACAGCGACGTTGAATAGCATCTTGAGAAATTATACGTTATTGTTGCGGCGCATAATAACCGGCTTTGTTAAAGACTTGGAGCGGAGGCAGCCCACGGGGCACATCAAGCTTTAACTGAACCTTTCTCCACTTTCCGTCACGAGTTGCATTGGTCGGACGGTAACCGAGCACGTACAAACTACGCAGTTCTTTACCTATTTTTCGAGCTATATCTGGCAGATCGTTTAAGTTCTCTACTGGGAATTGGCGCCCCCCGGTCATTTCTGCAATCTCGCTCAAGAGACCCGGCCCCGCTAACTCCTCCGGCGTACGCGAGCGGTTTCCATAAGGTTCGTAAATCCCGATGGCGTAGACCTGCACGTCAGCCTCTTTCACCAGTTGTCTAATGTCTCTCTCTGTATACCGGCTGTTATTATCTCCACCATCGGAAAAGATTAAAAGCACCTTCCTGGAATGTTTGGCTTTCTTCATCTCATGCATTCCAAGATAGATCGCGTCGAACAAAGCCGTCCGGCCTTTCGCATCCGTGAAATTCAGCTTGCTGAGGAGCGCATTGCTTTCCTGGGTAAAATTGGCTACTTGGAAGGGACGGTCATTAAATCCGATTAAGAAGAATTCATCCCCGGGATTAGCGGTGCGGAAAAACTGAGCAACAGCCATGCGTGCTTTATCCAGTTTATCGGACATGCTGCCGCTGGCGTCGAAAAGCAAACCCACTGATATGGGTACATCCTCTGTCGAGAAGTGGGCTATTTTCTGCCTGGTCTTATCCTCGAAAATCTCGAAGTGCTCTTCCCCAAGTCCAGTAACAAATCGATTGAAAGGATCAATGACGCTGACATTGACCAAGACTAGGTCAACTTCCACCCGGATCGGTCTTTGCTGTTCCGGTTCTTCAGCCTGCTCTGATTGAGCATCAGCTACAACGGAATCGGCAAGGTGGTGATCCGTGCCGAGTAAAACTGTAGCTGAGATTCCGATGCATAAAAGCAAAGCCAGTAGTATACGGTTTCGTCTCCGGAACATAACGCCCTCACGCCGGACTTCTTAGAACCGCTGCAAAGATATTTTCATCTACGCTTAGGGTAATTCTACATTAGATTTCCCCTTTGTGATAAAATTTGATTCTTTAAGGAAGCGAGCGGGTGGAAATCTCGATAATACAGCCAGCCACCAGAGATAATGTTGCATTCAATTCCGAACCCTTTTTGCCTCTCGAAACCTATAGTTATATAAGGACTTCCGCATTCCCCGCTGTCAACTGCCGGTATTTTGTTGGATCTTGCCCAAACATCACTTCTTCACGACAGGAGAAATGGAGCTTCTATGAATCCTAAATATGTTTTTGTAACCGGAGGTGTGGTTTCCTCGCTGGGCAAAGGTTTGGCAGCCGCTTCTGTCGGCTGCTTGCTGGAAAGCAGAGGACTCAAAGTAACATTGCAAAAATTCGACCCGTACTTAAACGTCGATCCTGGAACGATGAGTCCATTTCAGCATGGAGAAGTATTCGTAACCGATGATGGAGCAGAAACTGATCTTGACCTGGGCCATTACGAGCGCTTCACGCACGCGCGCCTTTCCAAGGATAACAACTGGACCACAGGCCGTATTTATGAGGCGATCATCGCCAAAGAACGTCGTGGTGATTACCTCGGCAAAACCGTGCAGGTGATTCCTCATGTCACCAATGAAATTAAATCAGCCATTAAAAAAGTGTCTCATGATGTCGATGTCGTCATCGTCGAGATCGGGGGCACCGTCGGCGATATCGAATCGTTGCCGTTTCTGGAAACTCTGCGGCAAATGCGCCAAGAACTTGGGCGGCAGGATGTCATTTTCTTGCACCTCACCCTAGTTCCCTATATATCCGCGGCTGGAGAACTGAAAACCAAACCCACGCAGCACAGTGTGAAACAGTTGCTGGAAATTGGTATTCAGCCGGACATTCTCATTTGCAGGACCGACCGCTGGCTATCTCCCGAACTCAAAGGCAAAATCGCTTTGTTTTGCAACGTCGCTACTGAGGCTGTGATCACTGCCCGAGATACCGATTGCATCTACGAAGTTCCTCTCATGCTCAGCCATGAAGGCTTGGACGAAATTATTCTGCGGTATTTGAATATGCCCACTTCTGAAAAACACATGCAGGATTGGGAAGATTTGATTCAGCGATATCGCAATCCTGTTGATTCCGTCTGCATCGGGATCGTCGGCAAGTATGTAGAGTTTGAAGATTCCTATAAAAGCCTAAAAGAAGCCTTGGTACATGCAGGAATGGCTCACAATTTACGGGTGGAGATCCGTTGGGTGGAAGCAGAGGGAGTTGAGGGAACCGACTGGACTGAGCAGTTGGTAGATCTAGACGGAATACTGGTTCCTGGTGGATTTGGCAACCGTGGCGTGGCCGGTATGATCCGTGCTATAGAATTTGCCCGCACACGGAAGGTACCTTATTTTGGCATTTGCCTGGGTATGCAAACTGCGGTCATCGAATTTGCACGGAATGTTTGCGGCCTGGAGCAAGCAGACAGTTCGGAATTCGATCCTGCTACTCCGCACCGAGTCATTTACAAATTGCGCGAGTTGCGCGGGATCGATGAACTCGGCGGCACAATGCGGCTTGGAGCTTGGCCTTGCCGATTGAGTCCGGGCAGCACGGCACATAAAGCTTATGACACTCTTGAAATCTCTGAACGCCACCGCCATCGATACGAATTCAACAGGGAGTACGAAGAGACACTTGTTGCTCATGGATTGCGTATATCTGGCACGACTCCGGACAACACCTATGTCGAGATCGTCGAGGTTCCGGATCACCCGTGGTTCCTCGGTTGTCAGTTTCATCCAGAATTCAAATCCAAACCGCTCGAGCCGCACCCCTTGTTTAAGGACTTTGTAGGCGCATCATACGAACACCGCAAAAAGCGTCAATCTGCTGTGCCAGCGAGTGCAATCCATAAATTACATTCCACAATAGAGGAAGTCCCATCGCAGAAGAGCTAGTCCTTGTAAAAAATGACAGACAAGGAAAACAAGCAGAAAGAATTTCGCGTGGGTAACAACCTTCTCATGGGCGGCGATACCTTCTTCCTGATCGCAGGCCCCTGTGTCATCGAAAGTGAAAGTCATGTGCTCTACATGGCCCGCGCCATTCTGGAAATTACCAAACGGCTGGGCATTCCATACATTTTTAAAGCATCGTTTGATAAAGCAAACAGAACCAGCCTGCATTCCTACCGTGGTCCAGGATTGGAAAAGGGGCTGGAAATCCTTAATCATGTGAAACAAGAAACTGGATTGCCGCTCCTGACGGATATTCACGAGCATTCGCAAGCAGCACCAGTCGCGGAGGTCTGTGATGTCCTGCAGATTCCGGCTTTCCTTTCCCGCCAAACGGATTTGCTTTTGGCGGCTGGACGCACGGGCGCTGTTGTGAATATTAAAAAGGGGCAGTTCATATCGCCTCAAGAGGTGAAACACGCAGTAGAAAAAGTTCGCAGCACGGGTAATGATCGCATCATGCTGACCGAGCGTGGAACTAGCTTCGGTTATAATAATTTGGTAGTGGATATGCGTTCTCTCGCTATTCTTCGGGGGTACGGTTTTCCCGTGGTGTTGGATGTGACGCATAGTGTGCAACTTCCTGGGGGAACTGGGCAAGCTAGCGGAGGACAGCCGGAATTTATAGAACCGCTAGCTCGTGCCGGCGTCGGCGTCGGCATAGATGGTGTGTTTCTTGAGGTTCATGACAATCCATCAGCAGCTTTATCTGACGGGACAAATGCCCTGCCTCTTTCCAAACTGGAAGGCTTGCTGGAACGCCTGCTGAAAATAGATCGAGTGGTGCGCCCTTGGCTTTGAAATCGGATACGAAGAATAAACAATTTATTACCAGAGCATCCGAGGCCACATTCTCTGCTCTGGAAACCGCCCGGAATGTTTTGCTTACAGAATCCGCTGCTATTGCTCGCCTGGCAAAAAGACTGGATGAAAACTTTGAACGTGTTCTGGATTTGTTAGCTGGAACCCGCGGCAGGCTGATCGTAACGGGTATGGGAAAATCAGGACTTGTAGCCAAAAAAATCGCGGCTACGTTTTCCAGTACCGGCACTCCGTCGTTTTTCCTTCATCCGGCTGAAGCCATTCACGGCGATTTGGGAATGATGGTATCTGGGGATACGGTAATCGCTCTTTCTTACAGCGGTGAGACGGAGGAGATACTCCGTCTTCTAGATCGAATTAAGCGTTTGGGAATACCTTTGATTACAATGACGGGGAACCGAACTTCCACGTTGGCACAAGCCAGCGATGTCATTCTAGATGTGAGTATTGAAAAAGAAGCCTGCTCGTTGAATCTTGCTCCCACAGCTAGCACGACTGCATCGCTGGCTATGGGCGATGCGCTCGCCATTGCATTGCTAGAACGCCGGGGCTTCAAAGAGGAAGACTTTGCGGAACTGCATCCAGGCGGAGAACTGGGTCGCAAAATGCGCCGTGTCGAGCATTTGATGCATCCTGTGGAAGCAATAGCAGTTGTCCAGCCGGAAGCTCCGTTGCGCGATGTTATCGAAAAAATCTCTAGCGCCGTTGGTCCGGATGGCAGATCATTTGGTGTCGCCTTTGTTGTAGATGAAAAATTGCACCTTCTTGGAATTATCACCGATGGAGACTTGAGACGTTTAATCCAAACGAAACCCAATCTGTTGGATTTAACAGCCTCTCAGTGTATGACTTCTAATCCAACCACAATTAGACGTCAGGAACTAGCAACCGCAGCGCTTCATCTGATGGAGTCACGAAAAATCTCTTCCCTGCCAGTTGCAAGTCCGGATGGCATTCTCGAAGGTTTACTCCATCTGCAAGACCTATGGACAACGCAAATGTTTTGATCCCCCAGCCCGCTTTACATTCCGATACGTCTATTTTTCTGAATAATTGGGGTAGGATGTAAGATTCGATCATAAGGGAAAATTTAACCTTGTCGGCAAACTCATCGAAACTCTGCGTTCAGGTTCCAGCCAGTACTGCCAATTTGGGACCAGGATTTGACGTTTTAGGCATGGCGCTGGGACTACATCTACGATGTACTCTGACAGAATCGTCTGATGGATTTCATATCGTAGCCTCCGGCACGGATGCCGACACAATCACCAAAGATGAAACTAATCTGATTTGGAGGGCTTTTTCCCGCTTGGCCGGAGGAAAAGAGAATCACAACTTCCAATTGGAAATTGACAACCACATTCCCATCGGAAAAGGTTTAGGCAGCAGCGCGGCTGCCACCGTTGCAGGATTGGCGCTAGCGAATGAATGGCACAATTTCGGCCACGGAAAAGAGAAGCTTATCCGCATCGCTACGGAAATGGAAGGCCATCCTGACAACGTTGCGGCTGCGGCGCGCGGTGGATTGGTAATGAGTTGTCAAACGGATGATGGGGATGTTATTTCTTTGAACATCGAGACTCAAGGTGTACTGGAAATAGCATTGGTTGTTCCACAATTTAAGCTCTCTACGGAGAAAGCCCGATCCGCACTGCCTGCAAGTTATTCTCGCAAGGATGCAGTTTTCAATCTTCAGCGGTTAGCTCTTCTTTTGGCTTCTCTCCGAGATGGGCATCATGAATTGCTGGCGGAAGCGATGCGAGATCGCATGCATCAGCCGTTTAGGGCGGCGCTCATTCCTGGCTTTGCGGAGATGCTAAAGCTAAAAGGTATACCAGGTATGCACGGGATTGCGCTCAGCGGCGCTGGTCCTAGCGTGCTAGCACTTTGTTCTAAGAATACGTTTTCTGCTGGAGAGGCTATTTCCTCGATTTTCCGTAAGCACGGCATCGAATCGAAACTATATAATCTTCCTGTAGATTCTCACGGACTAGTAGTTGAGTGGGCAAAATGAAAATCGGAACGGCGACAACAATGGTTACTTTGCGATGTATCGATCATCAATGCAATACAAGCTTCCCAGCTTCCAGTTCGATGACACATTGCCATTGTGGGAATCTCTTGGATGTTCATTATGATTGGCCCGATCTAAACCCGCGGGAACTCAAAGAAACCTGGACGTCGCGCCGTACGTCGATGCTCCCGGAGGATCAAAGTGGCGTATGGCGCTATCGCGAATTGATACCGTACCTTTCTCCCGAAGCGAAAATCATTACGTTAAGAGAAGGCAATACGCCATTGTTGAAAGCTCCTCGTGCAGCAGCCTACGCAGGGCTGGATGAAATCCAGTTCAAGCACCAAGGGTTCAATCCAACGGGTTCGTTCAAGGATAATGGCATGACAACGGGCGTTTCCCAAGCGGCTGCCTTGGGGAAAAAAGTGGTTGCCTGCGTCAGTACCGGCAACACTTCCGCATCGATGGGTGCATACGCAGCCTGCGGCGATTTAAAAGCTGTGATTTTTATCCCCGCAGGGCAAATTGCTACCGGAAAACTTTCCCAAGCCCTTGATTATGGTGCATTGACCATTCAAGTGGATGCGAATTTTGATGTAACTTGGAAGCTGGTCTCTGGATTGGTTGAAGAAGCTGGGATTTATTTACTAAATTCCGTCAATCCCTATCGCATCGAAGGTCAGAAGACGATTGCTGTAGAACTTTTAGATCAAATGCGCTGGGAGATACCCGACTGGATTGTATTGCCGGGCGGAAACTTGGGGAATAGCTCCGCTTTTGGAAAAGGTTTGCGGGAACTGCACCAATTAGGATTTATAACCCGTCTGCCTCGGCTAGCGATCATTCAGGCCGAAGGCTCTGCCCCCTTATCCCAATTGCTTGAGCGCGCAAGAACTGAGAAAAAATCTCCTTATGAACTTGGATTGCTGCCTGTATTGAACCCACAGACTCTCGCAACTGCCATCAAGATTGGGGCTCCTGCCTCATGGAAAAAGGCCTTAAGAGAACTGGAGGCTACCCAAGGTGTATGCATCTCAGTATCCGAACAGGAAATTGCGGATGCCAAGGCCGTGATCGGACAATCTGGAATCGGGTGCGAACCCGCATCAGCAGCTACATTGGCTGGAATCCGCAGATTGGTAGCTGAAAAGCAAATCCGGAAATCGGACAACGTAGTAGCTGTACTCACCGGCAACCTGCTCAAAGATCCTGCTTATACGCTCGCCTACCATCAAGGCACCCTTTCCTTTAGCAAAGAAAATCAGCAAATCCCTATCCAGTCAAATTTCGGAAATCAGCCCAATTCAGTTCCTCCCGATTTAGAACAAATCAAAAAGCTTCTATCTCAGTAGATTCGCCAACAGCCTTATTTTACAATCAGTTGGAGACTCTTCCGATTTTATTTCGATACGATAATTCAAGTAGACGAATCAGTTAATTAGCCGATAGATACAGTTATAAGTTGCTATTCCCGTGTCTGGGAGAGGTGTTTTAGCATGTGCCCACAAGGTTCGGATTCAGCAAATAACACTCCATTTGAACATTCGCCGTTACCAGTTTCTGTTGATGGAAAATCCTATTTGCAGGGATTCCGAGCATTGCCAACAATCCCATCCATCGTATTTGGACTAGTCAGTTTATTGGCTGATCCCAAGTCAACGGATGCGGAACTCGCAGAGTTTATCTGGAAATCGCCCTCGTTATTATCAGCCGCTATAAATATGTTAAATTCCAGAACTGCGGAGTGCTCGATTTCTGCTGACCGATTGCAGCAAGAAATTGCACAGCTGGGGAAAAATCGGTTGAGAATTTTGAGTTTTCAAACTCCATTACTGAGTTCGCTGCATCCCTGGAAGCCAGGCTTTTATTCCGCTATGTATTGGGAAAGATCGCTATTATGCGCTGAAGCCTGCAAAGCTGTAGCCCAGCAATTGAGAATGCCCTGTCCTGAGCAGTATTACATCACTGGTTTGCTTCATGACATCGGATATTTAGTGCTGCTGCAAAAAAATCCAACAGGCTTAGCAGATGTTTTTGAGCGTTGGTCAACACAGAGGGGCGACTTGCTGGAAATTGAGCGGGCGTTACTTGGAATCGACCATTGCCAACTCGGCGTAGAGATTGCTAGAAAGCTGAAACTGGAAACATGGATCATACATGGCATCGCTCAGCACCATCACCCATCGCCGGATTCAGATAGTTTTGGGATAATCACTAGCATTGGCAGTGTTTTTTGCAACTCCAAAGGCATTGATTTCTCACCTCCGCATGCTTTGCCAAATTTCAATAAGAAGCAGGAACTTGAGGAGATTATCTCTGGTTTACTACCAGGTTTTTCCAATATGGAAATCGGAAGTTTGATAAATACTATGGAAGATATAGTTCCCGGAGCCCAATCGTGGGCTGGAAAGCTACTTTTGGAAACCAGCGACTATCGCAATGAAAATCGATCGATACCATCGGCCCCAGAACATTTATTGCACATCACGAATAGAAATATTTAGCTTTGAAAGCGATACATGATAATGAATCAGTATAGCCGTTTTCTTAAGGTACGAGCTCTTCTTCTGCTTGCAAAACTGAATCCAACCGCTTCATTTTTTCAAGAAGAGTTGTGCGTTTAAGGTTGAGGAGCGCTGCTGCTTTTGTTCTTTTTCCATGAGCTTTTCTCAAGCTTTCCTGAATCAGAGACTTTTCGAATTCAGAAACAAGAAAGTGAAAATCAACGCCCTCCGGCGGTATTTCAACGCGGGGAATAAATGAGGATTCTATTTTGACCTGACCCAATGCTGGCAGGTCTATTGGCAGCAAATAATCTCTTTCTCCAGCCAATATGATCGCCATTTCAATAGCATTTTCCAGTTGCCGCACGTTACCCGGCCATTCGTAATCCATCAATTTCCGCATGACATCCTGGCTTATCTGTTTCTCAGCAATGCCCTCGCGCGTGCAGATTTTTCTCTGCAGATGCCTTGCTAACAGTGGAATATCCTCTCTGCGCTCGCGCAGAGGCGGAACGACAATTGTAAACACATTCAAACGATAAAATAGGTCCTCGCGGAACGAGCCTGCTCTGACTCGCTCTTCAAGATTTGTGTTTGTAGCGGCAATGAAACGAATATCCAGCTTGATGGATTGCGAACCGCCTACGCGCTGGCATTCCTTGTCTTGAACGACGCGCAGTAGTTTGCTCTGCAAATCGGCTGACATGTTTCCAATTTCATCCAAAAAGATCGTACCTCGGTTTGCTTGTTCCAGTCTCCCAATGCGTAACTGATGGGCATCCGTGAATGCCCCCTTTTCATGACCAAAAAACTCGTCCTCCATCAGGTGTGCGGGAATTGCGCCGCAGTTCACGCTAATCAATGGATAATCCTTCCGAAGACTGTTCTTGTGGATAGCACGCGCAACTAATTCCTTGCCAGATCCAGTTTCTCCTAGCAACAAAACAGTGGTCCTTTTTGATGCTACTTGAGCGACCCGGGACTTTACCTCCAACACAGCCGGGCTTTCGCCCATCATTTCTTCGAATTCCCCGTCTATCGATAAATGCTCCAAACTTCTAGTTTTCCAGCGCCACCGGCGTTCATCTAACGCTTTTTTTATTCGTAACACCAACTCATCCTTCAGAAATGGTTTTTGCAGATAATCGGTAGCGCCAAGTTTCATCATGTTGACGGCATTCCGTACATCCCCGAAACCTGTGACCACAATGACGATTAAATCAGGATAAAGCTGGCGTGCTTGTGAAAGTATTTCTTCTCCATCAGCTCCAGGCAATTTCAAGTCGGTCAATAAAATATCATAGATGTTTTGCTTTATCTTCTGGATTGCTTCTAGCCCATCTTCCGCTTGATCCACTTCAAAGGAGAGATCATTTAGAGCTACGCTCATCGAATTGCGCAGCTCCGCATCGTCCTCTACAAGCAGAACCCGTTGATTTTTGTAATCGCTCTTGGCAGCCATATGAGATTGCAGCAGCGTCGTGAGATTACAGTTTAATTTTTCCTAGATACGATGTAACAGGAAAATGGAAATTCCTTAGAGATGTGCTTTTTTAGTCAGCAATGACTGACAAGGGGAAAATTGGAGAAATTGAGCGAAAGAAGCCATCAAATTTTTTCTCTACGACTTCCCTTGCCGCATCCCATTTCTCACGAGGTATTGAAAGAAAAACATCCGCAATTTCTTTATCGAATTGGGTTCCTGCGCAACGCCGGATTTCTTTTCTTGCATCTTCAAACGATCGAGGAGGGCAGTATGATCGGCCTGTCGTAATTACATCAAATGCATCCGCAACGGAAAAAATTCTTGCTTCGAGGGGAATTGACGCTCCCTGGAGCTTGAGCGGATATCCTTTTCCGTCAACCCTTTCGTGGTGGCAGAGCGCCATGGTGGCGGCTTGCACGAGAGAGGGTATTCTGGAAAGCATTTGATATCCGTAAACGGTATGTTGCTTCATCATTTGAAATTGTTGTGTTGTTAACCGACCAGGATGCATCAGGATAGCGTCCGGAATTGCTATTTTACCTATATCATGAAGCAAAGCCCCATAGCCGAGCTGTTTACGCAACACCATGCTGTAACCGCATTTCTCCGCCAGTAGCAGCGAAAACGCCTGGACTCGCAATGAATGTAGGTGTGTTTCTCTCTCGCGTGCATCCAGCGCCGAAACTAAGGCTTCGAGCAGCAAATTCTGGCTTAAATCTACCTGCTGTAACGCTTGACGCAAGTGTTCCGTGCGCTCTTGCAGAGTTTCTTCAAGAACGCGACGATGATCCACTTCTTCTCGTCTGGTCTCATGCCCTAATTTAATCCTTTCCACACTTAAATGAAGCGCATGTGATTCCAATGGCTTCCATAAACAGTCGTGAGCGCCTATCCTCATCGATTCGACAGCTAAGTCACAATCTTCCTTTTCCGCGATCATCAAAAATGAGGCGTGGGGGGCTATTGCAGTAGCCCGGCTGAGAAATTCTTGTACCGGATTATCAGGCAACCGGAGATCACAAAGCACCAAGCTAAACGGCGAGCGGTCTAAGAGCTCTAATGCTGCATTCGCAGTATTGGCAGTTAAGATAGTGAAATGCCGGGGGGAAAGGCAATTTTGCGCTGCCTTTACGATTTCAGGATCATTTCCGACTACCAAAATCCAAGTTGTCTTCAAGAGTGAATCTTGCATATATATTTCATCAAATGAATATCAAACCATTGTCAATGCAAATAGAGGACCACCCAAACGTGTGACTTAAGCTTGGAATGGATTCCCTAACTTATTGGTTATAAGATGGTTAGAAAAATAGGGTAGTGCGGAATTTTAATACTCCGTCATTTAGTTGGCGATATATTGGCGATAATGACGGAGGATTGACAGAAAGTACGGTGCCTAATTACAGATCGGTGTAAGAGCGTTGCTAATCATGAATCGAGGATTCACCTGAGGGAAAACGAAGGAATCGGTCAATGCGAAGAGCTTCGGCAATTATAGTCTCCAACCGCTGTGTATCCTGTGACGTTCGATCCACTCCAAGCAGCAGGTCGCATTGCAAAAGAATCGATGTTAGGGGAGTGCTAATTTTATGCCGCAGTTCTTGTAATTCAACAATGGTTAATTGGCCGCATTCTTCCGCACTGGCATTGCCCACTAAGGAATCTCCTGATTTCATCAGCATATATGCCTTTCTTCTAAAGTAAAATCAGCTTTCTTGATTCTGAATACGAAAGCGCTCTGGCTGGTGTATATAAGAGTCAATGGAAACTCCTTCGTAGTCTTTATAACCAACAGCCGCACGATCCATTCGTTATTCTGGAAAGTCCTAATCGAGGGCGGTTCGAATCATGGAAGCAAGTTCAAGCATGGTAAATGGCTTCCTCAAAAATAAAAAAGTCGGATCCATCTCGAATTTCTGATTAATAAATATTTCGTTATAGCCACTTGTAAAAAGAAATTTGACCGTTGGTTTGCGTTCCTTGATCGCCTCATACACTTCGCGCGAGCCTTTCTTCGGGATGATGGCATCCAGCAGGATCAAGTCAATTTGATCGGCCCAGCGTTGAAATACTTTGAGAGCTTCTTCGCCATCGGCGGCAGTAAATACTCGGTAACCAAGCCGTGGCAAAGCCTCAAGAACGAGCCTTCTGACACTCTTGTCATCTTCTACAACCAAAATCGTCGCAGACCCTTCTGGGGATGATGACACAGATGGTATGCGCAGAGGCTGAGGTTCTCCAATTCCCGGCGGGAAAAAGATCGCGAATTCCGTTCCCCTTCCTACTTCGCTCGAAACGCGGATAAAGCCCTCGTGTTGTTGCACAATTCCATAAACCATGGAAAGACCAAGTCCCGTGCCTTTGCCTACTGCCTTTCGGGTAAAGAAGGGTTCAAAAACGTGTGGAAGAATTTCAGGGGCTATTCCTTCTCCTGTGTCTTGAACGGAAAGTACCACATACCGACCTGGACGCTCCGTCTCCTTTCCATTGCAATCCGATTCGTTGAGAATTTCCGATCGCACCGCTAGACGAAGATTGCCGCCAGCAGGCATGGCATCACGAGCATTGAGACAAAGATTCAAAACAACTTGCTCAATCTGAGACTGATCAGCCCGGACGGGTGGTAAGCTCGGTTCGTGCAAAATCTCCAGACGAATGTCCTCCCCAATCACTCTGCCCACCATGCGTGCCATGTTTTCCACTACATCCTCTAGACGAATTATTTTCATCTGCAGGATCTGGCGGCGGCTAAAGGCAAGCAAACTGTGGGTAAGATCAGCGGCATGTTTGCCCGCATGGTGAATTTCGCGCAGGCTTTCCGCATTGGGGGGTGTCCGGCCATTCATCATGGCTTCGGTCAAACCCAGTATAGTAGTCAAAACATTATTGAAATCGTGCGCAATCCCACCCGCCAGTTTTCCTATGGCTTCCATCTTCTGTGACTGTTGCAATTCCGCTTCCAGACGTTGTTTATCCGTGAGATTCTTAAATTGAATCAGAACAATGGGTTCACCCTGAGGATATGACAGCGCGGTATGTTTTAACTCAACAGGAACCTCTTCACCTGCTTTAATTTTGCATCTGGTAATCGTTACCCTGGATTCTCCCTTTTGAAGAACTTCCCGAATAATTCGCTTTTCTCTCTCCCAGATATCTGCCTGGAAAAAGTCGGCCGGATGCGCTTCCGCAAGTTCCGTAGCGGGAAAACAGGTGAGCTGTTCGAATGCTCTATTCCACAGCAGCAATTTTTCATCATTGCCTACCACAAGAAATGGATGATCCAGTTCCTCGAGTAGGTGTCTTAGAAATGCCTGAGAGTCGGTTAGCTGAGGGTTATGTTGCCGTTGGGCAGCATATTGGGTTGCGTTTAGCATCGAAATTAAGCGTGCAGCCGTGCTCGCGAGTTAGCTCACAGGCTTGCCATGGTGATTAATAATCTGTCACCTATGGCATTTCCTATGACTGGCGACTACTCTGCCAATCCGTATCTAATCAGAGAATTGAAAATGGAAGCAACCGGTTTTAGGCATTCCACCGATCAATGTACAAGAACGGTCATCACGCGAGGAATGACTTAAAAAGTAGTAACCATACTTACGGCAGTGAAAAAGAAGAGTGTGCTAGCAGTAGAAACTAGCGAAACTCCTCCATGATAGTCTCCAAAGCCTCCGGGCCAGGCCGGGTTAGATCCGAAGGCAGCGTCGCTAAGGTATCTTCCGTCATATTGAGCAATTTGATAAAATCTTTGTCGTTGGTATTAACATACAAGACACCAGTTAGAACTTCGCCTTTGTTCTTGTGAGTTTCTATGGCTTTTAATGCGCTCAACTTATCTGTCGCATTATAATCGCTATCGATTTTCCGCAACAATAACTGCGATCCGTCATGCATGCGCACGTTCTGGGTCTCGCCTGGATCGTAGTCCACTTCGATATTTTCGAAAAATGGAACGAAATCGATCTGGTGCAACGGCTCCTCATGATCCTTCATATAGCTGTAACTCTTGGTTGAGCCTGCGTGGTCGTTGAACGTCACGCAGGGAGAGATCACATCCAGCATGGCAGTCCCGCGATGTGCGATAGCAGCCTTGAGAATGGCGGACAATTGCCTTTTATCGCCGGAGAAAGACCTGGCTACAAAGGTGGCACCCAGTTGAATTGCTAATGCGCAAGTATCAATCGCTGGAAGCTCATTCACAACTCCGCTCTTAAGTTTTGATCCAAAATCAGCCGTGGCTGAAAACTGGCCTTTGGTCAGTCCGTAAACACCGTTATCCTCAATGATGTAAACGATGGGCAAATTGCGCCGCATAAGATGCACAAACTGACCAATCCCGATGGACGCGGTGTCACCATCACCGCTAACGCCAATTGCCATGAGGTGCTGATTTGCCAGCATCGCACCCGTAGCCACAGAGGGCATTCTGCCATGCACAGCATTGAACCCATGCGATGTGCCCAAGAAATATGCTGGCGCTTTGCTGGAGCAACCTATGCCTGAAAGCTTGATGACTTGAGACGGTGTGATTCCCATCTCCCAAAATGCTTCCACAATGCGTTCGCTAATGGCATTATGACCGCACCCGGCACAAAGCGTAGTTTTACCGCCCCGGTAGGTAACGACTTCCAAACCAATGCGATTTGTTTTCTTTGGAGGGGCTGGCGAAACAACTGTGGTGCTCATGGCTACTTTTGTGACTCCTGTGAATAAATTCCGTCTGTGACGGTGCGGGCATCAATGGGGAAACCCGTATAGTGGCGAACACTGCGCAGTTTTGAAATCTCTCCGGCAGGAAGATCTAGGCGAAGCAAATCAAACATCTGTCCGTCGCGGTTCTGTTCCACTACATATACTCGCTTCATTCGCTTCACGAAATTTGTAACGTCATCATTGAATGGGAAAGCTCGCAACCGCATATATGAGGTCTTGATATTTTTCTCATTGAGAAGCTGATCGCGACTCTCGACAATTGCCCAGTGGGTGCTTCCGTAAGCGATGATTCCTGCTTCGGCCCCAGCTACCTCTTCAATAACTGGTGGTGGAACCTTTTTGCGGGCAGTATCAAATTTTCTCTTTAGCCTGTCGACATTGTTTTTATAGTCTTCTGGTTTCTCGCTATATCCGGCCTTTTCATTATGGCCGCTTCCACGCGTGAAGTATCCAGCTAGGGGGTGATTGGTTCCAGGAATCGTCCGGTAAGGAATACCATCTCCATCCACATCGCGATATCTTTCAAATTTCCCAACTCGATCCAGGTCTTTGGCGGATAGAACTTTACCGCGATTGATCGGTTTAGTTGGATACGGGAATGGGTCGGCCATCCAGTTGTTCATGCCCAAGTCGAGATCCGACATCACAAAAACCGGCGTCTGGAACATCTCTGCTAACTCAAAGGCCTCCATAGCCATTGCGTAGCAATCTTCCACGGAATAGGGTATGAGCAAAATGTGCGCTGTATCGCCGTGCGAGAGGAAGGCAGTCGAAAGCATGTCTCCTTGGCATGTTCGCGTGGGCAATCCTGTGGAAGGTCCCATACGCTGTACATCAAAGATCACTATGGGTATTTCGGTATAGTAGGCTAAACCCGTAAACTCAGCCATCAATGAAATGCCTGGACCTGCTGTTGCGGTCATTGATCGAGCGCCAGCCCAAGCAGCCCCGACGGTCATCCCGATGGCCGCTATTTCGTCTTCCGCCTGTACGATGGCGAACGTAGCCTTCCCCGTTTTGGGATCAATTCGGTGTTCCTTCATATATTCAGTCAATGATTCGGCTAGCGATGAAGATGGCGTAATGGGATACCATGCCACCACGGTAACGCCAGCAAACATGCAGCCGATTGCAGCCGCTGAGTTGCCATCGATTAATATCTTTCCTTTGGTTTTATCCAGCCGTTTCAGGTAAAACCGATCGGTCTTCGCCAAATTCTGATCAGAAAACTCAAATCCTGCTTTAACGGCGTTCCAGTTAAGATCCGCAGCCTTTACTTTTTTGCCGAATTGTTTGCGGAGCGCTTTCTCGATTTCCGGAAGCTCAATTTCCAGCAATCGCGCCAGGATCCCAACGTAAAGCATGTTCCGCACCAGCTTCCGGAGTTTAGCTTCCGGGCAAACCGGAGCGACCAGCTTGTCATAAGGAACAGGATAAAAGATCAGATCATTGCGTAACTGTTTCAAGCCTAATGGTTCGTCGTATACAACCGCTGCACCGGCTGGCAAGTTCATCACATCCTCATGGGCCGTTTCCGGATTCATCGCTACTAAATAATCGATCTCTTTTTTTCTCGCGATGTACCCGCTGTGGTTTGCGCGGATCGTGTACCATGTTGGCAAGCCGGCAATATTGGAAGGGAAAATATTCTTGCCGGAAACCGGAATGCCCATCTGTAAAATTGACCGCAGCAGCACCATATTGGCTGTCTGGCTGCCCGAGCCATTTACTGTTGCTACTTGAATGCTCATGTCATTGAGTACTTTTTTGCCAGCATCAGAGGTGCTTAATGCAGCGACTGCTTCTGTTGTAGCCATGAAAGCTCCTGAATCAAATAAGAATGCGTTCTTCAGTATTTTGCTTCGTGCGGGTTATTAATGAGGACTACAAAGTCACCATTAATTACCCGAACTTTTTAGTATATCCTTCAAAAAGTCCAGAATCAATGCGACCATCTGCGTCATCACCCCTATGGTAATCGTGTGTTAAATAAAACATTACATCCATAAAAAAACCGGGTGGAATTCCACCCGGCATGAAAAGCTTAAATTGTGATGATTGATTCTTTCTATTAAAAATCAGCTTAGTACATGCCACCCATTCCACCACCCGGAGGCATGGCTGATGCTTTCTTATCATCCTCTGGAATTTCCGCAATCAAAGCTTCGGTTGTCAGCATGAGCGCGGCTACGGAACTGGCGTTTTGCAACGCCAGGCGGGTAACCTTTGCCGGGTCGATCACGCCAGCCTTCACGAGGTCTTCATACACCCCTGTGTCAGCATTGAATCCGTAGTTTGATTCTTTCTTTTCACGTATTTTCTCAATAATAATCGCTCCTTCGAATCCCGCGTTGGCTGCAATCTGCCTGGTAGGTTCCTCGAGCGCTCGCCGGACGATGTCCACGCCGATTTTCTCGTCGCCTTCGGCCTTGATTTTGTCCAGGGCAACAATGGCGCGCAATAAAGCCACTCCGCCACCCGGCACAATACCTTCTTCGACGGCGGCTCTTGTTGCGTGCATGGCATCCTCGACACGGGCTTTCTTTTCTTTCATTTCAGTCTCTGTAGCGGCACCCACCTTAATGACCGCAACACCGCCGACCAGCTTCGCCAGCCGCTCCTGGAGCTTCTCCCTATCGTAGTCGGAGGTTGTATCTTCGACTTGTGTCCGGATCTGTTTCACCCGGCCTTCAATCGCAGACTGACTTCCAGCTCCCTCGACAATCGTTGTGTTGTCCTTGTCCACCACGATTTTCTTGGCGCGGCCGAGCTGATCCATCCGAATATCCTCTAGCTTGAATCCGAGCTCTTCGCTAATCAACTGTCCACCGGTCAGGATGGCGATATCTTCCATCATCGCTTTCCTCCGGTCACCAAATCCCGGTGCCTTGACGGCAGAGGCGTGCAGTGTCCCGCGAAGCTTGTTTACGACCAAGGTAGCCAGCGCTTCGCCCTCTACGTCCTCAGCGATGATCAGCAGCGGCTTGCCCATCTTAGCAATCTGCTCCAGCAAGGGAAGCAGGTCCTTCATCGAACTGATCTTTTTTTCGTGGATCAGTATCCGGGCGTCTTCGAGCGTGCACTCCATCCGTTCCGGATCGGTGACAAAGTAAGGAGACAGGTAGCCGCGGTCGAACTGCATACCTTCAACCACTTCCAATTGCGTCTCCATCGTTTTGGACTCTTCGACCGTGATTACCCCATCCTTGCCAACCTTCTTCATAGCTTCGGCAATGATGTTTCCAATCACCTTGTCGTTGTTGGCTGAAATCGTCCCTACTTGAGCGATCATTTCGCCGGTAACCGGCTTCGAAAGCCGTTTAATCTCCTCAACTGCAGCTTCCGTGGCTCTCTCAACACCACGCTTCAGCCCCATGGGCGTTGCGCCTGCGGCAACGTTCTTGATGCCCTCGCGGAAAATAGCCTGGGCCAGAACGGTCGCTGTCGTTGTGCCGTCGCCAGCCACGTCGCTGGTCTTCGAGGCCACTTCCCGGACCATCTGCGCGCCCATGTTTTCCAGTGGATTCTTCAATTCCACTTCCTTGGCAACGGTCACGCCATCTTTGGTGATGGTCGGTGGACCGAATTTCTTATCCAGCACCACATTGCGGCCTTTAGGCCCCAGAGTTATCTTCACGACATCGGCTAACTGATTGACCCCGCGAAGGATCTGCTGGCGGGCGTCCTCTCCCTTTACAATCTGCTTTGATGCCATCTGCTAAAACCTCCCTTAAATTTCACCGTTACGCCAGAGCAACTGCAATTGCCTTCCGGCTAAGATTCAAACTGAATTGTTAATTATTTCAAGTACGGGAAAACCCTTTATGATTTACTTCTTTTTCCCGGAAGCTGACGAAGAACCGCCAGCAAGGATACCTAAGATGTCATCCTCGCGCATGATCAGATATTCCTGGCCGTCGATTTTGACCTCCGATCCGGAGTATTTACCGAACAGGATGCGGTCTCCGACCTTTACGTCCATAGCCACGCGGGTTCCGTTATCAAGAATTTTCCCGTTCCCAACAGCTAGAACTTCGCCTTCTTGAGGCTTTTCCTTGGCTGAATCGGGAATAACAATACCCCCGCGCATCACTTCCTTCTCTTCCAATCTCTTCACCACAACTCGATCATGAAGAGGCCTAATGTTCATCAGTCCCTCCTATTTTGTTTCACTTTTTTTCGGATTTCCACCTAATTAGCGGGGTCAAGTTCTCCCCGAAAGTAGGCAGATCACAGGCTTTATTTACCCCGCAAACCTTTACAGCGGTAGGGCTGATCGCGCCTGTTAGCACTCTCAGCCCGAGAGTGCTAGATTACTCGACGCATGGCTATTTGTCAAGGTCAATACGAGCATCACGGGCGGGTCGTCGTTACAAATGAGCCGACGTTTTGATTCGACTGCCATAGAAAACTGGCGGAGAGGGTGGGATTCGAACCCACGGTAGAGTTTCCCCTACACACGCTTTCCAAGCGTGCTCCTTAAGCCACTCGGACACCTCTCCATATGAGTTTTATCATTGTAGGCTGTGCGTAGGAAAACCGCAATATTTGAAGCTCGGTTGCGCTAATCTTTCAAATCTTCCATACTCAAATTCGAGGCGTGCAGACCGGGTGATCGCTCCGCTTCCAAAAACGGGGAGGAAAGTCCGGACTCCACAGGGCAGTGTGCTGGCTAACGGCCAGGATTCGTTGGTCCTATTGCTTCTTCGGAGGCGACGGGACTGGCGGGTACGGAAAGCGCAACAGAAAATATACCGCCCCGGCTTGCCGGGGTAAGGGTGAAATGGTGCGGCCCCTTCACGGGGGATTAAAGTAAGAGCGCACCGCTTGGGTGGCGACGCCCAAGGCATGGCAAACCCCACACGGAGCAAGACCAAATAGGAGGGGAGGAGCGGCCCGCTCCGCAAACTCGTCCGGCAACGGGCGGGAGGTAACTCTCGGGTAGGTTGCTAGAGCTTGTGAGCAATCACAAGCCCAGAGGAATGATCGCCGTCCTGGCTTGCTGGGACACAGAATCCGGCTTATAGGCCTGCTCGCCTCGTAATTTTTCCAGCATCATTCCTTATCTTTGTCCGAACCAATCCATCCTTGGCGGCGGAAGTAAAGCACCATGCCAATGCCAGCCACAGCCATCACTAGCAACAATATCGGATAGGCATATCGGAAGTGCAGTTCCGGCATATATTCGAAATTCATGCCATAAATCCCAGCGATAAACGTCAGCGGTATGAAAATGCTAGCCATGATGGTGAGCACTTTCATAATCTCGTTGGTACGGTTGCTCACCGCAGACAGGTAAGTGTTCGTAATGGAGCCGACGATCTCGCGGTAGGACTCGATCACGTCGGCGATTTGCAGGCAGTGATCATGGCAATCCCGCAGATAAACTCGCACCAAATCGCTGATGAGCGGATGGGGGTCTCGCAAAAGGGAGTTGATCGCGTCCCTTTGAGGCCATATAACACGCCTGAGTATTAGCAATGTTTTCCTAGCCTGGTTCGATTCTTGCATGATTTGCGGGGTAGGCGCATCCAGCGCATCCTGTTCAAGAGTAGCGAGGTCTTCCCCCAGCTCCTCCAGCACGGGAAAGAAACCGTCAATGACAGCATCCAGGATCGAGTAGGCAAGGTACCCTGCACCCTCATGCCGGATCGGACCTTTCTCGTTTCGAATCCGCTCGCGCAACGGGTCCAGGACATCCCCGTAGTTTTCCTGAAATGTAAGAACGAAATTCTTGCCCAGGAACATGCTCACTTGCTCTACGTCCTGATCTGTATCAGGCCTCTTCTCGGCCATCCGCGTGATGAGAAATAGATAACCGTCGTAGGACTCTACTTTCGGGCGCTGGGGCACATTCACTACATCTGCCATCGCTAGCTTATGTAGGGAGAAGATTTCGGCCAGCTTGTCCAGCACGGTGCGGTCGCCCAGCCCTTGAACATCCAGCCAAGTAACGTGAAATTCGCTGACGAGAGCAGGAATTAGGCTCAAGTCCTTCACGTCGAACTCCTTTAGCGACTCGGCGGAATAACTCATGGCGTGGATTTTAGGTTTGAGAGAATCCGGGCTGAGGATGTACGTGCCGGGCATTGAAGCGACCGGCGGATAACGTCTGCGAAACATTGCTGATGCCTCCAAGATATTCCTGGCAAGTGCGAAATGCCGGGCTTTTTTCTCCATGCCCCGTTCAAGAAGCTTTACACAGAGCCTAGCATAGACTTCAGCAGATTGGCTGCATCGCTACAATAGAATTAAATTTTCAATGGCTGATACAGATCAAGTAGCATCTCATCGCCGTGGCCGGATATTCCTCATCATTTGGAAGATATCGCGAATCCGGCTGTTCTTCGGAAAATCTTCCCAGCAGTATCGAGCCTTTCTGCGCCAGTTTGGGCGTTCCCAGCTTGTTGCCGGAATGTTTTGCGGTTCCGTCTCAAACCACAAATCTTCAAAGTTTATCAGTACCACCTGCGCTGAACTTTGTGCCAGCCATTCTATAGATCGCCGCAACAAATCATCAGGCTCATCCCAATTCCGCGCACCCGGAGAATCTCCGCAAAGATATGCTGCTAATGCTTCCCTCATTCGCCAACGCTGGTCATATTCGTTGTTCACCTGATGTGGTTGCAGGAGACCATGCTGAATACGGTCTTGGATATCCGAGCCTCGCAGGAATGCTGTGAAGGGAGGCATATCATGCGTGTTCAAGCTGGCCACGGAATTTTCCGTCACTGGCGCTAATGCCTCACTCGCTCCGGGTTGGATCATGCATTGCAGGATATTCATTTTCAGCGCGCCGTGCTGGTCCATCGATGTCCTGACATAGTCCGGAACGACTCCCAAATCTTCGCCCACTACTGGAACTCCGAAGCGATGCGATTCCAGACCCAGGATCGCATAAGTTTCTTCAGCTCTATATCGGACATATACCCCCTCTTCCGTCGAGATTCCCTTGGGTATCCAATACAAGCGATGCAGCCCCATGATGTGATCAACGCGCAGCATGCCTGCATGAGCCATCTGGTGCCGCAAGCACGCAATCAAATATGTGTAGCCCTGTTCGCGGATTTTTTCTGGATGGAGCGGCGGGAAGCCCCAGTTTTGCCCTTTGGTAAAAAGCAGATCGACGGGAGCGCCACCGGAGGCATCCAGCGCAAACAAATCTCGATGTCTCCAAACATCGTAACCGTCCCGGTTAACGCCCAGCGGAAAATCCAAATACAAACGCACACCGGATTTACGTGCGCCATCGGCGAGGTTTCGTACCTGCGTTTCAGCCAGCCATTGAACGTAAAGATGGTAGTGTTTACTCTGCTGGTCGTAATCATTTTCCCCGATAACACCATTGCGCAAGCGCTCTGACCACTGCGGCCAAGGTGTCTGCTGCCGCTCAATGACAGCGCGAAACTCCGCATAGTCTTGAAGCCAGGGATGAGATTTTACATGGCTGTGAAATTCTTGATAGCGATCAGGCTTGTTGTCCTCAAGCCGCCTCGCCAGTTCTTCCAGCACGCGACGTTTCGCTGCCATTTGGCTGCGGTAGTCGATCAGCGGTTCTTCACGCAGTCGTTGAATTTCTTTTTGAAAGGCTCCAGAAGCCAATAACGATTGGGCTGCGGAGCAGTTTGCAAATTCGGGGGCTCGTTCAGGATCAATGTAAAACTCATTCCTAAATAAACGGCTGGCAGGCGAATAGGGACTGTGATCATAAATACCGCCATCTAGAAATGAAGCAAGAAACGGCAGCGTGGATAGGACACCGCCACCTTGCTGCGCGATCCAATGCATGAGGGTTTCGAAGTCCGAGAAATCACCCGCACCCCAGCTTCTATTGGTATGGAAGGCATACATGGGAAGGAACACGCCCCAGAGTTTTTGGAGATCGTTGAACATCTTACTAGGAGCTGAAATTAGGAGTGACTCGGCGACTTCGCCATTCACTTCAAGATGAAGTCTGTGATAACCAAAAGGCAGTTTTGGGAGGGAAATCTGCACCAAAAAGTACTCGGTTCCCTCGGTTCCCTCGGTTCTCTCGGTTCCTTCGGTTGTGATCTGGTCAGGGCTAAAAAAAAGACGATTTTCGTCGCCATTTTCCAAGAGGATTTGGCAACCGAGTTTACTCCGGGGATGACGAGAACTGAGACGCACGCTGATTTTAGGTGTCTCGCCATCCCAGGCGACTGACACGGGCTCGAGCATCTTCTGCCAGTCCAGCAAATTTTTCTCGCGCAGAGCGCTGGGGACGTCATCCAGTTTTTCAACCGGAGCGCCCAAGGCACGGAGCGTGGCCAGCAACGCATCCGCAGTGGCCTGTTTGGTGCGACCGAAAACGTCGCGATAGGAAGTTTGAATTCGGTATGACCGCGCCAACTTTCGAAGACGGTGAATGGGCAGGCCGGGATGGTTAGGCAGGTCGATCATGTGTTACGAAAATCGTAACTGATTTGATTGACTGGCGGAAGTAAAAGGAAGATTGATTAAAAATAAAAAAGGAAGAAGGGTTTCTCAAAAAAATTATTCGTCAAGCACCTACTTCCAAATTCGAGCGTTTACCAAGTCGCTGTATCGCCGACCGCGACTACATTGTCTTTCTTGACCGACATAGCTATAGCGCGGTCAGGGTTTTACGACCGAGATGGTGGCCAGGCGGTCGGCGTTGCTGAGGATGCCGTTCTGCAACAGTCTGATCTGCACGGCGTCTCCCGTGGCGCGGTGGACGGCACCACGGCGTTGACCTGATACAAGCCCGCGCAGCACGGCGCCAGCCCATCGTAGGCCACGGACGCATTGACACGCCACCGATCGATACCGTAACCGGCAGCAGCGCGCGGCTGAACGAGGGCGGGGCCTCTCCGGTCAGCGCGGGCGGATTCGTCTCGCCGAGTCCGGTCG
>Ga0156170_1013_pt1 | contig 61733 bp, 64 predicted proteins | sample RifCSPlowO2_12_FD_107823 | JGI IMG/M metagenome (GOLD analysis project Ga0156170, IMG submission 107823) | Acidobacteria bacterium RIFCSPLOWO2_12_FULL_54_10
CGCATGTTAGAAGCAGGTGTTCCTTTCTCTGTAGTGGCAACAATTATGGGCTGGTCATCGGCTACCACCGTTCGCATGGCAAAGCGGTATGGACATATCGGGCAAGCCGCGCAACGGCAAGCTGTGGAAGCCCTCTGCGGGAAGGATTTTCGAGGAGAGTCCCCACAAAAGTCCCCACAGTCGGAAGTTACTTTGGAATCGCGGCTTGTTAACTGATTAAAAAGATTGGCTCCTCAGGTAGGATTCGAACCTACAACCCTTCGGTTAACAGCCGAATGCTCTACCATTGAGCTACTGAGGAGTGGCAATGCTTTATTTGATAGCAGATGAACGCCTGCTGTCAAGCTGATGATGGGCTAATCTCTACGCTCAATGCACGATTGCCCGGCGCTTGCTATGGTCTATTCCGAGTGGAATCTTCGTATTGCTTGCGAACAGCTTCCTGCAGCTTGCGATGAAGAGTTTCGGGAAGTTCATAAGGATCGCAACCACGGAAGATTTGAATAGTTTTTTTTGTCGAATCAAATACGACATAGCAGTGGGGACACTTTGCGATATGTTTTTCCAACTCCTCCCGAAGGCCGGGTTCAATCTCGTTGTCCAGGAAATTGGAAAGTTCATTCAATAGCTTTCGGCAGTTACTCACGGGAATTCCCTCGATGAAAGTGTTTCGCTAGTATTTCTCGAAGCTGAAGCCTTGCCCGCAGCAAGCGAGATTTAACCGCAGGGATGGAAAGATTTAGGGCTTCGGCGGTTTCCTCGGTAGACAGTTCGTCCAGATCCCGAAGAATGAAAACCGTTCGGAGAGGAGCTGACAGGGTGTCCACTGCTCCGTCCAATATCCCGCGCAGCTCCTGCCTCGCATATTTCTGTTCAGGATTCTCATCCCAGGCCGCGAATTCCCGCGGCATGGAGTCGTCTTCCATCTGAATCTCTTCGTCAAGAGACAAGGTCATGTTACCCTTTCGCTTGCGCAACTTCATTAAAGATTCATTGACGGCGATGCGAACCAGCCAGGTATAAAACTTGGAGTTGGCCTGGAACTGAGGCAAATGGGAAAATGATTTCAAGAAGGCTTCTTGCATGGCGTCTTCGGCATCTTCTCGATTGCCTGTAATGTGATACGTCAGACGGAATATCTTTGCGCCGTACCTGTGGATCAGCTCATCAAATGCTTCAATCTTTCCCTGCTTGACCAGACTGACAAGCTCAAGCTCGTGCAGGGGTTGCAGAGCGTCAACGGTGAAATCTTTGGGAACGTTCGAATTTGGAGAAGTATTCATCGGAACGCTTTGCAGTTGTAATTCACTCACTAGACGCTCGGAAACGTCAAGTTTATCACTATTACGAATCTGGGAGGTTTAGAGTTTAATCGATGGTTGTTGGGAGTGCGTATTGCGCTTTCCGTATGTCCTTTCGATGCTGAGCGATAAAGAGAAAAATTGGGCCAAATAACCCAATCAACCAGCCACGGCCAGCGAGGTGTTTTCAGTTATGAAAGGATCATCATTAAACTGAATTAGATAGCAGCAATCTAAACATAAATTTGCATTATTTGGTTTGGTCAACCACTTGCCAGAGTATTGATGAGACCAGAGATAAGGAGGTTCCTATGAAAACGTACTATTGGACGTCGATATTATTAGGACTTGGCTTGGCGATCATCTTTTCTCCACTGATGACTGCTGACGAGTTGCTAATGAAGGATGGAACCCGCGTGGAGGGGATTGTAAAAAAAGTGGAGAATGGGCAAGTGATGGTGCAGATAGGCCAGACCACAAGAAATTTCAATATACTGGATGTTACCAGTATGGACTTTTCAACAGCACAGATGATGGATGTTACTGGTTCGAAACTTCCATTGGAACATTTCCTGGCAAACATAGAAGCTCAAGAGATGCTCGGTCACTTTCAGAGTGTGGAAAAATCGGCAACTGAAGTGAGGAAGCTGGTTGATCAGACGAAAAAAGATTGGTCCATGCGCAAAACAATAGAGTCGAATGAAGTCGCCAAATGGGATGCAACAAAAGAAAGACTGATCGGTCCGTTGGCTGATTATCAGGAGCATCTGAATGACTTGTATTTCCACGTTCTCGGTAAAGTAGACGAATACAACCGGTTGATGGCAGACGCCAATACCCTTTACATTGGAGTTAAGGGTGTTCTTCAGACTGGTTCTTCACTAGTTCCAAGAGATAAAGTGAAATTGCCATTAAAGAAGTACGTGCCGTCACAATGGTATGACACGATTTTCTACGAAGGGTACAACCTGGGATACAACGACGCATACAAGAGATACACCACGACGTTTCACGAGGAGCCCCCAGTGGCAGTCAATCCTGACGAGGGCGCACATCACTGAGTTTGTTTCCAGGTAGCAATGCGCAATGGGAGGCGATCAGCGCCTCCCATTTTCTTTAGTTGTACAACGCGGAATGAACCTGTTTTTTAATTGACAGGTTTTTGTGTGTAGCCGATAATATTATTTTAAGGGCTATGGTTACCTTGCGGCACATCCACCAGCACCATCATACGCACCTCTCGGTGTGCCAGCGGAACCATGTTTTCTAACGAATTGGTATCTTAGGTTAGATTCAAGAACCCGCTGGCAGACGAACCAGCGGGTTTTTTATTGCTACAATGCGTTTCTGATTGAAGCGCTGAATGAAAAAGAGAAGGGAACCGGTCAACAATGGATTTGAATTTCTCAAAAGGGGATGGGCTGGTGCCTGCGGTGATTCAGGAAGCGGGAACCGGCAAAGTGCTAATGCTGGGGTATATGAATGCGGAAGCATTTCAGCAAACCAGAGCGTCAGGATATGTAACCTTTTTCAGCCGCTCGCGCAACAAGATGTGGGTGAAGGGCGAAAGCTCCGGCCACCGGCTCAAAGTTGTGGATATTCTGGTAGACTGCGATGCTGACGCGCTGGTGGTCGTAGCGGAGCAATCCGGACCTGGAACCTGTCATGAGGGTTATCGGAGTTGTTTCTATCGCCGGGTACACGGCGATAACTGGGTGGAGACGGAACCGCGATCTTTTGATCCGGCCAAGGTCTACGGCGGATCTAATGCCTGAGGAGAACTAGGATGCCAAAATTAAGACTGGGAATTCCCAAAGGAAGCCTTCAAGAAGCCACCATGGAACTGTTCCAGCGAGCCGGGTACCAACTCCAGGTCAGTTCGCGTTCGTATTTCCCAACCGTTGATGACGAGGAACTGGATTGCGTGCTGATTCGCGCACAGGAAATGGCGAGGTACGTCCAGGATGGCGTGCTGGATGCTGGACTGACGGGCCGGGACTGGATTATAGAAAACGATGCAAAGGTCGTTGAAGTGGCTGATCTAATCTACGCCAAGCAAAGCTTCAGGAAAGTCCGCTGGGTGCTGGCAGCGCCGGAAAACTCGCCGATCCGAGGGCCGAAGGACTTGGAAGTGAAACCGCCGCTGCTCGCCGATGCGATTGTAGAGGTCACGGAAACAGGCTCCTCGCTGCGCGCGAACAAGCTAAGAATTCTTGACACGGTGATGGAGTCCAACACGGTGCTCATTGCTAACCAGACGGCTTGGAAAGACGAATGGAAACGCAGGAAATTAGAAAGCATGAAGATGCTCCTGGAAGGCGCGATGATGGCCTATGGCAAGGTCGGGCTCATGCTGAACATTCATAAAGACAACTTGAAGGTGTTGCTTGACGTGCTGCCTGCGCTGAAACGACCAACCATTTCGGAACTAAGCGAGCCTGGATGGGTAGCGGTCAACACGATTCTTGAAGAGCGGCTTGTACGAGACATCATCCCGCGATTGAAGCAAGCGGGCGCGCAGGGAATTGTCGAGTATCCGCTCAACAAGATCGTCATGTAGAGGATCAATTCGTGCCCAAGAAGTCTATACAATCCGCGATTCGAATCGTATCCAGCGAAGACCAAGCGGCGCTACGAAGTTTGTTGTCGCGCCGTGCGCAACGCCTGGACGAAGCGGAACGCGCCATAAAGCCGATCGTTCAGGCTGTACGCCGCCAGGGTGACGACGCGCTGTTGCGCCATGCCAAACGATGGGACGAATACAAAGGAACGATTGCGAATCTAAGAGTCACTCCCGAAGCCTTGGAATCCGCAGCTCGAAATGTGTCCGGCAGCTTTCGCACGGCCGTTCGCGAAGCGGCAAAGAATATTCGCCAATTTTGCCGAATGCAGATGCCGAAGGAATGGCAAAAAAATATCCAGCCTGGAATTCGCGTGGGACAGATCGTTCGCCCTCTAGAAAGTGTTGGCTGTTACGTGCCTGGCGGACGTTTTCCGTTGCCGTCCACGCTGCTGATGACCGCCATCCCGGCACAGGTCGCCGGCGTCCAACGCATCGCGGTCTGCACACCGCGCCCTGTAAGGGAGATATTCGCGGCAGCCCATCTTTTGGGCATTGATGAGCTTTACACAGTGGGCGGCGCGCCTGCGATAGCCGCGCTTGCTTACGGCACGAAATTGATTCAGCCGGTTAAAAAAATTGTTGGTCCTGGCAGCGCCTACGTGGCTGCTGCAAAAAGGCTCGTATCGCGCGACACTGGAATCGACTTTATCGCCGGGCCGACGGAGGTTCTGCTGATCGCGAGCGAGGGCCGCGCCGATTGGCTCGCGGCTGACCTGCTGGCCCAGGCTGAGCATGACGCTGATGCCACGGCGCTATTGCTGACGCCGTCGCGCAAGCTGGCAGTCCAGGTGGCTAGCGAAGTAGATAAGCAATTGCAGGCATTGCCAGAAGGCAGTCCGGCGTCGATCTCGCTGAGGAATAACAGTGCGATTGTAGTTGTACGGGACTTGGAGGAAGCCTTCCAAATTGCGAACCGATTTGCGCCGGAGCATTTGGGAGTGCCGGAGCACAAGATGAGCGCAATGATTCAGAATGCGGGCAGCGTTTTTATAGGACCCTGCAGCCCGGAGGCTGCTGGGGACTATGCAGTTGGCCCCAATCACGTTTTGCCCACAGGAGGAATTCCGGGTTTGCGCGGCGGCTTGTCGGTTCTGGATTTCGTGAAAATAATTTCAGTTCAACAACTGCAATTGCAGGGATTAAAGCGCTTGGCGCCGTCCATTATTACCCTGGCACGGAGCGAAGGTTTGGAAGCCCACGCTCGATCGGTGGAGATTCGCCTGAAAAGTAAAAATCAGAAAATGCGGGAAACGAAATAATGGGTGCTGCAATGTCTGATCGAAAAAAAACCATAAACCCGCGCGAATCAATTTTGCGCATGGACCCCTATCGCCCGCCGTCGAGCGGGCGCGGGGGTAAATTGCGCCTGGATTTTAACGAGAACACGATTGGGTGCTCCCCTAAGGCCATACGCTCGCTCAAGAAAATTGCTCCCGCTGACCTGGCTGTATACCCGGGGTACGAGCAGGCTCTCCCCCAATTTGCGAAATATTTCGGAGTTGCCGCTAATGAAATTACGCTGACCAACGGGACCGATGAAGCCATTCAGCTCGTCATCAATACTTACGTCGATGCAGGAGAAAACGTTGTCGTCTTGCGCCCAGCATATGCCATGTATCGATTCTACGCGCAGGTGGCTGGAGCGAAAATCCACGAGGTGGATTACTCCCCCGACCTCAGCTTCCCGGAAAAAGACTTGCTGACAACGTTGGATTCGCGGACCAAAGCGGTGCTGATTGCAAATCCAAACAACCCGACCGGAACGCTGGCTTCCCTCAAGCAGATAAGTAATGTTTTACAAGCTGCCCCTAATGCGGCGGTATTAATCGACGAAGCTTACTTTGAGTTCTGCGGGCAGACGGCGCTGCCTTGGATCAAACGATTTCCGAATCTCTTTGTTTCGAGAACTTTTTCAAAAGCCTTCGGATTAGCAGCAGTGCGGCTAGGCTGCTTGTTTTCATGCAGCGGGAACATCGCATCGATCCGCAAGGGTCAATCACCTTACAGCGTGAACGCAGTTGCAGTAACTCTGGGACTGGAGGCGATGCGCGACAGCAAATACGTGCGACAGTATGCATCGCAAGTGCTCCAGTCGCGTGAATATTTTTGCAAAGAATTGGACCGGTTGGGGCTGCGGCACTTTCCATCCAGGGCGAATTTTGTGCTCATCGACTTTGGAGATCAAAGTCGCAAAGTGCGTGATGCTCTGGAACAAAAAGACATTCTGGTGCGGGATCGCAGTTATGAGCTGCCGGGATGCGTGAGGTTCACCTTGGGAACCCTTCCTCAGACTCGCAGGCTACTTCCAGTGCTGAAAGATGTAATGCAGAAACTGAAAATCCCATCACAACCGACTACTATGAAACCAATAAAATCTGCTGCGAGAAAAACGGCAAGGACGAAATAGCATGTCTGCGAATCAGCTTCTGGTTTTCGATATGGATGGCGTGCTGGTGGATGTAACTGAATCCTATCGCCAAACTATTATAGAGACCACTAAGTATTTCACGGGTGAGGAAATCACCAACCGCGAAATTCAGGCAATGAAGAACCGGGGTGGAGCCAATAACGATTGGAACCTCACACTGGAGCTGGTGAGAGCGAAGGGAATCTTCCCGAAGCGGGACGAAGTCATCACCGCGTTTCAGGAAATTTACTTAGGCGAAAATAATAATGGGCTGATCGCTCGTGAAAAATGGTTGCCCTCTAACGGTCTGCTACCCCGGCTCGCGGGAAAGTTCCGGCTGGCTCTTTTCACTGGACGCGAGCGATGGGAAGCATTATTCACGCTCTCGAAATTTGCGCCAGATGTTACATTCGATCCGGTCATCGGCATGGAAGACGTTGAAAGGGAAAAACCAAGCCCAGACGGCCTGCTGAAGATTTTGCAAGCAGCAAAACCGAGTAAAGCCTTCTACGTCGGAGACACCATGGACGACTGCCGGGCGGCGCGTGCTGCGGAGGTTTCCTTTATTGGGGTTGCGGGTCCAAACACGCCTCTGCGGGAAGACTTGGTGCGCTTGTTCAAAGCGGAGGGAGCTTCTGCGGTGATTCACGACGTCAATGAATTGGAGAAATTTTTAGAATGAAATCGCCCAGGAAATCAAAAGGCACCACAAGCCGGACAGGCCAGTTGGAACGCATTACGACTGAAACGCAGATAAAGGCGCGGCTAACGCTCGATGGCAAAGGCAAATACGACGTGCGCACCGGCATCCGGTTTTTGGATCACATGTTGGAGCTATTTGCCAAGCACGGCGGATTCGATCTGGAGCTGAAAGCCACAGGCGATTTGGACGTAGATCAGCACCACACGGTGGAAGACGTGGGGATTGTTCTCGGTGAGTGCATCCATCAGGCGCTGGGCGACAAGCGCGGCATCAACCGGGCGGGTTACTTTATCATGCCGCTCGATGAATCGCTGGCCGTAGCCGCCGTGGATTTCTCCGGGCGTCCTTATCTGGCATTGAATGCTAAGTTTGGCGCTGCCACTGTTGGTGATTTGCAGACTGAGCTGGTGGAAGATTTCTTCCAGGGGTTTGCCAATCACGCCAAAGCGAATGTGCATTTGAAGCTTCTATGCGGCCGCTCTACGCACCACGGAGTTGAGGCCATGTTCAAAACCTTTGCCCGCGCCGTGAAAATGGCCGTTTCACTCGATCCACGATTGAAAAAAGAACTGCCCAGCACGAAAGGATTGTTGTGATTACCGTTATCGATTATGGCGCCGGCAACCTGCGTTCGGTGGAAAATGCATTGCATTATCTGGGCGCGCCTTATCAAGTAACGTCAAAGGCGGATGAGGTGGCGCAGGCAAATGCGCTGCTTCTCCCAGGCGTGGGCCATTTTGGACAAATGATGCGCTCGCTGGCGATGCTGGATTTGATCCTGCCGATCAAGGAAGCGTTGGGTCGCAAAGTGCCGTATCTGGGCATCTGCCTGGGAATGCATGCATTGTTTGAGGCGAGCGAGGAAGCTCCTGCGCTGCCTGGATTAGGAATATTGAGTGGAACAATTCGGCGATTTACGCCAGGTCTGAAAGTGCCGCATATGGGTTGGAATCAGTTGCAGTTGAAAAAATCGTCTCGGCTTTTTCGCGGATTGAGCGGGGACCCATACGTTTATTTTGCTCATTCTTTTTACCTGCCCCAAGATAAAAATTCTAAGTCCGCAAGCCGTGAAAACGCAGCGGCGCTGACTTCTTACGGCATCGATTTCGTTGCAGCCATCGAAAGGGGAAACCTGCAAGGCGTGCAATTCCATCCGGAAAAATCAGGTGATATCGGTTTGCGGGTGGTACGCAATTTTGTAGATGACTGTTTGAGATCGGCTGGGGAGCGGGATTAAAATGCTGGCTAAACGAGTGATTGCCTGTCTGGATGTAAAGGACGGGCGGGTTGTGAAGGGAATTCAGTTTCTGGACCTCCGCGATGCTGGCGACCCGGCGGAGTTGGCTGCTGCTTACAATAGGGAAGGCGTGGACGAAGTTATTTTCCTCGACATCACCGCTTCGGCAGAAAAGCGCGCCCTGATTGTGGAGACAGTGGCGCGCACGGCGCGCCAGGTTTTCATACCGCTGGCTGTCGGTGGCGGCATACGATCGGTGGCCGATGCGCGAGGCATTTTGCTGTCCGGGGCAGACAAAGTATCCGTCAACACTGCGGCGGTTGAAAACCCAGTGTTAATCACGCAGCTCTCTGAAGAATTCGGTTCGCAAGCGGTGGTGCTCGCTATCGATGCCCGCCGGAACGGAGACTCCTGGAGTGTGTACACGTACGGCGGACGCAAGTTGACGGATCGAAATGCCATTGAGTGGGCTGCCGAAGGCGAGTCCCTGGGCGCTGGCGAGATATTACTGACTTCGATGGATTGCGATGGCACTCAGAATGGTTTCGATTGCGCGCTGACCAAAGCGATCTCCCGCGCTGTCATGATTCCCGTGATCGCATCCGGTGGTGCTGGAAATGCCGAGCACTTCGCCCAAGTGCTGACGGAAGGGGAGGCCGATGCAGCCCTGGCCGCGTCCATCTTCCACTATGGAACCGTACGAGTCTCAGATTTGAAGCGCCACCTCCGTTCCCAGGGAATCACCGTGCGGCTTTGATTGGCGATTCAGTTGATATCCGAAATGGCATGCAGCAAAACAACGCTCGTTCCTGAATCGGAACCCATGCAGGCGGGTTGGGGGAAGCGCGTACATGCCTGGTGCCTGGGCCATTGTGCCGGCAAATACGAGCGATGGGTCGCGGATCGAAAGCGCGCTCTTTTTACTGGATTGCATGGAAATATTATTGAAATTGGTCCGGGCGCTGGGCCGAATTTGAAATTCATGCCGAGCGACAGTCGTTGGATCGGCATTGAGCCGAATCCCTTTATGCACCCCTACCTCAAGAAAGCAGCGGCGGAGCTGGCATTGAAAATTGAGATTCGCGCGGTAACTGCCGAGCGGCTCCCCGCGGACAATGCGAGCGCAGATGCTGTGGTCAGCACTTTGGTATTGTGTTCGGTGACTGATCCAGCGGCTACTCTCAAAGAAATTTTGCGCGTGTTAAAACCCGGCGGGCGCTTTTTATTTATGGAACATGTAGCGGCTCCGGAAGGCACGCTGTTGCGGCGCATTCAACGCCTGATCCGGCCCTTGTGGAAACGAATCGCTGATGGCTGCCACACCGACCGCGAGACTTGGTCCACGATTCAAGCGGCTGGATTTAGAGAGGTGAATATCGATCATTTCCGTGTCCCTATGGGGCCTGTGGCGACACAAATATCCGGCTACGCGGTCAAATGATCTCAATGGATCGAGGATAATAGAATAATGATTGTTCCCTGCATTGATTTGATGGGCGGCACCGCCGTGCAGTTGGTGCGCGGTCGGAAGAAGGCTCTTGAAGCCGATCCGTTCGAAATGCTCAGGAAATTTAAGGGCTTCCCTGTCATCCATATTATCGATCTCGACGCCGCCATTGGCACGGGCAACAATGACAAACTCGTGAAGCAAATCTGCCGCAAAGCGCCGTGCCGCGTGGGCGGAGGAGTGCGCAGTGTGGAGCGCGTCCGCGATCTCGTGGAACTGGGAGCAAAGCAAATCATCATTGGCACTGCGGCCTTCAGCGATGGCATGATAAACCACAAATTTTTAAGGGCAGCGCGCCGTGCAGCAAGCAAAAAGCGCATCATCATCGCTCTGGACACCAGCAAAGGGAAGATCGTCGTGAAAGGGTGGCGCACTCGTACCAAGCTCCGCGCCCAGGATGTGATGCCGGAACTGGAGCCTTATTGTGTGGGGTTTCTGTGCACTTATGTAGACAAAGAAGGCATGATGCAAGGCACGAACTTGCGCTGGTTCCGCAGCCTTCGGCAGGTGACTCGGTTGCCGCTGATTGCCGCCGGAGGCATTACCACAAAGCAAGAGGTCGAGGCTCTGGCAAGGTTGAACATCGACGCTGCCGTTGGCATGGCAATCTATACAGGGAAGATGGCCCTCGTACAGGATTGTTCCGCCTGAATGCGGAAGTGAGCCTATGGAAATTCTGGACCTTCGGCTATTGCCGCCTGGCGATTTGAAGCCGTTGTTGGAGGAGGAAAATCACTTATGGCAGCAGAAGCTGCAATGGGATTTTTCGCCAACCGTTGTCTGGATGCTCCGCATGATGGAGATGAAGGCGCTGTCTGGTTACGTTGCAGTCGAGCGCGGCCATGCCAGAGGCTATTCTTATTTCTTCGTGTCCGATCAATATGATGGCCGTTTTAAGGGATTGGTCGGCGGCGTTTTCGTCAGTGGGCAATCCAGCAATGGCGATACCGGAGATCGCCTGATCCTGCATACCCTGGAAACCCTTCAGGCAATGCCGGGTGTGCAGCGCATTGAAGCGCAGATGCTCCTTTCGACCAGCGAGCAGATCAGGCAGCGATTCCGTTTACACGACTTTCGCAACTATCGCCGCAAATTTCTTTGCTTTCAATTGAATCAAGAGTCTGTAGCGTTGCCGGAGCTGCCTCCTGCGACGGCGATTGTTTCCTGGGAATCTCACCGGTTCGCCGAAGCTGCTGCTCTGATCAACCGTGCCTACCACGGCCATGTGGATAGCGAAATTAATGATCAGTACCGCTCCTTGCCGGGGATTTCACGCTTCCTGGAAAATATTGTTCAGCATAGCGGCTGCGGTGTTTTTCAGCCGGAATATTCCTTTTTCGCAATCTCCGATCAACAGAACGCACCCTGCGCGATGATTCTTACATCGAAGGTTCATGATCGTGTCGCTCACATCACGCAACTATGCGTCGAACCGTCGTTCCATGGCAAAGGAATTGGCTCGTACCTGCTGGTACTGGTCTTGCAGAAATTGCGCCAAGAGGAATTTTCCGCCGTAACACTAACCGTCACGGCAACCAACAACCATGCTCTAAACCTTTATAAGAAATTCCAGTTCAAAAATTTGACGGATTTCGACGCTTTTGTTTGGGAAGCTGGCGCTTCCGGTTCGCAATAATTCTTGTGGCAAAAGCAATTTATTCGGCAGGTGGAGGCGGGGGTGGTATCTCAGTTGCATCCGGATTCAGCAACTGGTGAAGGTTCCACTTCAATTCCGCGGAAAGCTCTAGTATTTCAAGCCCCTCCTCGGCCATCAGTTTGCAGGACAGCACCTGAGGCAATGCCATACCGTCCGGTTTAATGGCGCTGACTCTGCAATACTGACATTCTTCGTTCCAGCAGTAGCGGCCATAGGGAATAGTGTCCGGAGCCAGGAACTGGAAACACCGCAACAGCATGTTATTTTCTGGAACGGCGAAGGGTTTCCCCTGAATGGTAATTTGAATTAGCTTCTCGTAGGGGCGATACAGGAGAATTTCGAAGCGGTCTTCGCTCATGTCCAGATTCTAGCATGGTGGAAACTTCTCCTTGACAGTTGGCTTACGCCCTGTCTATGATTTAACTTGATTCAGTTCCCTGAATCTTATCGAGAGTGGCTGAGGGACAGGCCCTTTGAAGCCACGACAACCGGTTCCAGTTTAGGATAGGAATCGGTGCCAAATCCTGCCCCGTAAGGGGGGAGATGAGATTGGGGAGGCGTTAAAGCTTTAGTTTTCTTTGACACCTTTTCCCATCGGAAGAGGTTTTTATTTTTAGGAGGCCATTTTGTCGCTCGTAACAGGACTCCGATGCCGGGAATGCGGGAAAATGTATCCCGTGTCGCCTCGCGTAGTGTGCGATTGCCTCGCCCCGCTTGAAGCTGCTTATGATGTGGATGGGTGGAGAAAAGCGCTCAGCCGCGAAGTGATTGCTCGACGTGCTCCCACGCTGTGGCGATATCGAGAAATGCTGCCGCTGGACCACGAACCCGTCACCAGCCTGAATGTCGGTTTCACGCCGCTCGTCAAGGCGCAGCGGCTTGCCGCCGCTCTAGGCTGCAAGAGTTTGTGGATCAAAAATGATGCCGTCAATTGTCCTACGCTGTCTTTCAAGGACCGCGTGGTCGCCGTGGCCATCAACAAGGCAAAAGAATTCGGAATGGAGACGATTGCCTGCGCTTCTACGGGTAATCTGGCCAATGCCGTGGCTGCTCATGCGGCGGCTGCCGGCCTGGAAGCCTACGTTTTTATTCCAGACGATCTCGAAGAAGCCAAGATTTATGGCTCGGCGGTCTATGGCGCGCATCTGGTCAGGATTCGTGGCAATTATGATGCCGTCAACCGCCTGTGCACGCAGATTGCCGGAGAATACGGTTGGGGTTTTGTCAACGTAAACCTGCGGGCGTTTTATTGCGAGGGATCTAAAACTTTAGGCTTCGAAGTAGCCGAGCAATTAGGCTGGCGCATTCCGCCTGTGGTGGTTGTGCCTATTGCCAGTGGGTCACTTATTACACGAATCGGGAAGGCATTCTCGGAACTGGCCGAAGCGGGATTGCTGGAGCCAACTCCTTTCAAGCTGATTGGGGCGCAGGCTACCGGCTGCTCGCCAATTTCAGTGGCCGTGAAGCAAGGTGGCACTGCCATAGAACCGCAGCGGCCATCCACCATCGCCCGTTCTCTTGCCATTGGAAACCCTGCCGATGGGTACTATGCCGCCAAAGCGATTCTTGATAGCGGCGGGACGGCAGGAGATGTCTCCGACGAGGAGATTCGCGAAGGTATGAAGCTACTGGCCGAAACCGAGGGCATCTTCGGAGAGACCGCTGCCGGGGTCACTATTGCTGTGGCGCGCAAGCTGTTGCGCGAGGGCAAAATGAACCCGGACGAGGAAACCGTTCTGTGCGTTACAGGCAACGGCTTAAAGACGCTGGATGCGCTGGTGGGCCACCTCGACATTGGGGTAACTATTCGGCCTCGGCTCGAAGAATTTGAGGCCCAGGTTTTGCGGACGGCTGGCTCACCTGCCATTGCAGCGAACTAAGAGTCGATCAGATTTCAGGGAAGGAATTTGCGCCTATGCCCATACAAGTAAGGATACCCGCAGCCATTTCGAAGGGCAGCCACGGCAGCACGACGGTGGAGATGAAAGCGGCGAATCTAAGCGAATTGCTCACGGCGCTGGAGAGTATGTATCCAGGGGTCAGAAAAACGATCTGCGATGATGCTGGCAAGCTGAACCGCTTCATCAATGTTTTTGTCAACGACGAAGACATCCGATTCCTGGGCGGCGAGAAGTGTCAGTTCCAGGACGGCGATGAAGTTTTGCTGATTCCTTCCATCGCTGGCGGTTAGCTGTCTCCCTTTTCATTTTTATAATCATTTTCTTGCACTTGCACGTGCCCCATGCGGTGGTGTACACATGGTTCGTCCCAATTCGCCGGGTGAGCAGGAGGAGGCCGCGATGAGTTTGAAAATTGCCGTCATTGGCGCTGGCAATATCGGTGCGGCTTTGATCGGCGGAATATTGAAAAGCCATTTGGCCGATCCCAAAGACGTCGTGGCCACCGATGCCCGGGATGAGCGCCGCCGGGAACTCGCCGAGCAGTGGAAGATTCGTATGCTGCCCGCTGACAACCGCGAAGCCGCAGCGGGCCGCGATATTGTCATCTTGGCGGTCAAGCCAAACATTATTCCCGCAGTCCTCAATGATATTCGCGGAGTGCTAAAAAAGAACCAGATCGTAATTTCCGTCGCTGCCGGCGTGCCGATTTCTTTCATTGAGTCCGTGATCGGCAACAAAATCCCTCTCTTCCGCGCCATGCCCAACATCCCCGTTGTGGTTGAAGAAGGGGCGACGGCCGTGGCGGGCAATCACGCAACCACGCCGGAGCAGCGCAAGTTGGTCGAGAAAATTTTCGGCGCTTTGGGAGCTGTTGTATTCGTGGAGGAAACGCACCTCGACGCTGTCACCGGCCTCTCTGGCAGCGGTCCCGCATATATCTACATGGTCATCGAAGCGCTGATTGACGGCGGCAAAAAAATGGGACTTTCGCAGGAAGTCGCCACCAGATTGACCGAGCAGACCGTGCTCGGCGCGGCGAAATTAGTGCGCGATTCCAAGCTCCATCCTGCCATTTTGCGAGATGAGGTGGTCACTCCCGGAGGAACCACCATCGCCGCCATGCATGAACTCGAAAAGCGCGGCCTGCGAGCCATGCTGATCAGCGCCGTCGAGACAGCTACGCTTCGGTCCAGGGAAATCGCCGCTCAGATCACGGAGAAATTCGCCGCTTCATCGCCGCCGGCAAATCCCACTATCCGCAAGTCCGTCCGCAAGTCGGCCCGCAAATCTGAAAAACAGCGCGCTTCCTCGCGCCGCCATTAAATGCTACAGCCTCCTTTCGCTTCCTTCCAGCGTTACACTTGGCTGTGTTACGATGATCGGAAGAGCATGGTCTTGGGCGGCTAGCTCAGCTGGGAGAGCGCCGCGTTCGCAACGCGGAGGTCGCCGGTTCGATCCCGGCGCCGTCCACCAAGTGCTGCTAATTTCATGACCTTCATCGCGCATCCCGCGTCACTTGTTTCACATCCCATTCCAGCGATTTGTTTCCAGCGAATAGCTGGCTGCACTACGCGCAGTCTGCAATTCATGTTATTTTGAGCGAAGAATAGGACTATGATAAAAACTTGCACCATCATTAAGCTAATCCTTCAAGGAGAACATGAATGACTTCCTACGGAGCCAAAGAACTGGCCGAGAGTTCCCGGACGGTTCGCAAGAACACTATCCAAATCGCCGAAGATATCCCCGAGGACAAATACGGTTTCAGCGCCGCGCCCGATACGCGCACCGTGGCGCAACTGCTGGCGCATATCGCGTTTGGGAACGGTTTCCAGCGACAGATTCATGCCGTGGAACGCCGCACGACTTTGGATGGCATCGATTTTCCTGGCATGCTCCAAAAACTTTGGGCGGAGGAAAAGAAGTCCAGGAACAAAGCTGAAATTATTAAAGTTCTTCACAGCACGGGCGAGGATTGGGCAGCTTGGCTCGATAGTCTTTCCAATGAGTTTCTAGCGGAGCGAGTCCAGATGCCGCACGGCTCCACGGCTACCAAGAGCCGCCTGGAAATGCTTCTCTCCGTCAAAGAGCATGAAATGCATCACCGCGCTCAATTGATGCTCATCGAGCGGATGATCGGCATCGTGCCGCACTTGACGCGAGAGATGCAGGCCCGCATGGCGCCAGCGGCGAAGGCATAACCTGTTATTTTTTGTGCCTTACCGCAGTAGCAAATAGTAAATCATTCCCAGCGTCGCGCTTCCTGCCAGCGTGGGCAGCATTCCTGTTTTGTATCTAAACATGGACACCACGGCTGCTATGGTGAGAACTACAGCAGCGATATTTATGGTATGCCATGACGGCCAGAATATTCGTAATCCAAAACTGTGGATTTCGCTTACTTGTCCGAACATGGTATGCAGCGCGAACCACACCGCAAGGTTCAGCACCACGCCGACAACGGCTGCCGTGATCGCGCTCATCGCGCCGTTCAGCGAGCGCTTGCTGCGCAGGGATTCAATGTAGGGGGCGCCAAGGAAGATCCACAGAAAACAAGGAACAAACGTTACCCAGGTGGTCACGATTGCCGCCAAAGTTCCCGCAGCCATGGGGTGCAACCCGCCCGGATTTCGGTAGGCTCCCAGAAACCCCACGAATTCCAAAACCATGATGAGCGGGCCGGGCGTGGTCTCCGCCATGCCCAGTCCGTCCAGCATCTCCCCGGGCGCAAGCCAACGGAAGTTTTCCACCGCTTGTTGCGCCACGTAGGCCAGCACGGAATAGGCTCCGCCGAACGTGACCACCGCCACTTTGCTGAAGAACAAGCCCTGCTGCACGAAAGTTGAATCGCTTCCAAAATATAAGGAAAGCAGAAGCAGCGGCCCGAACCACAGCAGCAGGCATATCGCCAGAATGCGCAGCGCTCGTGCCAGAGATGGTTTGGTGTGTGTCAGCGGAAGGTTATCGATCAGCGCGTCAGATTGCTCCTGCTCATGATTCGTATTCGCAGTGTTCTTATTGAAAAGAAATTTCCCTTGCCAGTATTTTCCGCCGAGGAAACCCACAGTGCCAGCGCACAGAATAATCAACGGGAAGGGAAGCTCCAGAAAATAAATTCCAATGAATGATCCGCAGGCCAGCGCAATCATAAGATTGTTTTTGAGCGCCCTCTTGCCGATGCGCATGGAGGCTTCCAGCACCACCGCCAGCACGGCAGGCTTCAGGCCAAAAAACAAAGCCTGCACAGCCGTCAGGTTGTGATACCCCGCGTAGAGAATACTCAGCACAAGGATGGCGGCAAAGCCAGGCAGGACAAACAGTGTTCCCGCGATCAATCCGCCGAGTGTGCGGTGGAGGAGCCATCCGATATAGGTCGCCAGTTGCTGCGCCTCCGGACCGGGGAGCAACATGCAATAGTTCAAGGCATGAAGGAAACGGTGCTCACTGATCCATTTCTTTTCCTCCACCAGAATGCGGTGCATCACCGCAATCTGCCCGGTAGGTCCGCCGAAACTCAGCGCCGCCACGCGCAGCCACACCCGTACGGCCACGCGCAGCGGCAGCTCTGCGATCACTAATTCTGAATCATGCGCAGCCGCCTTGCTGTTGCCTTGGGCGGATGGTTTCATCGGATGATTACGTCCGAGGTTTTTTCCTTTGAAAATCGAGCGACGTCGAATTGATGCAATAGCGCAATCCGGTCGGTCGCGGGCCGTCCGGAAAAACATGCCCGAGATGCGCTCCACATTGATTGCACATGACCTCGGTGCGGGCCATCCCGTGACTCTGGTCCGTTTCCGTTAGGACGTTTTCTTTAGCTGCCGGGGCGCAAAAACTCGGCCAGCCGGTTCCAGAGTCAAATTTTTCATCCGACCGGAAGAGTTCATTTCCGCAGCAAACGCAGCGGTAGACGCCATCTTCGTAAGATTTGTTGTATTGGCCCGTGAAGGGCGGCTCAGTCCCTTTTTCCCGCGTTATGTGGTATTGCTGCGGGGTCAATTCCTTGCGCCATTCCTGTTCGCTCTTCTTGATCTTGTCCGCCATTTTTCCTCCTGATGATTCACGGGAATTTCCCTCAAGTATACAGGAGTAAATTTTCTAAAGCTTGCCAGGCGTGCCTGGATTCCCGTAGAATACGCTCATCAGTTAAATAAGGAGCCGCAACCGTGAAGCAGCAAAACAATAGGATTCAGAATGATCCAGCGGAAGGCCGCTTAGCCCTTTGGATGACTACAATGGGTGCGCTGGCGCGTCTGATTCCTCATCCAGCGAATTTCACCCCGGTGGGAAGCTTGAGCTTGTTTGCAGGTTCGCGTCTGGCGGGCTGGCAAGCTTATTTTATTCCGCTTCTGTTGATGGCCGTCACCGATCCGATCATTGGTTATGCTTACGGTTTTGCAGCCTACAGCGCCACGACTCCATTTATTTACGCGAGTTTTCTTGTCAATGTATGGATCGGCCAGCGCCTGCTTCGCAATGTGAATTTTCTCCGGCTGGGTTCCGTGGTCATGCTCGCGAGCCTTCAGTTCTTTCTGCTGACCAACGCAGGAGTCTGGCTCACTAGCGGCATGTATCCGCAATCGATTTCTGGTTTGCTGGCTTGTTACGCTGCCGCAATTCCCTTTTACGGCCGCACTCTTGCCGGTGACCTCCTGTTTGCAGCCGCATTCTTCGGATTGTATGCGATGGCAAGACGCATGGCTCGCCCGGCAGTTGCTGAACTTGCCGAGACAAGTGCCAGCTCTTAGCTGCCCTATATAATACGTATCAAAAATAGATGCGCCCCTCATTGCTAATTACGTAGCAAGCAGCAGCTTTACGCCGGTTGCGGTGCCGGTGGCGGCAGATCCTTGGCTTTCACTTCCGACTGGAAACTAGCCTTCCGGTGCGATCCATCGCAGAATGGCTTATTCTCGGAATGGCCGCACCGGCATAATGAGATCGCTGTTCTGCCGCCCAGTCCGAACTCTTTGCCCTCTTGATCGGAAACAGTAAATTCCCCTTCAATTCTCAAAGAGCCGTGATTTTTTACAGTAATTTTTGTGCCCGCCATTTTTCCTCCGATTCATTTAGTAGTCCCGCAATTTAGCGCACGTTGGTTGGATTGCCCGACTGGATAATATATTGGATGTCAGCCCGATGCCAAAGTTTCGCTACATCTCACTTTTTCGGACGGCAGGGGATCAGTTGTACATTTTGGTAGGCCACAATTTCAAACGATTTCCTAGCGCCAGAACATCGGCGCGCCTTATTTAATATAGGCGCAGCACGCCGATGGCACGTCCCTGTATGGCGACTCTGTCGGCTGGCAGGATCATGGGATCGATGGAAACGTCTGCCGATGCCAAGCGAATGCGACCATCCGGTTGCTTGTAATATCGCTTCAATATGCACTCCGCGCCGTCGATGAGTACGATAACGATCTCTCCATCCGCTACCATCGGCGCTCTTTCGATTAGGAGGTAGTCGCCTGCCAGAATGTTGTCTTGCATAAACGTATCGCCTTGCACCTGAAACAGGAAAATGCCGCCATTTCTCGTTAGATCGATCAAGGGAATCGATACCGGTGGGTCAACCCGTTCGATCAGTCTGCTTGATTTTATCCGCCCTAGTAAAGGCAGTTCGAGCACCCCCAATTCTTTGCGCGCCTTTTTCTCATCCTGTAGATATTTTTGTCCCAGTTCAAGGGAACGGCTGCGATGGCGGCCTCGGCGCAAGTATCCTTTGCGCTCCAGAGTTCCGACGTGCTTATGCACGGTGGCCACCGAACGCAACCCTAATCCGGTTGCGATTTCCTGGAAACTCGGGCTATAGCCCCGGTCTCGAAGAAATCCTGCGATATAATCCATCACCTTTTTTTGCTGTTTTGTAAGAACCATATGGCTCTCTCAACTTGACCATCGGCTGACAAGTTATCATAAATGCCCGAGTGATTGCGTGCTTGTCATGCATTCTCCACCGCGCTACTGATTGATGTTACAGCGACCATCGATTTGATAGTTAGGAGTCTTCGGCCATTTTTACTGATTCTGCTTTTGACCTTGCAGCCTCATAGACCTATAATTACTTAAATGCTTCACGCAATCACCGTAGGTCTTTTATTTCTGGGGTTAGTATTGCCTTTGCAGGCATTGCAAAACGCGCCTGCTGCCGATTCTCCCGATTCCGAAGGAGAACAAATGCCTCCCATTCGCGTCCTCGTGGAAGAGGTAACGGTTCCCTTTATTGTCGTGGACGGGCGAAACCGATATGTCACCAATCTGGAGAAGGAAGATTTCCAGGTCATGGAGGAAAAGCGGCCGCAGCAAATCATCTCCTTTGTCCGCGAGAATAATCTGCCGCTCCGCCTAGGTTTATTAATAGACACCAGCAACAGCGTGCGGGATCGCTTTGTTTTTGAACAAGAAGCCGCGTCTGATTTCTTGCGTACCATGTTGCGGCCCGGCCAGGACAAGGCATTTTTAGCCAGCTTCGATACCATGGCCGAACTGGTTCAAGACTTCACCGATCAAGTCGAGGAATTGGTGGATGGAATTAACCGGCTTCGTCCAGGCGGCGGAACGGCCTTGTATGATGCGATCTATTATGGTGCGCGGGACAGGCTGTTGGAAGAAGCTCCGGTTTCCAGTAATTATCGGCGCGCCATGATTTTACTGAGCGATGGAGAGGACAATCAGAGCCGCTTTAGCCGCCAGCAAGCGCTGGAGATGGCCCGGCGCGCGGAAGTTACTATTTATGCCATCAGCACTAATATTCGCGGCCTTCGCATGCCAGGCGATAAGGTTCTGAGGGAATTTTCGGAGGAAACCGGCGGGAGCTATTTCCAGCCGACTCGCTGGGAAGACCTCGATTCTGCATTCCTCGAAATTGAGAACGAACTGCGCAGCCAATACAGTCTTTCTTACCGCCCAACCGCTCCTCGCGATGGCCGCTATCACTCCATCGAGATACTCCCTGGTAAAAAAGGGTTGAAAGTCCGCGCCCGATTGGGGTATTTCGCTAATATTCCCTCGGTAAACAATCCTCGCTAAACTTGCACTCTGATAGTTTTACACCTTCTGCCTTCTTAACCAATATCATACGGATAAAAAAAAAGCTTGACTCCGACTCACTTTGGACGATATATTCCACGCTTAGGCGGAATTAGGCTTTACATTTGGAAAGGGGTACATTCTCGATGAATCTGAAACAGTTGATGGCGATTACACTTAGCTTGGCTTTAATTCAGCCCGGCCCGATAAGCGCCGCATCGGTCGATACTTCTTCCCCCCGGTCCATTATTGGATCAATCACCTCCAACGGTTCTGTACAGGTCGGTGACATTCCAGTACCATCCGTCAGCACGTTGTTTTCTGGGGATCAAGTTACGACCACCGCTGGCAATGCCGTCATTCAATACCGTCAAGGCCCTCGCGTGATCCTGGGAGGCGCATCGCAAGCCAGTTTCACGGACGGGCAAGTGCAGCTTCTTCGTGGGCAGATGGCTTTCGAATCATCCGGTCGCCCTGTCGGGTTTTCTATATCCACTCTGAAAATTGAGCCGACATCCAGCAATAGCGCCGTCAATGTTACTGTTGAAGACAACCTTGCGACGGTTGCTGTTGCGCAAGGAAGTGTTCGAGTCGTTGATCCATCGGGAGCAGAACTGGTAGCCCTGAACAAAGGTGACGCTCGTTTGTTTGAAAAAGCCTCTTCAATTCCCGCGCCTGCTCCTCCTCCGGCCCCTTCTGCTGCTGCCGCGCAAGCGGGAAGCGGCGGTAACTCTTGGCTGATTGCATTAGCAGTCGGTGTGGTTGGAGCATCTTTGGGCGTGGCTGGTTTGGTCCGGGCCAACAGCGCTGAAGACGAAGCCGATGCAGCCAGAGCGCAAGCAAATACGGCAACCGCTGACGCAAATGCTGCCCGTTCATCCGCTACCGCTGCGCAAGCTCAAGCCGCCGCCGCCGCTGCCGCCTCTGCCTCGGCGCAAACCCAGATTGCTGCTTTGTCGTCGCAGCTTGCTGCGCTCCGGTTGCAGGTGACCAATTTGCTGGCGCAAGTGAGCGCTTTTAGTCAGTCTCAGGAGGCGGTCAATGCTGACTTGCAAAGGTTGTTGGCGGCCCAAGGCAAACTGATTGCACTACAATCCGAGATGTCCGATGTTCAAACGGAAATGTCTTCTTTGCTGTTAGATTTAGGAAAACTTGGGGATTCCTCCCGCATCTCTACGCAAGCTGTTTCCAGCGCAAATCTGACCTTGCCTGAGATTCTTGCCCGATTAGAAGTCTTAAGGCTTAGATTGATTTTCCTGCAGCAACAAGTTGAAGACGTCACCGCTGAAATTAACGATATCATTGATGAAATCATTGAACTCATAAGCGGTTCATAGGGGAAATTGCCTGGCCGATAGAGTTCCATCATGCCCTGCGAGCGCAGGGCATTTTTTATTGATTATTTTTTCGAGTACTGTAGTTGGTTCCGCTCTGCGTTTCTCGCCTGCTCACTAGGCCATTTTTAATGTTGGTGTTTAGGGAAATCTATAAGCCCCGGAGGGGCGGTAAAATTTAGCCCGCGGCGCAAGCCGCGGGTTGCGATGCAACCAGCCGTTCAGCCCCGGTAGGGGCGGCAGAAATCACTCTCTCATTCTCTCCCTACATAGCAACTGTAAAAATGGTCCAGGATTTCCACCAGAGCAATGTGTGCCTGAAAGTTAGCCGCCTATGCCTGGCGGGATGGTTCATGAACCAGTTCGAAGCATATAGGTGGCCTCATCGTGCTGGCTGACCCTGGCCCGTGGCAACCGCCGGAGGCTGGGGCTTTGCAAATCGCGAGCCATCAATTGGGATGTTCTGTTGCACCTTTTCCACCACGATGACTTGGTGATCCAATGGAGAAGTTATAGTTCTTTTAAACGCCACCATTACGCCATCCACATTGCGATAATCCGCATAATCGATCTGTGTAGGAATCATACCAAACGGGGAATCCGTGTATCGCACCATGCGTAAAAGCAATCCCGCGTCCTTGTCGAAGTAGAGTAGCACGGGAGGATAATTCTGGCGTATTCCACGAACTACATAGGTTTCACGGTCGCTCACCTTCTCCATTTTGTCCACTTTCATTTCCGTGAATAATTGTTGTGCTTGGCGTGGGGAAAATACGATGTCATCCAGCCGGGCGCCGTCTAAATCCGATGCAGTCATGTCGCGGACGCCGCGTACCGGCACAGCCGTCCATCCCATATTTCCGGATTAGATCGTCGTGCTGTCGCCGTTTTCCAAATGGATCACCGTCGCCCGTTTCCCTGGCAACTCGCTGAATATTTCCACCTTAGCTTGGCGTCCATTTGCCAGCGTGACAGTTCCTTGGATCGACCGGCTCGTTACATTCTCTAGCGCTGTGATGCCGCCTAAAGAGTCTGCGAATTTGCCGAGGATCAGATCTGATGCGGGGTATGTAGGAGCCGTTGCGGGGGTGGCAGAGGTTGTCTCCTGCCGCGGCCAGGCATCTGGAATTTCAGGGATTCCTTCAGGCTCCTCTGCCCCGCGATGACACGTGTTGCAGGTAACTTCTCTTTTACCCTGGAACGTATCACGATTGATGGCTGTCACCATCTGGATCATCTTGCGGGCAGTATTCTTCTGCGTCTTGTCATCCTTTTCAAAAGCCCCCTGGACATGGCAATACTGGCAGCCAACACCCAGGGCGCTCTCAAAAAACTGCATCGTAGCGGGCAATTGATCCGCCGGTAACCCTTGCAGTGATTGAATGTTCTTATAAACCTCTTCCATCTTTTTTGCTGGTGCGCCCGGTGCTCCGGTCTGTGCCTGCGCCGTTCCGTGCTGCGAGCTGAGTATGGCTATCATGTACAAAATCAGGATTACCGTGGAATTCGAAATTTGCATGAGCAGATTTCCTCTTTATAGAATGGGGTTTCTGGCGCGCTTGATTATATTAGGATAGACGTCACGATCTGAACTTTCTGGCGGAGAGGGAGGGATTCGAACCCTCGACACAGCTTTTGACCGTGTAACTGCTTAGCAGGCAGCCCTGATCGACCACTCCAGCACCTCTCCGCAATACGCGCTGCTCTTATTGCTGCGCGCTTTGAACCGGACAAAGTTACAGTACATCTATTCTAGCAAAATCCGCCCTCGCTGGACACCATGACATCGTTTTCTGCGCAGGTTTCTATTCCGTATAGAGAATGAGCAAAACGCCGAGCGACACCAGGCACAGGGAGAAGAGATACCTCATCAAGGTCGGATGAAAGCGTTTAGTATCTGTCAGCGCTTTGGTTACAGCTACGCCAAAGCCTGCTACAGCGAAATTGATGTGCTGATGCTCAACATTCTGCATCGCGAGGTGCGCTGATTCTCCGATGCCTCCGATATGCGCCTGCGGCGAGTGAACCAGCAGCAGCCCGGCCCCGGCGGCAGCCATCGCCGGGAAAAGCCAGTTAGCCCACCAGGATTTCAATCGGTAGCTCGCGCGTAAATATTCAACAACCGCAAGGCCCAGTAAAATCAGAGAAAATATTTTGTGCTGCAACACTTGCAAGTTTTGCGTCACCACGTATTGAAGCGTCTGCCCTCCAAAGGGCCACGATTCCGGATCGCTAAAAAAAAAGAGATAGATGCCAGGGATGAAAAAGAATGCGGACCACAAATACCGCGCAGTTGGAACACGGCTGATGATATGCGGTTCCAGAAGCGCCAGCAGTCCTACCAGCAGGACAAAGATTCCCGCAAAATGGTGATTGAATTCGGAGAACCGCTTGTCTGCCTCCAACTTGGCTTGGTCTTCCGGCGAAGCCTGAGCAACCTCGGAGCCATGCATCATGCCGGAGTGTTCTGGCGAAAGCTGGTATGCACGCGACGGTAAAGCAAGCAATCCCCACATCATGACGAGTTGTATTCCGATGAGGATAAATCTGAGGTTCATCGCCAGTCCTTTTCTCTTCTGCCTCATTTTCGGCCTGAAACCTAATGTTATTCGATTTCCAATAGAAGTCTTTGCATGTACACCTTCCAGTTCGGTGTTTCTGATTTCACGACGATTCGGGCGATCAGGAATACAAAGGCTGCCATGCCGGGTACTATCGATAGGATAAGCCCAGCCAGTGTACGCGGGAAAAGCAGCGAAGTTATAACGAGCCAGCCTAGAACAGGCAGCCAGGCATGCAGCACAGGACGAAAGGATTTTCGGAACCAATCATCCCATCGAACTCCGGCCACGGGTAAAGCGTGAACAAATAGCATTATTGTGCCAATCGCTTGCACCACAGTAAATGCTACTGCCAAGCCCTCCAATCCGCTTCGCAAACTCGCCCATGTTCCAGCGACAACTCCTGCGACCAACATGATTGCGGACACGGCGGCGCTGTAGCGGATTTTCCCCACGCCGTAGAGTAAGACGAGGGGCACCTCTTGCATTGTGGCGAAGAATGCAAAAACGACGAAAATTCGGAAAACAGTGATTCCGGCTGCAACTTCTTCTCCAATCCAGAGGCGGAGTATCACATCTCCCCACGCCCATAGGCAAGTCGCCAGAGGCAATGTGATCGCGAGCAGGATTCGGGTGGAAAGGAAAACAAACTTCTGAATCTTTGCGCGGTTGCCCAGGGCGTCTGCGGAAGAAACCATGGGATACGTTACAAAAAATGGCTGCGAACAAAATGTCTGCAAGGATAGCGGAATTCGCCGCGCCACCGCCAGTATCGCCAGGGAAGGCAAGGGCAGCAGGCGTGCTGCCAATAATTTGTCCGCCTGAAGGAACCAGCGCATAAATGTGCCATCCAAAAAACTGATCGTGGTGAACTCGCGGATTTGACTCATGCTCCGCATGTTCATCTGACTCCATTGGGGTTGCCAACCAATAGCGGAGTAGTGTGCTGCCAGGTGCAAACCCGTAAGTCTTGCCAGGGCAATGACGGGAAATACGGCGATGACGGCCAGCAAATTGAAACCGGCTAAAAGGAGCATCAACGTGATTCCTGCGCGGAGAAGCTCTGCGGCAATATCTACGGCGTTAGCAAGATGATAGTCCTGGCATCCTTCCAAATAGCCCCGCAGGGCAAAGCCTGGAAACTGGAACGCCAGGCTGAGACCGGCTAGCGCTATGGCCATGTAGCTTGGGGCTTGCAGGCTGCCGGTGGCATTGAAAAACTCGGCTAACGGTTGGGCTGAAAAAAAATAATGGCGGAGCCAAGCACCCCTAATCCAGCTAGTACGAAATATACCGTGCTCGCAAGACGATGAAGCGATTCTTTCTGGCCCTGTGCGGCGAGCTTGCTTACATACCGCACCAAGGCTGAGGACAGCCCAGCCTCAAACGTTTCTGCAATAGCGACCACGCTCAAAGCAAAGATGAAAATGGCATAGTTTTCATTCCCCAACCGATGGTAGACAATTGGAGTCATTGCAAACCCCAGTACCCCTGTTACCAGGACTCGCGCGGTATTCGATAATGCGTTCCGGATCAGATATAATGATTGCATGTATTGAATTCAATCGAAAGGATATCCGGCCAGAGGGCATTTCCCGGAATTGCAATGCGCATGATCACTTCTCGCATTATACAGCAGCAATTTCAATGCGATGTCCACTCTTGCGATCTCCCGGCAACCGTAAAATGCCGGTTATGATTTCTTCCCGGGAGGATCGGATCCCGTTACTTCCCCCGCGAACTCTGCGGGATATCAGAATCAAACAATTAGTGCGCCGCTTCCTATATCCCCTTACCATCTTCCTGCGGCAAAGGAAGATATCGTCGTTCCTGGCACAAACCCAGGAACCAAAACTGCATGTAGGGTGTGGAATCAATATACTGCCAGGTTGGTTGAATACCGACCAGGGAACCATATTAAATCGACGCGGCGTCATTTATCTGGATGCAAGGAAAAAACTACCCTTTTATAACGACACGATACATTATGTCTTCAGCGAGCACTTCATAACATGCCTATCGATGGATGAAACCACGAACTTCATCCATGAAAGTTATAGGGTACTGAAACCCGGGGGATCATTGCGTATCGCGAGCGTGATGTGGCCATTCCTGGCAGAACTTTATGGAAATTCGGGTGATCGATACGAGCGTTACGTTCAATGGGCCACGAACACATTTTTGAAGACCCGACAAAACAGTTCTTTGCTCGTCTTGAACAATTTGCTTTACGGTTTTGGATGTAAATCTATTTACGACGTGCCCACGCTTTCAGCAATGCTAGTCACAGCCGGTTTCGCCCAGATCGTCCGTTGCAATGTGGGAGAGAGCTCGCATTCTGCCCTGCGTGGCGTGGAAGGCCACGGGAAGGTAATCCCGCCAGAATTTAATGAACTCGAGACCACCGTTTTGGAGGCGACCAAACCAGTAAATGCCAATGTGGGCTAAGTATTTTTTTTTCGATCATGTAAATGGTTTTTATTTTCGGGCAGGGTTTGGGTCCGCTTTTCGTAGGGGGGGCAGGAGATAAGCAATGAACAGAAAGTCAGTGCTGGAACCGTCAAGCCTCTATGACCGTGAATTCTACGAGTTTATTCACCCAGGTTCATCACAGTCTGCTGCGAGAGTGGCCCCTGAACTGATTAACCTTTTTTCGCCGGGCAGCATCCTGGACGTCGGCTGCGGAACTGGTGCTTGGCTTGCTGAATTCCGTAAGCACGGTATCGCAGATGTGATCGGCGTGGATGGTGATTGGGTAAATAATAATCAGCTCAGTATCCCGCAGGAGCTTTTCCTGGGTCGTGATCTCAGAAAACCTCTTACGTTAGACCGGCAATTTGATCTGGTCATGACGTTGGAAGTTGCTGAACACCTCCCGCCGGAACGAGGCGAAAGCTTCGTTTCCGATTTGGTTGCTTTTGCGCCAGTGGTCTTTTTCTCGGCAGCGACCCCTTCTGGCCCCGACGAGGGAGTGGGGGAGATCAACAAGCGGTGGCCTGGATATTGGGCGAATCTTTTCGCTGCCTTTGACTATCTGCCTTTCGATTATTTGCGTTTCAAATTCTGGGACGACCGTCTGGTTGAGTGGTGGTATCGTCAGAATATGATTCTCTACATTAAGCAATCCTATCTAAACAGTCGTCCGGATTTGGAACAAATTTTGAACAGTACTCCCCCCGGAGTTCTTAGCCTGATTCATCCTGTACATTATCAGGAGCAGATTGCCCTTGTGGCCAATTCGGGTCCGAAATCCTTGCTCCGAGCGCTGCCAAGGGCCACCATCCGCGCGATCAAACGGAGACTAAAGCGGCTTTAGTTTTATTGGCCTGATACTTTCACGCGCTTGTTAAAAGGCCTGACAATCTTCAGGCTGCGCGTTTGCGACCAGATTTAGCCTTCCCTATGGAATTGTGCAGCATCATCATTCCCACCCGATTGCGCGCTGGGTTGCTTTCGGAAACTTTAGACACTTTGCATCGCCAAACCGACAAAAATTTTGAGGTTGTGGTTGTCTGCGATGGAGAGGACCCGGCAACCCGCGAGCTGGCATCTCGCTTCACAGCCGAGTATCCTCTTCGATGGGTTTTTAACGAATTCCATCAAGGTCTCGCTGCCGCCCGCAACAGCGGAGCGCTCGCTGCCTGCGGAGATTGGCTTATTTTCCTGGACGATGACGTAACTCCTGCCGACGACTGGCTAGCTCAGCACCGGAAGCATCAGTCGGAATGGATTCCGCAGTGTGACTTTGTTGTTTCCGGCAAAATCGTTGAGACCTATTCCTCACTCCCGAGATCGTCTTCAGAAATGATCTTGCGCACCCTGCGGGACCGCTACATGACTGCTATGGAAAAAGAATTCCAGATAATGAGTGCTGATTTTGAAGCCTGGGTTTGGCTAGGGGACAACGGCTCGATTCGCAAGAATACGTTCCTTGCAACCGGTGGGTTTGATCCGAATATCCAATTCCATGACGAAGATTTTGAATTCGCCTTTCGGTTGCGCAACCGCGGTGTCCGGTTCTATTTCGAACCTGGAGCTATTGTTTATCATCGCAGCACAAAAAATCTTGTTGCAATTTCCCGGGAAATATATCGGCTTTCCGGCAAGAGACAAGTTTATCGTGTGCGAGAAAAAGGACAACGCAACGCACAGGTTGCCGGGCTGACTTCCATGTACGGCAAGGGCGGGGCTTATTATATTTTCAATCGCTTGGCTTGGGAGTACCCCCATGCTTTTGAAAAAGCGGCGGAGGCTTGCCGCCAGGCAGTTGACGCGACCAATTCCGAGCTACTATTCCGCCTTTGGCTGCGATTGAATAAATATCTCTTCTGGCAAGGTGCCAGAGAGGAACGCGCCACTCTGGATTGGCTCCGTGAAATCGTTCGCTGTCGTGTCCCTGTGCTGAATTTCCACAGCATCGCATCTCCACCCCGGCCTGACATGAATCACTATCACCTTTCTCCCCATCGTTTCCGCAGGTTTCTCGACTGGTTGCGTATCGCTCATTACCAAACTATCTTGCCGGGTGATTGGATGAATGGAAATGTTCCTGATCGCAATGTGGTATTGACCTTCGACGATGGCTATGAAGATTTTCTTTCCGAAGCTTTCCCTCTTCTCTCGGAATTCAAAATGAAGGCTACTGTGTTTGTTGTGGCTGGCCGGCTCGGGCAATCCAATCAATGGGTGGAGCCTCTCGGGCATCCCGTCCGCCGTCTTCTCTCCAAAGAACAAATCCGGTTGCTTCACCGGCATGGCGTCCAATTTGGTTCCCATACCATGACCCATCCCTACCTTACGAAGGCTTCTGACGACGTTCTCCGGCGCGAAGTAACTGACTCCAAGCGATTGCTGGAAGACTTGCTGGGTGTCGAAATATCTTGCTTTGCCTACCCTTATGGCGATCTCAATGAGCGTGTTCGCGCGGCGGTGGCCGAAGCGGGCTTTCGCGTTGCCATGTCGACGCAAGAAGGGATAAACTTGTGGAATGACCCCCTTTGGATGCGCAGAACCAATGTGAACGACACGGACTCTATACTCGAATTCGCATTCAAAACGGCAATGGGACGCGACCTGCGTCAGGGGATGAAGCGCAAGATGAGTCGTCTGCGGAAGCAGCTCAGCTTCGGAGTGTCATGAAGATATCGGTCATCATCTGCACTTACAATTACGCGCACTTCCTCAAAGAGGCCCTGCGAACGGTTGCAGCCCAAAACTATCCCTACTTCGAACTGCTCATCGTCGACGATGGTTCCTCGGATGACACTGAGCAAGTGGTGGCTAGTTTCCAGAACCGTTTCCGGCAGTGCAGATATTTGAAGAAACCCCATACAAACTTGGGTGATTCCCGGAACTTCGGGATCGCCGCCGCTAGCGGTACTCATATTGCATTTCTCGATGCAGACGATTTGTGGTCTCCAGACTACCTCGCCTCGATGCTGGATGTGTTCGAACAGCATCCTGAGGCTGAGTTGGTTTGCTGTAACTGTCTCTGCATTCAAGGTACGGGATTGGTGACCGGTTCGTTATTCCCGCCCGGCTTACCTTCTATCTGCGGCCCGCTTCTCACGCCGCGCGAGATTTTTGATTTCTTCCCATTTGTCCTGCCTTCGGGAATGGTCTTTACAAAATCTCTCATCCATCGGATCGGCTTGTTTCAGCCTGGATCACCCACAGGGGCTGAAGATTGGCCCTGGGTCATTCGGGCAGCCGCACAGGGCGCTTTTTGCGTCCGCTTGGACCGTTATTTAGTCCTATATCGTTTTCATGGGGGAAATTTGACCGCCCATCGCCACAAAAATTTCGAGGAGTGGCTCAGAGTTTGCGAGGATTTGTGGCGGGATCAGAATGTGAATTCCGAAGCGATGACGTTGGCCCGAAAAATGACTCGTAGTAGAATACCGGCCTTGCTGGCGCGCTATCCTGCGGCGACCAACCGCCGCTTGCTTCAACACGCGCTCCGCGTTCATGGCCCCGATTGGATTCTTACGTCCGCGAATTGGGCTACCTACTTGGGGTTGTGCCCGTCCGCCAAAGTCGCCTATCGACTAAAGAAATTCTTGCAATATTTCGCCGCACCCCCGCTGGGGTTGATATTGGATCTCCAGGCAGCGCCCGAGGCCTTGTTTGCCTCGATTGCCCCCCAGCCTGTTGCCGCTTCTCGAGCGGCGGCAGCCGCCTCCAAATCTGCTTAATTGCCCGCGCTGACTGAGCGGCGGGCAATTTGACTCGTATCGCCCTGCTATGCCATTGCCTGCATTAGAAATTTTTGATTTAGCATAGTAGGCAGGCAAATCCAACTGTCGCTTGCAGTCGTTCAAGCCAGCTCTCGAACTATCTGTTACTTCGATTCATCTAGTGTTAATATATTTCGGAATGCGGTCCCCTTTTTCAGAGGACTGCTTTGAAACGCACGTTGGTGGAGATGATGCCGGAAATGCCAAACGTCAATCATCCGGGGCTTTTGAAACGGGTTGTTGCGCACTGCGCATTCAGTGCATGGGTTTGTTTCTCCCTCCTAATGTCTGTCGGTTTAACCTCCCCCAGCTTTGCTGAAGATTTCGCTAAAGGCGAATTGGAATTCCGCGGTCGGGTCATTCTGCCTCCGCGTACGCTCGGTCGCAGGCAGTTCGTTCAAGTGACGCTGGTGGAAGTCGGTTCACCATTTACGGCTAGAACTTATGCCGATGCTGGTGGAAATTTCCGCTTCCGGAAACTCAATCCTGCTTCCTACACTCTCTCATTTTATATACCTGCCTTCGGCGAAATATCCCAGACACTTCATCTCACGGAAAGTAATGTTACGGCCAAGAACCGTTTTGAGAAGCGATTTGAAGTCGGTCAGGAGGCGCTCAATAACGCCAGGGAGCTGGGACGGGGTCAGGTCTCCGTACGGCAGTTAACGATTGAATACAGCGCCCGCCGGGAGTATGACAAGGCCGTCGATCGCCTGGAAGATCGCGATGTCGATGACGCTATTAGCCACCTGCAGCGCGCATTGGAGATTTCGCCGCAGTACATGGAAGCCATTAACAATCTCGGCACGATTTATTTCCAGTTGAAGGATTATTCCCGGGCTGAGGAATATTTTCGCCGCGCCCTGGTACTGGAGCCGAACGCTTTTGAGCCTCTGCTCAATTTGGGCGGCGTTCTGTTGGCGCTCAAGCAAACCGATGAAATTCTGGATTTGAATCTTCGCGCCTACGAGCTTCGCCCCCAAGATCCTCTCGCCAACGCTCAATTAGGCCTCAGCTATTACTTTTTGGAAGACTACGAACAGGCTCTGCAATATATCTCTCGTACCAAAGAAATCGATCCCATTCATTTCACCAAACCCCAGTTGTCGCTAGCCGAAATTCACTTGCGGCGCGGTGAGTATGGTTTGGCTCTGCGCGAGCTGCGCGAATTCCTGGACCGCTTTCCCGACTCCTCCGAAGCGGACGATGCGCGCGGCACCGTCGATAAAATCCTCAGCTCTCTGGAAGCCTCGGCCAAGGATCGCCTGCCTTTGTGAATCCAGGGTCGGATCATTCCGCTGCTTTTAATTTCCGAAAACGGGCTACTGATTCATCCAGCTCAGTCGTTCCCCAATGGATTGCCCTCCATTGGTTGTTTTCATAAAGCAGAATGGCCTCACCTTTGTTATCTTTTTGCATCTCAGGGCCGTCGTCCCCGAGAACTGCCACAGCCTCGCCCAACTCCTCCCAGTTGTAAACGAATTCTATTTCCCGGCTTGTCCCCCGCCGCTTCATAGTTGTCACTTCCTTGACCATGCGTTTGCCTACTCGAGCCGTCGATACAATATCATTGCCTATTTCTGAAAAGAACATCCTTCCCTGGTTGGTCAGCCTCACCTCAATAAAATGATTCGCGCCGGATCCTCGTTGTGTTCTCCAAATTCCGCTTTTCACGCCAGCCTCCAGCAGCCGGTCATTTTCTGCTGTATCCTCAACGCGCCGCGGGAAGTTGATTTCCAAAACCGGCTCACGAAATCCCGACTGGGCGTTTAATGCATCTCGTGCTTTAGATTTCCCGACGCTGAGCCACATCCACCATCCCGCTGCAACGGCCAGCAGACAGCCAGCGCCAGCCATCCACCAGAATGTTTTCAAGCGGAATAAACTAGTCGCAGGCATGAAATCCACCAGCCTTGATTTTATTGCCATGATTTCATCCCTCTCGTTTGCACCAGGATGATCAGGATGCCAGCAACGCTGCGATCACCAGCGTCACTGCCGTCAATGCGCTTACGCCTAGCATCAATCCTGTTGGCATCATTTTCTTCGTTTTGCGGAAGCGAATATAAAATACTCCCCCCAGCAGCAGCGCAAAGACCGTTCCCATCAGGTATCCCCGCACAGGGCGGTACTCTGCGATCCGGTAGGCAACGGTCATCAGCGCGCCCGCGATCAGCCCCGATGTAAATGATATCCGGCTGCCGCCCTTGCGCCACCCCACGAACCCGCCGGCGACGACCAATCCGGCGTATCCCAGCAACACCCAGGCGCCGAATGAATGGCTCTCCCCCATGGTTCACTTTCCTTGAAATGGATTCTTCCCAATTCTTAAGTATTCTAACGCTTCTCAAAACCATCAGCCCAGCCTTCCTGCCGACATTTTCACATGTTCTTGTTTCATGACATCCACTTCCCGTTCGGCTAACATAGTGTTGTTACGGTTCGGAGACGCGCTATGGAGCTTCGCACAATCCTGATCGGCCCTTTTTTGTTGCTGAATGTATTTGCCTGCCTGGTCTTGCTTTTCAGCCTGCGGACTTGGATTCATCAGCCCGCCGCCCGGCGCTGGTCTTCTGCGTTCCTCTTATTGGCAATCATTTTGTTGAATCTTCCATTGCTTGCCTTTTATGCTGAGTGGGTGGATTTGCAATTGATAAAATATCCTTCTTCTTTTTTGCAAGCTGCATATCTCCCCTCCGCCGCCTGGCTCATTACGCTGATTATTTTCTTTTTGGTGGCAGCTCCGCTTTTCATCGTTTCGGGCATGGCCAAAGGATGGCAATTCCTCGCAAGCCGTTTTCGAGCCGGCAACCAATCGCTTGAAACACCTGCTGAAATCCATTCCCCGTCCTTAACGCGCCGCAAGTTCATCGCCGGAAGTGCGGGTCTGTTGATCCCGGCTATTTATGGTGGCGCTGCTTACAGCGTTTACGGGACGCTGGGTGACATTGATGTCTCCAAAGAAATAGAAATTCCCATTCCGCACTTGCCGCGCTCTTTGGATGGGATGACCATCGTTCAGGTTTCCGACTTCCATGTCGGACCTTACATTCGCCAGTCTGATTTGGAACGGGTGGTTCAGCTCGTCCAGCCGTTGCGCCCGGATTTGATCGCCCTCACCGGTGACCTGATTGACAGCCGCTTGTTTACGCTCCCGGAAGCCCTGAACGGCTTGCGGAAACTCCAAGCTCCCCTGGGTGTTTTTAATGTTCTGGGCAATCACGATATCTATGCCGACTCCCTCAGCTTTACTGAGGAACATCGCGGGGGCGTGAAAATAGTAGAGGGTCTTGACTCGATTGGCATACGCACTTTGCGCAATGAAGTCGTGCGCATCGGTTCCGGCCAGGATCAACTGTCCCTTCTCGGTCTCGACTGGCTCAATTCCGACCCCCGCAACAGGAATTTCTACCGCTATCCCATTGAACAGGCCCGCAACATTCTCATAGGCATGGCGGAACAAGCCGGCCCGGAAACCCCCAAAGTTCTGCTCACGCACCATCCGGATATGTTTACTTATGCTCATCCGTTAGGAATTGGCCTTTCGCTGGCCGGACACACGCACGGCGGCGGCCAGATCGTGCTCGGTTATATTAACGGGCGGCCGCTCGGGGTCTCTATGCTTCGTTTCCGCTATCTGAGCGGTCTTTATCAGGAACAAGGTTGCTCGTTGTACGTCAACCGCGGTATTGGTTTTCTGGGCGTTCCCATCCGGCTCAACAGTCCCCCGGAAATCAGCCGCTTCAAGCTGGTCCGTTCTGTACCCGCCTAAAATATTTTTATTGGGTGAAGCGTAGTAATCGGGACGCGCCAGATTTATCCTTAGTCTTGCAATCTAGTTGTTTAGTCCCATGGCATGAGGGTATAAGATATGGCCGCATACGGAGGGACAAGCTATGGGACAGATATTACACAGGTGCGCCCGCACGACAGAGGCATTGCGTCGAGCAATCCAAGATAGTCAAGAGAGCATAGCTGCGCTGGCGGCACGCTACGGGCTGAACCCCAAGACGGTTCACAAGTGGAAGCGGCGTAAGTTCACGCACGATGCGGCGATGGGGCCGAAGGCTGCGCGTTCCACGGTTCTAACTTCAGAAGAAGAAGCCATCGTTGTGGCCTTCCGCAAGATGACGCTGTTGCCGCTGGACGACTGCCTGTATGCGCTGCAATCGAGCATCCCGGCCTTGACCCGCTCCGCCCTGCACCGCTGCTTTCAGCGGCACGGCATCAGCCGACTGCCGGACAGGGCAGGCGACAAGCCTGCCATGAAGAAGTTCCAGGCGTATCCGATCGGATACTTTCACATCGATATCGCGGAAGTTCATACGGAAGAAGGGCGTTTGTATTTGTTTGTCGCCATCGACCGCACCTCGAAGTTCGCCTTTGCTGAGCTGCATGACAAGGCGACGCGGCGGATGGCCGCCAACTTTCTGCATCATCTTGTCGAAGCCGTTCCTTATAAAATCCATGCCATCCTGACGGGCAACGGCTTGCAGTTCACCGAGCTTGCCCACTTCAGAAAATCGGTCAGAGAAAAACCGGAGATTGAAAACCCTCACGGCTTCTATCTGGTGCAGGCCTTCGACTACGCCTGTGAAAAGCACGGCATCGAACACAGGCTCACCAAAGTCAGGCACCCCTGGACGAACGGGCAAGTCGAGCGCAGGAACCGGACGATCCAGGATGCGACCGTCAAAAAGTATTATTACCAGTCACGCGATGAGTTGAAGCAGCGCCTGCATGCCTTCCTGCTGGCCTACAACTTCGCCAAACGCCTGAACGTTATTAAAGGGCTGACGGCTTACGAATACATCTGCAAAGTCTGGACCAACGAGCCGGTACGCTTCAGAATCAACCCACTCCATCTTACCGTGGGACTAAACAGCTAGTGTACTTAACGAGTATAGAGTATTGACAAGTGAACGATTGTTCACCTATGATATCCAAGAAAGCCATGACACCGCTGGAAACCAACACGGCAAGGATTCAGGCGTTTTACCGCGACCACCGGCGCATGCCGTCCTATAGCGAGATCATGAGCTTAGCCGGATTTAAGTCCAAGAATGCGGCTTTTAAGCTGGTCAGGAAGCTCTTGGAGCTTAGGGTTGTTGCCAAGGATGCAACAGGTCGTCTCATCCCAAAACGGCTCGATACAGCCATTCCGGTGCTCGGCGTGGTAGAGGCTGGCTGGCCTTCCCCTGCTGAGGAAGAACTCCTGGACACAATGACGCTGGACGAGTACCTGATCCGCAATAAGGAAGCGACCTACCTGCTGAAGGTCAAGGGCGAATCGATGATCGATGCAGGCATTTTACCCGGGGACCAGGTGCTTGCAGAGCGCGGAATCGAGCCGAAGGACGGCGATATCGTCATTGCGGAAGTGGACGGCAAATGGACGATGAAGTATTTCCGCAAGCGCGGCTCCCGCATCGTTCTCGTTCCAGGCAACAAGCAGTTCAAGCCGATTATCCCGAAAGAAGAACTTCGCATCGCCGCTGTCGTCAAAGCCGTCATCCGAAAATACTAACCGTTGCAAGACAACTTTCCGGTCCAGAACACTCGTTATGCAGGACGCCCCTCTCTCCATTCACGGTTTTCCGCGCGCCATCGTGCACATTGATGGCGACGCGTTTTTTGCGTCCTGCGAGCAGGCTCGCGACCCGGCGCTGCAAGGCAAGCCGGTCATCACCGGCAAAGAGCGAGGCATTGTCGCCTCCATGAGTTACGAGGCAAAGCGCAGGGGCGTTACGCGCGCCATGCGCTTGTTTGAAGTCAGGAAAATATGCCCGGATGCCATCCTGCTGCCTTCGGACTATGAAACCTACTCGCTTCTCTCCAAACGTTTCTTCACCATTGTGCGGCGCTACACCCCGGACGTCGAGGAATACGGTATCGACGAGTGTTTTGCCGACCTCACCGGGCTGCGGCGCTTGCTGCGGATGTCGTACATTGACATGGCTGAAAAGATCAAGCACGAACTGGACACGGCTCTGGGGTTTACTTTTTCCGTAGGCCTAGGCCCCAACAAGGTCATCGCCAAGATTGCCTCCAAGTGGAAGAAGCCCTCAGGGCTTACCGCCATCATGGCGCGGGACATCCATCTTTACCTCAAGGAACTGCCCATCGAAAAGGTGTGGGGCATCGGCCCGCAGACCACCGCCTACCTGCAAAAACAGGGAATACAAACCGCGCTGGACTTTGCCCACAAGGATGAGGCGTGGGTTCGCCAGCACCTCACCAAACCGCACCTAGAGATTTGGCAGGAACTCAACGGGAATTCGGTATTGCAACTCTCCACGGAAGAGAAGACCTCCTACGCCTCCATCCAGAAGGTCAAAACCTTTACCCCGCCGTCGGAAGACAAAGAGTTTGTTTTCTCGCAGCTCTCCAAAAATATCGAAAACGCTACCATAAAAGCCCGGCGCTACCGCCTTGCGCCCAGTGCATTCGTCGTTTACTTGCGAACGCAGGATTTTCGCTCTGCGGGAATGGAAGTGCGGCTATCCCATCGGACATCCATTCCGAATGACCTCATCGCTTCTTCCCGCCCTGCCTTTGACCGTATTTTCCGGCCCGGAACCTTTTACCGGTCTACGGGCGTGGTGTTGCTCGATTTGGAAAACGACGAAACCCCGCAACTGAATCTTTTCGCTTCACCCTCCAAGATCATCGCCATGCGCGAACTTTACGAAGGAGTGGACGAGGTGCGCAGGAAATACGGCAAGCACACCCTGTACCTCGGCTCCAGCTTCCTTGCCAATCAGTTCGCGCAGCACTTGGGGGAGCGCGGAGACATCCCAAGACGCAAGGAAACGCTTCTCAAGGGGGAAACCGGCAGAAAACGCCTGGGAATTCCCATGTTTTTGGCGGATATCGAATAGAAGCGCGCACTGGCCTTGCTGCAAATTCATTTCTGGGTTATAATAGAATTTCAAGTTTTCGTAAGCCTTAGAAACAGGAACATTTTCCAACCAACCTCTCCGCATGCATCCGGTTTTACGATTCGTCTTTGACCGTGGAACTGCATAACGGACGAAACATCAGGCGATGCCTGAGAAGGATCTTGCCATGCCTGTTTATGCCTATTGCTTGCTCCGAACTCCCTCCCAGCAAGAATGGCCCGTTCTGCAAGGTATCGGCGGCCATCCGGTTTTCCCATCTCATTGTGGCCGCTATACCATGCTTCTCAGCCACTTGAAGAAGGATTTCTCTTTTACGCCTCGCTCCATTGTGGAACACGGTCAGATCGTCGCTCACACCTTTGAAACTCACACCGTCCTGCCCATGCGTTTTGGCACTGTGTTTCCCTCCGAGAAACACGTCGAAAATCTGATCAAAGAAAATCAGCGGGAATTACTGGAAACCTTTAGCCGCTTGCGCGGCAAGGCCGAGATGCGCCTGAAATTCCAAATCTCGTCAGGCAATGAAGCTAAAGGTCCTGCGAAGAAATCCCCGCAGAAAACGCTTTCACTCAAAAAGGCCTTAACGAGTAGCGCACCCCCTGCGGTTGATCCTAAAACCCATGCGTTAGCAGAGAAATGTGTCTACTGGCTGAGAGAGGCTTTCCGCCCTTTGCAGGACACATTTTCTTGCCGCAACTTGCCCGGAGATGACGTCGCTGTTGATTGTGCCCACTTAATCGAGGCCTGCCGCATTGAGGACTATCGAAAGGCCACGTCATCGCTTGCTTCCGCTGAAATGAGTGATGGTTCCTTGCGATTAAGCGGTCCTTGGCCTCCCTATCATTTCCTTCCCAACTCTATCCGAATGCCAGCTCCTGTCGTACGAGCATCCCGTCCCAAATACTTAGCAATCGCAGCTCAGTAGGCAGTTTTTATCTGCCTCGCGCCATACTTCCGCGCGGGCGTGTTGCATTGCGTGCCGGATCATAAAATGTAAACAGGTTTCTCTTGCCGAATGATTCAGGCTCTGGGCATGTGAGGAGAATTAGCTTGCGAAGATGTCAGGGAATTCGTAAAAACCCTTGCGTCCCTGGATCCATTCGGCCGCATACACTGCGCCAGCAGCAAAGCCCTGCCGGCTGCGTGCGGTATGGGTAAAAGTCAAGGTGTCGGCATCGGAGTCAAATCCCACGGTATGAGTTCCAGGGACTGCTCCGGCTCGATTGCTGGCAGGGACAAACTCTTTGCCACGGTAGGATTTTTCCAATATCTGTTTTAGCTTGATGGCTGTGCCAGAGGGCGCATCGAGCTTGGCCCGGTGATGGATTTCGTGGATCCACGGATCGTATTCCGAATAGCTGCTGATTTGCGCAGCGGCAGATTCCATAAGCCGGAAAAACAAATTCACGCCAATCGAGAAATTGGATCCATAAACGAATCCAACGCCGCGCTCTTCGACAAGTCCGCGAATGCGTCCGAGTTGGCTCATCCAGCCCGTAGTTCCCACCACCATGTTGATTCCGAGCGCCGTCACCCGGTCGATATTTTTTACAACCGCCTCCGGGGTTGTAAAATCAATCGCAACATTAGCGCCGCGCAAATTGTCTTTCGTCAGCAACTGGCCGTTTTCATTGCCCTCAATGTCAATGCGGGAAACAATATTGTGGTCGCGCCCGACGGCTGCCTGTTCGATGAGGCGACCCATTTTCCCGTAGCCGATTAATGCAATATTCATAGGCTTTGCGATCACTGACGCGCAACGGCTGCAATTGGTTTAACGAGGAGTTCTCCGCTCGCTGAGATCAGGCGCTCCGCGATCTGCACGGCGTTCAATGCCGCTCCTTTGAGCAACTGGTCCCCGCACACAAACATGGAGATTGAATGCCCGCTCGGATCGCTCAAGTCCTGGCGAATTCGCCCTGCCAAAATGTCGTCCTGGCCCGAAGCGTCGCGCGGCATTGGGAAATAGTTTTCCTCCACTCGATCCACCAGTTTCACCCCTGGCGCATTCTGTAGAAGTGAGCGTACTTGCTCCGGCGTGATGGGCCGTTCGCATTCAAACAACAGTGATTCAGCATGGGCACGAAGCACGGGCACGCGCACGCAGGTAGCCGTGATGCGAATCCGTGAATCACCGTAAATTTTGGCTGTTTCCCGAACCATTTTGATTTCTTCCTCATTGTAGCCGTTTGCAGGGTCGATCTTGGAGTTATGGCTGAACAAGTTGAAGGCATAGGGATGCGGCAGCACGGTAGGCTGATAGGCTTCGCCGCGCAAGTAAGCTAGCGTCGATTCTTCCAATTCCCGCATCGCTGCAGCTCCCGCTCCAGATGCAGCTTGATAGGTGGAAACAATGAGCCGAGTAATCCGGTTTACCTTATGAATGGGCCACAGCGGCGTAATGCCGATGATCGTCGAGCAATTGGGATTGGCGATGATTCCATGGTGCTGACCGATGGCCTCCGGGTTGATCTCGGGAACCACCAGCGGCACCTCCGGGTCCATGCGGAACACCGACGAATTGTCGACCACGATCACGCCGCGCTGCGCTGCCTTGGGTGCAAATTCCTTGGAGATCTTTCCACCCGCGCTGAATAATGCGATGTCCACACCGTCGAAAGCTTTTTCTGTCAACTCCTGCACGGTCAATAACTGTTCGTGAAACTTCAACTTCTTGCCCACCGACCTGGCCGAAGCCAACAGACGCACTTCACTTGTTGGAAAGTTGCGTTTTTCCAGGCACTTCAGCATTTCCACGCCGACTGCGCCTGTCGCCCCAACAACGGCTACCACTGGTTTCCTGCTCATTGAAACTTAGTACCTCAACATCTATTTCTCTGGGACTCACCCGCGCTGGTCAGCCGGATCAGAAAATGCATAAATCAAGCTGGATTGACTTCAAAAAGTGGCGAATGTGATCCAAAGCGGCTGCTAGTATAGCTTACTGTATGCTATGACCCCTTCAGCCTCTTTACCATATTGACATAAATTTCCACGGCTTGCATCAGTTCCACCTTGGAGATACGTTCCTCCATTGTATGCGCCACATGGATGGAACCCGGTCCCAAAAGGAACGGCTGGCCCCAGTGGGATAATTCCGGGATATCGGTTGCGTAGGCAACAACAGACGTCTCCAGGCCCTCCATCGCAGTTAAGTGCACCGGTGGAATTTCCAGCACTTTCTTTACAGTCACTAGGCCTTTAGTTAGTTCCTGTACTTTATCGAACAACGATCGCCCTGATTCGACCAGTCGATACATCAGTTCCGCGCTTGCAGCGGAAGGAATCACATTGGGCGCAATTCCCCCATGAATTAACCCGATATTGCAGGTTGTCTTTCCCAGCAGCGCATCTGTCGGCAAATCCATTGCGCGCAGTCGATTCAATGCTGCCAGAAGCTTCTCTGTCGCCGATTCCCCCAGCTCAGGATATGCCGAGTGCGCTGCGCGTCCTGTAGCCTCCAACACCACCCTTAGCACTCCTTTGGTTCCTAGTGCCAGCTTGTTTTCCGTCGGTTCTCCATTGATCAAATACCGCGACCCTCGCGGGTTCCTGTTGGCTGCAAGTGCCCCGGCATTGTTGCGTTCCTCGCCGACCACAAACAGCAACCCAAAGCCTTCTACGCCTCGCGAGAGTAATTGTTCCGCAGCGCCAATTTGAGCCGCGATGATGCCTTTAGCATCGCAGGCACCGCGGCCATAAATAAAATTCTCGTCCTCACTCGACGCGATAAACGGAGGCACAGTATCCATGTGTGTACTGAGAACAACATCAGGCTTCCCCCAGGCAGCAAAAACGTTCGGACGGTTTGGCTCTGCTTCTTCCGTCTCGACGGCCGCCCCCATCTCAATCAGACAATCGCGCAGGAAGTCCGACACTACTCTCTCGTTGCCGCTAATTGATTCGATGTCGATTAGTTTTCGAGTTAGCTCAAAGGGATTCATTGGAAGTCTATGTGTGCTACAGGAAATATTTATTTCTGGTCCAAGTCAACGATGAATTTTCAGGTTATGTAAAACTGGCGAATACTTCACCACAACCTTCCGTGCGATTGACCCAGCGGGCCAATACGAACAGTAGATCGGAGAGGCGGTTCAAGTATACGATTGTGTGTGGATTAATCTTTTCAGATTCGGAAAGTCGAACCGCCTGGCGCTCGGCACGACGCGCTACCGATCGGGCTACATGCAGCAGGCTGGCTGTTTCCGAACCGGAAGGAAGAATGAATTCCTGAAGCGGCGGAAGCGCTTCGTTATAGCGATCAATCAAACGCTCCAGCAATTCAACTTCAGTCGCTGTGGTGCGGCGAATCGCAAATGACGGTTTTTGATCTGAATCGGGGAGAGGAGTGGACAAGTCCGCTCCGAGTAAAAATAAATCGTTTTGAATTTGACGCAGGATGTTTTGAACTCCAACATCCAGGATGCGCGACCAAGCCAGTCCCAGAAAAGAATTCAGTTCATCAACGTCCCCATAGGCGCAGACGCGCAATGAAGCTTTGCTGACGCGCTCACCGCTGGTCAGACCTGTTTCCCCCGCATCGCCGGTCCGTGTATAAACCTTAGTTATCCGCATCCAAGAACCCTATAGAAAATGCTGCTGCTTCAGCAATGCTTTTAAGATTTCCGGAAGACGGTTGCTTCTTGGTCTTCGCGAATCTCTTCGATCCGGTTATTCTCATCAACAATTGCAACGCGGGCTTTGTGGCTGCGGGCCTCCTGGTCTGTCATCCAGGCATAGGCAACCACCAACACTTTATCCCCCGGGTGCGCCAGCCGGGCTGCTGCACCGTTGAGACCAACCACTCCGCTGCCCCGCTCCCCGGCAATTAAGTAGGTCTCCAAGCGGGCTCCGTTGTTCATGTTCAGCACATGGACTTTTTCATTCACCAGCAGGTCCAGGCTTTCCATAATCACAGGGTCCAGCGTCAGGCTTCCCACATAGTTCAGGTTGACCTGGGTAACTGTGGCGCCATGAACCTTTGCCCGCATCATTGCTCTCATCATTTTCCCTTATACCTTTTGCCTTTTCTTGGCCAGCCGAACTATGAGGTTATCGATCAATCTGGTCTTTCCTAAACGCACGGCACCGGCCAGCAGAACCTCGCCCTCTATTTTCTTGACTTTCCGCAAGGACAGGCTGTCTACTACTTCAGCATAATCCAATTCCACGCCTTTGGCTGCTTTGATTACGTTGTGCATTTCCGCTTCGATCCGATCCGGTTTAAGAATTCCGGCAAGAATCAATTGTTCACCGTGATGTAAAGCTTTGTAAAGAACCGTGGCCCGTTCCCGCTGCTGGGGACTAAGATACTTATTTCTTGAACTGATCGCCAGCCCGTCCTGTTCCCGAATCGTCGGACAGACAACCATCGTTATAGGGAAATTGAGATCCTGTACCATGCGAGAAAGGATTACTGCTTGCTGAGCATCTTTCTGGCCAAAAAAAGCGGTGTTGGGTTGCAAGATATTGAATAATTTCGCCACCACCGTTGCTACGCCTGTAAAATGTCCGGGCCTCGACACACCGCACAGTAATTCGCCCATGCGCCATGGCGAGACGTTGATCTCAGGAGGCTCTGAAATCATCTCGCTGGCACTGGGAGCAAATATTGCGTCTATGCCTTCTTCTTTGGCTATCTTGCAATCGAGGTTAAAGGAGCGAGGGTAACGATCAAAATCCTCTCCAGGACCGAATTGCAGGGGATTCACAAAAATCGAAGCCACCACACGGTCGCAACGACGGCGAGCCTCAACAAATAGACTCCTGTGCCCTTCGTGGAGAGCGCCCATGGTGGGGACCAACCCCAGTCTGTGCCCGGCAGAACGCGCAGCCTGCACCCACTTCCTCGCAGCAGGAACCGTCCGTAATACAACCATCACGCCTTCTTGGGGGAAGAGTAGGATAAAACGGAATCGTCACTGGATGCGGACCGCGAAACTGCGGGGAATTTCCCTTCCCTAACTTCCGATGCGTATTCTTTAACGGCGGCGCGAATTTCCTGCCCGATCTGGGCGTATTGCTTGACGAAACTGGGCTGCACATTTCCTGTTATGCCGAGCAAATCGTACAGCACCAGAATTTGGCCATCGCAGTGTGGTCCGGCTCCAATGCCAATCGTAGGTATCGTCAGCTGGGAAGTAATCTCCGCAGCAAGTTCTGCTGGAATGCATTCTAGAACTACAAGAAACGCTCCAGCCGACTCCAAGGCCATGGCATCGGCAACTATTTTGCGGGCGGAAGCATCATCCCGGCCCTGCATTTTATATCCGCCGAACACGTGAATCGATTGCGGTGTCAGTCCCAGATGGCCGATCACAGGAATCCCTGCGGTCACCAGCGCTTGCACTTGCGGGCAGATTTCAATCCCGCCTTCCAGCTTCACCGCCATTGCTCCAGCTTCTTGCATAAGGCGCCCGGCGTTCTTCAAGGCATCAGACGTTCCTGATTGATAGGTCAGAAACGGCATGTCGGCGGCGACAAAAGCTCGCTTGACCCCTCGCGAAACAGCCCGAGTATGATTGATCATATCTTCGATAGTTACTGGAATTGTTGTTTCATACCCCAGCACAACCATACCCAATGAATCCCCTACCAAAATCGCATCTACACCCGATTCATCTACAAGCAAGGCTGTGGGGAAATCGTACGCCGTTACAAAAACAATTTTCTCTTGTGCAGACTTTTTCTTTCTGAAGTCGGTTGTGGAAATCCGTCGAATCTGGGCTTCGCGCGTCACTAGATTATCTCCAATGAGTTCCTTATATTTGTGAGGACGCGGATACTATCCGATATCTGAGAGAAACTCGCCGCAACCCTCGCCATCTTCAATTATAACAGTGAATTGATTGGCAGCAGGGTGACTTCCCAACATCAACGTATTGCTACGCATGGATGAGTTAAGCCGCTGCCGACGTATGTGAACGCCGGCAGTGACAAGGAAAAAGTTCCCTATCCAGACATCTTAGCGATCAGTTCGAACAGGGGCAGATACATGGAAATTACGACTCCGCCGACTGCAACGCCGAGGAACAAAATAATGACGGGCTCCAGCAAAGTGAGCATGTCTTTTACCGCATTGTCCACTTCCTGCTCGTAGAAGTCTGCGATCTTCTGCAACATCGCATCCATTGCGCCCGTCTGTTCGCCCACCGCGATCATCTGAGTCACCATGTTGGGAAACACATCGGATTCTTTCAAAGGATCGGCCAGCGTGCGGCCCTCCTCCACTGCTTTCCGGACATTCTGAATCGCACGTTCGACTACAGCATTTCCGCTGGTTCGTGCAGTGATGTCCATGGATTCCAATAGCGGCACACCGCTGGTGATCAGAGTGCCCAGAGTTCTCGTGAAGCGCGCGACAGCAATCTTCCGCAACAGGGTGCCAAAAATGGGTAATTTCAACATGATGCTGTCGATTGCATAACGTCCACGCTCAGAGGCGTAAATCGATTTAAACGCGAAGAATCCCGCGATGCCCAGCACGATAAAAACCCACCCAAAGGTGCCGATGAACGTGCTTAGCCCAATTACGATCCTGGTGGGCGTGGGCAACGTGACATCCATGCTGGCGAACATGTTAGCGAAAATAGGAACTACCTTCCACAGCAGCAGTCCAATCACAACGCCTGCGATGGATACAACTGCAGTAGGGTAGATCAGCGCGGACTTAACGGCAGCTTTCAACTTGACTGCCTTTTCCACGTAACCCGCTAGGCGCTGCAAAATGGTATCCAAGATACCGCCAGTTTCTCCAGCCTCGATCATGTTCACGATTAATTGGTCAAAGACCTTGGGGTACTCGCGCATGCCATTAGCCAGCGTGGCTCCCCCTTCAACCTTGGCTCTCACACCAGAGAGGACTTTCTGGAACGCGATGTTTTCCTGATTACTGGACAAAATCTCCAGACACTGTACGAGAGGCAAACCAGCGTCGATCATGACCGAAAACTGGCGGAAGAAAATAGCCAATTCCTTGGCAGTCACTTTCTGCTGACCTAGGAAAGGAAGGGCAAATTCCTTGCCTTTCTCCTTGATTTTGACGGGAGTCATTCGCTCGCGGCGCAAAAGAGCGGTGAGCGCGGCTTTATTTTCCGCAATCCGCTCGCCGGAAACTTTACCACCTGTTGCCGTGCGGGCGTCAAAGACAAATACAGGCATTTTATTACCTCCTTAGCTCTACCATTACAAGCAGTCTACGGGTGCTCAAGCTTTACCGTTTGACCGCCGGTGAGGGGGTCCCTTTCCCTTGCAACAATCCGGTGCCCCTGTTGATCATATCTTGTAACTCATCCGGATTGTGAGACCGCAATAGGGCAACTTCCAATGTGATGTTCTTATTGAAATAATGAGTTGCCAGCGCTTGATTTAACGTTTGCATGCCATATTTTTCCTGGCCGGTCTGCATGGCTGAATAAATCTGGTGAATCTTGTCCTCGCGGATCAGATTTCGAATGGCTGAATTGGGAATCAATATCTCCAGAGCCATGGCGCGACCGGACCCGGATGCCTTTGGCAACAAGGCCTGGCAGAGGATGCCTTCCAGAACAATAGATAGCTGTGCGCGAATTTGAGGTTGTTGGTGGGCGGGAAAAACATCCACAACGCGGTTAATCGTAGAAGCTGCCGAGTTCGTATGTAACGTCCCGAAGGTTAAATGTCCGGTTTCCGCGATTCGTATCGCAGATTCAATCGTATCCAGGTCGCGCATTTCCCCGATGAGCACGACGTCAGGGTCTTCGCGAAGAGCCGCACGAAGAGCGTTTGAAAAGGAAAGTGTGTCGGAGTGAACTTCCCGCTGGTTGACTAGGCAACTCTTATGGCCATGCAAAAACTCAATTGGGTCTTCGATTGTAATAATGTGATCATGCTTCTCACTGTTAATCTTATCTATCATGGCAGCAAGGGTTGTGGACTTACCGCTGCCGGTTGGCCCGGTCACTAATATAAGTCCGCGTGGTCTTTCGCATAGCTTTGCCACTACGGGGGGCAAAGCTAATTGCTGGAAGCTTCGGATCTCATAAGGAATCATTCTGAATACGGCAGCAACCGCTCCTCTTTGATTAAAGAGGTTGCCGCGAAATCGCGCCAAGCCTTTAATGCCAAAGCTGAAGTCGAGCTCTAAATGCTCTTCAAATCGGTGCTTTTGCGCATCCGTTAGGACGCTATAGGCCAGTTGCTTTGTTTCTGCGGCATTCAGGGGTGGCAAATCCAGTGGACGCAGCCCGCCATCCACGCGGATTTGCGGAGGCGTGTTGGTCGTTATGTGGAGATCGGACCCCTTCATCTCCAACAATTTTTTCAGCAATTCACTGAGTGACAGCGCCATGTTACCCCTTTCCTTCTATCCTAACTTGGTAGCAAAATTCCAGCGGCAAATTAATTGACTGTGCCAATCCATGCACTGCCTCAATCGTCCTAGAGCAAAGTCTCCCGCATGATTTCCTCTAATGTTGTGACCCCATCCCGAACCTTGATCAATCCGCTGCGGCGCAGCGTAATCATTCCCTGTTCGATGGCCTTTTTCCGAAGCTCAAGGGAGGAAGCGCCAACTAGAACCAACTCCCGCATTTCGTCATTGATCTCGAGCACCTCATAGAGGCCTGCACGGCCCTTGTAACCAGACTGGTTACACTTGTCGCAACCCTCCCCTTTCTTGGGGACAACTTCCTTGGCTTCATCCGGCGTATATCCGGCATCGATCAACACCTGTGGCGGGGGGGGATTATCCACTTTGCAGTTCGCGCAAACACGTCGCACCAAGCGCTGGGCACAAATCAAGTGCACCGAGGTCGCCACCAGAAACGGTTCAATACCCATATTCATCAGACGGCTAATGGTGGAAGGAGCATCATTGGTGTGCAATGTGCTGAGAACCAGGTGGCCTGTGAGCGCGGCTTTGATGGCTACTTCTGCGGTTTCGAAGTCCCGGATTTCTCCGACCAGAATGATATTGGGATCCTGCCGCAAAAAGGAGCGTAAAGCTGCCGCGAAATTGAGCCCAATCTGTTCTTTCATTTGAACCTGATTAATGCCCATGAGCTGGAATTCCACGGGATCTTCGGCGGTCATGATATTTGTATCCGGTTTGTTCAGCTGGGAGATGGAGGAATACAGTGTATTGGTTTTACCGCTACCCGTAGGTCCAGTTACCAAAACCATCCCGTAAGGTTTCAGAATCGCCTTCTCGAATTTTGTGAGTGATTCCTGCTCAAAACCAAGTTTGGTCATATCCAGCCGAAGATTTTCCTTGTCCAACAGCCGCATCACGACCTTTTCGCCAAACAAGGTCGGGCAGATGCTGACACGGAAATCCAACTGTTTTTTGCGGCCATCCTTCAGCAGGCGAATCATGATGCGGCCGTCCTGGGGAAGCCGCTTCTCTGCAATGTCCAGTTTGGACATGATCTTGATGCGGGAAATGATCGCATCCCGCATTTTCACAGGCGGTGACATTACAGTTTGCAGGATGCCGTCAATGCGGAATCGCACACGGTATTCTTTCTCATAGGGCTCCATATGGATGTCACTGGCGCCGCGCAGCAAGGACTCCCGCATCATGAGGTTGACTAATTTTACGACCGGAGCTTCCGTAGCAGCTTTCTCGAGCTCGCTTTCTCCCAGTTGCGCTTCTTCGGCTTCCAGTTCGAGAACCTCATCGTCAGAACTCATCTCCTCCATAGCCTTGGAAAAGGCATCATCTGCCTTCTCTTTGACCTGGCTATAGTATTTTTCTATGGACTCACGAATGGAACTCTCGGAAGCTACGACCGGCTCCACGTTAAATCCGGTCATAAACTTGATGTCGTCCATGGCAAATACGTTGGTTGGATCTACCATGGCAATCGCCAACGAAGTGCCCACCCGGCTAAGAGGAAGGATTTCATATCGCCGCGCAGTGTCTTCAGGAACCAAACGGATGATTTCTGAATCTACTTCGAAGAATGCGAGATTGATCGATGGGACACCGTATTGCCGGGAGAGGAATGTTGTTACCTCTTCATCAGTAACAAACCCCAGCTTGACCAGAGCGCTACCGAGCCTGCCTCCAGTCTTTTTTTGCTCATTCAAACCCTCGGTCAATTGGGCGATGGTGATGAGGCTTTCTTTTACCATCAAATCGCCGAGCCGTGTTCCGGACATTCGATTAGACCTCGCAAGAATCAGTGTGCTGAAGACCGCACATTAGTAGGGTAGCACAAGAGTAACTCCATCGAATTATTAGCCGAGAAAACCAGGCGAGTCAAGCACTTCCAATTATGATCCATTACGCATCTGTTACCGTATTGATTTGTAGCTTAGCAATACATTTTAGATTCTGTCGTTTAAGCAAACGGAGGCAAAATCCTTGCTTTGCTCCTTCAAGTGACGTTATCATGCCAGAAGAAAAGAGGTTTTTCATGGGGAACATTGGCTTCCCAGAACTGATTATCATTTTCATCGTGGTGCTTTTGCTATTCGGCCCAAAACGCCTGCCTGAATTGGGTCGTTCTCTAGGCCGCGGCTTGACTGAGTTCAGGAGAGCGTCCAATGACTTGAAAAACTCCATTGAACGCGAAGTGGAATCCGCTGAGTTGGAAAAGTCGCTGAGAGAAGCCGCCCAGCCACCGGCTAAGCCCGGAAATCCCCATGACCAAGCCTCCTGAGAAACCAGGTGCGGGGCCACCGGACTCTCGTAAGTTAGCCAGCCAGTTACGCAGTTATGCCCATGCAGATCCTCCGGAAAATATCGGAATAGCCTTGCAGGAAAGGTTGTCAAAGATTCCTCCTCCCGGCAATACGCCGCCTGGACAGTATGAAGGTAATCCGCCGGATATTCCCCCGATGTCTTTCCTGGATCATCTGGAAGAACTCCGCCGAAGAATATTCCATGCCATCGCTGCTCTATTCGTCGGCGTGATCATTTGCTGGACCTTTGCCGACAACATATATGAGGTGTTGGCTAAGCCATTGACCATGCTTTTGCGGGAACTTCATATGGAAGAATCCTTGGTTTATACAAACCCTGTTGCGCCCTTCAGTTTGTATGTGCATTTATCACTCATCGCCGGCCTGTTCCTGGCCTCGCCCTACGTCTTGTATCAAGTTTGGGCGTTCATTTCTCCTGGCCTGTATCCTAACGAAAAAAAGTATGCCATTCCCTTCGTTCTGCTTTCGTCAGCTTTGTTCATCTCAGGCGGTGTATTTGCCTATACCATCGCGTTTCCCGCAGCGCTCCGCTTCTTGCTGACATTCGGTCATCAATTTCGTCCCCTGATAACGATCAATGAGTACTTCAGCCTGGCGACGACAATCATTCTAGGCTTGGCGCTCGTGTTTGAATTACCTATTCTGATACTGTTTCTAACGCTACTGAGAGTCGTTACCCCAACTTTTCTCATTAAGAACTTCCGCTATGCTGTGTTGTTGATTTTCATTCTGGCAGCCGTTATCACTCCCACGCCGGACATACCTACCATGATGCTCTTCGCAGCCCCGCTGATTGTGCTGTATCTGTTCGGGGTCGGATTATCGTGGCTATTATTGCGCAGTCGTGGCCGGAAGGAAGCTTGACGAAATGAAGCAAAAACCACAAAAAAGGAATTTGAGCATGAGATTAGCGATATCCACAGTTGTGCTTGCTGGAATCGGACTCATGCTCTGGGGCGCTATGAACTTAACGCAGGTAAAATCCGCCGCCGCGCTGGGGGAAGAAGCCATGCAACACGTAGAGCGGATCGTTGCATTCGGCCCTCGGCCAGCCGGCTCTGAAGCGCTACGCAAATCCAGGGAATACATCATAGATAATCTTCGCTCTGCCGGATTCATCACCGAGGAAGAGTCCTTCACTGCGCTCACACCCGCGGGCAATATACCCATGACAAATATAATTGCCACCCTTCCCGGACGTTCGGATCGGACCATCGTTTTGGCAACGCACTACGAAACAAAACTGACAAAACAGTTTGAATTTGTCGGAGCCAATGATGGTGGCTCTGGCACGGGCTTGCTATTGGCTCTGGCAAAACGCATCGCAAATTCAACCTACGAGCGGACGATACGGTTAGTCTTCTTTGACGGCGAAGAAGCATTTTTTGAATGGAGTGCACTGGACTCGCTTTATGGTAGCCGCCACTTGGCCGAGAAGTGGAAGGCATCAGGGGAATCCAGCAAAATCGGCGCCTTCCTGCTAATCGACATGATTGGTGACAGCAATCTGAACATTCGGCGCGAATCTCATTCAACGCCCTGGCTCAACGACATGATCTGGCGAACTGCCGCGCGCCTTGGTTACGAACAATACTTCCTCCCAATTTCCGGAGCAGTAGAAGATGACCATATCCCATTCTTGCAAGCGGGAGTTCCCGCTGCCGACCTGATTGATTTCAATTATGGCCCCAGCAACCGTTACTGGCATTCTGCTGATGACACTCTGGACAAGCTAAGCGCTCAGAGCTTAGGCATCGTGGGCGAAGTACTGCTGGCGGTGGTGGAGGAATTGGACGAAAAACAATAATCGCAGACTGGGTGATAACCATTCGCCCAATCGCCGCGATTCGGCTTTCATCTTGACATGCCAGCCTGGATGGCGTAACAAATAAGATCAGGCGATAATGAATAACAAGACCCCATACCGACTGAACTCGCAGCTCTACTGTAGTCGCTGTTGTAGTATCCTTTAGTATCGGCTGGGTTGGCGGATTTCTTATCAAACTGTAATTCAGGTTTTCTCAGTAAACCCACCACAGAATCCAGCTTGGTGGTTTTTTTATTTCCGGGGGTTGCCATGAACGAGAATGTGATTGCGGTTTCAGATAGCATACGATGGAGCCATTTGCCCCAGGCAATTCGGGAGGAAATTGATATTTTCGAAACCGAGCTGCGACGGTTGCAAGCCGGCCAAATGTCTGAAAAGGTGTTCCTCGAATTCCGGCTGCGGCATGGTGTTTATGGACAGCGGCAGAGCGGCGTGCAAATGTTGCGCATCAAGATTCCGATGGGGATGCTCAGCGCGGCGCAACTGGAAGTCCTGGCGGATATCGCTGAAGATTACTCCGATGCTATTTCGCACGTCACCACTCGCCAAGACATCCAGATGCATTTCATCGATATCAACGACATGCCGAATATCTTCCGGCGATTAGCCGAGGCGGGCATCACTACGCGCGAGGCTTGCGGCAACGTAGTCCGCAACGTGACGGCGTGCCCTTTGTCCGGCGTCTGTTCTGATGAATCCTTTGATGTCACACCGTATGCGCGGGCCATGGCTTACTTCCTGCTCCGGCATCCGGACACACAGAATTTCGGAAGAAAATTCAAGATCGCGTTCTCAGGCTGCGCAGATCACGCCTGTGGATTAGCGCGCATACACGACATTGGAGCAATCGCCACAGTGCGAGATGAACACGGTCAAAAACGCCGTGGGTTCGCGGTCTACCTGGGCGGGGGCCTCGGAGCCATCCCGCATCAGGCTAAGCTCTATAGCGAATTTGTTCCTGCCGAAGAAATGCTCCCGCTGGCGCAGGCGATTTCGCGCGTTTTTGCACGTCTAGGCGAAAAGAAGAACCGCGCTAAAGCGCGCATGAAATTCCTTGTCGCTAAGCTCGGAATGGAGCAATTCGGCGGTCTGGTCCGAGAGGAGCTTGAAAAGTTGCCGAGGGAAGCGCAATGGTCTGACTGGGTTCAAGAAGCTGAAAAGTTTCAAGAGAATCCTACGAAACCGCCGACCGATCTCGATTTGCAAGACACATCTGCGGAATTTCAAAAATGGCACCGGATCAATGTCCGCCCACAAGCGCAGCAGGGCTATTCGGTCGTAACCATTTATCTTCCGCTGGGCGACATTTCATCCTGGCAATTGCGCGCGCTGGCAACTATCTGCCGCAAATATGTCCGTGACACGATCCGCACATCGGTGGAGCAAAATCTTCTCCTGCGCTGGGTCTCGAACGCCGATTTCCCAGCACTGCATCAGGACCTGGCAGCAGTCGATCTAGCAACCTCATCCGCGGGCACTATCGCAGACGTTTCGGCCTGCCCGGGCACCGATTCTTGTAAACTGGGAATCACCTCGTCGCGCGGGCTGGCGGCAGAACTCCAAAACCATTTCCGCAATGGCATGAGCGATCTCGCGGATCGGCAGGACCTGCGGCTAAAAGTCAGCGGATGTTTTAACGCTTGCGGCCAGCACCATGTGGCAGATATCGGTTTCTTTGGTTCCAGCCGCAGAATCGGGCAGCACGTCGCTCCCATATTCCAAGTTGTTCTGGGTGGAACCACGCAGAACAACGCCTCCTCCTTTGGATTATCGATGGGCAAAGTAGCCGCCAGAAATGTTCCTGGCGTGGTGCGCCGATTATCCGATGTTTATACGCGCGAAAAGATTGGCCAAGAAACCTTCGCACAGTTCACCGAACGCGTTGGAAAGGCCCGGATCAAACAGGAATTGGCGGAATTTGAACGTCTCCCGGACCATGCTGAGAATCCCGCATTTTACCAGGACAACCGCCAGAGTTGGGATTACTTCATGGAAACCGGCGTTGGTGAATGCGCTGGAGCGGTGGTCGATCAAGCAGAATTCCTGTTGGAAGATGCGGATCGGCTTGTGTTTGAAGCAACGTTGCATCTGGAGGCTGCCCGGCTGGAACCAGCTGCCTCAACGGCTTTTCAAGCTATGAAAAAAGCAGCCGATGGCCTTTTATCCACCCGTGGCTTGTTGCTTTCTGACCGCTACGACACTATGGAGGAGTTTCGCAAGAGGCTGGCGGATGCGGGGCAATTCCTTCCCATGTGCGCCGAATACTTTTTCCGGGCAGCAGAAGAAGGTCCTGGCAATTTGACCGCAGAGCAAACGCATCAGCGCGTGGAAGAAGCCACTTTGTTTATTGAGGAAGCTCATGGTGTATACAGCCGATCTTCCGGCATGTTAGCCTGATGGACGAAAAATAATAATGATCGGAAATAGAACTTGACCCTCGATCTAGCACGCATCCAAGTCAAGATTTTAAGCAACGCGGCGGTGGATATTTCTCTCGATCCATTTCTGGAGATTTTCAACCGCTGGCGCAAAGAGAAGCATCCTTTGGAATGGGTGGACCTGGCTGATTACGCACACGTGCCGAAAGGGCCTGGCATCGTTCTGATTGGAAATCGCGGCAATTTATCGTTTGATCTGGGCGATCCGGCTCCGGGGATACTCTATGCTGCTAAAAAAGGATTAACCGGAACTCACCGCGAACGGTTGCAATCGGCATTTATTACAGGCATGGAGTTATCCAGCCGGCTGTCTATGGAAAATAATTTCCCTCGTGAAGTACGACTCCAAACCAGCGCTCTCGAACTTCGGTTCAACGACCGGCTGGCCACCGCGAATAGTGAAGCAACCGATATAGAAATCAGACCGGCGATTGTTGACACGCTCAATGCTTTAATGGGAACTGGAAATTACCGCATGAAAAGCATGCCTGACCCACGGAGTAGTTACGGCTGGTCTGTTCGGGCGAATCATGAATCCAGCCTGGAATCGCTCATCCAACGTCTCGGAACGCTTTCCGCAAAGTAAACTCGAACCCGAATCATTTAGTGTAGCGCTATCTCCTGGACATCAGGCGCCGTCTGGGAGCCCACCTGCGATCACTGAAATCTCGCTGGGGGAGAGGTGAAATTTCAGTTGATGATCGAATGGAATCCGGCGGCAGAGAAACTGTGACAGGAGCGCGGAGTTGAAATGAAAGTCTGGTTTCGCGCGCCAGGATTACGGGTTTGCCTCGAGTCAACAACACGCCCGCAGCGCTGGCGCCCGCCGCTGTAGCGGCTCCAATCCCAGCGCCTTTGCGCCCGCCTGCGATAGCGCCGATAGCCGCGCCAATCGCGGCTCCCGTGCCGATGCGGGCTGCGTCCTGGCCTCTGGTTGATTCACCATGCTCGACGATGGAGTCCGTAACGATTTCAACCCAATTTCCAGTGCTCAGCATCAAGCGGTCAAGCTCCAAGCGAATCTCAGACAATCCTTGCACGCGCCCCGCCTGTTCCACTTGAATGATGCGGCCTTCCACTGTGCTGCCGCGAGGAGCAACCATCAGGTTGCCGGAGTAGAGCGATTCATCCAAGACAGCCGTGAATCGGTCTCCTGCTCTGTTGCGATCAGAGCCTACGGTATCCTGCAATCTGACCGACAGGAAGGTTCCCGCATGTACTGTAGCATCGATGGATGTTGGCTCCGGTGGCACTACGGAAGGACCCACCAGCGGCGGAGTTGAGAGCGCTTGCACCGCTGGAGCAGCGAATGGGGCGGGGTCGAGCGGAGGGGTGGCGAATGCAGAAGGAGCGGGTGCAGATTGTGGATTTATCACGGAAGATTCTTGACGGTCTCGAATATAATTACTATTTGGCGAGGTAGGCTTGGAAATCCGCTGCTGGACAGTGACGATTGGTTTCTTGGGAATTTCAGGAATGGCGATTTCAGGTTCTGAAGTAGTTTTCGCTGCCGTCAATGGTTCGGTTCCCTCGGTTCTCTCGGTTCCGTCGGTTGAGCGCCGCAATTGGCGATCTAAGGAGAAAAGCAAGAAAGCAACTAGGACCAGAACTCCCAGGATGGCAATGGCCGTAAATCTCAAAAATCGATCTTCGGTAACATGCGCTTCTTTGTCTGGCATGGTTGCACCTCCGCTACAGAGTTTGCCCGGCTTATGGCCAGAGCCGGAGCAGCAATTCCACTGCAAATATCAAAAACCCAATAAATGGGGAAAAGTTTCGGTTCATGGTGTAAAGTACTTCGGAGTGGATGAAAAAATCCGTTCGGTTTGGGTGGGAGTGCTGATCATACTGGCACTGGCTGCACATCCAACATCGATGAGCGCAATTGATTGGCCGTGGAGAGCGAAGAAGCCGCACCAACTGACCGCGAAGTGCTCATTGGAAAAAGATCAGGTGGAACAAAATTTTCAGTCCATTCTGAAGGCGAGAGTGGAAGCGAACGATACTCACGGGCATCGGTTGAGTTACGGCTGGTCAGCGAACGGGGGACGCATTGAAGGCAAAGGCGCCGATGCGGAAATCGATATCAGCAACGTGAACCCCGGCATCTACGGCATCGCAGCGATCGTCAAAGACAATCAAGGGCAAACGGCGAACTGCACTGCGCAGTTCCGAATCATTCCGCCGCCCAATGTAGTGGCCATCACCTGCGGTTCGCAGCCATCCTCAGCAGAGGCAGGCGCGGAAATTCTACTGCAAGCCGAGTCCAGCGATCGGCTGGGGCGTCCGCTGCGGCACCGCTGGACAACCAACGGCGGCAGTATTAAGGAACAAAATGGCAAGTCAGCGCGACTGGATACAACGGGGCTGCTTCCCGGGGAGTATCAGGTTTCCGGCAGAGTGGAAGACGATATGGGAATCGCCGCGGATTGCGCCGTGACCTTCAGCATAAAGCCTAAGGAAGCGCCCGCGATCCTGGAACCGGCGAACGTGGCGCAGGTCCTGTTTTTGCGCAATCAATCCGCATTCGATTTGAGCGGCCAGGAATCACTCAAGAAAGTCATCGAGCGGTCGAATAAAGATGCGGCTGGGCGGATATCCATTGAAGCCTATGGAGACCCCGATGAGACCAATCCAGATCAACTGGCGACAGAACGGGCGGAACTGGTAAAGCAATATCTGGTGCAAAATGGTATTGAGGAGTCGAGAGTACAGGTACTGATTGGCGTTGGCGGGAGGCTGGGTGGATCGCGCAACCGTACGGTGGATGTCATTTGGGTTCCAGATGGTTTAATTTATTAGAACCGCGCAGAATTCCAAGGAAGGCTGAAAGAGCAATAAGGGCGGAAAGTAATCATGTCAGAACGTGGAAGAAAAATTTGTCCTCTATGCGGAAAGCCCACCATGCACCGGTCCCACAAGATTAATCTTGCAGACTATGTTTCAGCCGTTTTGGGATATCGCGCACTGCGATGCCATGCATGCTATTACCGCTACCGCGTGCGCGGCGTAAGCAGGAAAACATATCTTTGGACGCAGTGCCCCAAATGCTTCTCCACCGAAGTGAACAGAATCGAACGGGATAAGGTATTTATTAACGGGAGAAATTTTTGGTGGACCTTCTTGCATGCTCCGGGATACCGCTGCTCGAAATGCAGAACCCGCTATTTCGATTTTCGGCCGGCGAAGCATTCTGCCGTGAGTTCCTGACTTCGACCAAACCACACTAAAAGAAAAGGCTACCCTTGGCGAACAAGACAACCATCTCACGCAAGACCAGAGTAAAAGTTGCAGACAGCGTGCCAGCCCCGGCCACGAAACCGCAGTGGGACAAGCTGCGCGCGTTGCTGAAGCCGGACAAGCTGCCCTTGGGGCTGACCGCAGTGTTGCAGCATGTATTGAAGCAGTTGCATGAGGCTGCGCCCCAAATGGCAGCGGGGATATTTCTATTAGATGAAGAGAAAAGAAGCATACAGGCGCAAGTATCCGAACTATTCCAGCGGGGAATCCAGGAAGGCCGGGGAGCGTTGCCGGAGGTGCTGCGAACCTCAGCGCCGGTAACCATATTAGAGTTGCCTGCCGTGGAGGGAGAGTCCGTGGCAATGCAGTCGCAGATCATGGTGTCCTTGCAGGCCTCTCCGCGAGTGCGTGGCGCGCTAATCTTGCGCTCGCCGGGCAAGAATGCGTTTACGGCGGCGGATGGGGAAGCACTCTCGCGCATTGCGCAGAAAATACAGACGGCCATCGAAAACGCCATGATCCACGAAAAAATGCTGCAGGAAGCCGGCGGAGAAGCGGAGCGCGACCTGGTGATGGCGCAGGAAATCATGGCGCGGCTGGTCCCCCGGAAAGCCCCCGAAATCACCGGCGTGCAGGTGGCCAATATCAACGTGCCGGCGAAGATCGTCGGCGGCGATTTTCTGGATTACATTAATTTGCGCGACAATCACTATGGGTTTCTGGTGGCTGACGCGGCGGGCAACGGCATCCCTTCCGCGCTGCTGATGACCGGTTTCCGGGCGCTCTTCCGGGGGTTGATCCAGAATGAATTCAACATCCGCTCGGTGTTCCGGCGCGTGAACGAGCAGCTCGTCGAAAGCACGGCGTCGCACCAGTTCGTGTCCGCCTTTTATGCCGCATTGGACGTAACGACGCGGCGGCTGATCTACGTGAATGGAGGGCATGTGCCGCCCTTGCTGTACCGGCCCGACCAGCCGCCGCGCGCACTGGAAGTGGGGGGGCCGGTGCTAGGGATTCTGCCGGGAACCTCATACCATGAGGATTCGGTGGTCGTGAAGCCGAACGACATCCTGGTGCTGTACAGCGACGGCCTTTCAGAAGCGGAAAGTCCTGATGGACTCATTTTCGATTCCCACCACATTCTGAGAGTGGTGGAGAATCATGAAAAGAAATCCGCTGAAGAAATCTGCCAGGCGTTGCTGGAGGAAGTCCAGAAGTTTTCCGGCGCACAGCACGCGGACGATTTGACGATTTGCGTGCTGAAATTCTTGTGACTAGCAAAGTGTCTTTAACGGGTTGGGGCATTTATTTTGTAACTTATGTGGGACAAGGGCATCTAACGAATCAGGGCATTCCCATAGTAAGTGCAGAGGACGACCTGAAGAAGCGCCGCCAGCCTGGCGGCTCAATGGACCAGCGGGACGCTGGCGCTACTTACAGCGGATTTTCGGCAACGCGATTCGGTGGATAGAGGAAGGCGGTTTCCCGTGCGACATAATCAATATCGATATTTGCCCGGCTGGCTGATGGTATTGGCGCTGTTGGGTATGGCTACGCTAGTTCATGCGCAGGGCGGCAACACCCAGCGCGCTGACTGGATGGACGCAGCACCGACCTCAACCGGACTTAAGGTTGGAGAAAAAATCCCGGCGTTTCGTGGAACGGACCAGAATGGACAAGAACGAGATTTCCAATCCATCAAGGGTCCAAAGGGAGCCGTGATTGTGTTCAGCCGCTCTGCGGACTGGTGCCCTTATTGCAAGACGCAATTGATAGAGATGGAACAGTACATTGACGACTTCAAAAAGCAGGGGCTGGGAGTCGTCGCAATGACATATGATTCCACTGAAATAGTAGCCGACTTCGCCAAACGCCACAATATCACCTACCCTTTGCTGGGCGACTCTGATTTCAATATCATTCGCGCGTTTGGCGTTTTGAATACATCCGTGCCGGAAGACCACACATGGTATGGAGTTCCCTACCCTGGAACGTTCATCGTGGATCAAGACGGCGTTGTCCGGTCGAAATATTTCGAGGACAACTATCGGGACCGCTATTCCGCGCCGACCATACTATTGCGTGAATTCGGATCGGTGGCCGGAACCAGAGAGATGACGTCTAAAACGCCGCATCTGGAAATGAAATACTATTCGACGAAAGATGTGGTTCGACCAAACCTGCATTTCACGCTGGTGGCGGTTTTCCAGTTGCCGCCCAAGATGCACGTGTATTCGCCGGAAGTGGAAGGTTATATCCCCATAGATTTCGCGTTGGATGCTTCGCCGAACTTCAAAATTTTGCCAGCGGCATATCCCAAATCAAAGGTGCTGTTCCTGGAAGCAATTGACGAAAAAGTTCCGGTCTATGAAGGGAAATTCCGCATTACACAGGATGTGATCCTGGCCGGCAGTCGCGAATTACAGGCTCTGCTCGCCGGGAGCAAGCAGATCAAGATCACGGGAAAACTCCGCTATCAGGCCTGCGACGACAAGATTTGTTATCTGCCTCAAACGCTTCCCATGGAGTGGACGCTTGCATTGGAGCCGCTGGACACGGAAAGAGTTCCAGAGGAATTGCGCCGTAAGTAAAGGCGAGAGGCGAGGGCGCATTAGCACCGAGAGTGGTTTCATCCGTTTACAGTTGAGCGCCGGTTCTGTCGCCCCTGCCGGGGCTGTTGAACAGGATGCACGATACAGAATACCGGCCTAGAGCATTTTTATGGTTGGTGTATAGAGCTAGGCCAATCGCGAACTATCCCCGCAGGGGATGTTTTTCCATGGCGCTATACATCATCTGTGAAAAAGGCCTAGTATTCGTGATACAAGACGCTTAATCGAAATTTGGGTGGTCGCTCCTTCACTGTCCCTTCGACAGGCCCTTCGACGTTGCTCAGGACAAGCTCAGGACAGGTGCGCGCTCGGATTAAACATCAAATGCAAAAGCCCACGATGAGGAAAGCTCTCATCGTGGCTACCAAACCTGCCCGCTTGCTTACGTGCGCGGCTCAGAAAACATAAAGGTGGAAATGCCCTAGATTGCGGATGCGTTGGGAATTAAAACAACAATAGGGGGGGTGAATCCCCCCAACTTATTTAAGTCTGAAAACTTACCACTGCGAAGCAAGACCACCGAGTTCCACCTGAGCGCCAACGGGCTGCATGCCCCATTCGCGAGCGGCGGATGGAGCCATGTGCTCAATTTTGCCGCCCACCATAGTCATCAAGATGTGAATCTTGCGCAATTCTTCAATCGAAACGGTCAGGTAGTCCTTGTCCATCACGGTTAAATCCGCCCATTTGCCCGGTTCCAGCGAGCCTAAAACACTCTCCTTCTTTGCGGCATAAGCGCCAAAAATAGTGGCAACTTTCATCATCGATTGGCGGTCGATTGCTGTCGCAGGAGCGTAGGCCGTTCCGTTTTGATCTTTGCGGGTAAGAGCGGTGTAAAAAATGTCGAAGAACGTCAAATCGGTATATTCGATGGGACGATCATTCTCCAAGTTGTTCATCACTCCGGCTTCAAACATGGCCTTGCGAGGAAGCGATTGCACGGCGCCGCGCTCGCCATAATCGCGCGTATTCTCCCGCACCATGCCGTCATATAGAGCGAAGTCGAATCCGCTGGTCATCATACCCATGCTCTTATAGCGGGGAATCTGGTCCGTGCGAGGATACATGGTCATATGGTTGCTGATATGACGCTTGGCGCGAATCTCGTCCGGCGTCATGCCTGCGTCCTTGCTGGCTTTCTCGATGGTGTCGAGCATCAAATCAATTTCGTCATCCCCCATCATGTGATTGCCCGACATGCGTCCACCCGCCTTGACATATTCATACAAAGCCCTGGATACGCTCTGCCGGGAATACTGAGTATTTGTGCAAGCCCGCGCCTTGCGTGCTTCCGCTTCAGGAGAAATCGGCGTCAACTTGCTGCAATTTCCACCATGCTCCGGGTCCATGCCGTCCAGCCAAAAATAATCCGAGCCCAAGCCTTCGAGAGCAACCAAGGCCTCGACGAAATAGGGGTCCTCGAAGAAGTCGTTCCGGAAGGACCAGAACCAAGACCAGGAGAAGCGCATCGCCAACTGCTTGCGGCGATCCAGCGTGCGATAGGCGCGAATCTGCATGGGCGAATACAACGCAGTGCCGTTCAGCGTTTGGCCGTAACCTGTATACCAAGATAGGCCCAGGCGGTAGATTTCAATCAATTGCGCCGGGGTATAGACCACGGCCGGTTCGACATAGCGATAGCCATAGAACTCTCTGGACGCCTCAGGGAGAAAATTCTTCATGGCAGCTCCATAAACCGCGTCGGTCATGTCAATGGCTTTCTGGTTGAACAGCGAACCGGTGAATCCGAGGCGAATTTGCACGGGATTGTTGGGAGCAGCCAGGTCCAGCATCTGCTTGTTAATCTGCCTGCCAATCAACGCATTGATGCCGTTTCGCCATTCGTAATTAAAGTCCTTCCCATAGAGGAGAGAAATCCTGATCCACTTGCCCGGCGTGGGCGTGGCTTTTTGAACCGCTTCGTCAAACACTCGCGGAAACTGCTTCAGCACTTCTTCCGGCGAAACGCTTAAAAAACGCTCCACGTGCACATCGTCGCTCGGGATCACTTTCCGAATGATCTTTTCATTCAGGCTGTTCCAATCCTGCGGGTGGTCGTGAGTAACGATGAAGCCGGGCGTGACGGTGCGGCCTTTCAGGTCAATCGATTTCGTATTGGCCCCGGCCAGACGGCGGAGGTCAGCGTCAGTGCCGACCGCGAGAACTTTGCCCTCACGGATGGCCAGCGCCTGAGCAATGGCGCCCAGGTTTGCGTTCACCTCGTGGTTATTCACCGTGACAATTTTCCCGTTGTAGAGGATGGTATCGGGGGCCTGCTGCTGCGCCTGCAGCAGGCCGCTGCCCCAAAACAGGCCTACGACTGCCAACATAGTAAACACCAAACTTTTTTTGATCATTATTATCTCCTCTGATTTTGGGTCTCTCTACCACTGCGCTGAATTACCGCCCAGTTCCACCTGTGCGCCAGCGGGTGGCAGACCGGTTTCACGAGCCAGGGAGGGAACCAGATGTTCGATCTTCCCGCCGACCATGGTCATCAAAACCCGAATCGAGCGCATCTCTTCTA
>Ga0156170_1019_pt3 | contig 55852 bp, 47 predicted proteins | sample RifCSPlowO2_12_FD_107823 | JGI IMG/M metagenome (GOLD analysis project Ga0156170, IMG submission 107823) | Acidobacteria bacterium RIFCSPLOWO2_12_FULL_54_10
AATGCTGTTTAGTATCGTGGTGAACCATCGACCCTCAGATATAAATTCAAAAAATTCCATGAAATTATTGTTTCCGAAAACCTAAGTAGATTTCGTAAACCGATTCCGCGAGAATCGCCGCCAGGAACAGGAACAATCCTAAAAAGAAGGCCCGCAGGCTAATCGCAGAATTTTTGAATATAGCATAGCCGGCCAGCCCAATCAACGCATAGCGGAAAAGAAAACGAGCCATAGCGCCAGCAGCCCCGCGGGAAGCAGCCCCGGTGGACATGGCCTGCGCAATCACATCGACGGCGGTCTTCATCCAGTGGAAGTTCAGCGCGGACAGAGCCGCTCCAATGAGAAATCCTGCGCCCCAATCCAGTCCGCCGAGCAGCGAGCATAATAACGTGCCAACCGTGCCCAGAACAGTCATCGCGCGATAAATGCGGCGGTCAACGCCGCGCAAGAGATTTAATTCAGCCTGGGGGATTTGTGAAAAACCGTTCTCTTGCTCTGCTGACATGGGCTAATCCGAATTTCTGGAGGCGACTTTGTAGATTTCCAGGAAGCCAGCCACGATGCCTAAAATGAGAAAAACGATATAGAGGAATGTAGTGTGGAAAAAACGGTCGAGCAGCACGCCGATGAAATAACCGGTAACGGTGGTGGCGGGCAAAGCAATGCCCAGCGAAGCGTAATCGCCGAATTGCGCCCAGGCGGACCGTTTCTTGGAGGTAGCCATAAGACCAGGGATCGAAAGGCGGCAGAAAGGACGCGCCCTGACTGAAATCTTATTATCGCAGAATGGACAGAACGGTGCTACCGGCAAACTGGATGAAAGGCTCCGGATAGAGACCAATCAGAATGGTCATGGCCGCCGTGACGCCCAAAGCAATGCGGATGCCCGGCGAAAAACTTAGTTTCTCCTGGTCGACCGGCTCGCGCATGAACATGACCGCAACGATTCGGAAATAATAATACAAAGCGACCGCCACATATAAGACCGCGATGACCGCGAGCGTGATATGGCCGGTTTCAATCAGCGAGAGGAAAATAAAATACTTGCCGAGGAAACCCGCCGTGGGGGGAATCCCGGCGAGAGAAAGCAGGAAGATGAGCATCAAGACGGCGGCCGTGGGACATTTGTACATCAGTCCAGCCATGTCGTCGATCTCATCGCCGATGAGGTCGCGGCGGCGCAGGGCAACAATCACGGCAAATGCGCCCATGTTCATGAACGTGTAAACAAGGAAGTAGATGGCGATGCCTTTCATGCCCGTCTCGTTGCCGGAAACCAAGCCGAGCAAAAGATAACCGGCGTGAGAAATGGCTGAGTAGGCCAGCAGCCGTTTCACGTTGGACTGGCTGATGGCAGCGAGATTTCCCAACGTCATGGTGGCAATGGAAACGCCGACCAACAGCGGCAGCCATTCCTCGCGGGCGCTGCCCAGCGGGACCAAAAACATCCGCAACAAGAATGCGAAAGAGGCGGCCTTGGGGCCCACCGACATGAATGCCGTAACCGAAGTTGGCGCGCCTTCATAAGCGTCGGGAAGCCATTGGTGGAAGGGCACGGCGCCCACTTTGAAGAAAAGTCCGGCGGCAATGGCCGTAATAGCGATCAGAACCAGCGGATCACCCGCAGGCCGGGCGGCGAGGGAGTCGGCGATGACATTGAGGTTGGTGGAACCGCTCATGCCATACAACAGCGACATGCCATAGGCCAGAATGCCGGAAGAAAAAGCTCCCAGCAGCAGATACTTCAAAGCAGCTTCATTGGAGCGGCGGTCGCGGCGGAGAAAACCAGTCAGAATATAAACGGACAGCACCATCAGCTCGAGGGCAATGAACAGAGTCACCAAATCCATTCCCATAACCAGAACCATCATGCCCACCGCGGCAAACAGCATAATCGCGTAATGCTCGCCGTGGTGCTCCTGCTCAATTTCGAGATAGCGGATGGCGATGAGAATGGCAATGGCGGATGAAATCAGGAAAATCCAGGAAAAATAAATGGCAAAGCGGTCGAGAACGACGGCGCCGCGAAAGGCTTCAATCTGAGCAACGCCCTGAGCCGCCATTTCGGACTGAATCAGCCAGAGCTGCACGGCGGCGAACGCCAACCCGACCAACGCAGTGACGGCATTCATGTATTTATGCTGCTGGTCGAGAAAAAGGTCTGTCAGCATCACACCGATGCCGAACAGGGTGAGCAGGATCACCGGCTTCAGGACTAGGAAGTCAATGGGTGAAAAGTATTCGTTCATAAGAGTCGGCGTATCATCCTATCCTTGCCGCCTATTGGGCGGCCGGAGCGGCTTGCTCAGCACCCTCTGTATTCGCTTCCGCAATCGGCTCGGGCGGCACATATTCTTTGGCTGCGTAGTAATCCGGGCGCACGCGCTGGACAATCTTTTGTACCGGTTTTTCCAGGATCGTGAAATAAGGCTTCGGATAAAGGCCGATCCAGAAGGCCCAAATAATCAGCGGGACCAGGGTCATGACCTCGCGGAAATTCAGGTCTTTGAGCACTTTATTTTCAGGATTATCGAGCGTGCCGAACATCGTGCGCTGGTAGAGCCAGAGCAGGTAGGCGGCGCCGAGGACAATGCCGGAGACACCGAAAGCCGCCCAGACCCAGTTTTCTTCGTAAGCGCCTTGCAGGATAACAAACTCACCGATGAAGCCATTCAGAGTGGGCAGTCCTAGAGACGACATTGCAATGATCAAAAACAGGGTGGCGTAAACCGGCATGACGGTGGAAAGGCCGCCGAATTCTGAAATTTCCTTAGTATGGCGGCGCTCGTAGATGATGCCGACGATCAAGAAGAGCGCGCCCGTGGAGATGCCGTGGTTGATCTGCTGAATCAAGCTACCGGTAAGACCGTTGGGATTCAGAGCAAAAATACCCAAAGTGCAAAAGCCCAGGTGGCTGACCGAAGAGTAAGCGACCAGCTTCTTCCAGTCCTTCTGCATCAGCGAAACCAGCGCTCCGTAAATAATGCCGATGATGGAGAGCGTGACCATCGCCGTCACGATGCGATCATCGCGCGACGCATCGGGGAGCATGGGCAGGGAGAATCTCACGAACCCATAAGTTCCCATCTTCAGCAAAACGCCCGCCAGGATCACGGAACCTGCGGTGGGAGCCTGCACGTGGGCGTCGGGAAGCCAGGTGTGGAAGGGGAACATGGGAACCTTGATCGCAAATCCTACAAAAAAAGCCAGGAACAGCCACAACTGCAAATTGAGCGGCATATTCAGGTTCTGCAAGGTGACGACATCGAAGGAATAAACGCCGGTCTGCGAATGGTTCCAGAAATAAATGGTCAGGATGCCGAGCAGCATGAGCACGGAACCGACCAACGTATATAGGAAGAACTTAATCGCGGCGTACAGCTTCTGCGGTCCGCCCCAGATGCCGATGAGGAAGTACATGGGAACGAGCATCACTTCCCAGAAAACGTAAAAGAGGAAGAAGTCGAGCGACATGAAAACGCCCAGCATCCCGGCCTGGAGGATGAGTATGTAAACGTAGAATTCCTTGACGCGCTCCGCGATGGACGACCAGGAGCAGAGGATGGCGATGAACCCGAGGACGGTGGTCAGCATGATGAGCAGAAAACTGATGCCGTCGATGCCGAGAGAGAAGCTGGCGCCGATGGAGGGAATCCAATCCACTTTTTCCGTAAATTGGAAATCGCCAATCGAACTGTCAAACCAGAAAACCAGCGGGAGCGAGATCAGGAAGCCGGCAAACCCAATGATATTTGCCGTCCAGCGGATCAGGTTGGTATTCCCGCCCGGAAGCAACATCAGCAAGATGGCCCCCGCAAGGGGGAAGAAAAGAATGATGCTTAATATATGCTCGTGAAACATCCTCGTTCAGTCCTTTTCTCTCTCCAGGAGAGCCAGATTTATCATGCGCAAACGTCAGCCCAGCAGGAAATAACTCATAAAGATCAGAATACCAAACAGAATGAACAGCGCAGATCCCTGCACCAAACCGGTTTGCAGCAGCCGCACCGGATAAGAAAGCACCCGGACCGCAAAAGCGCTGGCGCGCACAAAACCATCGATGACCCAGGTATCCCACCAGATGGAAGCGCGGGAGAATAGGCGAGTGAGCCAGGCCGAGCCATTTACGCCACCGTCAATGACGCTCGAGTCAAAGCGCCACAAGGCATTGCCGCCGCCTTTGCAAAAGCCTTCCACTAAATATTTATTGTAAAACTCATCCACATAATATTTGTTCTGGAGCACGCGGTGGATTCCGCTGAAATTCGTAGCCAGACTTTCTGATGCAGCGGGATTCTTCAAGAAGAAGTAATAGGCCAGAAAAACGCCGAAACAGGCTACGGCGACCGACAGACCCATGAACATATACTCCTGCGCATGGCTGGCTGCAAGCTCCGCCGCATGCCCCCCGGCTGCCAGAATGTGATGCGACGGCTCAAACACCGGCTCCAGCCAATGTTCCAGGCGATTGCTTCCGCCCAATGCAGCAGGCCAGCCGATCCAGCCACCGATGGCGGATAGCACGGCGAGCACTATCAGCGGGATGGTCATCGACTTGGGTGATTCGTGAATATGGTGCTCAACATGGTGGTCGACGCGTGACTTGCCAAAAAATGCAAGAAACACAAGACGCCAGATGTAGCAAGCCGTTAAACCAGCGGTAATAAAACCAATCATCCACAATAGCCAGCTAATTCCCACGCTGCTATTCCAGGTTAGCCAGAGAATCTCATCCTTGCTGAAAAAGCCAGCGAAGGGAGGCAATCCGATGATGGCTAGCGAGGCGACCATGAACGTTCCGTAGGTGACCGGGATTTTGTTTTTCAGCGCACCCATTTTGTACAAATCCTGTTCACCGGAGAGAGCGTGGATGACGCTGCCAGCGCCCAAGAAGAGCAGGGCTTTGAAAAAAGCGTGGGTCATCAAGTGGAAGATGCCTGCGCCGAAAGCGCCGACACCGCAGGCCAGAACCATGTAGCCCAACTGGCTGACAGTGGAATAAGCGAGAACCTTTTTGATGTCGTTTTGCGCAATGCCGATGGTGGCGGCAAACAAGGCGGTAAAGGCTCCGACGCTCGCTACCACAGCCATGGCATCCGGCGACAGGGTATAGAGAACGTTGGAGCGGGCAATCATGTAAACACCGGCGGTCACCATGGTGGCGGCGTGGATCAAGGCGCTGACGGGCGTGGGGCCTTCCATGGCATCAGGCAACCAGACGTAAAGAGGGAATTGCGCGGACTTACCCATAGCGCCAACGAACAGGCCAAGCGCGATGAGGGTGAACACGGGATCGCCAATAGAGAAGTGGCCGCTCGCTGCTTGCTCCGTGACACTGGTAAAACGAAGCGTGCCGAATGTGGCCAAAATGAGAAACATCCCCAGAACGAAGCCGCCGTCACCGATCCGATTGACGACGAAAGCCTTCTTGCCAGCGTCACCCGCAGATTTCTTGTGGAAGTAGAAACCGATCAATAGGTAGGAGCACAACCCTACACCTTCCCAGCCGACGAACAAAAGGAGGTAATTATTCCCCAGCACCAGCGTCAGCATGGAGAACATGAAGAGATTCAGATAACCGAAGAAACGATAATAGCCGCCTTCATGCCCCATGTAGCCGACCGAGTAAACGTGGATGAGGAAGCCGACCCCCGTTACCACGAGCACCATGACAGAGGACAAGGGATCAAGCAGGAAGCCCCAGTCGGCGCCGATGCGCGACATGTCGCCATTGGCCATATGGAAACCAGCGCTGGGCAGCCAAGTGTAAAGAATCTTTTCGTAGCGGCGCTCAGCGAGGCCGGAAAGTTGCATCACCGCGCCCAACGCGAAAATAAAAGAGATCAGCACAGAACCAGGGCAGATGATGCTCACGATTTTGTTCGGGAGCTTCTTGCCGAACAACAGCATAATCAGCGCCCCGGCAGCGGGGAACAGCGGGATGAGCCAGATGGATTCCAGAAAGTTCATCAATCTACCATTTCATCAGATCAATTTCGTCCGCGTTCACGGTTTCTTTATTACGGAACAGGGCAATAATAATGCCGAGACCGACAGCCGCCTCCGCCGCGGCATCCACGATTACAAAAACGGCAAATGCCTGGCCAGACATATTCATCAATTGATTCGAGAAAGCCACCAGATTGATGTTGACAGCATTCAAGATCAGCTCAATGGACATCAAGATAATGACGACATTGCGGCGCGTGAGAACCCCGATGGTTCCGATGGAAAACAGCGCCGCGCTGAGCATTACGTAATGTGCTGTTGTGATCTCGGGCATGTCTGAATCTCTAGGTTGGAAAGAATCCCGAACCCTTATCTATATCTCCTTCTTGGCCATAAGCACAGCGCCCAAAATTGCCACAAGCAAAAGCAGAGAAGCGATTTCAAATGGAAGCAGGTAATCCTGAAATAACGCTACCGCCATTAACTCCGTATTGGGTTTGAGAGCACCCTGGCCCGGCTCAGCAAAAGCGAAGGAGCCAGCACCCCGCATGAGGAAGAATCCGAATTCGACCAGAACAACCAGGGTGCAGATTAAAGCGAGGCTCCACTGCCGGTTGAACTGCCGCTGCTTGGCGGCTTCGTCGAGATTGACCAGCATGATGACGAACAGGAACAGAACCATGATGCCGCCGATATAGACAAGAATCTGGACTGCGGCGAGGAACTCCGCGTTCAGATGCAGGTATAAGCCAGCCACGCCCATGAGCGTAACGACCAGCCAAATGGCGCTGTGCACGGCGTTTCGGCGCGTGATGGTCATGATGGCGCCGCCAAGAATGACGACCGCCAGCACATAGAAAAACAAACCGTTTAATATCGACTCAGGCATCCAACGCTCTCAAAAATTGCCTCAAAATAAAATCATGACGATAGCGGTCACAATCACATTCGCCATCGCCAACGGAATCAGCCAGCGCCAGCCGATGCGCATCAATTGGTCGTACCGGTAACGCGGCACCGTGAAACGAATCCAGATGAAAGTGTACAAGACCAGGAATACTTTCAGCACAAACCAGAATAGACCCTGCACCCAGTCCAATACCGCAGGAACGAGAAACAGCAAGCCGATCAGAGCGCAAACGGCTCCCAGCCCCGCCAAGCCCATTTTGTCGATCGGACGGCGCTCCCTGGATGCGCCAAGAAAGACGAAAAAAGCAAGCACGAACATGGCGAGGATGGGAGCATAGTTCAGGAAATCCAGAAGGCGGACATTCGGGAACGGCCGCAGCCATCCGCCCAGGAAAAGCGTGACGGCAATCGAAGAAACCACCACCATGTTGGCGTACTCCGCGAGGAAATAGAGGGCAAAGCGGAATCCGCTGTATTCGGTGTGGTAACCGGCGACGATTTCCGATTCCGCCTCTGGCATATCGAAGGGAGTGCGGTTGGTTTCAGCCAGCGCGGCGATGAAGTAGATCACAAAGGCAACCGGCTGGTAAAAGATAAACCACATTTGCTGTTCAAGCTGAGCGTGCACCATTTGTTGCATGCTGAGAGTGCCAGCGACCATCAATCCGCCGATGAGAGCGAAGCCTAATGCCACTTCGTAGCTCACCAATTGAGCCGTGGAGCGCAGCGCGCCCAACAGCGGGTAATGGCTGTTGGAACTCCAGCCGCCCAGGATGATGCCTAGGATACCGACCGAGGTGATCGACAATAGGAATAAAAGACCTACGTTGGTGTCGGCGACGAAGAAATATTTGCTAAAGGGGACCAGCGAGAGAGCTACCAGGGCCGTCACAACGGAAATGACGGGCGCCAGCCAAAAGACCATGCGGTCCGCTTTGGCGGGGATGATGTCTTCTTTGATCAGCAGCTTTACCGCGTCCGCTATGGGCTGTAGCAACCCATGCGGGCCAACGCGCATGGGACCCAAGCGAACCTGGATATCCGCCATCACCTTGCGCTCCAGCAAAACGATGTAGCCGGCAATGAGCGGGAAAACGGCGACTAAGATAACGATGTAAAGCGCTGGCAGAACAAATGGTTCGATGGAAGGAGGGAATGAAAATGGCAACTCAGTCATCCTCCCGCTTTAAGGAAATACTCCAGAATGTCACCGGTCCACTTCTCCTAATACGATATCGATCGTTCCGATGACTGCGACCACATCGGCAATCAAGAGGCCGCGGACCATGCGATCCAAAGCCTGAAGGTTGACAAAGCTGGGCGGACGAACTCGCACCCGATAGGGCTGCGTACTGCCATCACTGACAATGTAATAACCCAGTTCACCCTTGGGAGCTTCGATGGAGTGATATACCTCACCGACGGGAGGCTTTATGACCTTGGGAACTTTCCCGATGATCGGGCCGGCGGGCAGACGGTCAACGCCCTGGCGGGCGATGCGCAAAGACTGGCGCATCTCCTCCATGCGGACCAAATACCGATCATAGGTATCGCCGTTCTCGCCGGTGGGTATGTCAAAGTCCATTTCCTCGTAGGCAGCATAAGGCATGGCTTTGCGGATGTCCCATTTAACTCCACTGGCGCGCAGGACGGGGCCGGTTACGCCAAAATCGATGGCTTCGTCCGCCTTCAAGATGCCCACGCTTTTGGTCCGTTCCAGCCAAATGCGGTTGTTCGTCAAAAGCATTTCGTATTCATCCAGCCTGCCCGGAAACGTATCGCAAACCGCTCTGACTTGCTCCTCGAAGCCATTGTAGGTTTCGTATTGCAACCCGCCGATACGGAAAGCATGGGTCGTCAGGCGAGCGCCGCAATAATTCTCGAATATTTTAAGAATTTCTTCGCGCTCACGAAAACAATAAAACAGCGGAGTGATGGCGCCGATGTCCAGCGCATGGGTTCCCAGCCAAAGCAAATGGCTGGTAATGCGATTCAACTCGGTGAGGACGGTTCGAACATACTTGGCGCGCGGCGGAACCTCAATGGCCATCAGTTTTTCCACTGCTTCGCAATAGCCGAGGCCGTTGGAAACAGCCGCGACGTAATCCATGCGGTCCACATAGGGAGCAAACTGCATGTACGTGCGGTTTTCCGCGATCTTCTCCACACCGCGGTGCAGGTAGCCGATGACGCATTCGGTACCCAAAATCTTTTCGCCATCCAGCTTGAGGATGACGCGCAGAACCCCGTGCGTGGAGGGATGCTGCGGCCCCATGTTGATGACCAGCTCGTTGGCATCCAGAAATGTCGAAGTTGGGGAAGTCTCGATCATGCGATCATCGTCTCAAATCGTCTAAAAGTTGGAGCAATCCCGTCAACAACAGAAAAAAAACGGCTTACTGGCCGCTTTGAATATGCAAATTTTCCTGCACCCACTTCACATCCTGCTGCAAGATGCCGTAATCCTTCCGCAAGGGAAATCCCTGCCATTCATCCGGCAGCAAAATCCGCTTGAGGTTGGGGTGATGATCGAAGTGGATGCCGAACATGTCGTAAACTTCGCGCTCCATCCAATCGGCCGTGATCCAAACCGGCACAACGCTTTCGAGCGACTCCGTCTCGCCCACAGGGACTTTCAGGCGAACCCGCTCATTGCGCTTGAAGGAGTAAAGCTGATAAACCACTTCAAAACGTTTTTCTTTCTGAGGATAATCCGCAGCCGTCAAGTCCGACAGAAAGTCAAATTTAAGTTCTGATTTAAAGAAATGCGCTACCGGCAGAATGCTTTCTCGCGGAACTATGATGAGGTTTTGCCCGCGAAAACTGAAAGCTTCCAAGTCGACGCCGGGGAATGATTTCCTGAGTGACTGAACAACCTCACTATCCCACGGCTCCATTGCAGGAGCTGCGGGAGCGGCTGGGTTTGCGTGACCGCCAGCAGGAGCCGCAGGCGCGCCAGCCCCTTCTTCCTTTTTTTGTTCGTCTGCCATTACGATCTGAAACCGGCCCGCACTGTCTGGACTATAGAAAAACCTAGAACCTATGATTTTTAACACAGCGAAGAAATCAGTGTCAACGTAGAAAAGTCATCGCAGAATAGGGATTTCTATTTATTTCAACCCGATGTTGCTGCCAAAAATCGAGAAAGCCTCTGAAAATGGCACAATGCAAGAGACAAAAATATTGATGAAAAGCATCCTTGCGTAATCAAACTCTTTGCCGCACATGACTGCGGATGAACTCAACAATGGTTTGCAGGGGAGTTCCAGGCTGAAAGATGCCTGCGACTCCAACCGCCTTCATCTGCGCAATGTCGGAGTCGGGAACAATCCCGCCGAGCACGACAAGAACATCGTCCATCTTGTTTTCTTTCAGCAGAGCCACGACACGCGGAACAATGGTCGTATGCGCTCCGGATAAAATGGAAAGACCGATCACATCTGCGTCTTCCTGCAAAGCAGCGGTCACGATCTGATCGGGAGTCTGGCGCAGGCCGGTGTAAATAACCTCCATGCCAGCATCCCGCAGCGCGCGGGCGATGATCTTTGCTCCTCGATCATGGCCATCCAAACCCGGCTTGGCCACAATCACCCGGATTCTTTTTTCTTCGCTAGTAGGCATATTTGATGTTGCTGCTTGTCTTAGATATGAATTTTCATCATAGGTAAGCTATATGGCCATGTCAACAAATGCTGTCTGTTTGCGGAGCAACAGATCAGCATGGCGGAGGCATCTGATCTGGTAGACTCTAAAGAGTTCGTAATGTTAGCTGAGAAACGCTTGTGCGTTTCAAAATAAAATAAGCAACACCAGGGCTCAAAATGAAACATTGGATTCGCAATCGCTGCCTTCTTCTGATCCTGCCGATATTTTTTTTGCTTTTGACTTCACAATTTAGCCAGGGACAAAACGACGCTCAAATGAAACTGGAAATGCTGAATGCATATCCAGAAATCATTTTGGTCAATGGCAAAATTTACACGATGGATGGGCAACTCAGGCAAGCTCAGGCACTGGCCGTGAAAAATCGCCGCATTATCGCGCTCGGCACAAATGACGAAATCCGGCGGCTCGCCGGGCCAAAGACGGAAATTGTGGACGCCAAGGGCAGAACCGTGCTTCCAGGCTTGATCGACAGCCACACGCATCCTCCGCTGTGGGCCGTTGAGCACTGGCTGGGAGCGAATGGCGATTTCGCGGCGAAGCGTTACAACGATCCTCAGTTGCAGATTTTTTACGCCAAAGGCAATGACCAAGTTACGCTGCTGCGCGAATTGGAGCGGATCGTGCGGGAGAGGCAGCAAGTTCTTAGCCCAGACAAGTGGATTTGGGTGAATCTGTTCGGAGGCAAGAGCTTGGTGGAATCGCGCAAGATCGTCTATCCGCTGATGCCCCGGCCGGGCGCGAGCGTCGGAACCGGCGTGGTGATCACGCGACAGTTTTTGGACACGCTGGCGCCGAATCATCCGCTGATCCTCATGACCGGCGAGGTCACAGGGCCGTCGTTCTCCAACACGCGAGCTAAAACAGAGATGGAAAAGTACTTGGTCAGCGGAGACATGCTGCAAATTCAAGCGCGGGCAGCCATCGTCTTCGACATTTTTTTTCGCAACCGAACAGCCGATGCCGCCGATTTCCTAAAGCGCGAATTGCTGGAGTGCCTGGCGGCGCAGGGGATCACCAGCTTTGCGAATGATTACTCCGGTTCATATTCCACGCTGAAGATTCACAAATACTTGGAAGCTCACGATGATCTGCCGGTGCGCTGGGCGTGGTGGTTCGGAGGCGCGCCCGCGCTGCCCGGCAGCAATCAGGACCCCGATCCATTCGCTTACTACTACACGCTGGGGGATTTTCAGTCCGTGGGCAGCGACTACATATGGAACGTTGGCGTGGCGAACCAGACCTGGGAATGGGGACCGCAAGGCAAAGGGGGTATCGGCACCTGTACCGAGGCCACTCCGCTGCCAACTGCGAATCCGGCGGAATTATATATGCCCTGCGAAAAGATGATGCCTAATTTGCAGCAATACGGAGGGTATAAGAATATCCAAGCGGCATTGCGCCTGGGTTTGCGGGTGGGGTATCTGCACCACTATAGCGACGGGACGCTGGACGCGCTGGTGAAAATGCTGGATGACGAAATCGCCGCGGGCCGCACGACATTGGAGCAGGCGCGGGCACTGCGCATCGGCACCGAACACAACCCCATGATCCGGCCCGATCAGATCGCCAAGATCGCCAAATATGACATACGGCCTGGACTCAACGGCTACCAGATTCAGGGCGACATCAAAGGCGGAGCTTTCTTGAAAAATTACGGCGACCGTTATATGTCCTGGATGGTGCCGATGAAAAGCCTAGTGGATGCGGGCGTCCATCCAGTGCTCAACACCGACATTCATTTGCACAAAGTGCCACCGGAGTCCAAGGACAACGATTACCCTTCAGAATGGGACGGCAATTTCTGGGCGTTCTTTGAGTTCTTTGTTACACGCAGGCTAACCAGCAACGGTCCAGCCTTTAATCCTAAAGAAGCGATGGACCGCGTGAATTTGATGAAAGCGGCAACTGTTTGGGGTGCAGAGCAAGTGCTGAACGAAAAAAATATAGGTTCGCTGGAAGTGGGGAAGCTCGCCGACTTCATCGTGATCGACAAAGATTACTTCACGATCCCGGAAAATCAGATTCACAGCATCAGGACGCTATTAACTGCGGTGGGTGGGAGAGTGGTGTTTCGGGATAATGGTTATTGATTTATTTCTCGCAGTTTAACCCCCCGCCTCGATAAATGCGTCGATGACGCGAGGCTGCTCAAGGTAGTGCGCGACAGCGTATTCCGCCAGCAGATGGGTTTCGACTTCGATGAGCGCCGCGCACCACTCGCCTTCTAAATGCGGGGAAGCTGCGGAATGATCGCAGGGGCCGCTTGAGCCGAGATCGGGACCGAACTCTCCGCCGAGAACATCAGAGAAGTGCTGCAATTCTTCCCACGCCTGGTTGCCGTAGGTTCCACTGAGATTTATGCGCAAACGGACGCGATGCACGGAATCCCCAACAACGGCGATTTTTCTCGCCGAAAATAAAAGCAGGATTAATTACATTAGAAAATGCGTTATCGGCAAATTGCGCCTTCCGATGCCGAAGAGACCAATTTGGCGTACTTGGCCAAAGCGCCGGTTGTATACTTCGGGCTAGGCTGCTTCCACTTGGCCAGGCGTTTCTTGATTTCGCTGTCGCTCAAAGCCACGGATAGTTCGCCATTCACGGCATCGAAAGTAATGCGGTCGCCTTCCTTGAGAGCCGCAATCGGCCCACCGACAAAGGCCTCTGGCGCAACGTGACCAGCCATCAAACCGTGCGTAGCGCCGGAGAAACGGCCATCGGTCATTAAGGCAACCTTATCGCCTAATCCCTCGCCGATGATGGCGCCCGTTACGGCCAGCATTTCGCGCATTCCGGGACCACCCTTTGGGCCTTCATAGCGAATGACCACGATATCCCCTGCCTTGACTTTGCCATTGAGAATCGCCTTCATGGTGGCTTCTTCGCCATCGAAGACGCGGGCGGGACCTTCCAGTCTCAAGTTCTTTACGCCTGCGGTTTTCACGACAGCGCCTTCGGGCGCGAGGTTGCCTTTTAGGACTACCAGCGTTCCGGTGGGCGAAATGGGTTTAGAGACAGAATGAATTACGTTCAATGTATTGGTAACCTTGATGCCTTTCAGATTTTCCTTCAGAGTTTTCCCAGTAGCGGTGATGCAGTCGCCATGGAGCAGATTGGCATCCAGGAGAATCTTCATCAGCACCTGCACGCCGCCAGCCTTGTAAAAGTCAGCCATAACGTACTGACCGCCGGGACGCATGTCGGCGATGTGCGGTGTGCGGCGGGTGATTTTATTAAAGTCGTCAATGTTCAGCGGAACTCCCGCTTCACGCGCGATCGCCAGCAAGTGGAGAACGGCGTTGGTGGAACCGCCCGTGGAAACAACAACCGTGATAGCGTTTTCAAATGCTTTGCGCGTCAGGATGTCGCGCGGGCGAATCTCCTTTTCCAACAGGTTCAGCACGGCTTCGCCAGCGCGGAAACTGGCCTCCTGCCGGCGTTCATCGACCGCGGGAATCGCAGCCGAACCGGGCAATGCGAGACCCAATGCTTCAATAGCCTCCGCCATGGTGTTTGCCGTGTAAAGACCGGCGCAAGAACCAGCGCCAGGACAGGCCACGTGCTCAAGAGCATTCAATTCATCCGATGTCATCTTGCCCCGTGCATGAGCGCCGACGGCCTCAAAAACATCCTGGATGGTGACGTCCTTGCCGCAATAGGTTCCGGGCAGAATACTGCCGCCGTAAAGGAAGACTCCGGGAATATTCAATCGCGCCAGAGCCATGACCATGCCGGGCAGACTTTTGTCGCAACCCGCGATGGTCACCAGGCCATCGAAGCGTTCCGCTAAAGCCATCAACTCCACGGAGTCGGCGATGACTTCGCGGCTGACCAGCGAGGCTTTCATGCCTTCATGGCCCATGGCAATAGCATCGCTGACCGCGATGGTGCCGAACTCAAACGGCGTGCCGCCCGCTGCCGTGACTCCTTCCTTTGCTTTCTTGGCCAAGTGACCCAGGTGGAAATTGCACGGCGTAATCTCATTCCAACTGGAAGCTACACCGATGTGCGGGCGCGCGATCTGTTCATCCGTGAAACCCATGGCGTGGAACATGGCGCGATGCGGCGCGCGTTCGGGGCCTTCCGCGACTTGCCAGCTTCGATGCTTCATCTTGCGGTTAGTTTTCATCTATCACCTCGAATGGGCCGGAGAAGAAACACCTGGATTTGCAATTTCCGAGGTTCTCTCATTGGCGGATTATGATTCGGTTTCAATCACTTTGAAAAAGATCAGTATAGCGCAAAATAGCGCAAACAGGGGGCGCGATGGATTTCAGGCACATCAGTGATCCCCGGTCAGTTGTCGGCTTAAATCCAGCGGGTCGGTGACGGGCTGCTGGCATGCATAGTTGCGGCAGACATAGGCGGCAGGTTTGCTGCTGATCATCTGCTTCCCAGCAAGCAATGGGACACGCGAAATAATGGTATCTGCAGATGAATTCGACGGGTCGAGCAACACGACCAGCCTATTTGGCAAATGCTGCCTGTAAACTACTTGCCGCAATTCCTGCGTGCGGGGATCATCCAGCGGACCGACAATCGCAATTTCCTTATAACCCTCGTGCCATGTTTCCAACCCGCTCAAAAAACGCTCATGCCCGAACGGCGATTGTGTGGCGTTGCCGCTGAACAAGCTCAGGATGGCCCCGGCTTTATCTCGATAGTCGTGTTTCCCGAGCAACTGCGCCATACGCAGCAGGTTTCCGATCATGACGGAATTGCCGGATGGGATCGCACTGTCTCCCGCCAATTTGCTCCGCAGAATCAATTTCTCATGATCCGATGCGGTGAAGAAAAATCCTCCGTCCTGATCATCCCAATAGAAACGAATGGCGATTTCGAGGAGCCGCTCCGATTCGTTCAACCAGGAAATGTCGCCGCTTACTTCAAATAAAGTGATCAGACCGTCGATCATAAAGGCGTAATCGTCCACATAGGCCGTCAAATGGGCCTTGCCGCTTCGGTAGGAGCGAAGCAAGCGCCCGTCGTTCATCATGCGGTTGAGAAGAAAACGTGCTGCTTGTGACGCGGCATCGAAGTATTTCCGCTCATTCAGAACCGCAGAACCAGCAGCTAAGCTGGAAATCATGAGGCCGTTCCACGCGGCGAGTATCTTGTCGTCGAGGGCTGGTTTGACGCGCGCTTCCCTGACCATGAACATCTTGGCGCGGGCGGCCTGCAACCGCTGTTGAAGCTCCTCCGAGGCGATCTCTAATTGCTGCGCTGTCTCATTGAGTGGCCGCAGGACGCGCAGAATATTTTTTGGACCAGCGGGTACGTGAGCATCTCCCGGGTGGTCCCAATTGCCCGCTGATGAAATATCGAAATGGGCAGCAAACAACCTTGCTTCATCTTCTCCAAGCGATTGTTGAATCTCATCGAGCGTCCAAAGATAAAACTTCCCTTCCATCCCTTCGCTATCGGCGTCCTCGGCAGAGAAGAAACCGTCCTCTTCGCTCCTCAGGCACCTAAGAACATAGTCATAAATTCCTTTGGCTGCTTCCGCAAAATCTTCTCGGCCTGTTATCTGAAAACCTTCGAGGTAAATCGAGCTAACCAAAGCCTGGTCGTAAAGCATTTTCTCGAAATGAGGAACGTGCCATAAAGGGTCGGTGCTGTAACGGTGAATGCCGCCGCCCAATTGATCGTGGATTCCTCCCTGCCCCATTTTTGTAAGGGTTAATTCCACGGGGGCCAGGAACTCGTGATTGCGGGTCTTCCGATATTCCCGCAGAAGCAAGCTCATGGACATGGACGGAGGGAACTTATTGGAACCGCTAGAAACGCCTCCGTGCTTAGGATCGTATACGCGCGTCATCTGCCAAGCCGCCATCGATACAGAATCGCGTGTGGCGATACCACTCTGCATGGGGGAATGCATTTGCTGCAAAGCATCAGTCACCCGGCTTGCGTCCATGGCTATTTCCTGGCTGCGCTCTTTCCACAAACCGGCTACGCGCAACAGTACGTTTTTGAAACCTGGCCGCCCGTAATAGTCATCGGGGGGGAAGTAAGTCCCTGCGAAGAATGGCCGTCCGTCGGGCGTCAGCCAAACACTCATTGGCCAGCCGCCTTGTCCACGAGTGAATAAAATCGTCGCGTTCATGTAGATTTCGTCGAGGTCCGGGCGCTCCTCGCGGTCCACTTTCACTGGAACAAACAGATCATTCAACACTTGCGCCACTTCTTCGTTTTCAAAACTCTCGTGCTCCATCACATGGCACCAATGGCAGGCCGAATATCCAATACTCAAGAAAATCGGCTTGTTGTTTGCGCGAGCTTCTGCGATAGCTTCGGGTCCCCACGGAAACCAATTCACGGGATTATGCGCATGCTGAAGTAGATAAGGGCTAGTTTCGTGGATGAGACGGTTGGTGTGCTTTGGATGATTCATAAAATATTTAGCCTTTGCTATCAGCCTGACATCGGGTTGGCGATCTTCGCAAACAAGTGAAGTACGAAAAGCGGACAGCAGAATAAATTGCTATGTGAGGATTTTTTGTTCTGCAGAGAAGCTGGCCTATTATGTTGTAACCAGACCGCTTCCGTTCGATTATTTATTTCGGAGAACGGGCTTGAAGATCAAATGCGGTGCGTGCAAATGAGAAGCAATTGGCTCGTAAATGGCAATCCATCCATTGTTTCCTGAACTTAAACCATAGGCCAAACTGGCGGTCAGCAAGACGATGCCACCGCCAGTCAGCCCAAATGCTTTATTTCCGACTGTCCTTCATTGCCAGCCGTCCACCAAAAAGCGTGGAAAATACCACGTTGAATCGCTTGATGGATGCATCATAAGGCGTGCTCACTTTGAAATCTGATACTCCATCGGCAGGAAGGGGATCCTTCGCGAGTTTACCCTTAACAACTTGAACACTTTTGCCGCTAGCATCCTGGAAATCGATGGCTACATCCACGCCTTCTACAGGGCGACCGGAAATGTTCTTGACTTGCCCAACCAATTCGAGGCTGGTTTGGGTCGCGGAAACCTTAGCCGATAGCAATTCAACCTGGGTTCGCTGCTGAGTTACGCCGTCCCGAGAAAACAACAAAATTGTTGTCAGCAATACAATCAGAAATGCCCAGTTCGGAACGACTGTTTTATTTGCCATCTTTCCTCCTTCTCAGAATATGACACTCTTGCTACCTGGTATCAGAATACCAAAACCTTATGATACTTTTACATCTCAATTTCCAGGGTCAGCGTAACATCTCAATTTCATAATCTCAACTTAGAGTTGAATTATATCAGGTCTTTGTACTGTTTATTGTAGCTTGATACTGGTTAAAAGATAATGGAAGCACCATGGCAACTGCTCCCCTGCTTAAACAAAGTACCACAGGGAGTCTAGAGCGTTCCATCGGGTTTTTCACGGCCACCTGCGTGGTTATTGCCAATGTGATCGGAGTAGGAATCTTTACTACGCCGGGATTCTTAGCACGCGATTTAGGAAGCCCGTTTGCTGTGCTGTCGATCTGGGTTTTGGGGGGTGTTCTTGCAATCGCAGGCGCATTATCCTATAGCGAACTTGGCGCAGAGGATCTCGCTCAAATAGTTAAGACGGGTTGAAATTGTCTATTGTACCTGCCAGGATACTTCAAGACTAAAGAATTTAGCCGCAACTTTGTTGCTCTTTCCGTGTTGCTGATTGTATGGCTGTTTAATGTAATCCATATGATTTGCGCAAGTCCTGAAACCATTTTTATCAGCTACCAGTCCAATTAACTAAGCAGCCACTCTCGAAAGGAAATCATAGTAAGAACGAGTAAAGCCAGAATGAAAAATAAAATTTTGATGGGTTCCCTGGGTATTGTATTTGCTATTTATCTCTTGCTTGTGCCAGACGCGGCCTGGAGCCAGATTGCATTCCGCGGTCGAGTTCTGGATGGGAGCGGAGCTTCGATCCCGGCTGCTACAGTTTCCATTTACTCAGGAGATGCAGTCGCAGGACAAGCGGTGACGGCAACCAATGGAGAGTTTTCCCTTTCAGTTGCGGTGGGAGAATACCGAATCGAAATTGCAGCAACGAATTTCCAAAGCTACTCCGAGACCATTCGAGTCAGCAGCGGCATGAAACCGCTGAATGTCACGCTCCGCCTGGCGACGATGCAACAATCGGTGGACGTGCAAGAGGAGCCGCTGTCGATTGCGCTGGAATCGGACCGCAACATAGGCGTACTAGTGCTCGACCAGGAAACAATAAAGGACCTGCCGGACGATGAGCAGGAACTTGCCGATATTCTGCGGGAGCTGGCTGGGCCTGGTGCCGGGGGAGAAGCCGAGATAGTGGTGGATGGTTTCACCGGCCAAAACGCCCCTCCGAAAGACCAGATTCAGGAAATTCGCATCAACAGCAGCCCCTTCAGCGCCGAATACAGCCGACCGGGCCGGAACCGCATAGAAATCGTCACCCGCCCTGGAACAGGCTTGCTGCGGGGGAATTTGGCGTTTAACCTGCGAGACGAATCCCTAGATGCCCGCCGGGCCATGGCGAATTTCAAGCCTCCCTACCAGCAGAGGAATTTCCGGAGCAATTTCAGCGGGCCGCTGCTGAAAGACAAGCTCTCGTTTTCCCTTTTCCTGATGCGGTCCGACCAGGAAAACAGCGATACAATTCAAGCCCTGACACCAGAGGGGGAAGCGCTTTCCCAAAGCGTGGTGATCCCTGCCGACCGCCGCATGTACAATGTCCGGCTACAGTACATGATATCGGACAGGCATACGCTGGATCTCAGCTCGGAATTCGGATCGAACGTCCGCAAGAACCAGGGTGTGGGGGGATTCACGCTGCCGGAAAGGGCGTCGGAGTCAAGCTCGCGGGATGGGGAATATCGCATCCGCGAGACCACGGTTCTATCTTCAGGAACGCTGCATGAAACCCGCTTCCAATACAGCCGCGATTCGTCTTCATCGAATCCATTGACCGATGCGCGGGCGATCAATGTGCTGGATGCCTTTCGCAGCGGGGGAGCGCAGAATCGCGCCAACCAGACCACCAACAGCTACCAGTTCGGAAACCTCTTAACGAACTCCAGGGAGAAACTTACACTGAGGGCAGGATTCCAGGGCAACTACCAGCAACGAAGCACACGGTCAGAAGAAAATTTCCTGGGCACTTTCGTCTTTTCGGATCTGGCATCCTACCTGGCGGGCAAACCGACGACGTTTACGATCAACAGCGGCAATCCGGTTTTGGATTTCAACCAATTTGAGATGGGTTTGTTCGTCCAAAACGATTGGCGGGTGACGCAAAAGTGGATGCTTTCCTTCGGGCTGCGGTATGAAGCGCAGACCAATAGCGGCGACAAGAATAATCTGGACCCACGAGTTAGTTTCGCTTACAGCTTGGGCAACGGAACCGTCCTGCGAGGCGGCGCGGGAATGTTCCATCAGCGGCTGGAGGGAGGAACGGTGGAGTCATTGATGCGCCTGGACGGCACTCGGCAACTGCAAACTGTAATCAGCTCTCCGTCGTATCCTGATCCTTTCGCAGGGACCGGTGGCCAGAGCACGATTCCGTCGTCGCTTCGGGTCCGTGCGGATGATCTGGCGCAGCCCTATACCGTAAATTCGTCGCTATCTCTGGAAAGCCGTCTATCTGCCGCGACGACCATTTCCGCAACCTATGAGTTGATTCGCGGTATTCACCTGCTCCGCAGCCGCAACTTGAATGCCCCTCTGCCGGGCCAGACCGTCCGGCCAGACCCCTTGCGAGGCAATATCGAATTGCTGGAATCGACAGCGACTTCCACGTCGCACGCGCTCCATTTACGCTTGAACCAGCGTTTCGGGCCAATGTCCTTTTTTGGCAATTATTCGCTTTCCTCGAATCACAACAACACCGACGGACCCTTCAGCCTCCCTGCCAGCAACTACGACCTGCGCAGCGAATGGGGACGGTCGCCGAATGACCAGCGGCACCGTTTTTCGATGGGCCTGACCTCAAGGCTACCGTGGAATATCAGTTCCAACCTCCGGGCGCAGGCAAACTCCGGAGGGCCGTTCAACATCACCACGGGATTCGACGACAACGGCGACACGCTGACGAATGACCGTCCTGCGGGATTTTCCCGGAACTCCGGCCAGGGGCCTGGATTTTTTGATATGGATTTGAGCTTTACGAAAACGATTCCGCTGCGACGCACTCAGGAATCGAGCGCCGGACGCGGAGGCTCACAGAATCCGCAAGCGGGGGGATTCGGTGGAGGACAGAGTTTCCAAGGAGGACCGGGATTTCAGGGTGGAGGAGGGTTCCCAGGCGGTGGACCGGGATTTCCGGGCGGCGGAGGCGGGGGCGGACGTTCCAGCGGGCCGACGGTGGCGATTACCGCCAATATCAACAATCTTCTGAACCACACGAACTTCACGCGCTTCAACGGGGTTTTGACTTCGTCCTTTTTTGGACGGGCGAATTCGGTCCGCAATCCGCGCGAGATTGAAGTTGGGTTGCGGTTCAATTTCTAGGCCGTTTTTACAGTTGCTATGTAGTGGGCGTGAGAGGGTGATTTCTGTCGCCCTTCCGGGGCTTGCGGGTTTAATTGCTCTTGTTCCCACGGCTCCCCCCCCCAGCACATCGGAATGTGCCAGGGACCCCGGTATTGAGCCGTGGGCTAGACTCTTGCGCCCCATCCGGGGCTAAACTTGAATAGTTATACATCAACGGTGGGTGGTCGCTCCCTAAACGAGATCTATATGTCGTTTAGTATCGCGGCTCGGATTCGGAATCTTGCGAGTCTACACAATTTGGGAAAATGGTATAGAGAGGCAATCCATGCGAAGAAAATGGCTTCGGGTTCTGATAGTTCTGGCGTTTGTGATTCCGGCGGTGGCGCAGGAGGGGGATTTTGAAGGGGACGGGGACGACCCGGCTGACATCTTTGGAGGCTACGGGGACAGCTCGGGCCAGCAGGGCCAGAGGGGGAATAATCCCCAGGGCAACCCGCTGGCGCAGTTCGACGAAGTGCTCGGCCAGGCAGGAATACCTCTCAGCGAGGAGCAGCGAACATTGCTCACCGCCAAGATGGAAGAACAGCGGAAAAGTATGAGGGAAGCAATTCCGGGAGGGGGACCGGCGGAAGGCCAGCGCGGAGGGCCAGGGAGCGGCCAGCCGGGAAGAGCTGGTGCAGGTCCAGGCGGGCGGCGGGGCAGTGGAATGCCGACGCAAATGGCGAACCGCATGGAAGCCTTCCAGGAAAGCCTGCTTTCCATTCTGACACCCGATCAACAAAAAGTCTGGAAGGAATACCAGACGGCAGAAATCCGGAGGCGGGGAGGGTATCCGGCACTGCGATTAATGCTGGAAGAAGCAGGAAGCCCGCTCAGCGAAGAACAGGCATTAGCCGTGCAATCCGAATATCGTGATTATTTCGATCAGCGACGCGCGCTGCGCCCGGCAGTTAGCAGTCAGGCGGATGCAGCCCAACCGGATGCAGCAAAGTTGAAGGAGATGGAAGATCAGCACCTTTCGCGATTAATAAAACTGCTGAACGCCGAGCAACGCAAAGCGCTGATTGAGTCGCGAAGGAAGGAAACCAAAGGATCAAATTAAAGACGAGCTATCCGTGCCCGTTTCAGGACTTGAAAGGCTAATCCGAAGAGATTTCAAGAATTGGGAATCGGAGGGCGTAAAATCCGTGCTGATGTTCTGCTCTACGATATCCTCCTGGTCCTGAGTCAAATCCTCGCGGCGGTTGAAACCGATGGTGGCTTCGAGAATAAGAAAGACATCGTAACCGGCACTCTTAATATTGGCGATGGCCTCAGAAATCGGCTCGGAATCGGTCAGGGAATCATTAATCGCTGCGCCAAGATCTTTCATCAGATGCTTCAGATTGTCATCCAATTCCATAGCGCCCCTTCCGATGCGGTAGCATCCTGACACTGCCCGATATCTCGTAATGCCCTGAAATCCATTGTAGTGGATTTTGAGGAAATGTGCATAGATATAGAAAACCGCCAGCAAGGAGAATCATTTTCTCCGATATGGAATTTTTTTGTAAATGTAAAGGACGGCTTGATGATGAGCCGCCAACCTGTCGGCTAATTGGTCAGCGGGACGCTGGAGCTACTTGCGGGGGATACTATCACCTATTCTGAAACCGGCGGCCTATAACCGAACGATTATGGCGCGACAGCAATGGTTACTGTATTGCTGGTTTGCCCCTCGAATGTGGTGAGTTGCAAGGAGACCGTGTTTCCTGTGGGTAGGCCGGCAGGCAACTGAATGTTGAGCTGATACAGGCCTACGAAAAATGGAGCCAGGCCAGCAAACAGGACATTGGCCGCGGGGATTGCAGTTCCACCAATACGGACAGCAGGCTTGTTGACCATTTGCGGGACTGGAGCGCCATTCATTACAGGAGCGATACCGCTGGGGAAGGTGGGAGTAACCGATCCAAGTCCAGAGCAGTAAACAACAATAACATCACCTGCATTAGCAGGGCGCACTACACGGCCCGCAACACTGCCCGCCGGAGCGGCAATGATATCGTCATTGCCAATCAAAACAGCGCCTTGATCGGGATTGGTGGAAGGAACTTCGAAAATTCCCGGAGCCGTGGGGCTGAGAGTCACATTAATGGTGTTGCCAGCAGCACCGGGACCTGTGAAGACGGTGATGTCGGCGGAGGAACCAGTGATTTCATAAGGGATCACCGCGTTGATCTGCCCTGGGCTTACAAACATGAGCGGCGCGAAACGGTTTCCGACTTTAACGCTGACCCCACCAAGCCAAGTGGGCAATGGACGTGCCACAGCCTCTTCCAAACCATTGCTGCCTTTTCCGAATGCCAAATCCGAACCGCCGATAGAAAAAATAGTACCGGGAGCGAGAGTGGTTCCAAAACCTGCGCCTTCACGGACCGGCAAACCGACGGTGGGATTTACCGTGGCGATGACGCCGCCGGGAGCAGCGGAGGTAGAGGTAGCATTGCTGAGGGTCAAATTTGACGGGCCTAAAGCAGCAGAAGCGCTGAGCGTGAGATTCGCTTCTCGGAATGGCTGGCCGTTCTGCAATGTGCCGCCGGAAGTAGCGCCCGCGGAGAGTCCTGTACCTGCAAAAGAAAAGTTGGAATCACTGGTCAAGTTCGTGCCGGTTACCAAAACGCGGTGGGTTTTGTTGCGAGGCAGATGAAGTGGGGAACCGGAAGCCGTTATAGAGTTCCCGATGATCAGGCCGAGCAATTCGATATTTAACTGGCTGGCGGCGTTAGCGGGGAGGACGACATTCGCCGTGGCTCCTTGTCCGGCAGCCAAAGCAATCGAGGTGGGATTGGCCTGGCCACCTAAAAACGTTGTAGCAAAATTGTTATTGCCATCAACATAGTAGCTGTTTGGCCCCGGCCAGCCGTTGGAGAGAGAAATTGGTCCATCGAGCGGTTCAACCAAAACGCGGTACGTGCCCGGCGGCAAGCCGCCCAGAACATAGTCTCCTGTTGCGGTGGTTAGCTGTGAAGCAACAGGAACGCCTCCGGTCTGGCTGACCGCGACGACGTGAGCAGACTTAACATTGGTTCCGGTAGAGGTTGTCACCTTGCCGGAAATCGTGCTCGTGCTGGGCGCAAAAGTCTGCACAGGGTAGACTGTGGCGATGGTAATCATGTCATCGGACTGAAGGTCTCTGCTGGCGATGCCGGTACCCGACTCCCCAAACGGATTCATCATTGAACTGAGAATGCCACTATGATCGAGGCCGAGCAGATGGCCGATTTCGTGAATGGCGACAGCGACGAGGTCAGTGGCATTGTTCGCCCCGACGGGCGTAAAGTTTCCAGCCGTACGGCTGAAAACAATATCCACATCGACAATTCTGGTGCCGCTGGCGGCGGTAATGGCGGCAGCCAATACTCCCGTGGGAAGAGCCCCAGAAGAATCTTGAAACGTAACTAAGTTTACGCCATCGTTTGGATTGGCGTTGACCAGTTGTTTATTGAGAGAGCATTCTGATTCAAGAGGACCAAAAACAATTGCCGCTCCGGAAGCTTGAGTCCAGGTGCGGAAGGCGTCATTGATAGCGCCCAACACAACGAGCTGCTGGAGTTCTCCCGTAAAACCAGATACTCCGCCCGGATTGACGGCGCAGGAAATTGGCATGCCTTGCCATCGGACTGGCTGTCCTTGTGAATTAACAATAAAGGAACCAGCGTTAGCAAGATTAGGAAAGAACGAGAAGGCGAGAAGAGATGAGACGAGAACCAAAGCGCGGGAGTCTGTGATTTTCATTGATGATGACCCTTACTGATTCGCCGTGGGCTGGTTTTGCCTGACAGCCGATCTTCTTATTTGGCGGAGTAACTGCGGCAACTGACGACTGGTGACTGGAGCTTGCAGGCCCAAGAAAAGCGGGGTTCTAGCAGAGCCGAGTGGGATGCTGCGACTTACGCTTTTCAAGCCGGTAACTGGATCGGTTATGACGGGGAGGTTGCCTTGCTCGAATCCAGTAACCTGCCGCAAACCTTGGGGCGAGGTCCAGACAAAGAAGACAGCTTCCTGGCCTGCTGTGAACTGAGGTACGCCGGAGACGATCATCGCCATTCCTTCCAGTTCGCCGCCAGGCTCGTGAAGTTGAAAAACCGGACCGAGATTGCCTTTTAGATACTCCAGAGCCTGGACGTCATAAACCGTGTAAATCATGGTTCGCGCCGAGTTCCATTCCACATGGCTGGCAAGGACATTGCCATAAACAACCGTTTGTGACTCTTCGGTCAAATCATCCAAGGCAAGTAATTCATAAACAGTTGCCCTAGCAGAGAAGGTGAGCGCAAAAGCTATCAACAGAAAACCAACCCGATGTCGCAACATTACTTCCCTCCCTCAGTCATATCGGAAACTCGCATCGAAGCCATGAGCCATTAAAAGACAAAAGAAAGCCTGGCATTTAATCCTTTCCGATGCTCAAGGAGAGACATTGGGTTAGAACAAAGCCAGGCTCGTAATCCAGGCATCCCTGCACGAGGATGCAATTAAGGCGTAGTGGCCGGAGTTGTCGCAGCGGGAGCTGGCTGCGGGGCCGGCGTGGTTGCTGTAGTCGCACCCGATGGCGCAGTCGCTGCGGGTGCTGCGCCGATTTGCGCCGAGGTCTGATCGTAAAGCTCCATTATTTTCTCGGTAATGTCGATGGCTGCATCGGCATAGAGAATGGGGCTTTGAGAGACATCAAGAACTAATTGATAACTGTTCTTTTTCGCATAGTCGGTGACAACGCCCATCATCTTGCGTCCGATCTCGTTGACGGCATCCTGTTCGGCCTGCTGGAACTCCGAGGTGGCATCCTCATTGGTCCGATTGAAGGCCTTTGTTTTATCGTCAATGGAACGAAGCAGACGAGTTTTGGCATCTTCGCTCAGCATATTATCTTGCGTGCGCAATTGGTTTTGCAGATCAATAATTTCCTTCTGCTGTTTTTCCAATTCCGCCCGCTTTGGTGCGAATTTGTTCTGGAGCTCTTTCGCCGCCGACTGTCCTTCGGTGCTTTGGGCGATAGCCGCCTGGATATTCATGATCGCCAATTTGGGCGCCGCGTTCTGAGCGAAAGCGCTGATGCCCAAGGTCAAGCCGAGAACGAGCCCGATTGCTGGAATTGCTGTTTTCACCGAACCTCCTAAGACGGATATTTTCCCCGCCATACTTTCACACAGACTAGTCATCATATTTTTATTCAGCATATTTTTTACCGTCTCTGATTCATTTTGCTCAAAATCATAAAACTCATTCGGATACTACTTCTTCAGTTCCAAGGACTTCATCTGCCGGTCCTGAATATCGAGCTTGGATTTCAAGAATTTCGGATCATTGGCGTTCAACATAATGGCTTTGTCGATGTTCTTGAGTGCCTCTGAGTAATTCTCCTTACGTGCATGAGCTACTGCAATGCTGTAGAAAGTTTCGGCATCGTTGGGATTGATCTTGAGCATGGCTTCGTAAGTCTTGAGCGCCGTATCCAAATCGCCTTTATCCGCCGCCTGGATGGCCTGCCGGTCCAAAGCCATGATGTGCACTTGAGGCACCAGCTTTTCAAATTTTGCAGCATCCAGCTTTGCAGCCATGCTAATCGATTTGAGAGCTTCGTCAGCGTTCCCTAAGCCTGCATATCCCGCAGCCAAAATGTAATAAGAATCTCCGATGCCAGGCAGCACCTCAACGGCGCGCTTACCCTTCTCAACGGTTTCGGGAAACTTATTTTGCTGAAGCATGCCCATGCCATCTTGTAAAAGGGATTGAGCATACGCGGGGGTGGGAACGATATGCGCGCAGGTTTGCTCCGCATTTCCAGAGAGACTAATGTGCGCTGATTTGCTGGGTATTCTCCCCTCAACGACAGCGTAAACCTGATAGGCCCCGTCATCCATGCCTTTGAACAAAACCACGCCCTGCTCGTCCGTCTTCTCTTTCTTTTCTTTGCTATTTTCCACGCTAACGAGAACGGCCTGCGCCTTTTCGAGGGGCTTTCCAGTTTCATCCGTAAGCGTGCAGCGCAAGTTGCTTTTTGCTGACGCTGGTACCGCCAGAATGGCGGCTATTGCTATGGCGGCAAAACCGCCGATTATTTTTTGAAACCTTTCCTGAGTCAATTCCCTTTCCTCCTACTGAGTTATTTCAGAATCCGGTCTTTAGCTAATTTCTTGTCCTTTGCCACAAACTTACGAACCGCTCATGGAAGAAGTTGTGGCATCTCCGTTATGGCTTCCCGAGCAATTATAACCTGAGGGTCTGCTTCCACTTCAGCGCGATTCCCCCTCTCCATACCATATACCAGATTAAATATTTCCATCTCAATGCGCATTTTCAAATAACCCTGGTTGCTCTTCCAATCCAGCGGCGGAACGCGCACGTCTGCTTCCGTTAAATATTGCAGAAAATCGGACATGATCCGATCATCCGCGGCAAAATCCTGCGCAACTTTGCCAATGCGCTCCAGGCACTTCTGGGCAAAGTTGATATAAGCAGTACTTTGATCCAGCCAAACAGCCCAGTCGGATAATTGCCATGAGGAAGCGATCTGATCGGGGTGAACGCCTCCAGATGAACTAAGAGATCGTCCCCGTTCACTTAATACCCCATGCACTTCATTTTTAAGGATACCAGCCAAAGCCGTGTCCGGCAAGGGGCGTTGTACAGAACGTCCCTTGGGGGTAAAATGGCGAGCCGTTGTTAAAACCAGCGCGGTTCCCTCACTTAAAGGCAAAACCGACTCAGCCACCCCTTTTCCAAAACTGGGCTGCCCTAAAATCCAGGCCCGGTCAAACTCCTGCAAAGCAGCAGCTAGGATTTCGGAGGCGCTAGCAGAGCGCTCATTGATGACGACAACAATCGGGACGACAGGAAATGCCGGGTCGGAAGAAACTCGATACTCCTGGCCGGGAATCGACCGACCCCGCAGGCTTACAACCAAACTACCTTTCGGGAGAAATAATCCAGCGATGTCGACAGCAGCGTCCAGCGAGCCTCCCGGATTGTCCCGCAGGTCAAGAATAATCCCGGTGAGTTTCTTGTTCGCCTGCCAAGATTCTAAAGCAGAACGAATTTCCTGCGAAGTGGCTTGTTCCATTCCGCTAATATGCAGATAACCGATGCCCGGTTCCAACAGAAACACGCGATCCACAGCCGAGCTTTCCAACTCGGCGGGGTTCAACTCGAAATCCTCTGCGACTACCTTGCCACTGCGCAGTACAGATAATGACGCCTTCCCTTTTTTTGCGTCCTGCAATACCTGAAGCAATTCCTGCAAGTTCAGATTAGCGATCCGTTGTCCATTGATGCGAAGTATACGGTCTCCTGGACCTAAACCAGCTCGCGAAAAGGGAGTTTCCGGCAGAGCTTGCAAAACCAGAACTTGTCCTGACTGAATACTGAGAACCGCTCCAAAACCTTGCTGCACCCCGCGCTGCTGGTCTTTAAGACCCCCAAACTGATCCGCATCAAGGAATACGGAAAATGGATCGAGGCTTGCTAATGCGCCACGGATAGCACCTTGATAAATCGTGGTCTGAGGATCGATGGGGTCGGCAAACTGGGTAGCGAGGAGGTGATAGACCTTTGTAATCATTTCCAAACTTTTTTGGATTTCTACATTTGTTGTCTGCGTATTCGCCGATTTGGGAATTTGGGCTGCAATGGGCGTGGAATGCACCAGTAGTATAATTGCTGTCGCTGTCCATATCAGGCGCTGTATTCTTTGTACTGCCGACCTTTGCATGAATTACAGCCTCTCCAGCGCACTTCGTAAGGTTCACCTTGCATACCATTTGAAGTAAAACAATGAGGAATGGTTGCCAAACGGACAGCAAGTTATTTACTACCGTGCATTTGCCAAATTTGACGCGTAATAGATAGAATCGTCAAGCAAGATAAAATTGCGCCCTATTTAGAAGCTAATGGAAACAAACATCCCTTTCATCCATTTGAAATCGCAATACGCATCGATCCGCGAAGAAGTCGAAGCCGGCATTCACAAAGTCCTGGAGCGGCAATCGTTCATCCTGGGTGATGAAGTAAAAGAAATGGAAGAACTCATTGCACGGCTGCATAACTGCGCCCACGGCGTGGGCTGCGCTTCCGGATCGGACGCTTTATTGCTTTCACTGCTGGCCTTGGGAATAGGGCCGGGAGACAAAGTGATTGTTCCTTCCTTCACTTTTTTCGCCACAGCCGGTTCGGTGGTACGAGCCGGAGCGACTCCGGTATTTGTGGATATAGACCCGCGCACGATGAATATTAGTCCCAGCACGGTTGAGCAAGCTTTGGCAGACCATGACCAGAAGGACATAATCAAGGCGATCATTCCTGTACATCTTTATGGACAATGCGCTGACATGGATCGTTTGTTAAGTCTGGCTAAGCAGCACTCGCTGCCTGTGGTCGAAGATGCTGCGCAATCGATTCTGGCGCGGTACGGCGGGCGTCCGGCGGGGTCCATGGGCAACTGCGGCTGTCTGAGCTTTTTCCCTACAAAAAATTTGGGTGGGGCGGGCGACGGCGGCATGATTCTCACGAATGACTCGAAATTGGCGGAACTATTGCACCTGCTGCGGGACCACGGCGCTAGGGAAAGAAATTTTCATATTTTGGCGGGAATCAATAGCCGATTGGACACGCTGCAAGCAGCCGTACTACTGACGAAGGCCAAACATCTTCCCGGATGGACTGAGCAGCGACAGCAAAAGGCCGCATTCTATCAGAAACTGTTTCTGGGCGCAGGGATTTGCGATCCCGATGCAGTTTATCCAACGGCTAAATTTCCTGTCGTGCTGCCTTACACGCAACCGGGGAATTACCATGTGTTTAACCAATACACTTTGCGTGTTGCGCGAAGGAAGGAGATGGCAGATTATCTGGCGTCGCATGGCATTGGAACAGCCATATATTACCCGCTGCCGCTGCATCGGCAACCTGTATTCTCCTGCCTGAACTACGCAAACGATGCCTGTCCAGAAAGCGAGCGGGCGGCGAGCGAAGTGCTATCCATACCGATCTACCCGGAACTTTCTGATGAACAACAGGCCCAAGTAACAGGCTGTATCAATAAATTCTACTCGTCACGCTAGGGAGAGAACGAGCTTCTAAGGTGTGTTGGCGGGATGTATGATGAGATGGAGTGCGATCGGTATCCGATAGCAGACTGCATCGATTATGAATTTGCGAGACAAAATCCTGAATCCCGCCTGCCCGCTTGTCTTCTATGAATTGATCCCGCCTAAACTGGGAGACAGCGCGGAACTGGAGCGATTGATAGAAACTTGCCGGGCCCTTTCTGGAAAAGTGGATGCGATCAATATACCGGAAATCGTGGAAGAGACCCGCTGGGGAGCCGGCGGGAAGAAAACGCCAGAGCGTTTGGAGCCGCGGAGATTTGGAAGCGAGATTCAATCCGCCACAGGCTTAGAAACGATCATCAACAGGATCACGGTTAGAGAATCCGAAGCATCACAGCGCAAATGGCTGCAGGAATGTTATCAGGACTACGCAATTCGCAATCTAATTCTGGTGGGAGGGGAGTCCAGTGATATTCCCTATCCTGGTCCAAGCGTTGAGGCCATGGCGAAATGCGCGCGGGAAGAGAAACTGGATTTTCTGCTGGGCGGGATTACCATTCCAAGCCGCTCCAGAGAAGGCACGCGCATCAGGGATAAACACCAGCAAGGGGTTGCATTCTTCACGACCCAGGTGCTGCTGGATTCCAATGACATCGTCGACCTGATCCAGGATTTGAATGGAATTGACGTGCGCATCATGCTCAGCCTGGCGCCTGTCAGCAATGTGCGTGATCTTCAGTTTCTGAAACACCTGGGGGTGGACGTGCCCAATAACGTGATGTGGGCTATTGAACAAGCTGGGGGAACTGAAAAAGCGTTAGAGAAATCCATTGCACTGGCCACCGGCATTCTGACCGACGTTTTTAATAATCTGCCCGAGCACCCGCCCGCATTGGGGATCAACATCGAGCAGATCACGCGACGGAATTTCCATGCCGCTCTTCAATTGCTGGAACAGATTGCGCCATTTTACAGGAGACATGTGCAGGCGCGTTTTCCGGCAGAAGGCAGCAGATGGCAATCCGAACATCTATTCGGACCTGCAAGAAGAGATCGGTCATCGCAATCGGCAGAATAGTGGAAAATCGTAAGGGATAAAGGAATGCCTTTGTCCGCTATCGCTGAATTAATGGAAAAGATTCAATAACGCAGTGCTGGCAGCAGAAGTTATTGTTTCTGTTTAGACATTTCCCGGCGGTCAATTTCACTGCGTCGGCTCTCGGAACATCGCCGATCGGTTCCAATGTATTTCCTGGAAGACCTTCGGCGGTCCGATCCTCTGCGGTCCTGCTTGGTACGGTTATCGTTGATCATGGCCTGTTTCCTATTCTGATATGGTATGGAACCGCCACCATAAATGAAGCTGGCAAATTCCGCATGGAATAAAACCCGGATTATATACGATTACGGCAGGAAAAGTCAGGGGGGCAAATGCAGCAGGTGGTTCCGTTAGCAGACTAAACTACCAAGAACTGTAGGGTTCGCCAGACAGGCTATTCAGAGATGAGCCACTATGCACATCCACGAGGCCCGGCGATAATTGATCGGGACTCATCAGAACGGTATCTTCAAAAACAGGTTCCCATGTTGTATTGGAGCCGGTAAAAGGGTCATTCGGGAGCTGGCGAATATATCCCTCGCTAACCAAATTCTCAAGGTCCTGCGGCGCCTCTTGTTTATCGAGCGTGTACTGATCAATCAACGAACGCATGGTGAAAAGATTATCCCTGAGAACGGCTTCTTTAGAGCTAATAATGGAATTGCGGTAGATCGGAGCGGCAATGGAAATCAGGATCAAGATGATCGATATTACAACCACCAATTCGATGAGCGTGAATCCGCGCTGAGAGCGTGATTCCTGTATAAGCTTCCGTCTGGCACGCGCAAGAAAACCACTTGGGAATAGGCGAATGCAAGACCGACAAGTCTTTTTAGCAGATGCTGTCTGAAATTTCACCATTCGGAATACCTGCTGTCATCAAGCGCTTCGCCCTGACTTCTGGAATAAACATCGTATACATTCTGGCCGCCCCAGCCCGTAGAATCGGGACGATCCTGGTAAGACCTTAAACCCCATTCCGTGGAATTGGTCATGGGATCGCGGGGAATTCGGCGCAGAAACTTGAGAACCTTGCCGTCCGGTGAATTCGCCATCGGAATCCCTTCCACCAGCGCTTCAAGGTCAGGCGGGTAGCCTTCCGTCATCAACTCCACTTGAATCAAACCGCGATCAGCAGAATCTTTGTACCGGTCAATCGCTTCGCGAATCTCCCGCAGAGCATAACGAAGCTCCTTCTCGCGCTCCCGCTTGACTTGTACTCGTGCCAATGGCAACGCAGCTACGGAGAGAATAGACAAAATGGCCGCAGCAACAATCAGCTCGATGAGCGTTAATCCATTTTCTTGTGATTTCTTCCGAATCAACCGCTATGCCCTCAATGCATTATTGGACAGTGACTGTTGCCTGTGTCCCAGGGACGGGAATTTTCGAACTGGATGAACTGCCAACCAACGATGAAGTGATCTGCAATGGCGAAACGCCAGACTGCGCAGCTTGGAAGATCAGGACAGCGAGCGTGCCTTGCCCGGATACTGGTTCGCTCTTTGGCGGACGAGATAACGTTACCTGCAACTTCCCAGAATTTTCTTCTGCTCTCTCAACGATGGTTACCGGCTGGTTCCCTTGGCCAAGGAAACCGCCGCTGGATACGCGCAACAATTGTAATATCGCCGGGTCGTATTGAACTTCTAGAGAAACAGTGGAAACGTCATTCGCATTTTCGACCATCAGAGGCAACTCGACCGTCTCACCAGGCTTTGGGTTCGCGACTGGATTATTCAACAGGAGTTTCGCGCCGGGACCGGGTACTTGCGCAGGCGTATCTACCGGGGAAGCTGGTGTTTCCACCGGAACATTTTCCCCGACCGCTAGCGGAGGCTGTGTGAGCCGTAATCTTACCGACCCTTCGGTTCCGGTATCCAGCGCCATCCGGTTGAGATCGGAAATTTCCATGCGGCGGACCACATAAGGACGGAGGACGATGAGAATTTCATTTTCAGCAATCGTGTCACTCACATTGGAAAACAGATACCGGAGCAATGGAATAGAAGACAGTCCGGGAATGCCGCTAACGGATTCCACGGTTTGCCTCTGGAAAATTCCGCCCAGGATATTGATTTCGCCTTCTTTCAAGCGGATGTCATGTTCAATGACGCGCTGCCCGATGACCGGCTGCGTAATGCCGCCGATGTTCTTCTCATTGGTGACGGCTGAAATTTCCACTCGAACCTTCAAGGTGATTTCACGCTCGGCGTGAACCTTGGGCGTGATGTCGAGATTCACGCCGACATCGGTGTATTGAAATTGCGTTTGCACAAGCGAGCTTACGACGGCTCCGCCGACACCGGGCTGATAACTGCCCGTAGCAATTGGGATGCGGTCGCCGATGCGCAAAGTAGCCTTTTGACCATCAGAGGCTCGAATTTCCGGTCGCTGGAGAACCTTACTGTTGGCATCGCTCATCAGAGCGTTTAGCTGAGCCCCGGGGAGGATGATGGAAAAATCCGCTGCACTGAGTGAACCCAGGCGGTTCAGAGGTAAGTTAGGGCTCGTGGTCTGACTAGTTCCGGTTCCGGTTGTGCTGCCGCGAGGCGTCGGGTTAATCGACGTTGAGATGCCTGCCCCGCCGGAAGAAGTAGGGAAGAATCCTAATCTTTGCGCTTCATCACGGCGGATTTCCATGACCGCGACATCCACAACGACCTCAGGCTTTGCCTTATCAATATCACGAATGATTTTTTCAGCCAGCGCGACTTTGTCGGGGGTATCGCGCACTAAAATAGCATTCATGGAATTGATCTGCTGAATGCGGCGGGTTTCCAGCAAAGTGCGAATCGCTGTAACCACTTCCGTCAATTCCTGGGGCGTGATGGTATTCGACAAATAAAATGTCTTCAGAACCTGCTGCTCCTGCTCACGGCGCTTGACCGCGGTGTCTGGTATGACCAGAATGGTATTGCGAGTCAGCGTCTTCCAGAATGATTTCGAAAGCAGTGAGAGCTGGTCCAGGGCCTCTTCCAAGGTCACATTTTCCAGTTCTACAGTCACCCGCTGGGCGGTAAAGTCCGGGTCAAAAAGAACATTTATGCCGGCAAGACGACCGATGGTTGTATAAACGATTTTACTGTCGTTAGTTACCCTTAAGTTAATTGGCTCCCTTGATAAAGGAATCAGCAAGGGAGGCCCCTGAGCGTCCTCAACTGAAGGCATCCCCTCATCAATTGCAGGAGGATTACTCTGCGCTTCGATCAATTCCCTGGTGCGGTCCATTTCCTGCTGAGCAGCCGGATTGGTGGTGTCGATTTTGGCGGCTGTTTCAAATTCAGCCAGAGCTTCCTGCAAGCTTCCTTGCAAGCGCAGATCAAATCCGCGCTCCATATGCAATTGCCCAGCAATAAATCGAGCGCGGCGATAAGCGATATCGAACTGCGGGTTGCTAGGGTCAACTTGAAGTGCTTTTTCATACTGGGCAAAAGCTTCATCAAAATCCTGCCTAGCCTCGGCTTCGCGCCCTCTATTGAATTCCTCATCACCTTGTGCGGCAAAGGCCAGAGACGAGAATCCGCATGTCAGTAACAAGGCAAGACAGACTACGTTAAATATTTTGAATCTATCTCGCTGAAACCATTGCATCGGCATATGGCGAAACCTCGCTCTAAAGGCCCGGACAATATCTTTTCCGGCAGGGGGTGTGGACTTACCTTCTCGGAATTTTACCATAGTTATCGAGCACACCCCTTATGTATTATCGGCATAGCGAGCCTGTCAACCCGTTTCCGAGAAAAGCACATAGAAACTAAAAGATATCATAGAGATGCAGTTGGGAGATGGGCAGAAGCTGGACGAGGTGATCGATTCGGCTCATCCAACAAGTGGCAGGAGACCCATCTTTCTGAGCCATAAGCTTTCAAAGCAGGATGCTCAATTCTACATCGATCAAAAACATAGGGGCAGCGCGGGTGAAATGGACAACCTGGAGGCTTGCTCAAAGGGCTTGGCACATCGCCTCGGAGAACAATTCTAGTCTTCAAACGTTCTTTTTCCGGATCGGGAATGGGGATCGCGGAAATCAATGCTTCGGAATAAGGATGCCAAGGATTTGAAAATATTGCGGTCGCGGGACCCGTTTCGACGATTTCTCCAAGGTACATTACGGCAACACGGTGGCTGAGCAGAGAAACCAAACTCAAGTCATGTGAGATAAACAAGAAACTCAACCGGAGCGTCGCTTGCAGTTCTTTCAACAAGGTGACGATTTGCGCCTGGACAGAAACATCCAATGCGGAAGCAGGCTCATCAGCGACGACCACAGCAGGGTTTAGCGCCAAAGCGCGGGCGATGCCAATACGCTGGCGCTGCCCGCCACTGAACTCGTGTGGATATCGGTTCATGGCGGAGGCATCCAGCCCAACCGTTCCCAGCAATTCCCTCACACGGACTACTAACCCCTCCGTGCGGCCGAAGTTGCGCAGCGGTTCGGCCACGATGTCCCTGACCGTCATGCGAGGATTCAGCGAGGAATAAGGGTCTTGAAAGACCATCTGCAATTCGCTGCGAACTTGTCGCAAAGGTTCACCTTCCATAACCGCCAAATCACGACCGCGAAAAAGAATTTCCCCTGAATGCGGGCGGAAGAGGCGGACGATAGCGCGAGCCAGCGTGGATTTGCCGCAGCCGCTTTCCCCCACCAAACCTAAAGTTTCGCCTTGCTGTAGAGAGAAACTTAAGTTGTCGACAGCCCGGACCTCTCGCTGACTGCCAGCAGATTTTTTGCCATGGTAAGGGAAATAGACCCTTAGATTATTTACTTCAAGTAATGGAGAGGTTGAATGCATCATTGATCACAATTACTCGGATACTGGATTCTGTCCCTTCTCTATATCGACCCAGCAACTGGCCTGATGCCCTGGTCCGAAGGATATAAGAGGAGGAGATTCCTCAAGGCAACGATCCATGCGGAATGCACAACGATCAAAAAATGAGCAGCCACGGGGGAGACAAGTGAGATCAGGGGGCATTCCCGGAATAGGCTGAACCGATGGTTGCATATCGCCGGGCCTGGGGAGTGTTTTCAGCAACGCAAGCGTATAGGGATGACGCGGATGAGCGAACAAATCGGTTGTTTTTGCATACTCAACGACTCGACCGGAATACATGACTGCTGCGTGATCCGCCATGCCTGCGACGATTCCCAGATTGTGTGTGATGAGCACAATCGCAGTGCTGAATTCACTTTTGATGTGCGTGAATAAATCGAGCACCTGCGCCTGGATGGTTACGTCCAGTGCGGTGGTTGGCTCGTCTGCAATCAGGAGACTAGGATTAGCGATTAACGCAGATGCGATCATAACGCGCTGCCTCATGCCTCCGCTGAAACGATGAGGATAATCTTCCAACCGGCTGGCGGCGTCGGAAATTCCCACCTTTTCCAAAATACCGACGGCCCGATCCAAGGCTTTATTGCGGCTAATCTTTTCATGAACCAGCAACGTCTCGGCGACTTGATCGCCAATCCGCAAGAAAGGGTTTAAGGAAGTCATGGGGTCTTGAAAAACTATGCCAATGCGCTTGCCGCGGATATTGCGCAACTTTTGCAATGGCATCTGCAACAAATCCTGGCCTTCGAATATAATTTCGCCAGAAACGGTTTTGCCAGGAGGCGGAACCAAGCGCAGCACCGAGAGGAAAGTGACACTCTTGCCGCTGCCGCTTTCGCCGACGATGCCCAGGGTCTCTCCGGGGCGGACTTCCAGGCTAACATCGTCTACGGCGCGGGCAATTCCCGAACGCGTAAAGAAATATGTTTTCAGACCCTGAATGGAGAGCACTGCATCGACTGACAAAACAACTCCTTAGTCATGGCGTTGGCGCGGGTCCAAGGCGTCACGCAAACCATCGCCCAAAAAATTGAGCGCGAATAAAACAACTGCCAAAGCTATCGCAGGGAAGAACACCAGCCAGGGAAATAATCCCATCACGCCTGCGCCGTCGCTGATGAGCGTACCCCAGCTTGAGCGAGGCGGCTGCACACCCAATCCGAGGAAACTCAGGAATGCTTCTTGTAGAATCACCGACGGAACCGTCAATGTGGCATAAACCACAATCGGACCCGCCATGTTGGGCAGCAAATGCCGGAAGAGAATGCCGATATCGTTTGTTCCAGAGACCCGCGCAGCTTGGATGAATTCAGCGTTTTTGAGAGAAAGAACTTGTCCGCGCACGATGCGAGCCATGGTCAGCCATTGCACCAAACCCAGGGCGACAAATAGCATCAATATGCTGCTCGAGAAAAACACGAGCAAAATAATTACCAGGAACAGGTAAGGCAGCGAGTAAAGAAGGTCCACAAAGCGCATCATTAACTCGTCAGTCCGACCGCCACGGTAACCTGAAATCGAGCCGTACAAAACACCGATTACAAGGCTGACCAATGTGCCGACCACACCAACGGCGATGGAAATTTGCCCGCCATAAAAACAACGGCTTAGCAAATCCCGGCCCAATGTATCGGTGCCCATCCAGTGATTCCAGCTTGGCGCGGAAGCGCCCAGGCGCAGTTCGATTTGATCGTATGGGTAAGGGGCAATCCACGGCGCAAGAATCGTTGATAAAAGAACGGCTCCCAAAGCAATCGCGCATGTCATCATCCACGGATCGCGGCTCAGGCGTGACCAGACCACGGCGCGGGGGCTGAGGCTAGAGATGACAGGGTCCGGCGCTAGTTGTGGAATCGAGGCCACTCTGATTTTCATCCTCCGCAAGAAATCCGACTTGCTCAACGATATTCGATGCGCGGGTCCAACACGCGGTAAAGAATGTCCACGACCAAGTTCGCGCCGATCAGCAAAACGGAATAGAAGAGCACCGTGCCCATCACGGTTGTGTAATCCCTGCTGAAAGCGCTCTCGACAAAAAACCGGCCAAGGCCGGGAATGGCGAATATCTTCTCGATGACAATCGAGCCAGTAGTCAGGTCGGCGACGGCAGGCCCTAAAAAAGAAACAACCGGCAGCAGACCGCCATTCAAGGCGTGCCTCCACAAAACGCGGAACTCTCCCGCGCCTTTTGCTCGCGCCGTGCGAATGTAATCCTGATCAAGAATCTCCAGCATTTCCGTTCGGGTCAGGCGCGCGATGTATACGGAATATGGCAATGCCAAAGTGATCGCCGGCAGCACAAGCTGAGAAGGCTCCCCCCACAGGGCAGGCGGGAACCAATAAAGCGTCAGCGAAAAAACGAAGATGAGCATAGGTCCGACGACGAAAGTTGGCAGAGAAATGCCTAACATAACGACAGACATCGTCAAGCGGTCAAGAACTGCCCTGTGCTTAACGGCTGCGAAGACCCCGGCCGGAATGCCCAGCAGCAAAGCAATGACCAGTGCTGCCAGACCTAACTGGAGACTCACCGGGAAGCCCTCGCGGATGATGTCATTTACGGTTCGTTCGGGATACTTGTAGGAAGGCCCTAAATCCAGTCGAAGCAGGCTACTCAGGTATCGGCCATATTGAACCAATAGTGGCTGGTCGAGGCCATATTTGGCTTGAAGGTTTGCTTGAATCTCCGGAGGTATAGCTCGTTCTGAAAGGAACGGGCCTCCAGGGGCGAGGCGGAGAATGAAAAAAGTGGTGGTGGCAACAAGAAAAATCACCGGAATAGAGATAACGATTCGCCGCAAAATAAACTTCGTCAACGAACTTCTCCTCCGGACGGCTGATCCCTGGACCATTGCTGGTCGATCCAAACTTCATTGAGAGGATAGTGATCCAAGGAGTTCGGGAAAAAGCCCCGGATGTAGGGTTTAAGCAGCGAGTTGCTGGCGGATGTATAGATCGGCATTACAGGAGCTTGATACATCAGGATCGCCTCGCTGCGTTGCAGAATTTCCATGCGCTTGCCCGCGTCTGTCTCCTGGCGGGCCAACATAGTCAACCGATCGTATTCGGAGTTTTTCCAACCAGTGTGGTTATTGCCGTTGGTGCTCTCCATCAAATCCAAAAATGTTGTGGGATCAGGGTAATCCCCGATCCATCCCGAGCGCGCTATTTGGTACTCCAAATTGGTGAGTGATTTGAGATAGGAAGCCCACTCTTCATTGCGCAACGTGACATGAATATTGAGATTTTCTATCCACATTTGCTGGATAGATTCCGCAATTTTTTTATGGCTTTCCAGCGTATTGAATAGAATTTCGATTTCTGGAAATCCCTGCCCGCCGGGATATCCCGCTTCGGCAAGCAACCGCACAGCCTCTTGTGGGTTGTACTCTTCGGCAGGCGGGGATTGATAATTTGGAAAGCCGAGTGGAACGAAGTGCGCTCCTGGTATTTGCCCTCCACGCAGCAGGTCATCGGTAATTGCCCGGCGGTTTACCGCCAGCGACAAAGCCCGTCGCACCAGAGGGTTGTCGAGCGGCGGCTTGTTGACGTTAAAAGAATAATAGTAATTAGCCAGGTATGGGGTGGATGCGAAATCACGGAATGATTTGAGATGAGGAACATACTCGGCGGGGAAATAGCTTGGGAGCCAGTCGACCATGCCCGATTCATACATATTCGCGGAAGTGTAATTGTCATCCACTGAGTAAGCAATGATTCTATCCAGCCGGACTTTATCGCGGTTCCAGTAGCGTGGATTCGGAACAAATTCAAAGCGCGCATGACTTTGATGCTCCGACAATAAAAAAGGGCCGTTGCCGACGATATTTTCCGGCGCAGTCCAGCGCACGCCATGTTTTTCAACGATGTGCGACGGAACAGGAAATAATGTAACGAAAGAGGTCAGGAAAAGAAAATAGGGCGTGGGCTGACGCAGGCGAACTTCCAGGGTGTAATCGTCCAGCGCGCGAATGCCAAGCAATGACGGGTCTGAGATGCGGCCTTGATTGAATTCCTCACCGTTCACCAGGTGATAGAGATGACTTGCGTAACGGGAAACAGTAAGTGGAGCCAGAACACGCGTCCAGGAATACACAAAATCCTTTGCCGTCAGCGGGCGGCCGTCGGACCATTTTGCGTTCGTGCGAAGGTAAAACTTATAATTCAGGCCATCGGGAGAAATATCCCACCGTTCAGCAACGCCAGGGATCTGCGCGAGTGTTTTAGGGTCGGTATTCGTCAACCCCTCAAATAGCAAACTAGCAATGCGACCGTCGAGTTGCCCGACAATCAACGCAGGGTCCACATACTCCGGCTCCGCGCCATTATTGAACCGAAAAACATTTCCTGAAGACGGTTCCGTCTTGCCATAATATTCGCCCTGCTGACGGCAACCGCTGCTGGCTGCAAGAGATGCCGCCAGCAACAGCACTAGGAAAGAATCCACGTTGGGTGATAGTCGGCTCAATTTTCCTCTGAGAAATGAAATCCGCCTACTGCGCATTAGAAATAAACTTGCATAGTTTAGAATGTTTGCCAAGCTGGTTCCAATGTACCTCGCCATGCTCCGATTGCCAAGCAGAATACTTCTGCCACAAGGCCTGATATTGGCTGCATATGCTATGATCGCAATGAGTATCGATAATGAGATATTGTTCTGCACAGCAGTAAATCAGCAGACTCGCCGGGCCAATTCAATGGAAGAAAAAGACCTATCAGTCAATCGACCAGCGGGGCATCTATATCACCTGCTGGAGCGGTTCGAGGCTGGATTGGAACTCGCCGGAACCGAAGTGAAGTCTATCCGTAAAGGCGGAGCGAACTTAAAAGATAGTTACGCAACAATCCGTGAAGGAGAGGCCTGGCTGATGAATTGCCACATCAGCCCTTATGCATATGGCAATCGGGAAAACTCCGACCCGTTGCGCAAACGCAAGCTGCTGTTGCACCGCGAAGAAATCCGGCGATTAACCGGTAAAGTTGAACAGCGCGGTCTGACGCTAATACCGACTCGGCTGTACTTGAAAAACGGACGGGTTAAATGTGAATTTGCGTTGGCCAAAGGCAAAAAACTCCACGATAAACGAGAGACGGAACGCCGCAAAACCGCTGACCGCGAGGCTCGCCAAGCGATCAAGTACCGCAATCGTGGATGAGTTGTGACCGCAATAGAATTGCGAAAGGAATAAATACATAACATGAAGATCATTATCGTCGGCTATGGACGTGTTGGGAAACAGATTGTGCGCCTGTTGGCTGGGAAAAATCACTCCATCGTGGTCATTGATAAAGACCGGCGGTCGATGGAGAAGGAACCACTGCAGCCTGGTCTGCGCATGATGGCAGGCGACGCCGTGGATCCAGACTTGCTCCGCCAAGCGGAAGCAGAAAACGCAGACGTTCTGCTGGCGCTGACCCGTGAGGAGAACACGAATCTGATGGTGGCTCAAACAGCACGACTTGCCTTTAAGATACCTAAAGTAATTGCCATGGTTTATGATCCGCAGCGGGAAAGCAGCTTTCACACAGCAGGGATTGACACGTTGCAAATTACCGTATCAGGCGCGGAGCTGCTTAGAGCACAAATTGAAGGAAACGGACCGTTGACTGCCCAAGACCTCTTAAGCGCAATGGCCAAGGATTCGGCCGCAGTGGACAATACGGTCTATCCCGTGCCACCGAGGAAGTTTTCAAGCTCTGGTCCCTACTACGTCATCATCATGGGTGGCGGAAAAGTTGGGTATTTTCTCGGGCGGACGCTGTTGGAAGAAGGCCACGAAATATCCATCATCGAAGCCAATCAGGAAATCTACGGACTTGTTTCGCATCAATTGGATTGTCCGGTAATTCTAGGAGATGGCACATCGCATAAAACATTGGAAAAGGCCGGAGCCAGCCGTTGCGATCTGTTCGTGGGCGTCACGAATCATGACCAGGATAATTTAATAGGATGCCAGGTCGCCCGAAGGGAATTTGGCGTTCCAAAAACGATAGCGCGGGTAAAGAATCCGAAGAACGAAAGGATCATGCGCGAACTGGGCGTAGACGTAACGGTTAGCTCCACAGCAATCATTAGCTCTCTGATAGAAAGCGAGCTGCCGCTGCATAAGATTCGGACTCTGCTAGACCTGAGAATTGGCAATTTGGAAATCATGGAATATGCGCTGGATGGAACATCCCCGGTTGTTGGGCAGCAAATCCGCAATCTGACCATGCCCCCACATTGCAACCTCGTGACGATCCTCCGAGGGGGGGATGCGATCGTTCCTCGCGGTGACACTTTGTTTCAGGCAAGTGATGTGATACTTGCTTTAGCTGACCGCGCGGACGAAGGCGCATTAAGGAAATTACTGCTCGGTTGATGTGGAGAATAAAATACTTTCAAATTTCCAGGAATTCTTTAGAGGGGAACTTCGATAGTTTCCAGTATATTTTTAAGGATCGATTCGGCTTGCTCAGACTTTTTGAGTGTGGAAGAATAACGCGAATTGACTACCATGCGATGCGCGAAAACGGGCAGCACCAGACGCTTAAAATCGTCCACGATACAATAGTTTCTGCTTTCAAGAAAAGCCAATGCCTGCGCAGCGCGGTGGAGAGATTGAGAACCTCGCGGGCTGACACCGAGAGAAAGATTTTCGTGCGAGCGAGTTTTGGCAACGATGGTTAGCATGTAATCCACGAGCGAAGACTCCACGCTAACGGTCGAAACGGCTTTTTGCCATTGGTGGATTTGCTGGCTTGTGGCTGCCGGTTCCAACGATTCAAGACCATTCCAGTGGAGATCCGATTTTAGGATTTCTCTTTCGGCTTCCTTGTCCGGATAACCCATCCGGATGCGCATTAAGAAGCGGTCCAACTGCGACTCAGGCAATGGATAAGTGCCGTGATGCTCAATTGGGTTCTGCGTAGCAACCACCATGAATGGCTCCGGCAACTTGTGAGTCGTGTTATCCACGGTGACTTGCCGCTCATTCATCGCTTCGAGCAGAGCACTCTGCGTTTTCGGAGTGGTGCGATTGATTTCGTCCGCTAGCAGTATGTTCGTAAAAATAGGGCCTGGTTTGAATTCAAAAGCTTCCGTGTGCTGGTTATAGACGGAAACGCCGACAACATCGCTAGGAAGCAGATCGCTGGTAAATTGAACTCGCTGAAACTGACAATTCACCGAACGAGCCAGCGTATGGGCGAGCGTGGTTTTTCCAACCCCTGGGACGTCCTCGATCAGCAGATGCCCACGAGCCAGAAGAGCCACCAATGTAAGCTGAACGGCTTCGCCATTGCCGCGTATAACACCGCGCAGAGCCAGTTCCAGATTTTTCAACGGACCGGTAAACTCCGTTACCGAAGTTGATGTTTGGCGGATTGAATGATCAATCAAAGAAACTTTCTCCATGCCAGCCATAGTGGAATCCGCCCCTGGTGCAGAAAATCATGGTGGGCGATACAGGACTCGAACCTGTGACTTCCACCGTGTGAGGATGGCACTCTACCGACTGAGTTAATCGCCCGTCTAATGCAACCATTTCATTCTATCCAATGGAAGAGCTTCAGCAAAGAGGTTCCAGAGCAATTCATGGAATTTGAAGCCTAATATTTTATTTTTTTACGGTTTTGACTGATCCGACTCTCCCCTGAATACTCCGAAAATGCGTCCGAAAAAACCTTTTTTCTTGGGTTGAGAAGTCTCTATTGCCGGTTCTTTTGCGGGCGCACTGGAAACGACTGGAGACGGTTCTTCCGGAGGAGGAGCTGACGCAACAACTGGTTCGATAACCGTGATGGGCGGCAAACTTGCAATGGAAGGAAGCGGAGTCGCTCGCGGCGCCGGGGGTATGTAATGCCGAGGGCAAAAAATTTTGGGTTCAGTGCCAGCGATAAAGTATTCCGTAGAGCGATTCTTGCATTCCGGAGTGGCTAGCGCATTGGTGTCAGGATCGATCTCCACGGCAACAATTCCGGGCGGGGGAATCGCCGGGCGCACATCGCTATACTGCGGAAGAGCGACCGCGCGTTTCATGAATTCCGTCCAAATGGGTAACGCTGAAGAAGCTCCGCTTAATGGTAATTCTTCATTCGAGTCGTATCCGACCCAAACGATACAGATCAGGTTTGACGTGTAACCGGCAAACCAGCCATCGTGCGAAGTTCCAGTTTTGCCAGCTACGGGAGCGGTAAATCCACGAGAACGAACGCCTGCCCCGGTTCCCCGGTTCACAACATCCTCCATGAGATTCGTTACAAGAAATGAAATTCGCGGGTCCAGCACTCTGGTTGCTTTTGGCGTCGCTTGCGAAAGCATCGTCCCATTTCGGTCTCGCACTTGGGAAATCCAGAAAGGATCTAAGTGGACACCGCCGTTGGCAAAGACCGTATAGGAGCCTGCAATTTCAAGCGGCTGAACTTCATAAGCGCCGAGAGCCACCGCGGGGGTCGGCTGTATTTTCAAGTTCATGCCGGACCTTTGTGCGAGGTCAACGATGTTTTCGTAGCCCACCATTTGAGCCAGTTTTACGGTGCTCACGTTAAGAGAGCGCCGGAGTGCGTATCGCAGAGTAACATTGCCGTAAAACTCATCACCATAATTACCCGGTGTGTACGTTCGCCCATCGTAAACAAAAGTAGTAGGTTCATCCTTTATTTGAGAAATTGAAGTCCAGGGTGGACCGACAGAACCAGAAATCCCGGTCCCCAAAGCAGCGGCGTATACAAAAGGCTTGAATGCAGAACCCGGCTGCCGTAGCGCCAAAGCACGGTTCAACTGGCTTAACCCATAATCCCGGCCGCCAATCAAAGCCTTAAGAGCACCGGTTCGAGGATCTAATGCAATCAGAACTGCTTCGACCTGAGGTTCCTGCTGATTTGACCCATCCTTATTAGCTGCTGATTGTCTGCCTCTACGCGGGCGCCGGAACCCTGCCAGCCGTTCATCTACCTCAGCTAATCCAACTCTGAAAGCTTCCACCGCAGCACGCTGCAAATCCAAATCAATGGTTGTATGGATGCGGAAGCTCTGCGAGGCTAAGTCTTCTTCGGTATAGCTTCCCAGCAGTTGGTCACGAACCATGTCAACAAAGTGGGGGGCTTCACTGGCAATGGCCTGACGAGGAGTAGCGCCGAGCGGTGCGTTCTTAGCTTCATCCCGTTCAGCAGGCGTAATAGCGCCCGTGTCTGCCATGAAATTCAATACCTGGTTTCTGCGGCTGATTGCACGTTCGGGATTGCGATAGGGCGAGTAAAGGTTGGGTCCCTGAATGATGCCTGCAAGGAATGATGATTCTGGAAGCGTTAAATCCCGTATATCTTTATTAAAGTAAGCCTGGGCGGCTTCGCCTACTCCGCTAATGGTGAAACTGCCCCTTTGCCCCATGTAGATCTTGTTGCAATAGTATTCGAATATATCCTGCTTGCTCAATCTCCTTTCCAATTGGAAAGAGACCAAGGTTTCTGCTAATTTCCGTTTCCACGTTCGTTCGGAGGAAAGAAAAAGGCTGCGGGAAAGCTGCATGGTGATCGTGCTTGCGCCTTGCCGGACACTGCCAGCGCGAATGTCAACATAAGCGGCCTTCAATATGCGCAGATAATCGACTCCAGAGTGCTCAAAAAACCTGCGATCCTCAATTGCAAGAATGGCGCTAACTAAATGGCGCGGGATGTCATTAAAAACGACCAGCCGCCGTTTTTCCCGGCTCCTGTCGAAAAGATTGGTGATGAGCAAAGGATCAAGACTATATTCGCCTCTCGCAAAGTGGTCATTTACAGAGACTATGCTGGATATCCGGTTTTCAGAAAAACCAATTTCTGCAGCTTCAGGGGAAAAGTAGGAGCTAGGGCCGGGCATAATCTGGATTGCACGGGGAATCACCTTGTACGATCCAGTTGGATTGCTAGCGGCATCGCTAAACCCCGCCTGACGCAAATAGGAAATCAAATCTTCGCGGGAGATACCCTGACCCAATCGGAGCTTTTTAGGAGCGGCATAAATATGGGCTGCCGGCAGAAATACCGGACCCTGCAAACGCAAGTCGATGAGACGCGAATAGCGGACGTAATAATATGTAAAAACCGAAGTACCGGCGATGGCCCCCGTTAAAATAAGAACCAGCAATATCAGCCAGAGGGGCCTGAAAGGAGAGGCTAACCACCATGTGCGCTTGATTTTTACCCGCATGAAAGAATTTTCAGCAACGGGTTACTTCTTTGTAATTAGCTGATTACCCGCAGCTGGATCGAATTCCAAAACTACTTCCCGAACCAGTAGATCAACGGGAATTTCATATTGGACTGCGATATTGACAGTGCCACTGCCTCTGCTCACGGTAACTTGGCTGGGATCAAGTTCAATGCCTATTTCGGAGGCTTGACTGATGACAGCACTGCGGATGTCATTCTCGCTTATTTTGTTGTAAGTCACCGTGCGCGCCAAGTCATCAAGGGCATTTTGGAATTGAAAATTATTAATGTAAGGCGGTAAGAGACGTAACGCTGCAAAAATGATGACAACGACAAATAGTAGGCTGATGATTGCAGAGACTGTTAGAGCCCCACGCTCTGGCAAATTTCCACGCATTGGTCTAATTTGAGAGTATTGTATCCCGTGACCAGAATATCCGACTATTCGCCGGAGTCGATCACTTAGCAACGCAGCTTGCACCTTTGTCATACATTTATCACACAAATTCTACAACTTATATTATGTTATCACCCGGCAAACCACTTGTCGAGATATGCCTATTCCCTCGAAATTGAGGTTCCTTTTAAGTAACAGTCGCAAAGCAGCTTGAAGAAATTCGACGGGACCTGGCTAACCTCGATGGTTGCCCGTCTTTCCGGCTCAGGTTAGTATAACAGTCATGAATAATACGAAGACAAAAAGCTCTCCTAATCAAAAAATCACTCCCAGATCACAAGACTTTGCCCGCTGGTATCAGGATGTAATCCTGCAAGCGGATCTGGCGGAACCAGCGGAAGTGGTGAAGGGCTGCATGGTCATTAAACCCCATGGCTATGCCATTTGGGAAGCCTTGCACGCTGAATTAGACGCGAGGTTCAAACAAACCGGTCACAAGAATGCTTATTTTCCTCTGCTGATTCCTGAAAGCTTCTTGAAGCGCGAAGCGGAACATGTGGAAGGGTTCGCGCCGGAGTTGGCTGTGGTCACAATCGCGGGCGGCGAAAACTTGGAGGAACGGTACGTCATTCGGCCGACATCCGAAACGATCATCGGGCATTTCTTCGCCCGTTGGATCAAGAGCTGGCGGGATCTGCCCCTGTTGATAAATCAATGGGCCAATGTAGTACGCTGGGAGTTACGAACCAGAATGTTTCTTCGAACCACGGAATTTCTCTGGCAGGAAGGTCACACCGCACACGCTACGGAGCAAGAAGCGCACGAAGAAACCTTGCGGATGCTAAACGTGTATGCCGATGTTGCCGAGAACGTAATGGCCATGCCGGTTATCCGTGGCGTAAAGACAAAGGCTGAAAAATTTGCGGGAGCTGCTAAATCCTATTGTATTGAAGCAATGATGCAAAACGGGCTGGCACTCCAAGCGGGAACCAGTCATGAGCTAGGACAAAATTTCGCCAAGGTTTTTGAAATCCGTTTCCAAAGTCAGTCTGGAAATCTGGAATACGTTTGGCAAACAAGCTGGGGCGTGAGCACCCGACTGATCGGCGCTCTGGTGATGAGCCACTCCGACGATCGAGGCCTTGTGTTGCCTCCGAAACTTGCTCCGATTCACGTGGTTGTGATCCCTATCTATCGAAAAGATGAAGAACGTGCGCTTGTGCTAGATAGAGCAAATCGAATTGCCGATGAGTTGAAGCAGGATGGGCATAAGGTGCAAGTAGATGATCGTGACGGTTACACGCCCGGCTCCAAATTCTTTCATTGGGAACAAAGAGGAATTCCGCTTCTTTTGGAGATCGGTCCTCGCGAGGTGCAGAGCGACAGCGTAGTGATGCGCCGTAGAGACGAGGATAACAAGCAGTCTCAGCCGGTTTCCGGTTTGCGCCAGAGCGTCCGGGATGTGATGAACCAGATGCAGGCGGATTTACTGCTAAAAGCGCGGAAGAGGTTGGATGACAATACCGTGCAAGCTGACAGCTTTGATCAGGTGAAATCGATCCTGGAAGGAGTCACCTCGGAAAAAGGCGGCGGCAAGTTCATCGCAGCTCACGTGAAGGATGATCCGCAATGCGATGCCAAACTGAAGGAAATTAAGGCGAGTGTTCGTTGCATTCCATTGCATGATGCTTATGACGGCCCTGGGACTTGTATTATCACCGGTGAGCCAACACCGCAGAGGGTGATCGTCGCCAAAGCCTATTGAGTAAAAGTTCCATGGAAGTTAAATTCTCAACACAGGGCTTCAATGAGGTTGTAGACATCACATCTGCGGTCCAAAAAGCGATTCTGGAAAGTGACACCAAGGATGGTGTGGCTCATCTTTTTGTCATCGGTTCGACGGCAGCGATAACCACCATCGAATACGAACCAGGCGCTGTAGCTGACCTCAAGCGCGCGCTCGATCAAATAGCTCCTATGGACGCCGTCTATGCCCACAACGAAGCTTGGGGCGACGGCAATGGGTATGCGCATCTGCGTGCGGCGCTGCTCAAACCAGACCTTTGCGTACCTGTTCGAGATGGCAAACTGTTGCTGGGCACCTGGCAGCAGATTATTCTGATCGATTTCGACAACCGGCCACGGCAGAGAACCGTTTTCATCACAATGACCGAAGCAATTCGTCGATGAATAAATACTATTTTATCCATCAAGAGAAATGAGAGCCAGCGCGATGACAGACTGGCTGCCAACACTCGACCCTTATTGGGAAGCGCGCCAAGCGGCTCTTGAAGCCATTAATAAAGATCGCCGGAACGCAAATTTGCCGCTTGTAGAGTGGGACCAGTTAGCTGCGCAGGTGGCAGACTACCACTGCCAAGAAATGGCTGGGCATGGATACATTGCCCATTGGAATCTACGCGGCCTGTTGCCCCACCATCGTTATCATTTCGCCGGAGGTGGCGATCATATCGCGGAAAACAGTTCCCGTCTGACGGTGATTTCGTCCAATCCATTCCCAATTTCCGCAGAGCCCAAGCAGATTCGCAATTATCTTATTCAAGCGCATGAAGGCTTTATGGCGGAAAAGCCGCCGATTGATCTTCATCGCATAAATGTTTTAGATCCCAGTCATACACATGTCGGAATTGGATTTGCTGTTTCCGGTCGCGAATTGCGAATGTCTCAATTATTCGTTAACCGCTACGTAAAACTTGCAGCGCTTCCCAAGGAACTCCCCATAGGCGCAGTCCGCGTGGAAGGTGAAATGCTGCGAAAGGATTTCGGTCCCTACTACTGCATGTTATTTTCGGAAGGGAATCCCGTAGCGCGAACTCCACAGGAACTGAATCTAACCTATTCATACAGCGATACGGAGGGCGAGGAAGCAGGCAAGGTGCCGCCTTGGGACATGGAGTTCAGTCCACAATCTGGTCGTTTCCGTTTCTCCATTCGGATCAGGAATCGTCAACCTGGGTACTATCATTTATTGATTTGGGTACGAAATAAGGTCCGCGAGATTCCCTACCGCTTGTATCCTGGCGTGAAAGCTGCTGCCGATACGAAAGATGCAATCCCCTGTGCTGGGTGGGTCTTCCAAGCGTGAAGCCGGTAATCTAAAATTGCAGCAGCCTCTGCAACTTGCTTCAATTCGCTGCGTGCCGGCCAAGATTCTCTTTGTACCACTGAACCGTACGCCGCAAGCCTTCTTCAAATGCGATTTGCGGTTCGTATGCCAGGCTTTTGCGCGCTAACTCAATGTCCGCTAACGAGTCGCGGATGTCGCCGGCTCTAGGATCTGCGTAAATCGGCTTTACTTTAGTTCCGAGAATATTCTGCAAAAAGTCCAGGACTTGATTCAGCGTGTGGCTCGCTCCCATGGCAATGTTAAAAACTTTGCCGGAAACATTCGGCGCTTCGCTTGCTAGCATACAAGCATGAACAGCATTATCGACATAAGTGAAATCCCGCGACTGCTCACCGTTGCCATAGATTGTTGGTGGCTGGCTGCGAAGTAATGACGTTATGAATCGTGATAGCACGCCCGAATACGGAGAATTTGGATCTTGGCGGGGACCAAAGATATTGAAGTAGCGCAGGCTCACAGTTTCCAAGCCATAGACTTTGGCAAATACGCTGGCATAAAACTCTCCGGTAAGTTTATTCACCGCATAAGGCGACAAAGGATTCGGCGGCATAGATTCTAGTTTCGGCAATGTGGGCGTATCCCCGTAAGCCGATGAGGAAGCTGCGTAGATCACCCGCTTAACCTTGGCGTCACGCGAAGCAAGCAAAACATTCAGCGTTCCATCAATGTTCACCGCGTTGCTTGTTTCCGGGTCCTCCACGGAGCGAGGCACGGAGGGTATCGCGGCATGATGGAATACATAATCTACCCCGTGGAAAATAGGTTGCAGGCGTTTCAGGTCTCGGATGTCTGCTTCGAATAGTTCAATGTTAGAAACGTCGGGCGGCAAATTATCTCTGCAACCTGTAAGGAAATTATCCACGATGCGAACGCTGTGGCCCCGCAAAACAAGTTCTCGCACCAGCGCCGAACCGATGAAACCAGCGCCTCCAGTGACTAAGCAGATCGCCATGACTATTTGTTTTCACCTTTGTGATTTGCTAAATAATCCCATCAATTAGTTTGTAATAATGTATTCTAGTTCGGAAAAAGCCTGTTTTTTGCGCGATAAAAATGTTTCTGCTATCATCCAGCCATGCCTGGAAATCAGTTCGTTCATTTGCATTTGCACACCGACTACAGCTTGCTCGACGGCGCTTGCCAAATCCCGGCCTTGGTCGAACAAACTATAGCCTATGGAATGCCGGCGGTTGCCGTCACAGATCACGGGAACCTTTTTGCTGCGGCGGAATTTTACAAAACCGCCAAAGCGCGCGACATTAAACCGATCATCGGCTGCGAGGTTTATGTTTCCCAAAAAGGCCGCCACACGCGCAGCGAATCGGATCATTATAACCATTTAATTCTCCTGTGCGCGAATGCCGAAGGATACAGCAATCTCGTCAAATTGGTTACGGCAGGATACTTGGAGGGTTTTTACTACAAGCCGCGCATCGACAAGGAACTTTTGGCCCAACATGCCAAAGGACTGATCGCCCTGTCCGCTTGCCTACGGGGGGAAGTAGCGGAAGCGCTTCTTGCCGACAACGGACACGAAGCCTTGCGCGTAGCTGGGCAGATGCAAGACATTCTCGGAAAAGAGAATTTCTATCTGGAAGTTCAGGACCAAGGGCTGGAACAGGAAAAACGCATCAATCCGAATCTGGTCTCCCTATCGCGTCAGTCGGGCATTCCTCTTGTTGCCACCAACGATTGCCATTATTTACGCCAGGATGACGCCAAAGCGCACGATACTTTGTTGTGCATTCAGACGGGCCGCACCATAAGCGATGAAAAACGTATGAGGTTTTCTACGAACCAGTTCTATATGAAATCCTGCGAAGAAATGATGCAAGTATTTTCCGAAATCCCGGAAGCCGTGATCAGAACAATGGAAGTCGCCGATCGGTGCAATTTGAAGCTAGAAAAAATGACTGATCCCTTCCCCGCTTTTGGAGTGCCCGCTGGTGAGACGATCGACAGTTATTTTGAAAAAATCTGCCGCCAGGGATTCGCAGGACGCCGCCATAAACTCGCAGAGTTGGAGAGAACCGGGCGACTCCGCCGAAACCTCGGCGAATACGAAGAGCGGCTGGACCTGGAAATTCGCATGATCCAGCAGATGAAATTCCCTGGTTATTTTTTAATTGTCTGGGATTTCGTGCGTTTCGCCAAGGAGGAGCGTATCCCCGTAGGACCGGGGCGTGGGTCTGCTGCGGGAAGCCTGGTTTCCTACTCGCTGGGAATTACGGATATTGACCCTTTGCAACACAATTTACTTTTTGAGCGATTCCTAAATCCTGAACGTATTTCACTGCCTGATATCGATATAGATTTTTGCATGAACCGTCGCCAGGAAGTGATCGATTACGTCACAAGAAAGTACGGCAGGGAGAACGTAGCGCAGATTATTACTTTTGGAACTATGGCCGCGAAAGCTGCAATCAAGGATGTAGCCAGGGCCATGGAAGTTCCCTACGGCGAAGCAGACCGAATCGCTAAATTAGTTCCGAACCAGTTGAATATCACCCTGGAACAAGCATTACAACAATCTCCGCAGCTCGCAACTCTAATTGAGCAAGATGCTAAAGTGAAGGAGCTGATGGAAGTCGCACAACGACTGGAAGGCATGGTCCGTCATGCTTCGACCCATGCAGCAGGAGTTGTGATCTCTCCGAAGCCGCTCTCCGAAATCGTTCCGCTTTATAAGACGAACAAAGATGAAATCGTCACGCAATACGACATGAACGGTTTGGAAGCCGTGGGCTTGCTGAAGATGGATTTCCTCGGTTTAACCACCCTAACCGTAATTGACGATGCGGTGAAGTTGATCGAAGCCTCACGAGGAGTACACCTGGACCTGGATGAGATACCTTACGACGACCCGGCTACGTACGGAATATTTTCCAAAGGATTGACGAGTGGAGTATTCCAGTTCGAATCCAGCGGCATGCGCGATATCCTGCGTCGTTACCAACCGACGCAGCTCGAAGATCTGACGGCACTGAACGCGCTTTACAGGCCAGGGCCGTTGCAAGGCGGAATGATCGACGACTTTATAGCGCGCAAACATGGGCAAAAACCAATTGTTTACGATTTACCAGAGCTTGAAGAGATACTCTCTGAAACCTACGGCGTAATCGTTTACCAAGAACAGGTCATGCAGATCGCAAACCGCCTTGCTGGATTCTCGTTAGGCCAGGCGGACCTGCTTCGAAGAGCGATGGGAAAGAAGAAGCCGCAGGAGATGGCTGCTCAAAGAGAGAAATTCATCGAGGGTGCCGACACGCGCGGCTATCCCAAGAAGAAGATCGTCCGCATATTCGACTTGATGGAGCAATTTGCCGGTTACGGTTTTAATAAATCTCATTCGGCAGCATATGCCGTTCTTGCTTATATTACGGCATACTTGAAAGCCCACTACCCTGTTGAGTTCATGGCATCCTTGCTAACCAACGAAATGGGCAATACGGATAAAGTTGTGCAGTACATCAACGAATGCAGGGAAATGGGAATCCAGTTGCTGCCTCCGGATATACAGACCGGCTTCTGGTATTTTACGCCGGCCGAAAATGCAATCCGTTTCGGACTCGGCGCAATTAAAAATGTGGGCCGCAACACAGTGGAAGGCATCATTGCAGCCCGCGCAAGTTCTGGAAGATTTACTTCGTTATATGATTTCTGCGAGCGCGTTGACCCACGGCTCATCAACAAAAGAGTCATGGAAAGCTTGATCCAAGGCGGCGCGATGGATTGCTGGGGTTTCAACCGCGCCCAATTGTTTGCAGCGATCGACCGGGCGATGGAATCCGGACAAACGCAACAACGTTCGCGAGATTCCGGCCAGCACGCATTATTCGGTGTTTCATCGCAAGATTCATCCGCACCAGAACTGCCTGCTGCTGCGGATTGGGACGAACATCACTTGCTAGCCGCTGAAAAAGAGGTGCTGGGATTTTATATCAGTGGTCATCCGTTGCGGAAGTACGAGTCGAAACTTCGGGATTTGGGAATCACCGAAACCATTAAGCTCCAAGAGATGATTTCCCAAACGGAAGTCACCGCTGCCGGAATCCTGGTCGGCATTAAGACAGCCCGTAGCAAGAGAGGGGAACTTTGGGCAACCGCCGTGCTCGAAGACCTGAAGGGATTGGTTGAACTGCTGGTCTTCCCGGAATCCTATCGGCGGCTGAATGATCTGCTGCAACTGGACAAGATAGTCTTTGTCCGCGGGCGTCTGCAGGCCGAAGAGAATGCTCCCGTCCGTATCGTGGTTTCCGACCTGCAATTGCTGGACAAGGTGGAGCCTTCCCTTCCCTCCGCGGTAGTGATCCGTGTCCGGTTAGGTGGGAAGAATGGCCGAATCGCTGAGCGGTTACTGGAGCTTTTCAACGAAAAACCGGGCGACGCGATGGTGCGGTTGGAATTGATTCATCCGGAAAAATTCGAAGCGTTGCTGGAGCCTGACCACAGAATCCGGGCAGATGCGGAATTCGTATCCCGAGCAAGAGATATTTGCGGTAGAGACTCCGTGCGGCTAATCTAGTATGGTTGGATTATATGAATAGCGTGCTGTTAATCATTAGCAATACACGATAGTACTTGGATAATAACCATGGCATTTAATGCAGATAAAGCGCGCCGCGAATTAGAAAAAATATTGCGTGAGATCGATGCCCTCGGTAAATCTCATCCTGGCTCGGCAACAGAAAAACAGATTGGAAAATTGTCCGGGCAGATTCATCAACTCAAGTCTGAACTCACTGCGCACGTCACTCCATGGCAGCGAGTGCAATTGGCCCGGCATCCCCAGCGCCCCCACACCTTAGACTACGTGCAAATCCTGTTTCAGGACTTCACGGAAATCCATGGCGACCGCTCGTTTGGAGATGATCCAGCCATGATCGCGGGCATGGCTTGGTTCCAGGGGCAGCCTGTAACGGTGATTGGTCACCAGAAAGGTCACATCACGCAGCAAAAACTAGAACGCAATTTCGGAATGCCCAAGCCGGAAGGCTATCGGAAAGCGTTGCGTGTTATGCAAATGGGAGCCAAGTTCCATCGACCCGTAATCAGCTTCGTGGATACACCCGGCGCTTATCCTGGCATTGACTCCGAAGAACGGGGACAGGCGGAAGCAATTGCTCGCAATCTGCGTGAAATGGCGCGCCTTCCCGTACCTATCGTGGTGGTTGTCACCGGAGAGGGTGGTAGCGGAGGAGCATTGGCTATCGCAGTCGGCGATAGGATACTGATGCTGGAAAACTCTGTTTATAGCGTTATTTCGCCAGAAGGCTGCGCTTCAATCACATGGCGGGATAGCACCAAAGCGGAACTTGCGGCAGACGCCTTAAAAATGACGGCAGAAGATCTGAAATCGGCGGGGATTATTGACGAAGTAATTCCAGAACCACCTGGCGGCGCACACGGTGACCATGCAGCAATGGCTCACTTGTTGGAAGTTAGCCTTAAAACTGCCCTGCAAGAATTACAGCAGCTCCCTGCCGAAGAGATGCTGGAGATGCGCTACCAAAAATTCCGCCGTATGGGACAGTTCATTCAGGAAAATCCCTCTGCTTAGTTTCGGCAGGATTGTGCGCGCGATGGGATGATCCAGCACTTTGTTCGCGGGCGATCAACTCGCCGTTTTTTCACCCATCCTGCGAGGAGATTTTTCCTGACAGTGATCTCCATCATCATCCCTACCCTTAATGAAGAGACTTCGATTCGAAAAACGCTTGAGTCTCTGATGCGCACGGACGGAAGATTTGAAATTCTTGTAACAGACGGCAAGAGCGATGATTCGACAAAAGCGATAGCATCCAAGTTTTGCCGCGTTGTTACTTCTCCGCGAGGGCGTGGTTTGCAAATGAACTGCGGGGCCTCTGTAGCCCGAGGTGATGTCCTTCTTTTCCTGCACGCTGACACGGTGTTTCCACCGAATGGCATCCGTGCAATTGAACGGATCATGGAGAATCCACTAATCATTGGGGGCAACTTTGACATCCACTATGAGGGCGGCAAGTTCTCAAGCCACGTCTTTACTTTGATCAATCGCTGGCGGCGGCGCTTCGGAATTTTCTATGGCGATTCAGGAATCTTTGTGCGCCGGGAGGTTTTTGATCGTCTCGGCGGATTCCAACCATTGCCGCTGATGGAGGATT
>Ga0156170_1157_pt1 | contig 53573 bp, 54 predicted proteins | sample RifCSPlowO2_12_FD_107823 | JGI IMG/M metagenome (GOLD analysis project Ga0156170, IMG submission 107823) | Acidobacteria bacterium RIFCSPLOWO2_12_FULL_54_10
GGGGAAATGGCATGGGTATTTCGATTCGCAAGCTATCCGAAATGGGAAAATCTCTTCTATGAGGTAACCGCCGACAGTCGTTCGCGCAGCTCCCGCTGGGGCGAGGCTTATTCAGCCGCTCGCGCATGAACGATGAAACGTTTTGGAGCGGAACCCACAAAGGAGAACGGGTAGCAAGTGACTAGCGTCAATGCGGGCTCCGCGGAGGGTTGCAGGACCGTGGTATTGTCAGGGTCCGCGATTTCGACCGATTTCACAATGTACCGGAAAGAGCCAGAGAGCGTGGTCAGCACAATCTCGTCATTCTCGGCGATTTCTTGCAGCGGCCGAAAGAACGTGTCGCGGTGCGCGGCAATCACTGTATTGCCTGCATCGCCGGGCAGGCCTGTTCCCGGGATGTGCCCTGCTCCCAAGAGCAACTGTCGTTCCCCATCGCCTTCCAAGATCATCGTGGACAAGTTCAGACGGGGGATTTCAATCCTGCCGATCACCGAATTGATCATCGGAGGCGGACGGTTCTTTGCACCGCGATACCAAGGACCCGAATTGGAAGAAAGATGTGCAGCGACTGGGCTGTTCCCCAAGTCCCGCTGGAATGCCCAATTTGCGTAAGCCTGAAATCCCTCCGCCCACACGAGCAGAACTACGCAATAGACTAGAGCCAGTGCGCCGGCAATCTGAAATCCGCGAGCTAGCAGGCGTATCGTAGCCTTCATAGCCTTCCGGAAAAAAGGAGCGGCCGCGGCGCCTTCGCCCCGGCGCCGGGCCGCGGAAAATCGAACCTAACTACTCTCTTTGGCGAACGATTTCAGTATGGCTCCCATCGCCAGTGCCAATCCTCCTAGCAATCCCAGTAACGGGAACGGGCTGGCGGTGCGCGGCAACTCGGGCTGTTCCTGAGTGGTCGGTTCCGCAGCCGGCGTGGGCGTCGCAGCTGGGGCCGTCGGAGCGGGAGTGGTAGCTTGTGCTATCTCAACGTTTTCCTGTTCCGCAGGCTGTTCCGCCATCGCCGGTTCGCGGCTAGCTGGAGCAGCTTGGGGTTCATACGCCGGAGCTGCCGGTGCTGGGGCAGCGGCAGTGCTGGCCGGGGTCACCGGCTCGCCCGCGAGTGCCATCAACACTGGCCCGCCCTTGGGATAGAGGAATTGCTCTCCTGTGATCTCCCCTGGATAAAAAATATCCCTCACGGCCGGAGGGGTACTCCCTCTGGTTTCATAAAACGTCACTTCGACATTTTCCGAAGGCCGCGAACGCTCGACGGGAATCGCCATGAGGGTGGCGTGAATTTTCGTTTCATCGTGATTCCAAAACCGCAAGATGTTCGGATTCCCCCAGTCCACCCGCTTGACGACATAGGTGCCGGATTCCAGAACCGCACCCGGAATTTGTACCGGCTGGCTAAAGGTCAAGATTGTTTTCTTGTCCATCGCGCTGGCGCTGCTGTTGGGAACCAAACAGAGCCCCAACAGCATCAGTCCAGTTACTAGCATCAGAAGGGCTCTCCGCAGTGGTAGTCTTCGATTCATTTCATAGTGCATAAATATCTTCCTCCTCAATTCTGGCTACCCCACTAATTGCAAGTCATGGGCCAAGGAAGTGACAGCCCGTAACTTTTTGATTCCAGTTGGGCTGTTCAACGTTGGGGGGGATCTTGAGACCATTGGATTCCTCTCAGATAACCCTCCGTTCCCCTCTAAAAGGAATTTTTTCCGCTTTGCAAGTGCCCGTAGGGGGACGGGAGTAATTCGGGCAGGACTAGAGCAAATATCCTAAAAAACTAAGTTGAACTCCCAATTGCGTCTCCGGTCAATCGAACTGACAATCTGCCTGGAACACAGCATCTGAGGATCGAATTGCGCGGGGAAGCATCGGAGCCGAACTTGCAAAATCTGCAGGAGCTTGCTGCAACGGAACGAAACTCCAGAAGAACCAGATTCTGGCATCTGCTTTTCACACTTACTTGGATCCTGGGAACCGCTGTAGCGGTCTCAAGCGCTGACTTGCCGGTCGACCTTACCGAGCAACACCTAAATGACGTCGTAAGGGATTTTCGGGGCAGGCTGCGTATTACTCCACCGGTATCGGTTTCCATTGTCGCAGCCAATCAATACCTTGTTTCGGTGGAACAAGCATCGCGGCCACAGAAGGGTTTCATCATCAAGTTTGACCGAGAATTTCTCCCTACTTTGGAAGAGCAAGAACTGCGCGCTGTGATTGCCCACGAGCTGGGCCACATCTGGATTTTCACCCACCACCCCTATCTTCAGACAGAACCTCTGGCGAATGAAAAAGCAATGCAACTGGTTGACCGCGAGAGCCTCGAGAAGGTTTATAAGAAGGTCTGGCAGTTCGAGGGACAGAAGGGTTCTTTGGAAGAATTCCTAGCTAAGGTCGAGTAGAAAACCCCAAAGCGCTTGGCATTCCTCTGGCGTCCGTCGCGGCTCGATGGAACGCAAGGTCTAGTCCCACCCATCATGCGGTTGAGAATCGATCCAGACGGGCCATAGTGACGTAGAAACTATTTGGAAATTCCGCCCTCGGTCATCTTGCGTGGATCCAGCAGGCGATTCAATTCCTCGGGTGTCAAGCGGGTCATCTCGGTGGCCACATCTTTGACGCGACGGCCCTCGGCATAAGCTCTCTTGGCGATCTTTGCCCCCGCCTCATATCCGATCACCGGATTCAGAGCCGTCACCAGAATTGGATTGCGCCCCACCAGTTCGGCGACATGAGCTTCGTTTACGCTGAAGCCGGCAATCGCTTTGTCGGCCAAGACGGAACAGGCGCGTGCCAGAAGCGCCACACTCTCCAGCAGGTTGTAAGCGATGACCGGCAGCATCACGTTGAGTTGAAAATTTCCTGCCTGGCCGCCCACCGTGATCGTGACGTCATTGCCTATCACTTGAGCGCAGACCATCGTGACCGCTTCTGGAATCACCGGGTTCACTTTGCCGGGCATAATGCTGCTGCCGGGCTGCAAGTCGGGCAAGCTAATCTCAGCCAAGCCAGCCTGCGGGCCGCTGTTCATCCAGCGGAGGTCATTGGCGATTTTCATCAGGGCCACGGCCACGGTCTTGAGCTGGCCGCTCAGTTCCACGGCGGTATCCGCGCTGCTGAGGCTGCGGAAAAAATTCCCGCTGGCCCGGAACGGAAGTCCTGTGAGTGAGGCCAGGCGGGCGCCGATGCGGGTAGCGAATTCCGGGTGAGCATTCACACCGGTGCCCACGGCCGTCCCGCCCAGCGCCAGCTCACCCAGACGCGGTAGCGTAGATTCGAGCCGTTCCACGCCTTGGCCGATCTGGCTGCTCCAGCCGCTCAACTCCTGGCTCATTCGGATGGGCAGCGCGTCCATCAGGTGAGTCCGGCCCGTCTTCACGACTCGATCCAAATCTTGCGCCCGATGGTTGATGGCGTCTTGAAGATAGTTCATGGCAGGAATCAAGTTCTCGCTCACCTCCAGGCTGGCGCTGACGTGGATGGCTGCCGGAATCACGTCATTGCTGCTCTGGCTCATGTTGACGTGGTCGTTGGGGTGGACTGTACGACCCAATTTCCGCGAGGCCAGATTGGCTATGACTTCATTGGCGTTCATATTGGTGCTAGTCCCAGAGCCGGTCTGGAAAATATCGAGGGGGAATTCGGCGTCGTGAACGCCGTCCTCGACCTCCCGCGCGGCATCCTGGATGGCCGCAGCCAAATCCGAATCCAGTAGTTTTAGTTCCAGGTTCACCGTCGCGGCAGCGCCCTTAATGATGCCCAGGGCCCGCAGAAATGGCCGCGGAAACCGCAGGCCACTCATCGGGAAATTCTCCACCGCCCGCTGGGTTTGGGCGCCGTACAGGGCCTTGGATGGCACACGCACTTCACCCATGCTGTCTCGTTCAATCCGAATTTCCTGCTCTTCCATTTTTTCATTCTCCGATTATCTAGGATTCCCATCTCGCCCCGCCGGCTGCGCAAATTATAGACCCAACTGCTTTCGTTCCTGCTATATTCCTCAATACTCAGTCAGCGCTCGGAAAATATACCGTCCTGCCAGTCTCGCAAACCGGTCCAGGTCCTGGCAGGTAAGGGCTATGAAGGCAATTGGCAAAATCACCTGCCTAGGCGGGTTGGTCGGTTAGGGGGAGCGGTGCCGACTCTGGATTAACCCCGGGGTCTACTCGAAGGTTTTTGGGCGATTAACTTAGCTCTGTTGAAGGACCAAAAACAGAAGAAGATAACGCTTCAGGTTGTGCGTGACCAGAAAATTCTCTTTGATATGCTCATGACCATTCTCGCCGAGCCGGGCGGCGAAGTCCGGGTTGGAAAGCAGGAAGCGAATCTGGTAGGCGGTTCCCTCGACCGAATGTGTCAGCATTCCCGTCACTTTATGGATGACCTGAGAGGGAATCCCACCCACGGCCGAAGCTACTACCGGCTTCTTTTTCCATAGCGCTTCGGTAACAGTAAGCCCGAATCCCTCCCGTAGCGATTTCTGAATGATTATGGTCGAAACACGTTGTAGGGCATTGATCTCCAAATAGCTCCAAGGCGGCAAGATTAGAATGTGAATATCGGGATCCATTCCAGCAGCTTCCTGTACTTCCTGCAAGACCGCTGCACCCTCCGGATCGTCTGTCGCTCCGCCGCCCGCTAAGACCAATTGGCAGTCAAAATACTTTTTGACCCTGCGATACGCTGCGAGCACGCCCACGGGGTCCTTGAGCCGGTCGAAGCGGGAAATCTGCGTCAGGATAGGACGCTTCGTGTCAATCCCGAATCGGTCTGCCACCGACTGGATAAATTCTGGCTCGAGTTCACGATTCTTATCTGCCAAAGGATCGATCGTCGGGAAGAAAAGGTATTGAGGGATGCTCAAACCTTGAGTGAAGGAGGGAGAGGAAAACAATGACGCGTCATACTTCTCGATGAAGGGGCGGAGGAAGTTCCACACATCGCTGTTCGGACGGGATAGATCGATGTGACAGCGCCAAATCCACTTGTTATTCAAGCCGTCTCTGGCTTGCACCAATGCAGCTGGTTGGGGATCGTGGATCACGATAAAATCATCATCCAGCGCGATGTTTTTCTTGTTTTCCTCGATCACCTGGAGAAAAAGATCATACCATTCCGGGCGACCCTCAAACGGGGCGCCGTGGAGGGCATTGTGGAACGCTTTGGTGATGACAAAAAAGTCATCGCCGCCCTTCAGCACCTCCCAACAGGTGGGCACCCACAGCTCCTCCATTAACGGCACGATGCGGTACAGCAGCTCTGCCACGCCGCCTCCCACTGCGGTGGAGTTCACCATTTTTACACGCCGTCCTCCAATCCGATTGGCCAGTTCGCGCAGTTCATGCACTTCCGGCTGGCCAATGACGGCCGCATAGTCATCGAGATGAGGTGTATTAACCCCTTCCGATATCTTGGGGGTACTCATTAGTGTTGCCATCGTTCCATTGTCTCCAATATTTCTTTGCGCACGCCTTCGAGAGTATTGGTATAGAAGTCAACACGATTTACCTTTTCGGCCAACTCGGGAAGACTCAGACTGTCTTCAATCCACTGGGAGAAATCATTGGTCGCTAGTTGCAATCGTAAGCGGGAATTAATGAAGTGAAAATGAAGTGTTTGCAAGCTGAGCTTCCTGATCCCATCGGAGAGTTCCCGGAGCGTGTAAGCCTTGGCGTCCAGAGGAACCGCCAGTTCGATGGCTTCGGAAAAGTAGAAGGGCTCAAATGCCGGCCGGTCCGCTGATTGCGGGTTCCGCTTAAGATAGTTTTCCAAGGCGTCCACGAGAACTTGGCGGAGGTCCGCCAGCGAGACAAAATCCCTCAGGTCGATGGCCCCCAATTCTTCGGCCAGCATGGTTTCGTTACACGACGCCATTACCCATTGCGCGAAATCATTCGAAAAAACTGTATAGTGGTGTGATTCCAGGCTTTGAAAGGTGTGAAAGAAAATCGAGTCTTCCGGAACTGTGCGAAGGTGGCTGCCTAACTCCGCCAGCGTCCATGCACGTTCGGTTCTAATTTTGATCAGATAGGATGCCGCTACAAAGTGGAAGGAGCGTTTCGCCTGTCTTATCACACTGTCTGCCAGAACCTTATTCATTTCCAGCGCCTCCTCCATTTATTCGGCCCTCCGAGGATGGTGTCGAGGAGTCCGCCGGTGACGCCGTGGACCCGGTTGGATACACCAGGATTTCAACTTTGCCCGCATCGCCGGCGTTCGTCCGTGCAGTCTTGCCCAGCCCCTTCGTCTTGAACCGGCTGTCATCCATTTTGAAGTTTTTGACCAGATAGTCGCGCACTACCATAGCCCGAGCCTGCGTCAGCACGCGATTATCCTCTGCGTCGCCTTTCATCCCGGTATAGGCCACCGCCACCGCCAGGCCGAAACGGTTTCCTTCAAGGAATTTTCCAGCCGCGTTCAATGCCTTTTGATTCTTGAGCTTCGCGCTGTCAGTCTTGTCGAAGATCTGATTTGCGTCGTAGACAAATCTCTGAATGCTGGGCTGTGCGGGCAGGCGTGCAATTTCGTGCGTGGTCAGTTCCGCGGAATCCTGATAACCGCGCCGGTTGAAAAACCCGCGCAGGAAGAAATTGGTCTTGAGCGCTTCCATGTTTTCCCGAAACGCGGTAGTCCCGGCTTTGGCCTGCTGGTAGATCTGCTTGTCGTTGACGAGCGCACCCAGGGTTCCTTTACCTTGATCGATGTTCGAACTGATCGACTCCAGATGTTCCGTGGCCTCACTGGTACTATCCAGAATTTCATTTGCCTTCTTAATCAAGTCAGAAATATCCAGCGGAGGAAGGCTCCCTATGGTAGCTCCATCATTCACCTGAGGCGCGTCATTGGATCCGAACGAGATCTCCACGTATTTGTTTCCCAGCAGCCCTTCCGTCTGTATCGCCGCGATGGAATCATTCTTGATGACATCCTGGGTCGAGCTTTCCATGTCCATCAACACGGTCATTTCTCCGTCGGATTGAGTGGGCAGTTGGATTTGCCGGACAGTTCCTTTGTGAATTCCTCCGACGCGCACCGGGGCTCCATTATTGAGGCCAGAGACGTTCTTGAAAGACGCCTTCAGCCGGTAGGTGGAGCTAAACAGGAACTGCCGATCCCCAATCAGGAAGATGCCGGCGGCCAAGAGAATCAGCGTTCCAACGATAAACATGCCCAGGCGGATCACTCGCGACATAATCCCTCCTAAGTATCCTGCCCCAGAAATTTCGCAACAAACGGCTCTTTGCTCTGCTCAAGTTTGTCAAAGGTTCCCTCAAGCAAAATAGTTCCTTCGTGGAGCAGGGCTACCCGGTCGGAAACGGCGCGGGCGCCATGCAGGTCATGAGTGACGACAATCGATGCCATCTTATGTTCCGACTGCAGCTGCAGAATCAAGTTTTCGATTTCTCCCGCGGTGATGGGATCCAGCCCGGCCGTGGGTTCATCGAACAGTAAAATATCAGGCTCCATAGCCAAAGCGCGGGCCAGACCGACTCGCTTCTTCATCCCGCCAGAGATCTGGGATGGCATCTTGCGCATGTCCTCGGCCATGCCGACACTCGCCAGCAACTTCCGGGCGCGATCTATTTGTTCTCCTGCTGGCATCCGATTATGCCGCCGCAGTGGGAAGGCGACATTTTCCTCTAACGTCAGAGAATCATAGAGCGCTGCCTCCTGGAACAGGAAACCGATCTTTTTCCTCACTTCATTCAACTGCTCCAAGGGCAGGTCCGTAATTTCGCGCCCGTGGATGCGGATGGAGCCTGCATCTGGCTTCTGCAAGGCAACCAACAATTTCAGCAGAACGCTTTTTCCGGTTCCGCTGCGGCCCAGCACGGTGAGGGTTTCTCCCTGGGCAATCTCCAGATCAATTCCGTTGAGGACCGTCTGCGTGCCGAAAGATTTCCGCAAGCCCTTCACGACCACTGCCGACTCGTTCTGTTTGCCTTCCATCGGGTTCCCCCTAAGGGAAAAATACAAGGATCAAGCGAACAAGCAAGACGTCGGCCAGAATCACAAACAGCGACGACAACACGACCGAGCTAGTGGCGGCTCGGCCCACGCCGGCTGTTCCGCCCCTGGTTCGCATTCCCTGAAAGCACGCAATCAACCCAATAATCAGACCAAATACGGCGGTCTTGAAGGTTGGCGGGAGAAAATCGTTGAAGGTCACGTTCTTCAGGCCGTCATCCAAAAACAGACGCAGCGACATGGGTTCCGCAAGCGTCGTGGTGACCCAGCCCATGAAGATGCCTGAGAAATCGGCCGCCAGGGTCAGCAACGGGAGCATCAGAGTGCAGGCCAGAACCCGCGTAGCAGCGAGGAACTTGTAGGGATTCACGCCCGAAGCCTCCATGGCGTCGATTTGATCAGTTACTTTCATCGACCCCAATTCTGCACCGATGCCCGCTGCCACCCGGCCGCTTACGATCAGGGCGGTGATAATCGGGCCACTTTCTCGAAGAATCGAAAATATGATGACGGAGGGGAGCAACGATTTGGCGCCAAACTGGATTAAACTGTCGCGTGTCTCCAGGGACAAAACTACTCCCGTCGCGGCGCCGGCCAGAGCGACCAGCAACAGCGATTTCGATCCCACCTCGTCCAGTTGACGGAGGAGCTCGCGACCTTCGTAGGGGGGAGTGAGGACGGCCCGCACCAATCGCCCGGAGAATACGCCCATCTCGCCAAACCATTCTAGGAATGAGACAACAAGATTCTTAGCAACAGGCAAATGGTTTCTCATCCCACCGTTCGGTAAAATCCATGGCAGTGAAGACGCCATCGCCACGATCACAATAAAGATACTGAGATTGATCGTCATCGCTCCATCCGCTGAGTCGAGTTGCAACTCGCGGTAATTCCAGAACCGCGCGTAGAAACACAGTCCTCGACAGAACCACTGGGAGCAAATTGCTTGCCAGAACTCTAAGTGTGTGAGATACCCCAAGTACTTATTAGCCTTAGAAAGCGATCGTATGGCTCGCCTGAGCCAGCCAATTCTCGATATCAGGGAAAAGTGTCCCGCTACTCTGCTGAATTGAAAATTAGGCAATGATCTTCTGGAATTCCACTAACATATTGATACAAATTAAGTTATTTAACTGCGTAAGCCTTCCAAAAGTAACCATCGCGCATTACGACTGGGAGACTGGATTGGAGGGAAGGCAGTTAAGCATGCCTGGAGTGATGATCGTTCTGGGTAACTGTTAAGTGATCTGGCGATACCGTCCCCTGTGAATCGAAATTCCACTTCCGCCATAACTTTCTACTCAGTCATACTTCGATCATTCTTTGGACTGATTTACTTAATCAATATTGGGAACTGGACTCTGAATTGCCAGATCCTTCGTGTGCGGCCGAGCCCACCTGTTTGGGGCACCAAAGGTAGAGCGAGGTCGCGAAATCCGCCAAGGGCGAAGCTTCCGGGGGGAACTTCCTCGCCTTTGAGGATTCAGAACGTAGGGCGACAGAACTTTCTAGGGATCTGTCAGAGGCAAGCGGTGCGCAGCATCGGCCTCCGAATGTGGCACTCCAGATTTCGTCGTCCAGTCACCAGGAGTAAATCTGGCGACTGACTTAGATCGGATTCACAGATTGGGGGGATCACTATGAAGAGAGCGAATCTATTAGGGAAGTGGATCGGGACGTTTTCGATGGTTCTCAGTTTCCTGGCCGTGCACGGCTGGGGCCAGGCAGTGCAAACCGAATCCGTGCCCATTTACCGCATCACAGTGGTGGAGCGGACTACCAGAGCCATCAACTACCGCCACCGCGGTGGCTCTACGACGATCGATTTCAAGGGGACCGAACTTCTGCCTAGGGCTCGCGGAGAAGCCAAAGTGGAGAGCAAGCAGGGCTACATAGAAATCGAAGTGGAGTTTGACGACCTGCAACCTGCCACGCAATTCGGGCCGGAATATATGACATACGTCATGTGGGCTGTCACTCCGGAAGGCCGCGCCACCAACCTCGGCGAAGTGCTGTTGAACGGAACCAAAAGTAAATTGAACGTCACCACCGAGTTGCAAGCTTTCGGACTAATCATAACAGCCGAACCCCATTTTGCCGTCACACGGCCGAGCAATCTGGTGGTAATGGAGAATTCGTTGCGTCCGGAGACTAGAGGCAATATCGAGCTGGTCGAGGCGAAATATGAGTTGCTGGAAAGAGGGCAATATACGGCGGAGATAGACCGGGCGAAAGTCATTCCAATTCGGTTGGATTAAAAGGTGCCACTGGAGCTTTACGAAGCTCAGAATGCGGTGCGAATCGCCCAATGGGGATGGGCCGACCGCTATGCCGAGGAAACCTTCCGAAAAGCCGAGGGACTGCTGCGGCAGGCGGAAAATCTTCAAGCGCAGAAGGCAAATAAGAAAAACATAGTGATGGCGGCCCGGCAGGCGGCACAGACTGCGGAAGATGCGCGCCTGATCGCAGTGAAGCGGCGGCAAGAAGAACAGATGGCCAACGAACGGGCTGCTGCCGCCGACCGGGAGGCTCGCGCCAAGGCCGAAGCGGCAGCCGAGGCACAGCGAAGATCTCAAGCGGAAGCGGAGCGTGCCCTTGCCGAGCGCGCCAGGCTGGACGCCGAGCGGGCCAAGCAGGAGGCACAGAGTGCTGCCGATTTTGCGGCGCGACAACGGGCCGAGGCGGAAACTGCTCGCGCATCGGCAGAGGCTTCCCGCGCTGCGGCCCTAGTCCAGCAACAGGCCGCGCAACTCGAAGCGGAGAGAGCGCGCATGGCTGCGGATGAGGCCAATCGCCTGCGGCAGCAAGCCGAAGACGACAAGGCTGCGTTGCGATCACAGCTCTTGCAGCAGTTAAACATGATTCTGGAAACACGCGACACCGCACGGGGATTGATCGTGAACATGTCCGACGTTCTGTTCGACTTCGGGAAATATACATTGCGGCCCGGAGCCCGGGAAAGACTCGCGAAGATATCCGGAATCGTCCTGGGCCATCCGGGTCTTCGACTGGAAGTCGAGGGTCACACCGATAGCATAGGAAGCGACGAATACAATCAGCGTCTTTCGGAGAATCGCGCTACTTCTGTGCGCGACTACCTGGTACAGCAGGGCATCTCCATGAACGACATTGTCGCCCGCGGCTTTGGCGAGACGAGTCCCGTAGCTTCGAACGATACGGACGCAGGCCGCCAGCAGAACAGGCGCGTGGAGCTAGTTGTATCCGGCGAAGTGATTGGGACGACGATGGGTTTGTCGTCTCCGAGCAGGCGCTAAGTGGTCTTTTCGTGTGTTGTTTCGACGAATCTAGGAGGTGAATGATGCACCGTTATTTGAATATTGTGCTCTGCGTTTCATTTGCTGTAGCCACGCTATATGCGGTGGACAAAGCCAAGGAAGAAGAGCGGCTGGAAAATGCCGCCGTCGTGATGGAAGAAGTCATGGGAATGCCCGACACCATCCCGCAAGACCTATTGGATAAAGCTGAGTGTGTCGTTGTGATACCGTCGGTTACGAAGGTAGCGATCGGAATCGGAGGAAGCTATGGCCGTGGGGCGATGGCCTGCCGAACTGGCCAGCAATTCAACGGGCCATGGGGCGCGCCGGCAATGTACGCACTGGAAGGTGGCAGCGTTGGCTTCCAGCTCGGTGGACAATCCACCGATCTCGTTCTCCTGGTCATGAATGAGAGAGGCGCCGACTCGATTCTCCGGAGCGGGGTCAAGTTGGGTGCGGAGGTCTCCGCCGTGGCAGGGCCAAAAGGCCGGGAGGCGCAAGCAGCCACAGACGCATTCCTGCGGGCGGAAATACTCAGCTACTCGCGCTCGCGTGGTTTGTTCGCCGGCGTTTCCCTCGCGGGCACCACGCTTCGTTCCGACGATGATGCCAACGAGCGGATTTATGGCCGGAGAATCTCGCCAAGAGACATTGTTCTGGAAAGTAAGTTCGCTGTTCCGCCCGCGGGCAGTCATTTCGTCCGCGTTTTGCAGAAAAGCGCACCGCGGAATGAATCAGATCAGGCCTCTGTAAAGTAGCCAGAAATTGCCGCGGCGTTGCTTCTAGCGTAACGATCGGTAGTCGTATTGCCCCGTCGACGCAGAGCGTTGCGCGGAAGGCGTTGATACAGCTCCATCGAGCACTGGCGCAGAGTCTTTACTTGGAGGCTCTGCGCCCGGTGGCGAGGACCCCGCATCGGGGAAATTTTTCCAGCCACTAGGCCAAGCAGGTGGGTGGTCCCTTGTCGTTTCGATTCCCCTATTCCATTGATTACAAAATAAGTTATTCAATCTTATTCGCTTTGGAAAGGGGGCTGCAGACAAATTGTTTGTCAGGAGGTAGTCAGGCTAGCGCCTCATGCTGCGGATTTCACAAATGCTCTTGTTTGAGGAAGGAGGAAGACCCATGAGCAGAATTTGCAGAAGGCTTTCCTATGTTTTCGTCGGCCTCTCGCTTGCCTTGGCGTTGTCCGCCGGCACGTGGGCTGAGCAGCCGATTTCGCCCAAAGCGCAACAGAGATTGGAGCGGGAGGTACGCCACGAGTTGATTATGCTTCCCTTCTATGGAGTCTTCGATCACTTGGCATTCCAAGTATCCGGCTATGACGTCGTGTTGACGGGTCAAGTTACGAGGCCAACATTGAGATCAGATGCCGAACAGGTGGTGAAAAGGGTGGAGGGGGTTGAACAGGTTACCAACAACGTTGAGGTATTGCCCCTCTCCCCACACGATGACCGAATCCGCCGGGCGGTTTACAGAGCCATCTATTCGGAAACCGCTTTGCAGCGCTATGCATTGCAGGCAGTTCCGCCCATTCACATCATCGTGAATGGGGGCCATGTCACTCTGGAAGGGGTGGTTTCCAACGCGGCAGAGATGCACCTCGCCAATATGCAGGCCCAGCAGGTCGCTGGCGTCTTCTCGGTGACTAGAAGCTGTTTCAAAACATGGTACAAGCCACTGATTCTGCTTTGAATTGGTGGCTGTTATCCCGGATAACGTGGTTGAAGGGAGAACCGATGCCACGATCCGGGCCGTTGTTAAGCGAGTTGCAATGGGAAAAGATCGCGCCTCTGCTGCCCCGCTGCCGCCAGAATCCTCGTGGCGGGCGACCGCGTGCCAGCGACCGCAAGGTGCTGGAAGGGATTCTTTGGATGTTGCGCAGCGGCGCTCGATGGCAAGACCTGCCGGAGCAGTACCCGTCGCCGTCGACTTGCTGGCGGCGGTTGCGGGACTGGGAAGAGCAGGACGTTTGGCTGAACCTCTGGCGGGCGTTTCTCGGAGAGCTGAACGAGCGCCAGCAATTGAAGTGGAGCGAATCGTTCCTAGACGGCAGTTTTGCTCCGGCGAAAAAGGGGGCGCTGCAGTCGGCAAAACCAAGCGGGGCAAGGGGACGAAGTGGATGGTGGTGGTCGACGGCGCGGGTGTTCCTCTGGGAAACCAGCTTCACTCTGCATCCCCGGCGGAAGTCCGGCTCGCGGAAACGACGCTGGCGGCCATCCGGGTTCCGACCCGAGGCCGGCCGCGGCAGAAGCCCGCGCGCGTGATTGCCGACAAGGGCTACGACAGCGACCCGCTGCGGGCCAGGCTGGCGCGACGCCACATCGAACTGATCGCGCCGCATCGCTCGAACCGCCGCAAGCCGCCGACACAGGATGGTCGCTCGCTGCGCCGCTACCGCCGCCGATGGATTGTCGAGCGCGCCTTCGCCTGGCTCGGCAACTACCGCCGGCTCACCGTGCGCTGGGATCGCTCGCTCACCATCTACAACGCGTTTTTCCATATCGCCTGCTTCATGATCGTCTTACGGAGGGTTTTGAAATAGCTTGGCTCTGTTGACATCCTTGGCACAAAAACAGGGAACGCAGATTTGATTCTCGAACAGGCGGCAGGAATATGTTTTCTTTGGGGGCAGGAGGAGAAATGGCCGAAGTCGGGCTCCTGCCCTTCGCTCGAACCGCCCTGCAAGTTGCTACTGCCGTTCTGCCGCCGTACCGGAGTCGTTTCAGCAAACACCAGTTCACGCAACCGCAGTTGCTCGCCGTGCTGTGCCTGATGCGCTACGAGGACTGGACCTTCCGGGAAACCGAAGTACGGCTGCGCGAGCACCGGGAATTGCGGCGGGTGTTGCAACTGGGGAGCGTGCCGGATTACACGACGCTGTATCGTTTCCTGAAGCGACTGGACGAAAAGAAAATCGATCAGGCGCTGGGGGAAGCCGCCCGCCGCGTGAGAACCGTGGGCCTTCGTCGCCGAGCCCGAGTGGCCGTGGACGCCACCGGATTGGCGCAGGGAGCGGTCAGCACCTTCTTTATGCGGCGCATGCACCATCACACGGGGCAGCCGCTTCCTTGGCGGCACTGGCTGAAATGGCTGGTGACGGTCGACGTGGATCGTCAACTGCTGCTGTCCCAGACGGCTCGCCGGGGTCCCTGGAACGATTGTGCCCACCTGCCCGCCTTGGTGGAGACGGCTAAACAAGTGGTCCCCATCGGAGTGGTGCTTGCCGATGCGGAGTTTGACAGTGAACGCAACCATACGTATATCCGGCAACAACTCCGCGCTCGCAGCATCATTCCGGCCAAGCGCGGAAAGAAAACTTGGCGCATTCATGGAGTGCGAGCTGAAATGCGACATTCCTTTCCCCGGCGGCAATATGCTCGACGCTCCTTGGTCGAGACTGTTTTCTCGACCGTCAAGCGTAAACTCTCCGCCCGTGCGCCGGGTAAAAGTTTGTTTATGCAACTGCGCCAAGCCTTGTTGCTGGGCTTGGCCTACAACCTCTACCGGCTCTAGCCGTCGGTAGAGAAAAAAGGATGTCAACAGAGCCAAATAGCTTCTAGTCATCTGCATGTTGAAACATAAAATCGGACGGGGCAGAGATTCTGCCGTTGATTCTGAGTGGTGTCCAGCCACCCCTAGGATCAGGCGACTTGAGAGTGAGCGTCGGCCGGCAGAAGTTTCAGCCGGGCAGCCACACCGCGGCTTGCGATGCCGTGATCGAAAGAGCGATGGTTCCCTTCCTGACGCAGCAGGGCAGCGTTAAAGCGCAAGGCGAGCTCCCCGCAGTGAGTAATCTCATCCGGAAGATCCATTGCCAACTCCACGGATTGGCCTAAGGGAACTGAATTCGGCACAACAAAGTAAATGCCAGTCCTTGAAATATCCAGGGCGACACCCCGTACCTCGTGTCGCTCTCCGCTTGGCGCCTGCCAGGCTATTTGAATGGGAAGTTCGAGGCGATAGCGGGAATCATGCCGGCGTTCGGAAGCCGCGCCGCGATACCCATCTTTCATTTTGGCGTGCGGCAGCCCGATCTCCAATCCTTCGGCTGCTCCGATCGTATTGGGAAATTCCTGGCGAGCGTTTTCGACTAAGCCATCGACACAAACATCATCATTATCCGGGTCGTGGTGAAACAGGATCAGGTGTTCCACCCCGCACTCTTTGGCAATCCGTGTTCCTTCCAACCACGAACTGTGTCCCCAGCCTTTCCTCTCACCTCTCAACTGCTCCGGCGTGTATTGCGCGTCATACACGAGCACATCGGCCCCTTGGGCCAATTCCCGCAAGGCGCGATCGTGGAATGAAGATCCCGGTTCGTTGTCGGTGGCCAGGACGAAAACCGCGTCGTCGGCCTCAACCCGGTATCCCGCGCATCCCTGCGGATGAAACAGGGGAGCAGAGCGGATAACCGCACCGTTGAGGCCTATGGGGTCGTAATCCAGATCGTAAAAATGCCTAGTGGAGCGCAGCATGGTCATATCCACCGGGAAAAACGGTTGGATCATCTGGCCCTCAATCGCCGCCTTCAGCTCCTGCTCGCCTCGCCGCATGGAATAAAAAGAGAATTCATTGCCAGCTTTGTAAAAGGGAGCACAAAAGGGAGCCCCCTGGATATGGTCCCAGTGAAAGTGTGTAAGAAAAACGTGGGCGTGGATGGCAGAGTCTCTGAATTCGCGTGTTAGGCTTCGGCCCAAGCTTCGCAAGCCGCTTCCGCAATCCAGAATAATCAGCGTGTCGTTTGCCAGCCGAACTTCGATGCAGGCCGTGTTTCCACCGTAACGCGAGTTGCGTCTTTCAGGAGTGGGGATGGAGCCCCTGACACCCCAGAATTTGATCCTCATGTGCTGTTAGAAAGCAACCAGAATGCCAGCGAGACTTTCATGAGATTGGCGCAGTATCTCTTCCAGAATCAATGAGGAGGTATGGAGCCGCACCGCTAGCGCCAACCCCACAAGGAGGAACAGCGGTTCAACAGGGGAGTACTGAATTACTTCTCGGGAATAGAGACCGGATACTCACGGTCAGCAGCCATCAATCGCTAGCTGCCTGACGAAGAAGAATTCTGATACCACTTGCGCGAGGTGGACAGGAAAGTTTTCCCTGTTCTCGGTCCATGCAGTGCCTCCTGAGACTTCACTTTGGAGCATCCTCTAACTACCTTTGACCACCTTCAAGAACTCATGTAGGGTGAAGCTCCTGCAAAACATCCGTCGCCAAGTCTATTTCTTGTTCTCCCCCGTCTTGGCACAACAGTTGCAGCATCCTTGGCGAGTGGCGATTGGAGCGTATAGAAAGGGGGCCTATGTTAACCAGATTCAAACTCAGTTCGATGGAAGGACGAATCGCCAGAAATGATCTAAGAGGTAGCGGCACCGTCCGATTCGGGCCGATTGGGCACCGCTTGCGACAGGCACTGGCGGTGCTTACAACGCTGGCGCTGTTGTCTTCGCTGGCCTGGGCTGACCGTACGCTGCTGAAGCCCGGCTGGAACATGTTTTCGGCGCAGCAAGACGTTGAAATGGGCCAGCAAGTCTCTCAGGATGCCGAGCGGCAATTGCCCATGCTGAACAATTCCCGCGTGGACAACTACTTGAATGACCTCGGTCGTCGGCTGGCGGCAAAGGCTCCAGGCGAGAAATATCCCTACCGGTTCAAGGCCGTGAATGACCGCGCGATTAACGCCTTTGCGCTACCCGGCGGACCCGTTTACATCAACCGTGGCGTAATTGAAGCAGCCGATAGCGAAGCGCAGCTCGCTGGAGTGATGGCGCATGAAACCGCTCATGTGGCACTGCGCCACGGGACCAATCAAGCGAGCAAGGCCTACGCCGCGCAGGCGCCGCTCTCAATCCTGGGCGGCATTCTGGGCAGCAATTCCGTAGGGGCGGTGCTGGCGCAGCTCGGCGCTGGTTTTGCAGTGAATTCCATCCTACTGAAATATTCGCGCACAGCGGAAAGCCAGGCCGACATCATGGGCACCCAGATCCTCTACGACTCCGGGTATGATCCGCGCGCTATGGCTCAATTTTTCGAGAAGATTCAGGCACAGGATCGCGGCGGCCGTTCCATCGAGTTCTTCTCAAACCACCCCAATCCGGATAACCGCATCGGACGCGTGAATGAAGAAGTGAGCAAACTCGGCGGACCGCAGCGCGGGTATAGCACCGATTCCACGGAATTCCAGGAGATCAAGCGCTACGTCCAGTCTTTGCCCGCTGCGTCGAGAGCACAGCAAATGCAAAGCACGAACCGGAATGATACCGGTGGCCCGGGGTCACCGCCGCAGTGGCCATCGGAACGGTTCGTCAGTTTTCAGAATTCACTGCTCCGCCTCGATCACCCGGACAACTGGCAGGCCTACACGCAGGGTGATGCGGTGACCATCGCACCCCGCGGGGGGCTGGTGGAAGACGGCAAAGGGAATCAGGCTCTGGCCTACGGTGTAATCGTGAACATCTTCGACCCGCACTCCAACCGCTACAACCAGCAGTTGCAGCCGCGCGGTTACGGGCAGGACTCCAGCATATTTTTGGAGGACGCGACCGACCAGTTGGTGCAGGAGTTTCGCCAGTCCAACCGGAACATGCGGGTGGTGCGTTCCCAGGAGAGCATCAGCGTCACTGGCGAGCGCGCGCTTTCGACATACCTTTCAAACGATTCGCCCAGCGGGGGCCGTGAGACGAATTGGCTGATCACGGTCGACCATCCCGAGGGCTTGCTATTCCTCGTATTCACTGCCCCGGAGCGCGAGTTCCAAGGCTATGAAAGCGTATTCCGGCAAATGCTGTATTCGGTCCGGATCAACCGCTAGGCTTCGGGCGGCGGAAGAATCTGCCAGGAGGTGGCTGTCAAGAGGAGGACCAACATGTGGACCATTTTTGTGATCCTACTTGTCCTGTGGCTGTTGGGAATGATCAGCACCTACACTTTGGGAGGATACCTGCACATCCTGCTAATTATCGCAGTCGCTGTAGTTCTGATTCGGGTCATTCAAGGACGGAACCCAATCGAGTGATCGTAGAGGAAAAATAATGAAGGCTCTATTTTGGACCGGGGTGGTGGTGTTGATTCTGGGCTTCCTATCATTATTGGTTCCCATACCTCGCCATGAGCGGGAGGGCTTCCGAGCCGGCGACATCTCCGTGGGCGTCGAGACCCGCCATGATGAACCCGTGCCGCCGGTTGTGAGCGCGGCGATGATTCTGGGCGGAGCGGGCATGATGATCGCGGGAAAGAGAAGAAGCTAGCTCCGATGCTTATCCACAGAATAGATTCGGCTCTATTTTGGCCACCGCGATTCTGTTCTCCGTGTTTCATCCTTCCTGGGGAGTCAAGAATATCTTGCTGCGGTCAGCTTCATTTCCGCATCAGATTCCGTTGATCGGCTGTTTCCCGATGTTCTCCGGCATGTAGCTTGGAAAGAAGTGTGCGGTGAGAGCAAAGATCGACTTTGATGCCGTTGGGCCATTTTCCTGGAAACTCTCGTTCCTCTACGCAGCGAAGGTTTCTTGGGAGCATAAAACGAATGAACCCCGGCTGGCCTACGTTCTCGTGATGAAGGACCATCCAGATTCTCTGATAGTTCTTTGTCAATAGGTCGATTTGTTGTGGGCTCGGAGGGACTCGAACGTCTGTGTCTGAACCTGCCTCGGGAAAAAGTACCGTGAGCAGGGAGCGGCTCGCCTCCCCAGCAGTCTGGCGATGAATATAGTAGGCAAACGGCCGGTAGCCGGACGCGATATAGAAAATTACTGCGTCGCCACTTTCCTGCCGCTCGAGCAGATATCGCGTGGCGGAGCGCCAGTCATTGCCGGAGCGGGCCGAATCTCGGTTGTAGCGAGAAACTCCGAGCAAAGAGAATCCCAGCAGGAGAATCAGAGCCGCCGGCATAGCCCAGCGTGCGGCAACAAACCGTTGCTTCAAGCAGCTCAAGCCATGCGCTGCCAATAACACCAGTGCCGGAACGCAAAGGCCCAGGTAACGATACGAGAAAAGAGGTTGGATCAAGAAAGAAAACGCGAGCAGAAAAGCAATCGGGAAGATCACGGAGAATGACAACAATCTCACGGGAAAATTGTCCGGGGGAGCGGGTTCATTCTCGTGTGCATCTCGACGGCCAGCCGCGGCAAGAGCACATGCCCCGGAATAGGCGAGGAACAGTAGGATCACGCCGCCGCCGGTCAAGAAGCCAAAGCCGTGAGCGACCAAGCGTACGGTCGGGCGTGGAATCCAGTCGATTTGCCCTTTATTGTGGACCATCAGAAAAGCTGCCATCGGTCCCACGAGTACGGCCAAACATCCCAGGACGCCCAGGATATTCTTAAGTCCTATTTGCCGCAGCCGGACGGAGCCGAGGGATAGCCATTGGGCCCCTAGAATCAATACTGCAAGCACGTGGGAGTACACCGCGGCGGCGCTCAGAAAAATGTAGGCAAGCCATCTGGTTTTCCTTGGCCCGGTCTCGATCGCAAGCACGAAAAAGGAAGTGGAAAGGATCAAGAGCAGCAGCAGCAAACTGTAGCTGCGGGCTTCCTGCGAGAATTGGATGTGAGCTGCGTGCACAGCCAGTAATGCTGCGCCAGTCAATCCGGTCTCGCGATCGAACAGCCGTTTGCCAAGCAGGTAGATCGCTGGGATCGCCGCGACACCGAACAGGACAGAGATACTGCGGATGGCGACCTCGCTTTGACCGAGATGGATCCAGCCGCGCAGCAGCAGGTAATAAAAAACCATGTTGCCTTCGTAGCTCCAGACCTCGCGCCAGAAGTTGCTCCAAGACGCCTGCGCCAAGGCCACGCTGACTGCTTCGTCAATCCAGATGCTCTTGCTCCCTATCGAGTGCCAGCGCAGCAGAGCGCTTACGGCTGTTATTAACGCAAGGAGCATCCACGTCCTTTGCAGACAGGGCGAGGAGCGTCTCAGTGGTGAAATCCACATCGCGGTTTTTCCCCACGCTAACCATGTCCGATCAGCTTGCCAACCAATTAGGGATTTGGCTCCATATTTGCACTTGGAAAAGGGGGACCAGTGCTTTCCGCCAGAGGATGCTTGCATGAACCGACTGCTGAAAACGTGGCGAGAGCTATTCCGGCGGATGGACCCCGTCATCACAGGCTGGATGGCGCGCCATGGGATCGGGCTAATCCGCGTGAGCCTGGGCGTGGTGTTCCTATGGTTCGGCGCACTAAAGTTCTTCCCGGGACTCTCCGACGCAGAGACGCTCGCCGCCAGGACCATCGGCGCGCTAAGCTTCGGCCGAATTCCGCCATCGCTCAGTTTGCCCGGGCTAGCCACGTGGGAATCTCTGATCGGCTTAGGCCTCCTGACGAACATGGTGCCACGCCTGACTCTGCTTCTTCTTTACGTGGATATGTTGGGAACACTGACACCGCTCGTTTTATTCCCGCACGAGACATTCAAAGTCATCCCCCTGATCCCGACCCTGGAAGGGCAGTACATCATCAAGAACTTGGTCCTCATCAGCGCCGGCATTGTCATTGGTGCCACCGTCCGGGGCGGCCGGATCGTGGCTGAGCCAGGAAGAAAGAGGACCTAAGGTGCCCTCTTCTTGAAAATGCGGAGAGCAATTCCGCGCCGTAATCCTGAAACAAATAACGACAAGCAAACAATATGCCAATCGGTATCTGGTGATCGCGAGGATTGAAGCTTTTCAGAATGAAGTTGCGGAGTGTCATCCCCACGGGAACGTCAAAGTCTACAAAGTGGCAGAGAGATTCCCTTTTGTCCGGCGTGATAGGAATCAGCATACCCACGGCTCCCCTCGTTCACCTCTACTAACGCCTTTCTCCTCAATGGCTGAAGTTTTGGGGGTTAAGTTGCCCCTCAGGGGGCGGAGCCAATGGGAGGTGGAGACGTGTCGAGGAACGTATCAAAAATTCGGAAAGCAATAAGGTCACCAATCTTTGGGCCAGGACGATTGGATCAGGTACAGCTGGCAAGCGTTTTTGTCATTCTCGCGCTGGCGGTGCTGGTCAGCGGCCCTGCCGCTATCGCCCAGACCATCAGCACCGTTGCGGGAAACGGGTTGGTAGGTTTCAGCACCGATGGCGGACCTGCCACCGGCTCGGCACTCAACAATCCGCGCGGTGTAACCTTTGACAGCTCGGGGAACATGTACATCGCCGACAAAATGAACCATCGAGTCCGCCGCGTGTCTCCGAGCGGAATCATTTCGACATTCGTGGGCAATGGCATCGCCGGTTTTTCCGGCGACGGCGGTGCGGCGGTGAATGCGCAATTAAACCAGCCGGAGGATGTTTGCATTGATGGCGCCGGGAATATCTACATCGCCGACGCCAGCAATCACCGGGTACGCAAGGTGACTCCTGGAGGCATCATCTCCACGGTCGCTGGTATTGGGGCATTCGGCTACAACGGCGACAACATTGCAGCCGTCAACGCCCAGCTCAACCGTCCCACCAGCGTCGCTATCGATGGTTCGGGGAATTTACTTATTGCCGATGCGTCCAATCATCGGATCCGCAAGGTGTCAGCGAACGGCAATATCACCACGGTGGCCGGCAACGGCGTTGCGGGTTATTCCGGCAATGGTGGCCTAGCGACTACGGCGTCCCTGAGATTTCCCGTAGGGATCGCTCTGGACGCTGTCGGCAACCTGTATATCGCGGATGCGGGCAACCATGTCGTGCGAGAAGTCACGCCAGGGGGCGGCATCTTCAACGCTGCCGGCAACGGCGTTGGCGCCGGAACCGATACCGGGAGTTTTTCCGGCGACGGCGGAGCCGCGTTCTCTGCCGGGTTGAATACGCCGGAAGACGTAGTCGCGGACTCCGCGGGCACTCTGTTCATCGCCGATACCGCTAATAACCGTATTCGGAAAGTAAATTCGAGCGGTGTCATCTCCACCTTCGCTGGAACGGGATCGAACAGTTTTTCTGGCGATGGCGACGTCGCCGTTCTGGCCACCCTCAACTTCCCATGGGCGGTGGCTCTCGATGCCTCCGGAAATCTATTGATTGGCGATGGATTCAATAACCGAGTTCGCAAGATTTCGCCAGCGGGTGCGCCTCCGCCGGTAGTCGGAAGTCCCTCAGAGGGTGGCGCCTTCACCTATTATTTTGCGCACCTGGCGTTGGGAGGTGCGTGGCAGACCACGCTCACCTATATCAACATCTCCTCGCAGACGGTGACCTGCCAGACCAATTTCTTTGCCGATTCCGGAGCCCCGCTGGCGGTCTCGTTTGGCGGAGCGGCCGCATCCAGCCGGACCGACACCCTGGCGGCGGGAGGATCGCTTCACACCCAGAGCACTGCCGACCCCAATGCGATTGTTGTTACGGGATGGGCGCAGGCCTCCTGCAGCGGGCCAGTTAAGGCCAGCCTGCTGTTTCGATCGTTCCAAGGGGGGGTGGCCTGGGCCGAGGCGGGAGTGAATGCGATGATCACACCGATGACCAAGTTCGTCACGTTTGCGGAGCAGCGGACCGGAATCGCCTATGCGAATCCATCCGCCCAGCCGGCGCTGGTCACCGTTACGGCGATGAACGCGGCGGGAGGGACACTGGCCAGCATGAGCCTGACACTGCTGGCCGGAGCGCATGGATCGGCGAATATCGGTCCGCTGCTGGGGCTGAGTAGTTTTGCGGGCTCGATTCAGATCACCTCCACGGTGCCGATTGTCAGTTTGTCGCTCAACTTTGAAGCCTTCCCGGCCTTCTCCTCACTGCCTCCGGGAGAATTGTGAAGGAGCCGACAAGGCAGGATAGGCGGTTAGAATTTCAGCTTGCGCCGCGAAGATGGGGGTTCTGACAGCACTACTTCGCCATGAAACATCTGCTCCTCAACTGGTTGCTCAGCGCACTGAGCTTGCTGATTGTGGCTCACGTGATTCGGGGATTTGAAGTCAGCGGATTCATTGCCGCTCTGATTGCTGCAATTGTCATCGGACTGGTCAATTCAACCCTCGGGCTGTTGCTGAAAATCGTAACTTTCCCGCTAACCATCCTGACGCTGGGCCTGTTTGGGTTCGTCATAAATGCTCTCATGCTGGAGCTGGCATCTTGGTTGGTGCCCGGTTTTACGGTGCAAAATTTCTTGTCAGCGTTCTTTGGGGCCATCATCCTGAGTCTTGTAAACTTGTTCCTCAAGTTCCTGGTCTTCGATCGAGATTAAGGGGAAAATGGGTGAGCGATCCTGCGATGGCCCACCCTCTGGCAGATCTGTTCTTGGACGTAGCACTTACTCTACATGATCGTCGGTGCTTCTGTCCGCTGACCAAGGAACATAGGGATAGTAGACGGAAGCCGTAACGCGCCGTTCCCGCTCCAGTGCCTTTACGTTCTCCGGCAGCGGAAACTCATAGCCGGAGCCCTTCCCCTGCACCCAAACTTGGTCAAGGTAAAGGCGCCTGTCGAAGCGGCGCAAGACTACTTTGGTTTCTCCACTGGCCCTGGCACTTTCGGTCGGGATCGTAAACATGGCGGCTTCTACACGCATGTTCTTTGGATCGTCAGGATTCTTGACAATCTGAAGGACCGTGCCCGACACTTGTCGGATTGCATACCTGGACGGTTCCAGAATTTTGTCCCCGACTCTGACGTGGAATGGCAGGTTTACCGTAACCTGATCATGCAAGGGTCCCTGTGCCTGCGCTCTTAACGCGCCAACCGCGAGCACAGTCAAAGCCAGCAAGTAGATTTCTAGTTTCATATCTCTCCTCCTTCCACAACCGATCTGTGAAGGCTTAGCAGTACCCGCAGGGGGTACCTCCCGAAGTAGCCTTTGGGACCTAGCACTTCCCGCCCGGGGGGTCCGGCGCTAGGTCCCGTGGCCACCTGCCACTCACTCAATTTCCAGTGAGTCGCAACCACCATTAGGGCAATTACAAGTCCAGCCCCTGGAACGATGCAACTTATTGATTTAGAGATCGCTATTGAACCGTGCAGAAAACAGGCATCGTTCTGATGCCAGCTCTTGACGGGAAAATTTCCCCGTAAAAGGTCCCAAGATGATCGCCCCGCTTGGTCAGATCTTCCTCCACTATCCAAAGGGAAATGCGCGAAACTCACAGAAAAGACATATAGATAAATTTCCGTTGAGCGTTTAGTCGGAACGGCGTATGGCTTTGGCAGGCTGGTTGCCATTCAGTAGCTGGGAGAGGAAGAAGAGAAGAAAGGACAGTTCGAAAGGGAGGAGCGGATGGGCTTAGCGATCGTATCCAGCGATTATTCCTTCAGTCGAAGCAAAGTGTGCGGCTGGGACTCGCGAAGAAAGAGGGTATCGGTCAGCGGGGGGAATATGGACGAAATCAGAATTCCCATCTCTTCGGACTCCGACGTGATTGCCGCCCGGAGGGAGGGACGCGCCAAGGCAGAGCGTGCCGGTTTCAAAGGTACCGACTTGACGGTAGTTTCTACTGTCATCTCCGAGATGGCACGCAACATCAAGGAATCCGATCTTCCTGGCGAAATGGTCATCTCTGATTGCACGGAAAACGGGAAAATTGGAATTGTTGTGGCTACACGCACGGTCTTGGCGAGGAAGTCCGAGGAACTCATGATTGCCCACCGGCTACGTCCGTTAATGGATGAATGCACGATCTACTACAAGCCCGATGAAACGATCGTGACGATGAAGAAATGGATCGACGTATGGGCCGAGGAACCGGGGCCAGCTCGGACGGTTTGAGGAACTGAAGACCAGTTCCGTTCGGTGGAGATTCTCAGGTCTCCCGGGAACACCCCAATCCTCTGGCTCTCTAGGAATGGAGGACAACATGAAACGCAAGGTTCTCTATCTTGCGCCATTAGTTCTTGGAAGTTTGCTAGTAAGTCTATGGGCCTATCAAAGCATGGTATCGGCGCGGGAAGTTGAAATTCCGGCGGGAACGAAACTGCGAATTCGTCTCGACCAGACTCTCGACACATCCCGCAACCGTCGCGGCGATAGTTTCGCGGCGAAGCTGGATACCCCACTCATGCTAGAAGAAAAAGTGGTGCTGCCGCAAGGCACACCGGTCCAGGGGCATATCACCGCGGCAAAACCATCGGGACGTTTGAAAGGTCGCGGCTTCATGACTCTCACGCTCGATTCGCTGCATCCGAATGACCAGAGCTACCAGGTTGTTTCCAACTCTCAAAGTCGCGCCACCGGTTCGCACAAGAAGAGAAATCTTATGTTTATCGGCGGCGGCTCGGGCTTTGGGACGCTGGTGGGCGCTCTGGCGGGCGGGGCGAAAGGAGCCCTGATCGGCGGCGGGGTCGGAGCAGCAGCCGGCGCTGCGACCGCGGTGCTCACCGGCAAAAAGCATGTCTATCTTCCAGCAGAGACTGTTCTAACCTTCTCGTTGAAGGAGCCGGTTCGGATCGGGGGTAAGTCGCCTGCGACCACGTAGCGGGAAGCTGGCTGCATTCTTTGACGGCAGCTCGCTTCTTATTGCTTGTGTCGGCCGCAGTGCGGTGGAAGCTTAGCCACCCGCATCCAGAATTCCTCGATGGCCTTCACCACCACGCGGAACTGATCCACGTAGGTCGGCTTGGTTACGTAACCGTTGGCATGAAATTTATAACTGCTGACGATATCTTCTTCCGCTTCGGACGTGGTCAGGACCACTACCGGAATGCATACCAGGTTGGGATCCTTTCGCATTTCCGCCAGAACCTCGCGCCCATCTTTCTTCGGCATGTTCAGGTCCAATAAGACCAATTCCGGACGGGGCGCCCCGGAGTACTTTCCTTGCCGGCGCATGAAAGCCAGCGCTTCCTCGCCGTCTACGGCCACGCTGAGATTGACCCGTACCCGGCTGTCCTTTAGGGCCTCGCGCGTCAAGCGCACGTCTCCCGGGTTGTCCTCCGCCAGCAGCACCTCAACGGATCGGACTTCCCTCGGCCGTTCGGTTATGGAGAGATTCATAGTCTTTTGCCTTTCCGGATCCCGCCGCTACCGCCGGAATCGTAAAGAAGAATGTGGAACCTTCTCCGGGGTGGGATTCCACCCAGATCCGGCCGCCATGCCGCTCCACAATCTTCTTGCAGAGGGCTAGCCCGATGCCAGTGCCTGGATAAGCCATTCTATCGTGAAGCCGCTGAAAAATCACGAAGATTCGTTCGCGGTGCTCGGGGCTGATGCCGATGCCATTATCGCTGATTGAGAAAATCCACTCCGTACTGACATGCCGGGCGGACAGGTGCACGCGTGGCGAGCGGGATCCGGTGAACTTAATGGCATTGGACACCAGGTTTTGGAACAATTGCGACATCTGTGAGCGGTCAGCGATCACCGTGGGTAACGGATCGTGGGTTACCTCCGCCCCGCTCTCCTTCACCACCACATCCAAATTCTGCAGCACCTCTTTGAAGACAGCATCGCACTCAGTGGGAGAAAATTCTTCCGGATGCGTGCCGACCCGCGAATAGACCAGCAAGTCCGTGATGAGTTGCTTCATCCGCGTAGCGCCGTCTACCGCGAAGCCGATGAATTCGTCCGCCTCGGCATCGAGCTTCCCCTGATAGCGGTCCGCCAGCAATTGCATGAAGGTCGTAACCATGCGCAGCGGCTCCTGTAAATCGTGCGAAGCCACGTAAGCGAACTGTTCCAGGTCGGCGTTAGAGCGCGCCAGCTCCGCCGCCTGTCTCTTTATCGCTTCTTCCGCCTGCTTGCGGTCGGTGAGATCGCGCGTAATTTTCGAAAAACCAGCCAGCTTGCCCTCCGGGTCGCGCAGGGCAGTCATAACTACATAAGCCCAGAAGCGCGAACCGTCCTTCCGAATCCGCCAGCCCTCATTCTGCAACCGGCCTTCTGCCGCAGCGGTCTCCAGTGCATGCTCAGGAAGGCGCTTTCCCATGTCCTCGGCGGGGTAAAACCGGGAGAAATGCTGGCCGATGATCTCCTCGGCGCGGTATCCTGTGATTCGTTCTGCTCCTTCATTCCAGGTCGTGACGTGTCCCGCTGGGTCAAGCGTAATGATGGCGTACTCCGCGACGCTCTCGACCAGGGAACGAAACCGCTCTTCGCTCTCGCGCAATTTCGCCGTGCGTTCCTGCACCCGCTGTTCGAGTTGATCGCGGGCCTGGCGCAACTCGGCGTCTCGCTGCTGGATGTCGGCCAGCATGTCGTTAAACGAGTTCGCCAGCAAACCCAGCTCGTCCTCGGAGAGCTTTTCCGCACGAATCGTATAGTCGTGAGTCTGATAAACGGCCTCCGCCGCCCCCGCCAGCCGCATCAGGGGCTCGGTGATGAGCAGCCGCAGCCGGCCGGAAAGCACCACTGCCAGCAGCGTGGCAGTCAGCATGATGGCGATCACAAGGCCGGAGTAGAGCGTTCGCCGGGCGGCGAGCTCGCTCAGCTCATACTGGAAATAGAGCGTTCCCACCTTCCTGCCATCGAGGAGGATGGAGCGGAACAGATGCAGATTGTTGCCGTCGATTCGTGCGGAATCGGCCTCGATGGACCGGGGACAGGCGGAGGCCGTGCCGGCCCGGATGTAACGGGCGAAGATCATGGAGTCTGGAGTGTAGATGCAGGCCTGCACCAGAGCCGGGCGCGCGCGCAGGCTGGCCAGGGTCTCCTCGGCGTCGGCTGCGTTCTCGAACGACAGAGCAGCCGTGCTGTTGTCCGCCACGATCTGGGCCAGAGCGTCGAGGTCGCGACGAATATAGCCCTGGTACAGCACCGAGTCGGACACCACGATCGCAACCGCTGACATTAGGAGAGCCGCGCCGCTGGTCAGCAGGATGATGACCAGAAGCTTGCGTTTGATGGGTATGTCGTGGAGCAACCGCATCGAAGTTGCGTGTCTCCGCTTGGTGTCGGCGCGGCTATCTAGCGCGCCCCTCTTACTTCCTTGGCCACCCGCAGCAGCCTGGAACTCAGCTTCACGCTCGCGGCATCGGCCGCCGCCGCATTGATATAGAACCGGACTTTACCGTCTTCAATGAGGAACTCGATCATGCCGCCAACCCGCGTGAATCCGGGAAGCTCGCTCACCGTGAGGGTGCTGGAACCGCGCAGTGCGGCAAAGATCAGGTCCAGGCTTCCTTGCTCGGACCGGCTGATGAAAAGAACGTGGCAGCTCCGTGGATTCGCCTCCGGCACCAGCCGCCGCGCTCTGACCGCTCGGCCGTTCACACTTTCGCCTTGCACCGTCCTATCCAGAATGGCTCCGAAGGGGTCGTCGCCGATGACACAAATCGTGATGGGGGCATCCGGAGCGGCGAACGCCGCTGCCGGCCAATCCACAAATTTCGTGAAATTCAGCAGGAAGGCAGCCTTCACCTGGTACTCCAGCGACTGCGCCTGGAGCTCCGGCGTGAGTGGCCAAACCGCCAGCCCCAGCCACAACGCCAGCCAGGCTCCCACCCAGCGGCCAACCCAGCGGGAAGTTACACGCCTCCGCCTGCGCCGCAAAGAGGAGCCACCCATCGACTCAGCGTGCAGCGTGCCAGACGCGCTGTGCGTCAGAAGGTCCATACTACCTTTCCGTAGACTCCGCGCTGAATTTCTTCTTGGACTGCGGCGGGAAACTCGGCGTGCTGTTCTTCCGGCAGGTTCTGTCCAACAATGGAAAGCTCCAGATTATTCAGGGGCCGCCAGCCGAGCCGAATATCGAACGTAGCGTAACCGGGCAGCCTCGCTGCCGTTACCGGCACCGGATTGGGCCGCCCGCTGATAGAGCGCAACCAGAAATCCAGCTCGACGCGATGCGGAAGATTCATGTTGGAGCGGAATGAGAAGCGGTGCTTCGGGTCGTTCGCCTCGGAGGTCCCTTCATTTATGGCGCGGCTGCCTTCCTTCCGTTCCAGGTGCAGGCTGACATAGGCGTAGGAGGCACGCAATTGCCACCAGGAACGCACTTGAACGACGCTCCCCAGCTCGCCCCCGAGTGTGTGTCCTTGCAAGCCGTTCCCCAATATTTGGGATTCGCCGGGCCTGGGGGCCTCCTCAATACTGCGAATATGATCATACTGATTGTAGTAGCCGCTTACGCTCACAGTGAAATTCTCATTGGTCAAGTAGCGGTAGCCGAATTCGTAGGCAATCAATTCCTCGGACTGCTGATCCGGGTTGCCAATAATCAGGATACCCGGAGCGTCCACCCGCAGGTCCGCATCCAGCCGCGTGGGGGTGCGAACGGCGCGCGATACTGCGCCCCAGAGCAGGTTCCGGACGCTCTGATTCCAGGCCAGCCGCACCGTCGGTTGCACTTCCAACCCGGTATAGGAATTGGTTTCAAACTTGGAACCCAGAGTCAGTTCCAGGCGGTCGGGAAGCAGCGTGATCTCATCCTGTGCAAAGGCGCTGAACCAGTGCAGGGTCCGGTTTTCCGGTTCAAAAAACAGGATCGGGACTCGGCGAGTGTCGTCGGCGCTGGCGCGATATCCTAAGCCCCAGACGACATTCTGCCGGCTTCCCACCAGCAAGCCATGCTGCAGTTCCACGTCGTAGCTGTTGCGCACCTCAAAAAGGGTGGGCGGGATGCCGCGCGAGGTCCGGTCGTAGTAAGTCAGAACCTGGAGGTCAGAGCCGTTATCGAACCGGCGCGTCCAGCGGCCCAGCACATTTCCGCCGCGGGTATTGACGTCCTCCTGATTGAAACGCCCGGCGTTGCCGCGATAGAGATCGCCTTGCACCGTGAGGCGGTCCGAGTTGGCGAGAGTCCAATCGGTGCGGAATCCCAGGAAGCCTCGCTGCAGCGGGTCGTCGGCAGTGCTGCCGTCGCGCAGGGCGAGTGCTCCGAAGTAATCGTATTTAGAGTGGATGCGATAGTAGCCGCGGTCGCCCACTTTGCCGCCGTAACGGACACCCCCAAAAGCGGTCTCAGTGCCGCCCCCGGCAACGAGCAGCCCGCCCTGGGTCGTATTGGCCGTCTTGGTTATGATGTTGATCACTCCATTGACGGCGTTGGCGCCCCACAAGGTGGCGCCGGGTCCGCGAATCACTTCAATGCGCTCGATATCTTCGAGCATGGTGCCCTGCACATCCCAGAAGGTTCCCGCGAACAGCGGTGAATAGAGAATGCGGCCGTCCAGCAAGACCTGCATCTTGTTGGGAGAGCTGCTGTCGAAGCCGCGGGAGCTGATAGACCAGGAATTGCCGTTCGATCGGGCAACGTCCAGGCCGTTGGCCAGGCGCAGCGCATCGGCGATGGTGCGAACCCCGGATCGGCGAATATCTTCCTGGGTGATAACGGCGATGGCAGCCGCAGCCTGAGTCACCGGTTCCTCGCGTCTGCTGACCGATATCACTTCGATATTGGTGAGTTCCTCCAGGCTCAGCCTCTTGAGGGAGGACTCGTCGCTTTGTTGGGAGACCGGCGCTCCCGTCTGCGCCGGCAGCAGACTGGCGAACCACAGCAGGGTGACCACGGTTCCCTTAGCGATCTTGATACGCCGACAACGTTTACGAGTCATAAGCCCTCCGCAGGTTTTGCGCTGCAGGAAACTCTTTCTCAGTCGTTCTGTGATTGATGGACGAGGACTCTGGCGCATCCACGATTCACAGCCCGCATTTATGAAGCTTCACGCCGTGCCTGAGCAAAAAAGGCAGAAGTGTTACTGAACGGTGGGGGCTGCGGGAGGACCACTGCACCGAAAGATGGCTCGAGCCAGCAAGTGCACGTCCACGCGCTCTTTGGCAATAAAGTCCTGTGCTCCCTGGCTCAGGGCCTGGACGGCCATATCTCTGTCGGAAAGACCGGTAATAACGATGATGGGAACATGGGGAGCCTGGGCGCGGGTGCGAGCAAGGGTTTCCAGTCCCGCACTATCGGGAAGCCCGAGGTCCAGCAGCACCACATCAATACCGCCTTGCCGGAGCAGGTCCAGACCATCCGAGAGCATAGTCACGTGCCTGACAGTGAAATGCCCGTTGATGGTCGAGAGCATCCGCCGGATGAGACTGGCGTCGCCGGGGTTGTCCTCCACCAGCAAGACTGTGATCGGCTTGTCCGCCATCGGCGCTCCTCGTTCAAAATCAGGGCCAAAATTCGAATCAGTCTACCATATAGCTTAGGCGGTGAGCACCCAATCTGGCCAGGGCCTCGCGAGCAACTCCAGGCGCCTGCGCCTCAAAGTTCCCCCTGCGGATATCGCGTCGGGACAGAAACGATCCGCATCAAGCCGCCTGGCGAAAACACACTTGAAATCATGCGATACATCTGTTGGCGACAGCATACCTAATACCAGGATGTACATGCAACCCAGCACAGTAGTCGGCTTCTCTCACCCCGGTCTGTCGGGTACCCAACATAGGAGGTTGCCGCTGGGGGGGCTCTGTTCGGCAATAGTTCTTTCAGGGCAGGTGCTGCAATGAAGGGGAGACGAAGCGCTTCCCCTGCAGAGCAGCGTCGATGGCGCTAGGAAGATCAGTTACCATGCGATGCTTCAGAACGTAGCCAGTGGCTCCGGCAGCCAATGCCGCATGCAGGAATTCCGGTTCCCAATTCATGGTCAGGATCACAATCCGAGTGGTGCAGTTCCTCTTTTTCAGCTCGGCCGTAGCCTCCAGCCCGTTCAGTCCGGGCATGCTGACATCAACCACGGCAACATCCGGTGATAGCCTCTCTGTCTCACTCACGAATGCAGTTCCATTTCTCACCGCGCCGACGACTTGATAGCGCTCCTTGCAGCGCTCCTGCAGGAACGCGGAGATTGCTGCCAGCACATATTCCTGATCTTCGGCCAAGAGAATCTGAGGCAATTGTTTCGCGTCACTTTTCAAGATCGAACCCTCCATTTCGAAACCGTCCTGTCCACGTTGATAGTCACCAGCGTTCTACTGGAACTTTGGCACGACCAATCTCCCGCAGGATGGCATTGGCCAGCCGTTGCGTGTTCATGTGTTCCTTAGCGATGAAGCCCTGTGCTCCCTGGTTCATCGCCAGTACGGCCGTTTCTTTCTCAGGCAGGCCGCTAACGACGATGGTTGGCACATGCGGAGCCTGCGCACGGAGGCGGGCCAGCGTTTGCAGTCCGGAACTGTCGGGAAGACCGAGGTCCAGCAAAACTGCATCGATCCCCCCTTGCTGCAGCCGCGCCAGGGCGTCGGAGAGCTTGGTCACGTGCGTGACACGGAACTGACTGTCAACCATGGGGAGCATCCGGCGAATGAGGCTGGCGTCGCCCGGGCTGTCCTCCACCAGAAGAAGATTTTTCGCAGGGATCCAAACTTCGATCCGGGTGCCTTGCGCCGGCGATGACTGAATGTGTAACGTCCCTTGTAGCAACCGTAACCGCTCCCGCATACTGACAAAGCCAAGGCCCGCCTTGCCATCCAGGGTTTTCGGATCAAAGCCGGTTCCGGCATCTTCGACGCTGAGAGCAATTCCCTCTGCGCCTGCCGACAGCTCCACCCGGGCCGAGCGAGCGCTGCTGTGCTTGGCAACGTTGTTTAGACTCTCTTCAGCGATGCGGAACAGGCACAGAGCGACATCGGATGGGAGTTGCCCCGCCATCGATTCGGGCGCGAATTCCACTTCAATGTGCCGCCGCTTGGTAAAATCCGTGACTAGGCTTTGCAGTGCGGGGACAAGTCCGAGCTGGTCGAGCATGGAGGAATGAAGGCGATGCGAGAGGTTGTGAATGTCCTGGGTAAGTTCATCGGCTTGTTGCCATAACTCATCCAGCCCCTTCTGCAAAGCCGCCGCGGTCATCGAATCCTCGGTGCGAAGCTGATCGATCAGGATCGCCAGCAGCCCCACCCTCTGGCTCACGTGGTCGTGCAGCTCCCGTCCGATGCGGCTGCGCTCTTCTTCCTGCGCGCCAATGAGGCGGCCGGCCAGCTCCTGGAGCGCTTGCTCGGCGTGTTTGCGATCGCTGATGTCGCGGATGGCGCTGGTGATGAGGGGTCCGCTCTCGGTTTGCAAGGGACTGAGGCTGATTTCCACCGGAACCTCACTGCCGTCCTTGCGCCGCCCATAAAGCTCCAGCCCCGCTCCCATGGGACGCGCGTGAGGGTTGGTGGAGAAACGCTGCCGATGATCGGCGTGTTTGACGCGCAGAGACTCCGGCACGAGCATCTCAATGCGCTGGCCCTGCAACTCCTCACGCGCGTAGCCGAACAGCTTTTCCGTCTGGGCGTTCACCAGAACGATCTTTCCCTTCTGGTCTACAATCACCATGGCATCGGGCGCCGCCTCCAGCAGCTCCCGAAACTTCGCTTCACTGGCTTGCAGCGCCTCCTGGGCCCGCTTGCGGTCTCGGATGTCGCGAGCAATTTTGGAAGCGCCAACGATCCGCCCTCCGGAATCTCGAATGGGGGAGAGCCTCGAGGAGACATCCACTGGCAAGCCATTTTTGGTGAGGCGAATCGTTTCATAGTGCTCGATTCGTTCGCCCCGCTCCATCCGCTTGAGCCAGGCCGCCTCTTCGCTCTGCAGGTCCGCAGGGATCAGAAGGGTAATTGGCTTGCCAACGACTTCCTGCGCGCTGTAACCAAAAAGCCGTTCAGCCCCCTGGTTCCAGCTCGTGATAATACCTTGGAGGTCTTTGGCGATAATTGCATCGTCGGAGGATTCCACGATGGCTGCCAGGTAGGTGCGGGATTGCTCGGCCTGGTGCTCCTCGGTGATGTCGCGGCAGACGCCGTGCAGCCCCACGAGGCGCCCGGTTGCGTCCAGGACTACCTCGCCGGTAGAGTCCAGGACTCGGACCTCCCCATCGGGACGGAGGATCCGTTCGCGCATCCGGAACGGCTGCCGGTCCCGCAAAGCCCGCTCGATCTCAGCACGCACCGCAGCCTGGTCGTCAGGATGCACGCAGGGGAGAAATGCTTCCAGCGTGCCCGAAAAGTCTGCCGGGGTTCGCCCATAGATCCGATAAAGCTCGTCAGACCACGTTACACGGTTCGTGATGACGTCCCACTGGAAGCTGCCCATGTGCGCGATCTGTTGCGCGCGCGCCAGCAACGCCTCGCTGCGGTGAAGTTCATTCTCCGCTCCTGCCAGTGCTTCTCCAGTAATCTCGACCCTTCCCTCCAATTCGTGCCGGGCTATACGCAGTGCTGCCTCAACCTCCTTTTGCTCGGCAACGACCGCGGCCACAATTAATGTCATTACCCCAACGACTCCAATGAATCCCTGAACTACCAAAAGCGACCTATTGGGAGTCCCTGGGCCGACAAAATCATGACCATAAAGCAAACTTAAGATTGCGGCTCCGGACAACATAAGTACAGCCATCGCCGCTCCCAATTTGCCAAAGCGGAAGGCAGCCCAAATTGTGAAGGGGAAGCATAGGTATTTTATCGGGCTCTCAATGCTTGTGAGCGGGCCAAGGGAGATCCAGGCGGCAAGAATTAACCCGCTGCTAAGGGCAATGGCTTCCAATACCTTGCGGCTATCCCACCGGGCCTGCGGAGCGACAAACCCAAGGACCAGCACGGGGGTAACGACGAGGGCACCGATGGCGTCCCCGAGCCACCACGTCAGCCAGATCCGGCCGAAGTCTGCCCAGTCGGCAAACCCTGCCATTGAGAGAGTCGTGACACCAACTGTGGCGCTCACTGTGGTGCTGAGAATCGCCGCCAGGATCACAAAGCGAAAGATGGTTTGCGTTCGGTTGAAAACGTTCAACCCGCCCGCCAACCGGTTCACCAAGTAAGCTCCGGCCAGTCCTTCGGCGGTGTTTCCGATGGCAATACCGATGGAGGTTGCCACAGTGCCCGCCGTCGTTACATTCACTATGAACGCGCTGATGAGAATGGCGGGCCAAACGCGATATCCGAACAGGAGGAACGCGGCCAGCGCGATGCCGGTGGGAGGCCATACTGGCGTCGCACTGGGATTCACAAAAGCGAGTTGCAAGCTCAGCTTTGCGGCGGTGATATAGAGGAAGGCTAGCAGGCAGGAAATGGCCACATACCTAAGAGACGTTCGGTTCAGCTGCCAGTCTCGCACAAACTGCGGCGCTGCGACCGTCCCGGGTGCGGATTCATGGTCCATCATGGTATCCCGCTATTCATCCCCCCGCCACTTTACCTGCCTTGAGTAGCATTATACAGATTCGCGAGTTCGCCTGGTGGCTTGAGTTTAGGAGAGGCTATCAGTGGAGGGCGCCACACCATTATTGGGAGAAGTCCCGGAGGCCTCCGCCGCGCCTGCGGATATGCTGTGCGGTCCCCAGATCAGCCGCACCATCCCGCCATGTGAAGCGCAGCAGAAGGCTTCCGGAACTCTCCGAACTGGAAACGCCGGGAATGCAGTTCCCCCCGGAAACATTCCCTGTTTCCAAACTCTTCTGAAATCCAGTTCCGTCGGACCCGCCGCGAGCAGAACCTCGTCCGCGTCCAGTGATTCTGGAACACCCGGTGGTTACTTCCCTCTAGGCGGCGGCGACAGCACGCGACTCGGGCATAGTGTGTTCGCAAATCGCCTTTAAGGTATCCGCAACATCCGCGTAAGAGATATCCCCCTTGCGGTTGGCAGCGCGAACTGCCACGTCGTTGAGACTCAGAATGCCCTCCAGCGATCCCGATGAGCCCAGTACCGGCAGCCGCCGCACCTTCTCAGATTTCATAGTTTCCAGGGCTTCGTGGATATCATCCTCCGGGGCGCAAGCAAATAGCCTCCAGGCTACCACTTCACCCGCTTCCACCTCCGAAGGGAGCCGGTTCCGTGTGCCGACCGCGATGCAGATGTCGCGATCCGTAATCATTCCGACTACCTTTCCCCCTTCGTCCACTACGGGCAGGGTCCCACAGTTGGTGGTCCACAATAATTCGGCGGCCACTGCCAAGTTTGTATCAACCCGGCAGAACTTTGGCGCTGGAGTCATAATCTCTTTCACCTGCATTTCAGATCCCCCTTCTTCTTGCGTTCCTAATAACAAGAAGCGAAAATTAATAGGACAGTGTTTTTGGGCTTCTTCGGCTGCACCAGGATGGCATGATCGGCAAGAGCTCGCCGGATGCCACCAAACTCCTCATGCTGGCTTCCGCGTTTCATCCCAAACAGCAACGGCTGCTGGCAGACCGACAGGATTGCGGTGGAAGCGCACCAGTCGGGGAAGGCGGAGGGCCAGGGAACGATCGGACCAGGACCACGGAATTCGCGCTCCGCATTCCAAGCAGCGGCAGTATTCTCCCTTTTCATCTCGCCGGGGAGATGTCTGGTTCCGGTGGTTGCACCAGAGGCCCATGAATCCCCCCGCTTAGTTGGCCATCGCTTTGACATAAGAGGCGGCATGGTGCATCCGCCGCGCCTCATAGGACTCGACAGCTTGTTCCAGGACCGGGAGGACGGTGTAGTTTTGATAGGGCGCGACCAGCAAATCGAAGCCGCCAGCCTCCAGCACCTGCACCCATTCCTTCTCGCCTCCCGTCCCGCGGAAGATGATTACCGGCAAGTCCGGACTCAGTTGTTGAATTTGCCGTACGGCGGCATTCCATGAGTCCCGATGGAACGACCAATCGCAGAACACGGCATCGTAGCAGCCTTCGTCCAAAAGGGTTTGCAATTCCATCAGGCCCGTGACTTTGTGTAACGATACATGCTCGTCGAGAATTCTTTCCAGCCCGCTTGTTTCCGTCGCGGGATCGCTCAACAGGAGAACTTTCGGAAGGCTCAGCATCATCCCACCTCCAACCCGAGTGAATCTTGGAGATGCGAAAATAAAATATTCCGATGGTCCTCGTCTGTCAGCTACCCAACAAAGTTCCAGCGGTTGGAAGCGAGACTCCCCTATTGATTGTTCTGAAGCCGGTATTCCCTGGGAGTAGCTCCGACTCGCTTGTGGAATATGGTGGTGAAGTGGGCCCGGCTAGCGAAGCCCAACCGCCGGGCGATCTCCGCGATTGTGAGAGGATTGTTGGACAGCAGTTGCTTGGCCTGTTCGATTCTCTGGCCTGTCAGGTACTGGTGAGGAGTCAACCCGGTGGCCTGCTTGAAGAGCCGTGCGAAATGGTAGGGGCTCAGCTGCACCAAATCTGCCATGGTGCGGAGCGTAATGTTTTCGTCCAAGTGGGTTCGAACGTAGTTTGTTACGAGGCGTAGCCTGGCGGGCGGCAATTCGTTTGCAGTGCGGGTCGGTATCATCAGGAGTGAAGGGCAATTGACTTTCCAAACCCGGCAGAGGTGTACAACTCTTTTGGTTTCATTGTGCTTTGTCGGACTCCGAAACCGCCAATCAGATGGTTTGACGGTATTTCGATTCCCTGCCGAGTAAAGTACGTACAGTAGCGGAACCGTCCAATGAGAGCACCGAATTTCTAAGGGCAAAGTGTTAGTTACCTCACATTTCCGCAAGATTCCGAACATTTCCGCAAGAATCTGAAAGTGTTGGCGGGAAAGTAATTGACAGGCGAGATCACCATTGCTCAAGATAAAAGTGAGGGTTCAACACACGACATCAAAGGCGCGTTGTTTCTCTGGATTTCTCCCGAACCCAACGGGCCTTTTACCTCCTGCCGTCTGTAGTGAGCTACAGGTGGTATTCGCAGGAGGTGCGAGGTGTCCCTTCTCCCCCTAGTTGATTTTTCCAAAAACCAAATCCTAGCCAATTTGCCCGACGAGGAATCCAAGCGTCTGCTACCTGATCTGCAGCTCCTATCGCCTCGCCTAAGCGACGTTGTCTATCGGTCCGGGGACCCCGTCCGCTACGCCTATTTCCCCCTCGATGCTGTGGTTTCCATCCTGGCTTCGATGGAAGATGGCAGGACCGTCGAGGTAACTCTAATAGGAAACGAGGGCATCGTAGGAATCACGGCGCTGCTGGGCGGAAGTACGTCGGGGACCGTTGCGGTGGTCCAAGTTCCTGGCGACTACCTGAGGATAAAGGCGGACGTGCTGCAGGCCGAATTCAGGCGCGGCGGCATGCTGAACCGCCGTCTGCTACGCTATATCAATTACCTTCTAGCTCAGATTTCACAAACGGCTGCCTGCAACCGCCTCCACCGACTGGAACAGCGGCTTGCCCGCTGGCTGCTGATGACCCACAATCGGGTACAGCGGGACGAATTTCCAATTACCCATGAATTCCTCTCCCATATGCTCGGAACACCGCGGTCGGAAGTGACCATCGCTGCCGGAATTCTCCAGAAGTCCTGGCTGATCCGATATGGGCGCGGCAGCGTAACGATCCTGGACCGTCCGGGATTGGAGGCCGTCGCCTGCGAATGCTTCCAAACGGATAGGGCTAGATTAAATGATCCCCCATCAGAAATGAAGCTGTGAGACACTGCTACCAGTCCTAGCAGGATTGTTCTGGATGCCTAACTGACTAGGGTAAGGTGTTCTTTGCTTACGAAGTCGGGAGAAGGCCCTCCATCCCTGCCCTTTGTGCTGTTCGCAAGCGATGGAAGCGAGGAAGGTTGCAGGTTGACCGAGATATCCGAAGCCGATCTTAAAAAGAATCAGATTCTGGCGGCATTGCCCGAGAAGGAATCCGAGCGCCTGCTACCCCATCTGCGATTCGTTTCTCTGAGCCTGGCACAAGTGCTCTATAAGCCGGAAGACACCATCCGCCACCTCTATTTCCCGCTCGATAGCGTAATTTCCTCGCTCGCTTCCATGGAAGACGGCAGGAGTGTTGAAATCAATCTTACTGGAGACGAAGGACTGCTGGGTCTTCGGGCGGTACTGGGAGCGAAAGTTTCTGGGTACTTTGCGATTGTCCAAGTTCCGGGCAAGGCCTTGAAAGTAGATGTAGACGTTCTTCGAGCGGAGTTTAAGCGCGGCGACGTGCTGCACGACAGGGTACTGCGCTATACCCGCTACCTTCTTTTTCAGGTTTCGCAAACTGCGGCTTGTAATCGCATCCACCGATTGGAACAGAGACTCGCCCGCTGGCTGCTGATGGTTCACAACCGCGCCAAGCGGGACGAATTTCCCATCACTCATGAATTCCTCTCCCAAATGCTCGGCACACCGCGCTCGGAGGTGACCATCGCTGCCGGTATCCTACGCAAGGCCTGGCTTATCCGTTACTGGCGCGGCCGAATGACAATCCTCGACCGCCCGGGATTGGAATCGGCCACCTGCGAATGTTATCGAGTCGTCACCAACGAGCTATGTAACCCCGGCTAGAGCAGTGCCGGTGATGCATTCAGCCATGTGAAACGCTGGCGCGTCGCCAGTCACTCCACCTCCCCCCCAATTGCAAGTGGGCCCATCCGAGAAGCGGGATCTGAATCTGCGGCTGTCCCGTCTTGGCGTGAGCGATTTAGTGGAAGGCCTGCACTGTCGTGCTCCCCGGATTTGGTCTGTTGGGAGGCTGACTGACGAGCCAGGAGAGGCCGTGCTCTCATATTCTTCAAATCTCAACGGTCCTATTCCTAGTCTATGCTTGGCTCAACGCAACTCGGTCTGTCCCAAAATCAGATTCTCGCTGCCTTGTCCAGGGAAGAGACCAAAGACCTTCTGCCCAGTTTGGAGCTCATTTCTCTCCGTCCGGGTGAAATTCTCTACCGGCCCGGAGCTCCCATGCGCTACGTCTATTTCCCGCTGAATTCTGTGGTTTACTTGCTTGCGTCCATGGGAGGGGGCAGGACCGTCGAGGTGAATTTGATCGGAGAGGAAGGGATGCTGGGACTTCGGGCAGTATTGGGAGCAAAAACGTCTGGAAAGCTTGCTGCTGTGCACATTCCCGGCAGCTGCTTGAGGATCAAAGCGAATGTGATTCAAGCTCAGTTCAAGCGGTGCGGCGGGCTGCACGATCGGCTACTTCGTTATACCCGCTATCTCCTTTGTCAGATTTCCCAAACGGCAGCCTGCAACCGGGGTCACTTGGTGGAACAGCGTTTGGCTCGCTGGTTGTTGATGGTTCATGATCGCGCGAAAAAGGATGAGTTCCCCATAACTCACGCGCTGCTATCTGATATGCTCGGCACCCCGCGGTCGGAGGTAACCCTGGCGGCTGGAATGTTCCGTAAAGCTGACATAGTGAGGTACGTGCGCGGCAGAATCACAATTCTGAACCGCCGGAAATTAGAATCTACAGCTTGCCAGTGCTACCGCATCGTCTCCGACGAATTGGATCATCCAATCTAGCAAGAATCTTTCGGTCAGCGAGGACCTGTGAGAAATTCTGAGTGGCAATATCAAATGCAGTTGCACCGGAATTCCACTTTGAGAGCTACTATTCTCCCAAACCGGCCTCCCAGAGTTTTCATTTAATACTCCAGGCAAGAGAATAATTCCACGTAACTATCTCAATGTACACCAGTTAACAGATCTGCTTTCCTCCACTTGCTCCCTTGGCGATTCAGTTGCGAGAGGCAAAGGTGTGAGCAGTTAAGGAGGTCCCCATGCAGGAGGCACTGGCGGAATTCAAGGAATTAAAGCAAATCAAAGAAAATGTTCGCCGAAACATAAACGCTCTCGAGTGTTGCTGGAACTGCCAAAGAATCTCTGAATGCGAACAAGGTCTTGGAGAAAGCGCTGCGGCGGTATGGCTTTGCACCGGGTGCCGAAGGAAGCTCTTAACCTGCCGACCAGGCCGGACCGGGGCATCTTGGCAACATTCGGCGTGACACCAGCAAAGCAAGGCCGTACTCCGCTGTCTGTTTACCGTCGATCCATTGAATGAGAACTTGTCAATCAACGCTTTTGGATCCGAAGGATTCTCCCCGTTTTCATGTCGGCAATATGGCATTTGAATACCACTTCGTGAGTAAGCTCGTTCCCCTGACAATCAGTTTTTGAGCTCCTAGAAAGGCTCAACTCTTGCATTTTGTTGGTTCTGATTAGATAGGCTGAATGGTCCCCGACTTGCCTTATACGGTGGAAGTGCAATTCACAGCAGCGGTGAGGGCCGGTGGGACAATGGGGCAAGAGGGTCAAACCGTTGAGGAGAATGAGTTCGATGGATATTGCACGGAGGTGAGGGATGCTGGCGTATCCGAAAGTTCTTCTGCTCAGTAGCGACGAAACGGAAACGAGTGTAATGGAAAAAATCCTCAGCGAGCACGTAATACTGCGGAGCATCGGAGACCTGGCCGAGTTGCGAAACCATCTGGATGGTGCCTATGACGCCCTGTTCTGCGGGTGGTCCTTTCAGAAAGGCGGCTGGAATGAAGCCTTGAGACAAGTTCGAAAACGCTGTCCCGACTTGCCAGTGGTGATTTTCTCCCGGGTGGGAGGGGAGCAGGAATGGGTCGAGGCGTTGGAAGCAGGTGCCTTTGACCTGCTGGTTGCGCCATATTTGAAACGCAATGTTCTCCCGCTCCTGGAACACGCCGTCGCCTCCCACGAAGCACGGCGCTGGCACAATGCAGCCTTTCGCAACAGCGCGATGGCCGTTTGAGCAGGGGGTAGAGCATGATCCTCGGATGTAGACATCAAAATCAGACGACCCCGCGGCGGGATGAGCTGGGAGAATATCGCCGCTGTTTGGAATGCGGTGCGCGGCTTCCCTGGTCCTGGTCGGATAGTTCACCGGCTTTCCCTCTGCCGAAGCATTCCCCGGCGCTCCAGGCGCCTGCTGTTCGTCAATCATTCGTTACGGTTTGGCATCTAGGGAAGAAATCGGCGTGAGGCCGCCAGCGCCGCCCGGCGGGAACGCTGGCTGGTCATTCCGGCAACGGACTGGAAGGATCCGGTTACCAGCGAACCTGGTGTCGTTTCCCTGTTTCTGACTGGAAAAAATCTGTGGCCGCATGTCCGGGAATGCGTTATTCTCTTGGAGATTGGGCAATCCGAACGGTCTGGACGGGAGGCATCGTTGGGGTCCGACCCTGGCACTGTGCTGAGAAACAAAATCATCGGCAATAGGCGTATTTTGGGGGATTGAGGGACAGGGGAATCAGTGGGACGGATTTCCAATAGTTACAAGTATCGAGCAGGAGGGAAAAGTATTTATGGCGGACAGCAAAAAGAGGGACAAGCGAACCAGAATTCCGGGCCCGTCATCGTTAGCATCGCCTATGGGGACAGCAATGCTAGAATCCACGGCAGTGTTGCTCAGAGAGTTGGTATCCCACCTGCGGGAGAACCGCACCCAGTTGCGCGAGGAGTGGGCGCGGCGCATCACTGAATCCCAGTTGCTGGTGGCGATGACCCAAGAGGAGATCTTCAAGGAAGCTACCGCCGTGTACGACAACTACGTGGCGGTGCTGGAGACGGGCAGCGTTGAAGCTCTGGAGGCATACGCTCGGGACCTGTCGGAACGCATCATCCCGCGGGGCGTAGAAACCCGCGAGGTGTTGGGCATCGTGCTGCTGCTGCGCGACGTGCTGGCCCGCTCCCTGTTTAAGAAGTATCAGGCGGACTTTGGACTGCTGAACCGGGTCCTGGATGCCTATGAACCGGCCGCTAACCGCATCGCGAACACCGTGGGCGTCGGTTTCGTGCAAGAGCGCGAGCGCATCATCCGCCAGCAGCAGGAGGCCATCCGGGAACTTTCCACCCCGGTGCTGCAGGTCCGCGAGCGGCTGCTCATCTTACCGATCATCGGCGTGATTGATCCGCAGCGCGCCCGCCAGGTGACCGAGCAACTCCTCCGCGGCATCCGGGCCAACCGCGCCAAAGTGGTGGTGATTGATATCACCGGTGTTCCCTCTGTGGACTCAACGGTCGCCAATCACTTGGTGCAGACGGTGGACGCTTCCCGGCTGATGGGCGCTACCGTTATCGTCACCGGCTTGTCCTCCGAGATCGCCCAGACGCTGGTGACCATCGGAGTGGATCTGACGAAGATGAAGACCATCGGCGACTTGCAGGGAGGCATCGAGGAAGCTGAACGACTGCTGGGTTACAGAGTCACGATGATGATGCAGGCCCCAGAACAAACTGCTGCGAAGTAAGCGATGAGAGTTCCCATCCTCAAGCAAGGCGGTTATTTAATTGCTTCCATTCAGTCCGCCCTCTCGGACTATGAGCTGCTCCAGCTCCGGGACGACCTGTCCGCGCAGGTGGGACGGTTCCGTTCCCGGGGAGTCATTGTGGATGTCACTGTGCTGGATGTGATGGACTCATTCGCCGTCCGAACTCTGCGTGCCATTGCCCAAATCGGCCACATGCGGGGAGCGGAAACGGTCATCGTCGGCATTCAGCCCGAGGTTGCCTTCGCGATGGTGCAGTTGGGCTTGGCGCTGGGTGACGTGGAGACCGCGCTGGATTTGGAAGAAGGCCTGGCGTTGTTGGATCTCCGGACCAAGCGGGGCGAGAGCCATGTCACTGAAAGCTGAAATCCATATTCCCATCAATTCCGACGCTGACATTGTGACAGCCCGCCAGCAAGGGCGGGAGCTGGCGCAGCAGGCGGGTTTCAATGGCAGCGACCTGACCGTCATCTCCACGGCGATTTCCGAAGTGGCTCGCAACATCGTAGAGCATGCGCGGTCGGGAGAGATCGTCCTCAGCGTTGCCAATGGCCCCGGACGGTCTGGCCTCGTCGTAGTGGCTCGTGATCATGGGCCCGGCATACTGGACATCTCTCTGGCCATGCAAGACGGCTATTCTACCGGAAAAGGCTTAGGGCTGGGTTTGCCGGGGACCCGCCGTTTGATGGATGAATTTGAAATCACTTCCAAGCCGGGGGCCGGGACCACCGTGACCATGAAGAAGTGGAGGCGGTGACGTGTCGCGAGGGACTCCGCAGACAATGCGGCTGGTAGAGTATGCCACCGCTAGTATGATAATTCCGGGGGAGTCGGAATCGGGCGACCGCTATATTGCTGCTCCCACGCCAACCGGGGCGCTGATCGCGGTGATCGATGGCCTGGGGCATGGAGTGGAGGCGGCGGAGGCCTCCAAAGTGGCCGTGGCGACGCTGGAACGTTACGCCTCGGAATCCGTCATCGCATTGATTCGACGCTGTAACGAAGCAATGAAAACAACGCGCGGCGCGGTGATGAGCCTGGCCTCGTTCAGCGCCCAGAACCACACCATGACTTGCCTGGGCGTGGGCAATGTGGAAGGCGTCTTGCTGCGCACGGATGCGCAGGCGGGCCAGTCGCGGGAAAGCATTTTGATGCGCGGCGGAGTGGTCGGCTTTCGGCTCCCCACACTGCGAGCCTTGGTCATGCCTGTTTCGCCCGGAGACATTTTGATTCTTGCCACCGACGGCATTCGGAGCGGTTTTGAGATCAACCTGAGCATCAGTGCCCCGCTGCAGCAGATCGCCGACACTATTTGCAGCCAACACGGGAAAGGTACTGATGACGCCCTGGTATTGGTGGCCCGATATATGGGAGACGGGTCATGAGCGATATCTTGGACCAATTGACGAAGCAATATGCAGCCGCACTGCACGACTTTCTTGCGGTGGGAGGGGAGGCCGCGTTGCGCCGGGCTTATGAGCTAGGGCGCCAAGCCATTGCCGACCGGGTGGGCGTTCTGGAAATGTTCGCAATCCATAGCAGGTTGATTACGACAACCTTCGCGGTTCCCGTCCCGCGTGAACCGGCTATGCAAATCTCCGAGCGGGCCGCGGCGTTTTTTGCCGAATGCTTGTCGCCTTTTGAAATGGCACTGGGCGGTTACCAGGAAGCGAACGAGTCGCTGCGCGTTAAGGTCGAACAGATTCAGGCAGCCGAAAAGGAAGCGCAGCTGCAGAACCAGGAATTGGTGGCCGCCTACCGGTCCGTAGAAATGGAGCGCCGTCGCTACCAGGAACTGTTTGATTTTGCTCCAGACGCCTACTTGATCACGGATCTGGGCGCCATTATCCAGGAGGCTAACACCCCGGCGGCCGCCCTGCTTCAGCGCCATCAAGACCTTCTGGTAGGCGAGTCCTTGTCCTCTTTCGTAGTCGAGGAAGAGCTGCAATCGTTTCTGGGCCAATTGGCACGGCTTCGGAATGGGGAACCAGAAAAATTGGAATTCTGGCAACTGGCGGTGCAGCGCCCCAATGGCAGATCCATCCCTGTTTCCCTCACCGTGGGAATCGTGCGCGATCCGCACGGCGTGCCTGTGGGCCTGCGCTGTCTGCTGCGCGACATCACGGAAAGGAAACGACTGGAGGAGGAGAGATCTCAACTTCGCGTTCGGGAGCATCTGGCTCGCACGGAGTCCGAGGCGGCCCAACGACTAAAGTTCCTAGCGGAAGCGAGCACCGCCTTGACAGGTTCCCTGGACTACGAGTCCATCCCGGCCAATATCGCGCGTCTTGCGGTGCCGCACCTGGCAGATGGTTGTTTTGTGCACCTGACTGATGATTCGATGGCTATCCGTCATTTTGCAGCGGCCCATAAGGACTCCGGGAAAGCGGAGTTCCTGGAAGGGCTGCAATCCCACAAGCCCCAACGAGAGTTGCCGCCTCCCGTAGCGGAGGTCTTACGTAGGGGAAGACCGGAAATTATCCTGGAAATCTCCGATGCCTGGCTGGAAGGTTTTGCCGGCGGGCCCGAGGATTTCAAAATTCTGCGCAACATGAACTTTACGTCTGCATTAGTGGTGCCGCTTATTACGCCGGGACGCCTGCTGGGAGCGATTACCTTAGGAAGCGCCGCATCGAATCGTCTCTATACTGCCGAGGACGTTGCTCTGGCGGATGTATTTGCCCGTCGCTGCGCTTTGGTTCTTGAAAACGCCAGACTCTACCAGCAGGTCGTCATTGAACGGGACAAGGCCGAAAGGGCCAGCCAGGCGAAAGAGGAATTTGTGGCAGTCCTCAGCCATGAGCTGAGGACTCCTCTGATGGCAATCCTTGGTTGGGCGCGCCTTCTGAACAGGCAGCCTCAGATCATGACGAATAAGGACCTCGGCGACGGAATCCGATCATTAGAGCACAATGCCCAAACGATCGCCCGGCTGGTCGATGATTGCCTGGACGTAGCCCGGATTTCCGAAGGCAAGATTAAACTGCAAAGGGAATTGGTAGATCTGAATCAGGTGGCCAAGGCAGCCTCTGCGGCTACTGGTGAAATGGCTCATGCCAAGCGAATCCGGTTCGCGATACACTCCTCGGGCTCCAGCCTCACTGTTTCCGGCGACAAGACTCGACTGGAACAAGTGCTGCTGAACTTGCTGACAAATGCTATCAAATATACCGAGAGAGGTGGCGAAATTTCTGTCAATTTGCGCCAGGCAGGCAAGGAAGGAGAAATCGAAGTGCGGGACACGGGGATCGGGATCGATCCCGATTTCATTGAGCAAATCTTTCAGCCTTTCGGCCAAGGGACTATGAATTGGTTTGCCTCCGAGTCCGGCCTCGGACTGGGACTCGCCATCGCGCGCGAGATTGTCCAGATGCATGGCGGCCGTATTTGGGCCGAGAGTTCCGGACGAGGACGTGGAAGCACTTTCCGTCTGCAGTTGCCGCTAACTCCGGTTGCCGTGCTGCAGAAGGATGTTGGTTCGCAACAACTGTCTGTCCTGCCGGAGGTCAAACCGTTGCGGATATTGTTCGTAGAAGATTCTAGGGATGTTCTCAATTTGCTTCGGATAGAGCTGGAAGCGTTGGGTTATTCCGTCCTGATGGCAGCGGACGGCGAGAGCGGATTGGAAATCGCTAAACGGGAACTGCCGGATGTGCTTGTTTCAGACATTAAGATGCCACGGTTTGACGGATACCAATTAATTGAGCAGGTCCGCAGGATCCCGCAGTTAGCTGCAATTCCTGCCATCGCCCTGACTGGTTTTGGCAGGAGCAAGGATGTCGAAAAAGCTCTCCACGCCGGGTATAATGCCCACCTTTGCAAGCCTGTCGAGCTGAACGAACTGATTGCTGTGATTCAAAAACTAGCTTCCGTGTGAGGGATGTACTCTGCGCCAAGCGGACATCCCGCAGGCCGCATGGCCCGTGGCTCTGGATGGTACCCGCATTCCAGCGAGTCTGGAAAAGTCATTCCTACCGAATACTTCCGACAGTCGATCTCGAATTGCGATCAGATTCTCTCCCTTAATGAAAATTCTCAATAACCGTCGGAAGGTCAGACACATAGATCATTTGAGGAATTGACCCTGCTTGGTAGTACTGGGACTGGCTACCGCTTTGGCAATCCAAATGCCCTTTCACCGAGTGGGTAAATGGACTCGAGGCGTACGCTGATGAAACCAGAGGGCAGCGAAGGGCCATTACCTGAAAGGCGCACGTAGACAGGTGGCGAAGTGATGAGCTTACCAGCTCCATCCTGGAGTGAACGCCGCATCGTACACAGATTCGCGACAGTGAGCCCCATTCGGTTCGAATGGCTAACCGCTGGGGGCGACCTGTTTCGCGCCCGTGGGATGACGCGCGACATTTCCAATGGAGGAGTATTCAGTTACGTCGAACACCCCTTATCAGCCGGTTTAGAAGTCACCTTTGACGTCTTGTTCCCGGCAGAACTGGTGGGCCGCGAGGCAGTGATGTTGCGTTGCCGCGGTCGAGTGCTGCGCAGCGAGAAATTTCATAACCGTTTCGGAGTTGCTGTTTCGATGGAAGGCCTCCATCTGATCGACACGGCAAAGTTTTACCGACGTGCATCTCTGCGGGTCGTCCCTGCCTCCACCGTAATAGCCGAGTGCGCCGGATTGCACGCGGCGGTTCGGGATTTATCTCCGATTGGCGCTTTCGTTGAGGATCGCGATCCCCAGCCGCTCGGCCGTAGGATCGAGTTGCACCTCCAGACGCGGGAATGGAAGGGCGAAATCGAAATGGATGCTATTGTGCGACGGGTGGAGCCCGAAACGGGCATGGGCGTGGAGTTTGTCGTTATAACCCGCGATGCTCAACGCCAGTTGCGAGAACTTGTGAGAAACGGCGCGACTGCGGAATAAGAAATCCAAATCAGGCTACTACTTCGATTCATGGTAATCCTTCGGCGAGCCAATGCTATCGGATTCAATCTGGCTGCTTCTGGAAAAAAAATTTGTTTGCGGAGCCAAAGAGTAACTGCATTCCACTAAAAAGCCTCTCCAATACCACTTTCCCGTTGTGTTGAATTTTGCTTTCCCACCCTCCGACTCTAGCACTAACTTGCTCCGTTGCCTCACTTAACTGTTCCAACTGTATTTCTGTTCCCTCTGGCCCCGCTCTTGCATTGATCCAAGTGGCAGACGAGGGAGGTTGTATGGCTTGGAAGAAAGTTTGCACCGCAATTTTCCTTCTGAGTTTCCTGGCACTTCGGGCGGAAGGGCAGCAAACCCAGTCGATCGCATTCGGCGATGGGGAATACTTTCTGGGCCCGGAGGATGTGGTCCAGATCTGGATTTGGAAGGAGCCTGATCTTTCCACCACCGCTGTCGTGCGACCGGATGGAAAACTTTCCTTACCACTCATCGGCGAGCTTGAGGCAAAGGAAAAGACTGCAACGCAACTGCAAGAGGAGATTCGAAACAAGCTGCGAAGCTACATCGCCGACCCCGTGGTCACCGTGATTGTGAAGGAAGTCAACTTCCCCAAGGTCTCCGTGCTTGGCAAGGTCCACAAGCCGGATATGTACAAGCTCAAGCAGAAGATTACAGTCCTCGATGCCATTGCAATGGCAGGAGGATTTACCGACTATGCCAAACGCGACAAGGTCTTCGTGATCCGAAAGAATTCTATCCAGCAGCAACGAATTCAGATCAATCTCAAGAGCCCCGAGAAAGAAGCTGGGCCATTCTACTTGCAACCGTTCGACACCGTGTACGTGGAATGAAATGGAACAGACGCTGGAAACCATCGGACATGGGCGCGGAGAGGCCGCAGTGGGACCGAACCGCAAAATCAGGATGCTGCTCTCGAGTAAGAATGTGATGTTTCTTGAGGGAATCCGGGCGATTCTCGGCCAAGACCCTTCGATTCAGATAGTGGGAGAAGCCCGCCAGCTCAGTGAAACGGTAGAAAAAGCTGATGTCCTTCATCCGCACGTGGTGTTGTTGGACGGTGTTCTAACGGATTTCAGCACCCTGGACGCCATCCAGAACATGAGGCGAGCCCACGCGAAGATCAAGATCATGGTGCTCAGTGTATCCGGGCGGTTGAATTCCACTGCGCCACTCTTGGCCGCCGGCGCCTCGATGTATGTTCCCCCGGAGATTGGACCAGCGCAGTTGTTCCACTGGATCCATGCTGCCGTGTCGCCGGATGGACGGCAGTCTGTGCAGCATGTAAGCGGCGCCCACATGCGCCGCGATCAAAAAGCCCCAAGACCGGGCGGGGGCAATCTACGGATCGTGAAAAGGACGAGGATATGAGAACGGAACCGCAGGATGGCTGGGTTGGAATTGTTGGACCGGCCCGCACCCCGCGATTCCGCAGCAACCCAAGGGGGACAAAGATGCTGATTCGATGGCTGGTCTTCGGGATGATGGCATTCGCCGTGACGGCTGCGGCGCAGGAGCCATCGACTCAACAGGCCCTGGCTCAGGAGCCCGCGGCCCGAGAGATGCAGGCTCAACAAGAAGCACCGGCTCAGACTGGATTCTATTTCAACACCCCGCTGGTTGTAAGCGCGACCCGGGAACGGGGCTTGCAGGTCGGCCAAAACCGCTTCGATGATGACGTCCTGTTGATCACATCTCCAGAGTTTTCTTTCCGCAGCGCAAGGCCCCGAACCGACTTCTTCCTGGGTTACATACCGGAGCTGCAACTCTTCAAGCGGTACAACGATCTCAACACTCTGGATCATGCGGCCCGTTTACGCTTGACGCATCGTCCCACACCGCGTCTACTATTCGACGCGACCAATTCGTTCCTGCAAACCGAAGATGTGGGGCGCGCAGTCTCGGAGAGTGCATTCCTGCTGCCGCGCGGTCAATTCCTGGAAAATACATTCAGCTTGAATGTGGACTATAGCTGGAGTCCGCAAACCAAGGTGAGCCCTGTATTTTTGAACACCGTGGCAAAACTCCTGCTGCCCGAGCTGAGAGAGACGGAACTGTTCACAGGCCGGTTCGAGCAAATGGGCACTGCCACGGGCATTTTCCTGTCGCACATGCTGGGCCGCCAGCATCAGGTGTCGGCGGGCTATACGTTTTTTGTCATTCAAGATCTGAAACATGGATTTCACTGGCCTTTCGCAACCGGCGCCAGATCCCAATCTACGCACGGCATCAGCCTTGGCTACCAATACGGCTTTGAGCCACGGGGCATTTCGCTGGAGCTCTCCGGCGGCTTGTTGCATAGTCGCAGCAACACCTACCGGATAGCAGCTCGCTTTGAGAAGCGGTGGAGTTCTTTCGTTGTTGCCGCGGGGATCAGCCGCGAGATCGCTTTGCTGGGAGGTCTGGGGGGCACCGCGGCATCTGCCGCTCGGCTGGCGAGCGGAGTGCTCCCCGATAACTTCTATGAGATGGCAATGTTAAGCCTCGAAGGCAGCCTCGGAAACCGCTGGGGCTTGGAACTTAGAACGCAAGTAGGAAGCAGCAATCCGGGGATTCAGGTTGAAGACATCGAGAGCTTCTCCGGCCAGCTCCGGCTCTCCTACCGGTTGACGGATCGCATCTACCCGTTCCTGGGTGCGAGCGTTTACAGTCAAAGTTACAGTGAATTGCTCCTGACTTCCCTGGCACGACAACGCTATTTCGTAGGGTTCTCCATCGTTCTTTCCCGACCGCCGGAGTGGGGAGCTTTGCCCGAACGAACGGGAGTGTGGCCTGCTGATCCGTCGCCCGCCGACAGGCAGAGACAGAAATCCGAAAGCGCGGGGAGATAAGCAGCCATGCAAGCAACGGAAACCGCCAAAGAATTTTCCATTGGCAGAATATTTGCGGTGATCCGAAAGCGCAGAGCTTGGCTGCTGACCACTGTGTTGCTGGCAACTCTTGCGGCTGCGATCTATGCCTTCAGCCAGGCCGATCGTTTCCGGGCGGAGGCGCTGTTAGCAGCCGAGCCTCCGGGCGTCCCGAATTACGTCAAGCGCGATATGCCTACTGCCCCCATCAATATGCAGGACAAATTATGGCTCATCCGCGAACGCCTGTTCAATCCCACGGTGCTCGAGACGGTCATTCAGGAATTCCAGCTTTACGCGAACACTCTCCCCGAAAACTTTTTGGAAAAGATGTGGGCTCAATCCAAGCTCCGGCTGATGGAAGCCGCCCGAAGCCTGCCGTTTTATCATCCGGAAGAAATGACCGAAACAGAACGGCGGCAACGCCAGATTGAGGATATGAAGTCGAGAATTACGATCCAGGTGGAAGCAGCCGATGCCTTCGCGATTGGTTTTGAGGGAAAAGGCAGGGAGCAAACAATGGATGTGGCCAATCGACTGGCCGACCTGCTGGTCCAGAGGACAACAGCGGTCAGCGAGCAGAATGCCAGTTGGGCCGCAGGCTTTCTGAAAACCGAAGTGGAGCAGGTCAAGACAAGACTGGACCAGCAGAACGAACAGATCCGGCAGTATCAGCAGCGAGCTCCGGATGAATTGCCGGCACGTTTGGCGACGGATCTGAAGTTTCTGGAGACGTTGCAAGCTCAATTGCACGCCAAAACAGAGCAGATCTCTGACGACCAAGCCCGGCGCTCGGCCGTCTTGCAGGAATTGAAAGACCTCGAAGACCAGGGAGCGCTAGAGTCTGGGGTAAAGTCGTCCACGGAGACCCGGCTGGATGAGTTGCGGACTCGGCTGAAACAACTACAGGCGACTTATACCGACCAATACCCTGAGATCCGAAGTGTTCAGACAGAAATTCAGAGCTTGGAGAAAACCATTACGGCCAGCCAGAGCGCTGACGGGACAATTCGCGGGGAAGCCACGCCCGCCAGACTTCGGTACGTGGCTTTGAAAGCGGAGTCGGAGGAGATCAACCAACGATTGGAGAGCTACCGGAAACAGCAAAGCGAGCTTTCCTCCGATATGGCAGGTTACGAGCGAAAAGTAAACTCAGCACCGCAGCGGGAAAGAACCTTGGCCGAACTGGTCAGGAATTACGAGCTAACAAGGGCGGAATATCAGTCGCTTCTCGATAAACAGAATCAGGCGCAACTCGATGAGCGTCTGAGCAAGGTAAATCAAAACTCCGATTTTCGGATCGTTCGAAATGCAATCCTCCCCTTGAAACCATACGCTCCGCAACGTGCCCGAATTATTCTGATGGGAGTATTTGCCGGCCTCGCCCTGGGTGTCGGCCTGGTTGTCTTCGCAGAGGCTCGGGATACTTCCTATGACAGCGCCGAGGAATTTCACGATTCCACGAATCTGCCGGTACTGACGGTAGTCCCATCCCTTCATTCGCCCAGCAACGGACGGACTCGCTCCGGGACACGATCCAACACGCTCTCGCTAGGGACCAGGCCTTTGGAGAACAAGTGCGTGGTGGCGTTGAGTGATCCCCGATCCATTGCTTCCGAGCAGTATGGCATCTTGGCGATGGAAGTTCGCCAACGCCTGGGGAGAGAGCCCGGCAAGGTGCTGGCAGTGACCAGCGCCGCCGGCGGCGAGGGGAAGACAATCACTTCTCTGAACTTGAGCCTGGTATTGTCCAGAACAATGGATGGCCGGGTCCTGCTCCTGGAGAGCGATTTGCGCAGGCCGCGGCTCCAGGAATATCTGGGCTTCCGCCCGCAGAAAGGCTTCAGCGATCTCCTCAAAGCGCCCGATGATCCAATGGAGCCCTACCTGGTGAGGGTCAACGGGCTTTCCGTTCTCCCGGGCGGACCTGTTCTCGAAGATCCTTTGAAACTGTTGGCCTCGCCACAGACACCTGCTGTTTTTGCCCGTCTCCGACAGAAGTTTGATCTCATTGTTGTCGATACGCCTCCGATACTTCCCATCGCCGACACGCACATTCTGTCAGGCTTCTCGGATGGAGTCATTCTCGTTGTTCGCGCCAGGCAGACTCGCCGTGAGCTTCTCCAGCATGCCCTCCGGAGCTTCCGCGTATCCAATCTTCTCGGGGTGGTATTGAACGGAGTGGACCTCCAACGCTCTGGCTACTACTACGCGTACGATTACTACGCGAATCAATACCTTGCCGGCGAGAAACAAAAGGGGTCAAGGCCATGATCAGGGTTTGGCGTTACTCCATCGTACGACCCAAGGCTCTCTTCCTCGCTTCGCAATGCATGCTTCTGACGGCGGTCCTTTCCGGTGCTGCCTGGGGGTATCCAACTCACTCGCTAGCCGTTACCCTTAGCGAGAATGCAGGCTTAATCCTGCTGCTGTTGACCCTGCAGATCTGCGCCCGTTTCAGCGGGCTCGAAGCCGTGATCGTCGCGCCCAATGCCCGGCTTTTTGTAACCAGGATCGGGGCTTCCCTGGCAATGGCGCTGCTCCTGCTCCTGCCTCTGTTTCTTGCGTTCCCGAACCTCTTTCCCGGCTACGCCGGGGGAGTGACTGTGGTCGTGCTGTCAACACTGGTGCTTTTCGGCTTGCGGCCGCTGCTGTATTGGCTGATCAAGCACAAGAGATTTGTTGAGGGCTTGTTGATCTTGGGCAGCGGAGAACTGGCAAGAAAATTCTGTAACGAATTGGTTAAAGAAAAGAACACCGATGCCAACAAGTCTCCACACACTGCGACACTCCTTTCCACCGGTTCTGATCATGGCGCGAATATCGGCGGGGAGT